>SXGT01103098.1_pt1 | contig 12542 bp, 11 predicted proteins | sample 3176221 | NCBI WGS metagenome assembly SXGT01 (sample SAMN11356862, study PRJNA531348) | freshwater metagenome | isolation source: freshwater sample F1-120 | place: China: Fuxian Lake, Yuxi | collected 2017-12-25
CATCTCGGCTAGCGTGAGCCGTTCTAAGTTCTCCATGCGTAGTGTCATTCCTCCGCAGCATCCTACGCTTTGGTTTCAGGCTCACTCCGCATTGGAAACGAACTCCTCCTTCAGGCTCATTTCGCATTGGACAATTCTTCCAGTTGCAATTAAGCCCCGTATCGGAGACACTGATAGGTTTTCGGCGTCTCGGGCACTTCATGCGGATACGAGTCTTCTACCACGATCACTGTTTCGACGGCGCCGCCTCGGCCGCGTTCTTTAGCCGTTTCATTGAAGACGTCTACTACCCCGGCGCCGAGTTCGTTTTTACCGGCTTGGCTCATAGGGCATCGCAACTGTTCGAGGACGAGCTTTTTGACGGTGACGTAAACGCCATCGTCGACTTCAAATACTCGAACAACCCCAGGCTCACCTGGTGGTTTGATCATCACCAGAGCGCGTTCCTGACCCCGGAAGACGCGGAGCATTTCCGCCGTGATACGAGCGGGCGTAAGTTGTACGACCCCAGCTTCAAGTCGTGCACGCTGTTCATCAGCGAAGTCGCGCACCGGCAGTTCGGGTTCGAGGCTCCCGATCTTGCGGATCTCGTGAAGTGGGCGAACATTATCGACGGAGCTCAGTACACGGACGCAAAGACCGCGGTTGAGCTTGGCGCGCCGGCCATGAAACTGACGCTGGTTATCGAAGGTTCAAAGGGTTCGGACGCCGTGCTGAAGATTATTCGCTGGATGCGCCACGAACAGCTCGACGCAATCGTCGCGAAGCCGGAAATCCAAGCGCTTTATGAGCCGCTGTACCAGCGTCACCTGGCGTCGATCGGCATGATCAAGGAGCGCGCGACGATGGAAAAGGGCGTGATCTTCTTCGATCTCATTGGATACGATATCGAGGGCTACAACAAGTTCATTCCCTACTACCTGTTTCCGGGCAGCACCTACACGGTGTCCGTTAGCGCGTCAAGTTTCCGGACGAAAATCTCGGTGGGGTCAAACCCCTGGCCTCCCGCTGAGCCGGTTCACAATCTTGCGTCGATCTGCGAACGCTACGGCGGCGGCGGTCACGCAAGGGTGGGCGCAATCAGTCTCGAACCCAACGAAGTTGAGAAGGCGCGGCTAGTAGCGGCGGAGATTGCCGCGGAATTGCGGAGTTCGTAAAGGCGCCTGTTCCGTTATCTAATTTCCTGCCACTGCCCTGAAGAACCGCAGGCCCAGTCCGAAAGGCAAGCTTGCCACGCGAAGCCCGAGGAGAAACGCGATACTTACCGCCGCCATGCCGGCGGCCAAGGCGCCGGCAGTTGCGTCCACCAGACCGGAATCCTGATTCCGCGGCTGCGGAGGGGCCGCCGCAACGGCCACGGCCGGTTTGGGTTCCGTCCTATACACCCAGCCCGCTTGAGAGGAAGAGAGGACCTCTTCCGGAACGCTAAACGACGGCTTCCGCCTTACGGGTGACTTCTTGTGTTGATCCATATGCCTCCACGAAATCGATAAACCGAGTGTAATCTTCCGCAGCCCGGCTGCGGGGCGCATACTCCCATATTGTTTGTCCCTGCGAAGTTGCGTAGTTCAAGTCAATGCACTGGCGGATTCCAGCGCGATACAGGCTCCGGCTGAGCTGCGCGTCGGCTTCAAGCGCTTCCAGCGCCGCCCGTGTCGCATTTGTCTGGGTGTTCGCGAATGTCGGGATCACCGCCATCAATTCGATGGGACGGTCCGGCCACAACTCCCGCACTTCGGCGACACCGTTAAGCGTTTGCCGGGCGCCGATGATCGCCATCAGATCCATTGCCACCGGTACGATCACCTGGTCCGCGTAGAGCAAGGCGTTGTACGTCAACAGATTCATCGCGGGAGAGCTGTCGATAATCACCGCGTCGTAGCCGTTCGCGAAGCGCAGTCGGCGAGCGAGAATCGTCTCCCGTTGAGTTTCACCGGCCAAACGCCGCTCAAGCGAAAACGCGGATGTCGAGGATGCAATCACGTCGAGTCCCGGGCGCACGCCGCGCACGATCGCCTCGTCCACCGGCGCCTCGCCCATCATCACTTCCTGCATCGTGTGATTTGCTCGAACCCGAAGTGCGTGGCCTACGTTTCCCTGCGGGTCGGTATCGACGAGCAGCACTTTCCTGCCCCGCATGGCGAGGCCCGCCGCCAGATGGATAGCGGTCGTCGTCTTTCCGACTCCGCCCTTCATGTTGGCCACCGCGATCTTTCGCATAAACCTGATTTTTCCGGTCTGCGCCAATTATGGCACAATACGGGAAGATGATCGAACACCTTCGCCCGGGCGCCTCGGCTGAGCGCGCCCGGGTCGTTCTTTTCGACTTTGACGGCACAATTTCCCTGATTCGCTCTGGCTGGATGGAAGTGATGGTCCCCATGATGGTGGACCTTCTTCTCGAAACCAAAACCGGTGAAAGCGAAGCGGATTTACGCGCCATCGTCGAAGAGTTTGTCGGACAACTCACCGGCAAGCAGACCATGTATCAGATGATCGAACTGGCGGACCAGATACGGGCGCGCGACGGCACTCCGCTCGAACCGCTTGTATACAAGGCCATGTATCTCGACCGCCTGCATGAAAAAATCAAAGACCGCCTCGACGATCTGGAATCGGGACGCGTTTCGAAGGAACATTATATGGTTCCGGGGGCGCGTGCGTTGCTCGAAGCGTTGCGGGCACGCGGGCTGAAGCTCTACCTTGCGAGTGGCACGGACCACGTCTACATGAAGCGCGAGGCGGACCTGCTCGACGTTTCGCGATACTTCGACGGCGGCGTCTATGGCGCTCTCGACGACTACAAGAGCTTCTCGAAGAAAATTCTCGTGCAGCAGGTGATCGCGAAATCGGAATGCCGCGGCGAGGAGTTTCTCGGCTTTGGCGACGGCTACGTCGAAATCGAAAACGTGAAAGAAGTGGGGGGCATTGCCGTCGGCGTGGCGACCGAGGAGCCCGATTGCCTGAAGGTCGACGAATGGAAGCGAAAGCGGCTTGCCGGAGTGGGAGCGGACTTCATTATTCCCCATTTTGGCTGCCACGATGAGCTAATGCAGGCGCTTTTTCCGCGCAATGGCGAGTAAATACGAAACGTTCGACCGGTCGCGGCTGCTGATAAAGCCTCTTGCCGAACGCACGCACGACTTGCAACTCGAGCGATGGCTCGCGCTCGACGATCCGGCCCCGCCCTTTGAGCATCCTCAATTGACGGATCTGGCGCGGCGTCTCGGCGGCGCACGCGAGCGCGGTGCGGCGCGGATTCTCATGATGGGCGCCCACGTGTTGCGCGCGGGCGTCAACAGACACCTCATCGATCTGCTCGAGCGCGGCGTGATCGCGCACATCGCGATGAACGGGGCGGGTGCGATTCACGACTACGAAATCGCGCGGATTGGGGCTACAACCGAGAGCGTCTCGCGCTACATCAAGAGCGGTGAATTCGGGTTGTGGCGCGAAACGGGCGAACTCAACGATTGGATTCATCAGGCCGCGGATCTGGCGCTTGGGCTTGGGGAGAACGTGGGACGCCGCATCGAGGAGAGCGATTTCCGGTACCGGGACTTGAGCGTGTTCGCCGCGGCCTACCGACTGGGCGTGCCCGTGACGGTCCACGTCGGCGTCGGCTACGACATCCTCCACGAGCATCCGAACTGCGTCGGCGCGGCGCTCGGAGCGGCAAGCTACCGCGACTTCCTCATCTTCGCCCGCGGCGTCGAGAATCTGGAGGGAGGCGTGATGCTCAGCTTCGGCTCTGCCATCATGGCTCCGGAAGTGTATCTGAAGGCGCTGGCCATGTCTCGCAATGTCGCCCACCAGGAGGGCCGGGAAATCCGGCGGTTCACGACCGCTGTTTTCGACGTCGTACCCATCGCGGGCGACATTCACCGCGAACTGCCGAAGTCCGACCCGGGCTATTATTTCAGGCCGCATAAGACTATCCTCGCGCGCACCGTAGCCGACGGCGGGGAAAGTTATTACTTTTGCGGCGATCATCGCGCCACTCTTCCCGCGCTACGGCGGGCAGTGCTCGAACTCGCATGACAGCGGCCGCGATCCTCTCCGCGATTCCGAAGCTTTCGGCGCTTGTGGTGGGCGACATTTGTCTCGACCGCTGGTGCACATACGATCCTTCGGAAGCCGAACCCTCGCGTGAGACGGGTATTCCGCGTATCGCCGTCACCTCGGTCGAAGTAACGCCAGGCGCGGGTGGCACGGTCGCAAACAATCTTGCGGCGCTCGGTGCCTCGCGTGTGGCTGTGCTCGGTGCGGTCGGTGACGACGGCTTCGGATATGAGCTGGAGCGCGCTCTTACGGCTCGCGGGATCTCCGCGGAACTGCTTGTAAGAGCGCCTGGAATACGGACCTTCACGTACACAAAGGTCATCAACGGCCAAACCGGCGGCGAAGACTGCCCGCGCCTGGACTTCATCAATAACGTTCCACTCGTGCCCGCCGTGGAGCGCCAGCTTCTCGATCGCTTGCAATCGGCAGTGGAACAGTTCGACGTGATTCTGGTTTCCGATCAAGCCGAAACCGGCCGTGGCGGAGTGGTTACGCCGGCCATTCGCTATCTGCTCGCGGACCTGGCCGCGGCTTACCGCGAGAAAATTTTCTTTGTCGACTCGCGCAGCCGCATGGAACTGTTCCGAGGCGTCATCGTAAAGGGAAACGAACAAGAGGCAGGCGAGGCTTGCGCGAGGATCGGCGCGGCGGACGCACAAGCTCTGTATGAGACGCTCGGAGCCCCGCTTCTCGTCGTCACCCGCGGACCCGAAGGCGCGTCACTTCACGGCCGGTTGGGAGAAGTGCGGGTTCCCTCGAACCCGGTGGGGCATCCGGTCGATATCTGTGGCGCGGGCGACAGCTTTTCCGCCGGCGCCGCGCTCGCGTTGGCCGCGGGGGCGAGCCCTCTGGACTCGGCGCGGTTCGGAAACCTGATCGCCTCTATCACGATCATGAAGAAGGGGACGGGCACCGCTTCTCCGGAGGAAGTCCTTGCGAACGCTGGCGATTGACATCGGCGGGTCTAAGTTCTCGATGGCCGTATTCGAAGGCGGCCGAATGACGCTCCGCGAAAGCCGCGAAACAGACAAGGAAGGCGGCCGGGATTGGATGCTTGAGCAAATCATTCCCTTGGCCCGCTCGTGGCGGGACGAAGCCGCGTTCGACCGCTGCGGGATAGGATTCGGCGGCCCTGTGCGGTATCCGGAGCAGCGGATTGCGCTTTCGACGCACGTCGGCGGGTGGAGGGACTTCCCGCTCGCGGCGTACATCGAGACGAAACTCGGTGTCCCGGCCATCATGGACAACGACGCGAATGTGGGCGCGCTTGGCGAAGGACTCCATGGAGCCGGGAAGTCCCTATCTCCTTTCTTTTACATGACCCTTTCGACAGGAATTGGTGGAGGCATTCTCGATAACGGGGCGATTTGGCGCGGGGCGGACTCCTATGGCGGCGAGATTGGTCATCTCACCATCCGTCCCGATGGCCCTGAGTGCCTCTGCGGGGCGCGAGGATGCTTCGAAAGGATGTGCTGCGGGCTTTGGCTTGAGCGCGACCACGGCAAACCCGCGAGGGAGTTGCTTGAAGATCCGGCCTTCGTGGATCAGTATGTGGTGGATCTCGCCCTTGGTCTTAAGGCGTGCATCATGTTGTTGAATCCGGCGCGAATGGCCATTGGCGGCGGCATTGGAAAGGCGGGCGAGCGCTTGTTCGTCCCTCTGCGTGCCGAGCTTCGGCGGCAGATAACCGCGTGGTCCGGCGCGCGCATTGACGTGGTACCCGCCGCTCTTGGCGACGACAGCGTCCTCTGGGGTGCCCTTGCGCTTGCGGAAGCGTTGTGATCTGGAGCCCCCTGCCAGGGAAGCGCCGCAGCTTAGATCTCGACGGCTCCGGCCACCCTGGCCGGTTCGGGTACATCCTCACACCATTACTCCGCTGTGAAACGCAGCCCACGCAGTCAGCCGGCGCGTTTCCCCAAAGGGGTCGCGTTCTAAGTTTATGGCGGACTATGGGAGATCGCTCCGGGACGAGCCGTCAAGTGCGGGGCGGCTGGAGGGAAAGGGACCGATTCAATCAATGAACGCCCACGACCGCGGGGTTGTTGTCGCAGGTAGCGACCCGGTCGCGGGGGACGCAATCGCATGCCGAATCATGGGTCTCGACCATTCGAGAGTTTCGTCATCGCCAAGAAAGAGAACGTAAGGCAGATCGGCGGGGCGGTGCGCTTGTCCGCGACGCAGTTTGCCTAATCCCGCAATTCGAATCGTTTCGCGTCGCGTCGAAACCTCTCACGGCGCGGGGGCTGCCGTTGATCGGTTTCGGCGCCACCGCGTACCGCAAGTGTGGAGGTGGTCAAAGCTACCGATCCACGGGCTGCCCGAGTAGCGCACGTAGCGCGTAGTATGTTCCGCAACAAAGCCGAGTTCCCGCGACACCTCGAACGTTTCCCCGTCGCGCGGGGACGGCCCGGAGCGGCAGGTACTGGCTTGGCAGACCCCGCCTGTGCTATCACTATGATTTCATGTCTCAAGTCCAACCCCGCGTGCAGGTTCATGACATTGTCGTTATCGGCTCCGGAGCCGGTGGCGGCACGGCAGTCAAAGTTCTCACGGATTTGGGCTTCAAGGTCACACTCCTCGAAGCCGGGCCTCAACTCAATCCAGTGAAGGATTTCAAGGAACATGTCACGCCCTACCAGGTTCCTCATCGCGGCGCGGGCGCGGCGGCGGAAATCTACTTCGGAAAACAGCAGTGGGGTTACTTCGCGGCGCCGAACGGGTTCTGGGAAATCGAGGGCGAACCCTATACGGTCGCGCCTGGCAACAAATTCCGCTGGTTCCGTTCGCGGATCGTCGGCGGCCGCACCAACCACTACGGCCGCATCTCGCTCCGGTTCTCCGATTACGATTTCAAACCTTACTCCACCGATGGCCTTGGGACGGACTGGCCAGTGACCTACGACGAGATCGCGCCCTATTACGACAAGGCCGAGGGTTTCATCGGCGTCACGGGAACGCATGAAGGTATCCGTAGCGCGCCCGACGGCAATTTTCTTCCTCCCATCCCGCCGCGCGTGCACGAGATCCTGATTAAGAAGGCGTGCGACAAGCTCAAGATCCCGGTGATTCCGTCGCGCATGGCCATGCTCACCAAGTCGATCCATGGACGCGCCGCCTGCCACTACTGCGGCCAATGCGGTCGCGGTTGCCAGACCGCCTCAGCGTTTTCTTCAAGCCAGGCAATGGTGTTCCCTGCCATGAAAACAGGACGGCTGACAGTGATCGCGAACGCCATGGCTCGCGAACTCATCACGGGAGACGACGGCAAGGTTAACGCCGTCTCCTATATCGACAAGCTCACCCGTACCGAAAAGACCATCCGATGCCGTGCCGTGGTAGTTGCGGCAAGCGCGTGCGAATCGGCCCGGCTGCTGCTCAACTCGAAGACGCCGCGATTCTCGAACGGTCTGGCGAACTCTTCCGGCCAGGTAGGACGCAATTTAACCGATACGGTCGGTTATGGTCTCAGCGGTCACATCCCGGCGCTTGAAGGCCTTCCGAAATACAACTCAGATGGCATCGGCGGCATGCATGCGTACATCCCCTGGTGGCTGTGGGACAAGAAAAACAAAGATTTTGCGCGCGGCTATCACGTCGAACTCGGCGGTGGCTTCAACATGCCGGGGGTGGGATCGTTCCACGGCGCGGCGGGACGCCATGAAGGTTATGGGGCGGGCCTGAAATCGAGCATCCGCGCCGAATACGGCACGGGCATCGGACTTTCCGGCCGCGGCGAGATGATTCCGAACGAGCACACATTCTGCGAGATCGACCCCCATGTGGCCGATCGGTGGGGCATCCCCGTGCTGCGTTTTCACTGGCGCTGGAGCGAGCACGAGGTCAATCAGGCGAAGCACATGCACAAGACCTTCGTCGAGATCATCGAAACGATGGGCGGTACGGTTACGGGCCTGCGGAATCCGGAGCGCGAGGATGGCGGAATTTCCGTAGGCGGTACGATCATCCACGAAGCGGGAACGGTGCGCATGGGAGCGGACCCGAAGACGAGCGCTCTGAACCGGTTTTCACAGGCGCATGAAGTACGCAACCTCTTCGTTGCGGACGCAGCGTCTTTTGTGAGCAATCCCGATAAGAACGTCACCCTCTCAATCGTGGCCTTTGCCTGGCGGATGTCGGAATACATGGCCGATGAAATGAGGAAAGGCAATGTTTAAGATCCTTAACGACGTTTCCCGGCGCGACGCTCTCAAGGCCATTGGCGCATCGGCCGCGCTCACTGCCTCCGGCACGGGCGTGCTTTCGTTGGACGCCGCGCAGCACGTTCACCAGGAAGCCGCCATCCAAAGGGCAGCCGGCCCTTACAAGCCCAGAGCGTTGAACGCGATAGAGTACAGATCTCTCCGGCGCCTGGTGGAAATGATTATCCCTCCGGATGAAAAATCGAAGGGAGCGATCGAAGCCGGCGCGCCGGAATACGTCGACCTGTTGTGCGCGAACAACGTCGAATTGAAGGAGATTTACACGGGCGGCCTGGGGTGGCTCGATCGTGAGATGAAGAAGCGTTACGGCGCTTTGTTCGCGGACGCGAAACCGGAGCAGCAGACGGCGATGCTCGACCTGATCGCCTACCGGAAGAACGATTCGCCGGCGCTTGCGCCAGGCATCCGATTCTTCACTTGGGCGCGCAACATGGTGGTGGATGCCTTCTACACGAGCAAGATTGGTTTCGACGATCTTGGCTTCATGGGCAACGGTGCGATGGCGGAATTCAAGGTTCCTCAGGAAGCGATCGAGTACGCCCTGAAGCGCAGCGGCCTGTAAATGGTGGAACAGTCCTTCGCCTGACATCCTGGCCGTAGCCGGGATCACATCGAAAACACGGCGACTGCCTTGCCGTGGATTCGAGCGAAGTTCTCTTGTCGGCGGGGAGGCTCGGAGTACCGGATTCCGCCAGTTGCGATTTCGGGAGTCGCTCGACGCCGGTCTTCAGCGCAAACAACGCGCACGGTTTTCTTCGACAGAGTTACGTCTCGTGATAGATTCATGAAATGGTTCTCCCGCTCCTTGTCCTGATCGCGTCCTCTGCCCTCGCCGCCCAGCAGCTCGCCACGCCACCCAAGGCCGAGGCATCCAAGGCCGGCGTCAGGGATTCAGGTCAGGCGGACCCGGCGGACGAAAAGCCGGCGGTCACAACTCACTCCATCAAGGTCGCTGGAAAAGAGTTGAAATACACCGTCACCACCGGCAAGCTGCCTATCAGGAATGCCGCGGACGAGACCGAGGCGGACATGTTCTTCGTCGCCTATACTCTCGACGGCGAAGCCAAGCCCGGTGCCCGGCCTCTGATGTTTTCGTTCAACGGGGGTCCAGGGTCGTCATCAGTCTGGCTGCATCTGGGCGCGCTCGGACCCAAGCGCGTCAAGATGCTGGGCGATGGACGCATGCCTCCGCCTCCGTTCGAAACTGTCGACAACGAACACACGTGGCTTGACCAGACAGACCTCGTGTTTATTGACCCCGTGGGTACCGGTTACAGCCGCCCGCGAAAGCCTGAACTCGGCAAGAAATTTTGGGGCGTCGAGGGCGATATCGAATCCGTCGGCGAGTTCATCCGGCTCTACCTCGGGCGCTATGAGCGATGGGCCTCACCGCTGTTTCTCGTCGGCGAGAGTTACGGTACGACGCGCGCCGCCGGGCTCTCCGGGCACCTCATCGAGAAGGGCATCGCTTTCAACGGCATTCTTCTGATCTCTTCCATCCTTAACTTCCAGACCGCACGCTTCATGAAGGGCAACGACCTGCCATATGTGCTCTTCCTCCCCACCTACACTGCGACCGCCTGGTATCACAAGAAACTGCCGGGCGATCTTCAGAAGAGCGGCCTGCGGAGAGCCGTCGACGAATCGAAAGCTTGGGCCGCCTCCGGATACGCCGAGGCGCTCGCGAAGGGCGACCGCCTGACGCCCGGCGAGCGCGCCGATACGATGGGAAAGCTTTCCCGGTATACGGGAATCGAGCGGCGCTATCTCGATCAGGTCGACCTGCGGGTGGAGATTCAGCACTTCATCAAAGAGCTGCTGCGAAACGACAGGAAGACGGTCGGCCGGCTGGACAGCCGTTTCGAGGGCATCGATGAACTCGCAGTCTCCGAGACGCCCGATTTCGATCCAGCGATGGCGATCATCCGTCCTCCCTACACGGCCGCGTTTAACGACTACGTCCGCCGGGAACTGAACTACAAGTCCGACATGCCCTATCATATCTTGGGCGGTGGAATCGGTTCGTGGAACTGGGGATCAGCCGGGCGCGGTTACGCGGACGTAAGTGAAGCGCTCCGCGCCGCCTTCGCGAAGAACCCGTACATGAAGCTGTTCGTGGGCTCCGGGTATTTCGACCTTGCAACCCCGTTTTTCGCGACCGAGTATACACTGAGCCATATGGGTCTTGATCCGAGCCTGCGGAAGAACATCACGATCGCGGAATACGAGGCCGGACACATGATGTACATCCACGATGTGTCGCTTGAGAAGCTGCGCCGGGACGTGGCTGACTTTCTGCGGAACGCTCTTCCAGCGAAATGAAGCGGGCAGTCTTTTTCCTCACTTTCGTGGCTTCGGCCCAGGAGGCCCCAACCTTTCGAAGCGGCGTGACACTCGTGCACGTGGACGCCCAGGTTGTAGGCCGCAACGGGCGCACTATCGACAACTTGACGGCCGGCGACTTCGCGGTTTTCGACGAGGGGAAACAGCAGACGATCGCGCATTTCGGGCTGGAATCCGAGCCTCTCGATTTGCTGCTGCTTCTGGACGTAAGCGGCAGCATGTCGCGCTCGCTACAGCTTCTGGCGGCAGCGGCGCGAGGGGCGCTTAAGCAGCTTTATCAAAGCGACCGGGTTTCGGTGATGCTCTTCGCGCGCCGTGCGGAGGTGCGTGAAGACTTCACTTCCGACTTCACCGGCGTGGCGGAATGGATGCGAGACGCCGTGCTGGACAAGTCGCTTGGCTCCGGCACGGCGATCAACCAGGCGATCGTCACGGCGGCCGCCCATATCGGGAAGCAGCCCCTGCGGGGCCGTAGAGCCATCTTGATCGTTACCGATAATCAGAGCCTGAACTATCAGGTAACCGACGAAGATGCGTTGAGAGCCCTCTACGGCGCCGATGTGGTGTTGAACGCCATCGTGATTGGGCCCTTCGGACATCCCGCGCCGCCGGTCCGCCCGCGGGGCCCGAATCCGGATTTTACGCCCTCGGATGTGCTCAAGTTGGCTCAGCAGACGGGCGGGGAGGCTCTGGCGGGAGGAAAAATTGGCGAAACGTTTTTCCAGATGGTGGAGCGAATTCGCGCGCGCTACAACATCCAATACGTCGCGCCGACACCGGATGCGGAGGGCTTCCGGCGTATCCGCATTGAGATGAAGGCACAGAGGGGCCTGACCGTCCGGGCGCGGGCGGGTTACTACGCGACGCGGTGACCGGCGTCGCGCTCCTAATGTGGTCGGCGAATTACACCGATAGATCCAACGTGTCCAGGGGAAGCTCGAAGGTTCGGCGCCTAGCCATGCCGATTATCGTGTCGGCCCTTGCCTTCGCCGTGCTTTTCTCCCTGCTGGCTGCTTGGCGCGCTTCGCGCCAGCCTCCACAACGCACGTACCGTGTGGGCGCTGATAACGCTCCTCCTTACACTGTCTTGGGCGAGAACGGCGAGGTGCGCGGTCTGGCGGTTGAGGTCGTTGGAGCGGCCGCCCGGCGGCGCGGTATTTCGATCGAATGGGTGTGGATCAGTGGAATGCTGCCGGATGTTGCCCTCGCCCGAGGGGTCGTGGACCTCTGGCCGGTGCTAGGCGTCACGGCAGAGCGCAAGGCGCGCTTCCATATTTCGAAGCCATGGCTCCAGAACAACTTCTGCCTCATTTCCCGCAAAGATCGCAATGTGACCAGCCCTGAAGCAGCGGCAGGCCGCACCGTAGCTCATCCCATGTTTCCGATGGCCACTCGAATGGCGCGAGACTTTCTCCCCGCAGCCGGCCTTACCGGTAAGGCAAATAACGAGTTGGTGGTCAGGTCGGTTTGCTCGGGTGAAGTGGATGCAGGCTTTCTTGAGTCGCGCAATCTCGATGTGATGTTGCTCGAACGCCCAGGCGGCTGTGAGAGTACGGCACTTCAAATACGTTTTGTCCCGGGGGCCTACAGCGAAGCCGGCATCGCGGCCACCAAAGCCCATCAGGTGGCCGCGGATGCGTTGCGGGACGAAATCTCCACGCTGGCGATGGACGGGACATTGTCCGCGAGCATCGACCTCTGGTCCTCGTACTCGGCCGGAGAAACTCGTTCCTTCTTCTCGCTTCAGAGCGCGGCGGAGCGGAACCGCGTGTTTTCCTGGGGTCTGGGCGGCGTGGTGGGCGTAGTGTTCCTTCTGTTGTTCCAGAGCCTCAGGACCTGAAGGGCCTGGCGGACGGCCGAACACGCGAACTCCATCAAGTCCGAATTCGTGGCCAACATGAGCCACGAAATTCGCAC
>SXGT01336744.1_pt1 | contig 12542 bp, 9 predicted proteins | sample 3176221 | NCBI WGS metagenome assembly SXGT01 (sample SAMN11356862, study PRJNA531348) | freshwater metagenome | isolation source: freshwater sample F1-120 | place: China: Fuxian Lake, Yuxi | collected 2017-12-25
CCGGGGCCGTCCGCGCGGGGTGGGAAGACTCCCGAGGAGGAGTGCGACGACGGCAACACCGAGGCGGGCGACGGTTGCGACGGCAGCTGCGTGATCGAGGAGGGCTATACCTGCGAGGGCGAGCCGAGCGATTGCTTCTTGTCGCTGGGTATCGACCGGATCGTGCTGTGGCCTGCTTTCCAGGACTACGGGGTGATCATCGCGCGCGGTCATACGGGCGGCGTGGTGCCGCTGGACGTGGACGGAGGCCTGGAGATCGTGGTGCGGGATGCTGGGCCGGCGCCGGGACTCGGCCAGGAGGTTTCGACCTCGTTCACGGCGGCGGAGTGTGTTGCGGACCGGCGCGGCGGCTTCATCTGCGCGGATGAGGACACGCCGAGCCGGCTGGTCAATCGCGTCAGGATTGTCCAGGACCGGCGCAGCGGCGGCTACAAGATCAAGGTCTATCTTGGGACGACGGTGATGGAGCTGGGGCTCTACGGACCGGCGGAGATGGACATTGTGACGCCGAGTGGGGCGACCTACCGCGGGGAGGCGCCAAATTGCCGCGGTGGCGTGCCGCCCGAGGAGCGCCTCTTATGCCTGGGCGGTGTGAGCTGAGGCCAGTAGCGTAAGCTGCTGGTGAGACGCGCGGCCGTCCGGGGAGAGAGTCCCCGGGCGGCCGCGTCGGTATCGAAGAGACCGCCGGAGGAAGCACACACAACCGATGAAGTCGTGCGCGGCGTCCGGGGCACATGCCTTCGCCCACAAGCGCGCGCGGCCTCATTCAGCGCGGAGGGCCTCTACCGGGTCGAGGCGGGCGGCGCGTCGGGCGGGGAGGATGCCGGCCAGGATGCCCACGCCGCAGGCCGTCACCAGCGCCAGCGCGGCGTAGCCCCAGGGCGTCTCGACCGGCACGCCGGGGACCAGCGCGTGCAGCAGTGCCGCGCCGCCGGCCCCGAGGACCAGTCCAGCGGCCCCGCCGGCAGTCGCCAGCAAAATCGCCTCCGCGAGGAAGAGGGCCAGGATCTGGCCGTGGCTCGCGCCGAGCGCGCGGAAGAGGCCGATCTCACCGGCGCGCTCGCGCACCGCGATCGTCATGATGGTCAGCACCCCGACCGCGCCCACCAGCAGCGAGATGCCGCCGAGAGCCCCCACCGCAAACGTCAGGACGTTCAGGATGTTGCCCATCACCTCGACCATCTGCTCCTGGGTCGTCAAGGTGAAGTCCTCGTGCCCGTGGCGCGCGATCATCATGCGCTTGACTGCGGCGAGGACCTCGTGCGCGGGCGTTTCCTCGCCATAGATGACGTCGATCTCCATCAGCCCATCGCGATTGAAGAGCGCCTGGGCACGGGCGGTCGGGATAAAGACGCCGTCGTCCATGTCGAGGCCGAGCATTTCGCCCTTGGGGGCAAGCACGCCGATCACCCGGTAGCGCTCGCTGCCGACGCGCACGCGCGCCCCCAGTACCGGTGCATCGCCAAAGAGTTCGCGGCGCAGCTTGCTGCCGAGCACCGCGAAGGCGCGCGGATTGCGCGGATCTCCCCCGGGCAGGAAGAGTCCGCTCTGGACCTCCATGCGGAAGACCGTGGGCATGGCCGGCCCGACTCCGTGCACCATCGTGCGACGGGTGCGGCCTTGGCCCTCGACCTCCGCGTTGCCGCCGCTGTAGGGCACCACACCGATCACGCCCGGCGTCGCCTCGAGTGCCAGCGCATCCTCGATCGTGATCGGCCGGCTCGAGCCGAACATCCCGAGTGGCATCCCGTGGGTCATGGTGCGGCCGGGGTTGACGGCGACGATCCGCGTGCCGAACTGCGAGAACTCGGCCAGCACGAACTCGCGCAGGCCCGCGCCGAGCGAGGTCAAGAGCACCACGGCCGCGATGCCGATGGCGATCCCGAGAGCGGTCAGGCCCGAGCGCAGCCGATGGGCGGCGATCGAGGCTGCGACCAGGCGGCCGAAATCGCGTGGGGTCATGGGCCGAGCCTGTCCTCAACTGCCACGTAACGCCACCACCGGGTCGAGCGCGGCGGCGCGCCGGGCCGGGGCCGCACCGGCGAGGAGGCCGGTGCCGAGAGCCACGGCTGGCCCTGCGGCCAGCACCCAGAGGGGCGGGGTCAGGTCGAGCTGCGGCAGCGCCTGCTCGAGACCGAGGTTGCTGGCGATCCCGACGGCCAGCCCGGCCAGCGCGCCGACCAGCGCGAGTGCGCCTGCCTCACCGAGGAAGAGTCCGAGGATTCGACCGCGAGTCGCGCCGAGTGCCACCAGCAATCCGATCTCCGCCGTCCGCTGCGAGACCGCGACCAGCATCACATTGGTGATCAACACTCCCGCCACCACGAGACTCACCCCGCCGATCCCGGCGATGGCCAGAGTCACGGCGCGCAGAATCCGGTCGAAGGTTTTGAGGACGGCGTCCTGGGTGATCACCGTCACGTCGCGTTCGCCTTGATGGCGCGCGACCAGGATGGCCTCGACGTCGCGCTTTGCCCGTTCCATGCTCTCCCGGCTCGGGGCTCCGACCATGATGCGGAAGAGAGACGAGGAGTTGAGTAGCTGCATCGCCGCCGCCACCGGCACGATCACGAGATCCTGCACGTCGATGCCGATCGAGCGGCCCTCGGTCGCAAGCACGCCGACCACCCGGAAGCGCCGATCGCCGACGCGCAGCCAGCCCCCGAGCGCTGGCTCGCTGCCAAAGAGTTCGCGCTGGACGCGGGCTCCGATCACGCATTCGGCCGCCGCGCGCTCCAGATCGCCCGGCGCGAGGAAGCGTCCCTGGGCCATCTTCCAGTGCCTCAGGGGCAGCAGGTCGGCCGACGTGCCAAAAATCGCACTCTGGCGCGATCGTCCGCCATGCAGGACCAGCGCCTCGCCGACCGCAACCGGCGCGACCTCGCGCACGGCCGAGCTGCGGCGCAGAGCCGTGGCGTCGGCAATCGTCAAGTCCCGCGGCGTCTGTCCACCGATCATGCCGGGGATGCCGCCGGCGGTCTCCGCGCGCCCCGGCAGTACCAGCACCAGATGCGTGCCGAGGGAGGCGAACTCGTCGCCGATGTAGCGACGTGCACCCTCGCCGAGCGACGCCAGAACGATGACTGCCGCCACGCCGACCGCGACCGACAGGACGAGTAACCCCGAGCGCGCCGGATGGCGCAGGGCGGCGCGTCGCACCATCAGGAGTGAATCCGTTGCTCTCACGTGGCCCCCGGCGGGCGGTTCCCGCCGCGCCTCACGGGCTGGCCTCGCCTGGGTGCAGGACCGCGACCGAGTCGTGGTGCGCGAGTCCGGCTCCTGCCGCGCGTCATTTGCTGGCCTTGTCCGGGCTGCCGGTGAGCGGCGGCAGCACGAAGGGCGGCGGGATGGGACGCGGGCAGAGCTTGTCGAGCCAGTATCCGGCCGCGACCGCGGAGCCGCCGTCGGTGATATGGAAGCCGTCGGACTGGAAAGGCGGATGGGGGAAAACGACGCCCCAATCGGGACCGGTGATGAGACCACGCGCGAGTTCGAGTTCACGCACCTGCTTCACGTAGGCGGCCAGCTCTGCCGACGATTTCTTGGCGAAACGTGTGACCAGAGTGTCGGCGATGTCCTCGCGAAAGAAGGGTGGCGAGATCATCACCGGTATTGGCGCCATGATGCCGGGCCATTTTGCGATGCTGTCGACGGTGGTCTCGGGGCTGAAGAGCTGAGCGATGTGGGCGTCGTTGGTGCCCTGGGCGTTGACCAGCAGGAGCTTGATGCGCTCGCCCCTCTCTTCGGCAAGCGGCCGCACCGCGTCGGCAAGCGGGCCGCCGTGCTCGCAGGCGTAAACGATCAGGGGCCGGGTGATCCCCTTGACGGCACAGTAGACGTCGGGTCGCGCCGTGAACCAGTCCCGGGTGTTGGTGCCGGAGACCGCCCAGTTTTCGACCGGCAGGTCGGCATAAGGGCAGGGGTAGTCAATCTTCGATAATAGAAACTCGAGCGTCGCGGCGGCGTTGGTCGGGATCTGCGTGCTGTTCTCGCTCTGGCCGTAGGTCGTGCTCTCGCCGACCATGATGATGACGTCCCTCCTGGCGCACCCTGCCGCCGCGGGAAGCAGCGCCAGGAGAAGGGCCGGGAGTGCGAGATGCTTCTTCACGGCGGAGTATCCCCTTCGTTGGTTCAGGCCGGGAAAGGCGCGGCGGGATCGATGCCGGGCGATGGATCACCGGCGGCGGGATTCGACTCGTCACTGGCGACGCGACCGTCAACCATGCGGACCCGGCGTCGCGCCCGGTCGCCGATCTCGGGATCGTGCGTCACGACGATCAAGGTGAGTCCGGCGCGCCACAGGCGCTCGAGACGGCCCATGACATCGGCGGTCGAGCGGCGATCGAGGTTTCCCGTCGGCTCGTCGGCGAGCAGGATCGCCGGGTGGGTCACCGTGGCGCGTGCGATCGCGACGCGCTGGCGCGGCCCGCCCGACAGTTCTTCGGGGCGGTGTGCGGCACGGGCGGTAAGCCCAAGCTCCTCGAGCGCCGCCGTGACGCGCGCGCGCCGCTCGACCACGGCCATGCCGCCCAGAACCAGGGGCAGCTCGACGTTTTCGGCTGCTGTCAAGTATTGAACCAGATGGAAGGCCTGAAACACGAAGCCGATACGTTCGCGGCGGGTGCGCGCCTGGTCCTGTTCGTCGAGGGTCGTGATGTCGCGGCCCTCGAGACGGTAGCGCCCGCCCGTGGGCCGATCGAGCAGCCCGAGCACGTTGAGCAGCGTCGATTTGCCCGAGCCCGAGGGCCCCATCACCGAGACGTAGTCCCCCGCGCCGATCGCGAGATCGACGCCGTCCAGCGCGTGTACTTCCTGGTCGCCGACGTGGAAGTGGCGTTCGATGCCGCGGAGTTCGATCACGAATCTGTACCGTCCGAACCCTTCCCCTTGTCGTCGACGACGGCGGCACCCGGCTCGACCCCTTCGCGATCGCCCGAGAGCACGATCAGGGTGCCATCCTCGATTCCGCTCGTTACTTCGGTGAAGCGCCAGTTGGCGAGGCCGCGCTCGATTGTGCGCTCGACCACCACGCCATCCTCGATCACGAAGAGCTTGCCGCCCTCGCGCACCGTTTCGGTGGGCACGCGCAGGGCTGTGTCGCGGCTCTCGAGCACGATCTCGACGTCGGCACTCTGTCCGGCCATGAGGCGGGGCGCCGACGCGGGTTCGAGAATTTCGACCTCGACATCTACCGTGCGGGCCTGCTTCTCCAGATCGAGCACGTAGGGGGCTACCCGCCGCACCCGGCCGGCCAGTGGTGTGTCCGGGAAGGCATCCACCGTGATCCGCGCCGGCAGTCCGGCGACCACGGCGGCCGCATCGATTTCGTCGATGGGCGCTGCGACGTAGAGGCACGAGGGGTCGAGCAGATCCACGGTGGGAAGGGTCGCGACGCCCAGCGGTGACGGGGTCACGAACTCGCCGATTTCGCCATTGATCTCGGCGATGATGCCGGCAAACGGTGCCCGCAGCAGGGTGCGCTCGAGAGCGGCCCGGGCGGCACGGACCTCGGCGTCCGCGACCCCGACCTGGGCTCGCGCCGCCCGGCAGGCGGCTTCGCGCGAGGTCGCTTGCGCGGCGCCCTGTTCGGTGGCCTCCTCGGATGCGATGCCGCGGCGGTTCAAGTCGGTCAGCCGCCCGCTCTCGCTGCGTGCGACCGTCGCCAGTGCGCAGGCCTCCTCGACACGTGCCGCCGCAGCGTGGGATTGTTGTTCGGCGAGGCCCACTCGTGCCGCGACGTCCTTGTTCCACAGCTCGACCAGAATCTCGTCGGCCCCGACGCGATCGCCTTCGCGATGCGGCAGACGCGCGATCTGGCCGCCGGTGGGCGGGGCCATGCGGGCCCGCCGGCAGGCTTCGACCGTACCGGCACGCGTGTTGGCGACGCTGGCTTCGACCTGTCCGCGATCGGATCTGGTGACGCTGACGGGGATCGGAGCGTCGCTCGTGAACCACCAGATCGCGGCGGCCAGAACCACCACGCCCGCGCCACTGACAAGACCTTTATTCATGGCACCATCCGTGCGCAGAGACTCCCCTTCGGCGGCGCGTCTTGCAACTTGTCCCGCGCGAACCGGCGCGTGGCACAGGCTACGCGCCGAGACCCTCGAGCAGCGCTACGATCGCGTCGGCGGCGCGCTCCCAGTTGAACTCCGCGGCGCGGGCGAGGCCGCGAGTGGCGAGATCGCGCAGTAATTCGGGTGAGCCGAGGGCATTGGCGAGGGCGCGACCGAGTTCATCCGGATCGCGTGGCTCGACCAGGAGGGCCGCACCCGCTGCGACTTCCTCCATCGCCGTGCCGCGCGAGGTGACGACAGGCACTCCGGCGGCCATCGCCTCGAGTGGCGGCAGGCCGAAGCCCTCGTAGAGCGAAGGATAAACGAAGAGCCGGGCCCCGGCGTAGAGCGCGGGCAGATCGGTCTCGGGCACGAAACCGAGCCGGCGAACACAGCCCGCGTTCTCGAGCGTCACCAACCTGCTCTCGAGGCGCGCGCTCTTCCAGCCGGAGGTGCCGGCCAGCACGAGGGGGTGCTCTCGCCGCAATGCTGCGGGGAGCCCCTGCCAGGCCGTGAGCAGCGTGTCCAAGTTTTTTCGTGGCTCGAGTGTTCCGACCGAGAGGACGTAGCCACCGGCCACGAGGCCGTGCCGGGCGAGCGTTCGGCACAGGGTCGCGTCGCCGAGCGGGCGCGGTCGGAAAGAGCGCTCGACACCGCAGGGCACGGCGGTGATGCGCCCGGGGGCCACGCCGAAGAGATCCATGACCTCGCGCCGCACGAGTTCGCTGACCGTGAGCAGGTGGTCCGCACGGGCGAGCGTCGAGCGGAGATGGCGCTCGTGCAGGCGCACCCTTCTCGCTGGATGGAACTCCGGGAACCGGAGCGCCGAGAGGTCGTGGATCGTGGCGATTGCCGGCCCGGAATACTTGACCAGCATGTAGTTGGGCTCGAAGTAGATCGCTCCGCCGAGGCGTCGCGCGAGGTGGCGTACGGCCGGACCGGCGAGGAGGCGGGCGGTGAGACGTGGCACGAGAGGAGTGCGGAAGAACCGGTCGGCGAGCCGCCGCTTGCCATCGAGCGCGCTGCCGCAGAACGCGGTGATGTGCTCGACCTCGGGGCGGGTGGCGAGCGCGCCGAGCAGGCCTGCGCAGTAGCGCCCCACGCCGGTGCGAGGGGGGATCAGGCAGCGACCGTTGACGACGATCCGCAGCCCGTGTGCGCGTGGCGGGGTGGGGGTGAGGGCTGCGGGCGGCACCGCTGGCGTCTATCGCGCGGGGCACAGGGGCGAAAGTCGCGCCGTGGCTGCTCGGCCGGCCGGCCGGGTCAGAGCGCGACGCGCACGCCGCCAAATGCGTTGATCGTCGCACCCGGTTCGTAGAAGCGGCCGCCGGTGGCGTTGATGCGCAGGACCGCGTCGTAGGAGACGTCGGCGAGGTTGCGGACGCCGAAGAAGGGTTCGACGACCCGATCGCCCCAGACGATGGGCCAGCCGCCGCGCAGGCCGAGCAGGATCCAGGAATCACTGCGCGCGTCGCCTGCGTCGTCGGCCCACATGCGGCCGACCGCCTGCATCTCGAGCGCGAGCCAGGGGCCTTCCGCCGGCCGCCAGGCGAGTTCTTGATAGACGGTCCAGGGGGGGATGCCCGGCTCGTCGTCACCATCGAAATTACCCTCGGGCGTCGTGTACTCGAGATATTCCGCGTCGATGAGCGCTGCGGCCGCACTGCACTCGAGCGACCAGGGCAGCGGCACCAGCCCGTCGAGTTCCAGGCCGTAGCGCCGCGAGAGGCCGGCGTTGCGGAAAGCGACCTGCCCGGATTCGAGCTGATAGGGCACGATTTCGTCGCGCAGCCTGGTGTAGAAGACCGTCAGGCCCGCCTCGATCCCGTGCGCGAGACGCAGTCGGCTCCCGATCTCGCCGGTCAGCGAGCGCTGCGGCTCGATGCCCGGATCCAGACCCGGCGCGTTGGGATTGACCAGCTCGGTGGTGGTGGGCGTCTGGAAAGCCGTGCCGACGTTGGCCCAGAGAGTGGTCATGGCGTCGGGAGTCCAGAGCACGCTTGCGGCCGGGCTCGGCGCGCCCATGGTGCGCTGGCCCGAACCGATGCCGCCTGTCGGGTAGCGCACGTCGACGTCGAAAACGGTGATGTCCCCGCGCAGTGCTGCCGCCAGCTCGACGTCGTCGCTGGGCCACAGCGCCCAGCGGCCGTAGACTCCGGCGGCGGCGACGCTCTCGATCTGGTCGAGCCCGAGCACGCCCTGTACGCCGTCGTCGTTGGCGTAGCGTTGGCGGTCGTCGCGCATATATTGTCCGTCGGCGCCCAGTGTCGTATCGGTGCGCAGCCCGGCCAGATCATGGGTCCACGTCCAGGTGGCCCCGCCGCCCGGACTCCAGCGCTCGAACTGCACCACGCCGAAGCCCTGACTCGGGACGACGGGTAGAAAGTTCGCGAAGTCGCGCCAGAGTCCGTACACGTAGCCGGTCAGTGTGTGGGAGCCGAGCGTGTGATCGGCGGCGAGCCCGAGCCGGACCTGCTGCACGCTCTCGCCGGCGTCGAGCTGCACGTTGCGTGCTTGTGCCTGGCGGGGATCGGCATCGGCCTGCTGGCGGGTGAGACCGCCCGGATCGTCGGCGAGCGGTGCATCGACCGCATCGACGAGCAGGCGCAGTGTTGTGTCGGTGGCGAGCGGATGCACGACGCGCGCGGTGGCTGTGGTCCAGCGCGCCGCGGAGTGTTGTCGGTAGCCGTCGATACGAAAAAAGCTCGAGCCGAGAAAGCCGCCGGTCGGCCCGGCCTGCCAGCTTCCCAGCACGCCGCCACGCCCGAGCCCGAAGGACCCGCCGAGTGCGGTCGCTTCGAGGGGAGCGAGAGTGGCCGGGCCTCGCGTGGTCAGGTGGATCACGCCACCAGCGGCGTTGCCCCAGAGTGCCGCACCGGGGCCGCGCATGACCTCGATGTTCTCGACCAGGCCGAGGTCGAGGTGGTCAAGCTGGGTCTGCCCGTCGGGCAGTGTCTCGGGCAGGCCGTCGGTGACGATCTTGATTTCGCGCACGCCAAACGCGGCACGGGTCCCGAAGCCGCGGATCTGGAGACGCTCGTCCTGCGCCTGGTTGCCGGCGTTCTGCACGAGCACGCCGGGAACTCGCGCGAGGGCTTCGTCAAGCCCAGTTGTGGCGCGGCCGTGCCGCAGCGCGCGCTCGTCCACCACGCTGATCGCGGCGGCGGTGGCGGTATGGGGGCGGCCGGTACGGGTCGCGGTGACGACAAGACGCTCGACGTCCTCGGTCGGGGTGCTCGCCTCGGCCGCGGCACCGTCGTCAGCGACAATTGTCGCGACGACAGGCTCCACCAGCGGATTGGTGGCGGTGGCGTCGCGGGTCACGAACCCGCCGAGCAGCAGCGTCGTGGCGAATCCGAGACGGCTCCGCCGTGCTCGCATCAGCCTGGTCCCGCGGTTTCACGGCCGGTGGAAGTGGCGCGAATTCGCTCGAGCAAGCGCTCGGCGAGTGTCTCGTAGAAAGGGGTCGGGCAGACCCGTCGCGAGACCTCCCAGGCCAGCATCGCCACCGCCAGGAGCGGCAGGGTGAGGAAGCGTGCCGAGGTCATCTCGACCACGATGATCGCCGCGGTGATGGGGCTCTGCACCGCGCCCGCGAAGTACGCGGCCATGACGAGCAGCTCCACCTCCTCCGCCCCGAGGCCAGGCAGATGCGGGTGAAGGAGCTGGCCGAGTGCTGCGCCGACGGTCAAGCTCGGGCTGAAGAGGCCGCCCGGGATGGCGCTGGCGAGCGAGATGGCGCTGGCGCCGGCGATCGCGAGGCCGAGCCACCACGGCATCGACTGGCCCTCGATCAGGATCGCTCGGGCGTGGACGTAACCGCTGCCATAGCTGAGACCGCCCGAGGCGAGGCCGATCGTGGCGAGAGCCAACCCCAGCGCGGTCGCCGTGGTCCAGGGGTGCGTGATCCGGAGGCGCGAGACCTGCGCCGAGAGGGCGAGCACGCCGCGCGCGAAGAGCCCGCCGAGCAGCCCACCGGCGAGGCCGAGCGGCAGGACCGCGAGCCAACTCGCGAGCCCCGGTAGCTGCCCCCGGACGTGGCCGTAAAAGAGAATATCTCCGAGGACGGCGCTGCACAGGACACACGCCAGCACGGCCGTTCGCACGATCACACTCGCGTTGCGCTTCTCGAACGAGCGGCCGATCTCCTCGAAGGCGAAGGTGATTCCGGCAATCGGAGCATTGAAAGCGGCGGCAACACCCGCCGCTCCTCCGGCGAGGATCAGTCCGCGTTCGGCGAGGTGGCGCGGAAAACGCGTCCAGCGGCTCGCCAGGTACTGCGCTGCGGCGCCGACGTGCACCGTCGGTCCCTCATGGCCGACGGTCGGCCCGGTGAGCAGGGCGATGACCAGCAGCACGATCTTGCCGACCAGGATGCGCAGCGAGAGCAGGCGCGTGCGCTCGGGCGTGTCGCCAAGCTGGAGTGCGGCGATGACCTGCGGGATGCCTGTCCCCTCGGTGCCGGGGAAGACCACATCGCGCAGGCGACAGAGCGCGATCATGGCGAGCGTCACGACCGCGGCCTGCAACCAGGGCGAGATCCCGAGTGTCCAGCCACGAAACTGCTCACCCAAGGCCTCTGCCTCGCCGAAGACAAGCGCCGCGCCGGCGACGACGATCCCCGCGGCGAGCCAGGCGGCCTGCCGGCGGGTCGCCCCGAGGAGTCCGGGCTGCGGAGTCTCTCGCAAAGAATTCACCGCCGCGCGTCCCCCATGGCTCGCCCGCGCACCCCTCCGGCTGCGCCCGGGCGCCGCCCCTTCTGCCATGCACGCCGTCACGTTCCAACCGGCGACACGGTCGCACCGGGTGAGGGGGACGCGGTGCCGGCCTCGATGCGGCGGCGAGGCTTGGCGACCCCGCGCGCGCCCCGTCGTCACTGGGGTAGGGGCTGATGATGCGGCGGCGAGGCTCGCGAGGGTCGGCGACTCCTCGTGCAACGGGGACACGCGCTCGCCGTCGGCCGGCGAGGTCGCTGCCTGGTGGCGAGCCCGAATCCCTGCCGACGGAGGACGCGGCCCGCGCGAATCCTGAAGGCTTAGCCGACGCACGCGACTCCAGTCGCGTCGCCAGAGGGCATACCGGTTATACTCGGGGCCTCGGTGAAGACCGCAATCTCACTGCCGGACGACCTCTTCCGCGAGATCGACGAGCGCGCACGACAGCTCAAGCTCACACGGAGCCGGTTGATCGCCAACGCGACCCGCGAATATCTCAGCCGCCGCCCCGTCACCGCCGACACAACCGCGGCATGGAACCGCGCTCTCGCGAAGGCGGGGTACCCCGCAGAGGAGGCCGCGGCGGCGGCGTTTCGGCGGCGCAGCAAGACCGTCATCCGAAGAACCGGGGCAGGGCGGCGCCCGCCTTGGTGATCCTGCGGGGTCAAATCTGGTGGGTCGACCTCGCGGAGCCGCGAGGATCGGCGCCCGGCTCTCGTCATCCCGCGCTCATGCTCCAGCGCGACGAGGTCAACTGCAGTCGCCTCCGAACGGTGGTCGTGTGTGTTCTCTCCAGCCAGAGGGTGCTCGGCCGCGCGCCGGGGAACATCCTGCTGCCCAGGCGCTGGACGGGACTCGCGCGAGATTCTGTCGCGAATGTATCTCAGATCGCGACCGTCGACCGAGAGGATCTCGCGGAGTTTGTCGGCAGCCTACCCGGCGCCTGGATGGATCGCGTCGACAGCGGATTGTGTTGGTTCCTCGGCATCGACCGCCCCTGAGCCGACTGCCGAGAGAGGCTGTACCTGCGCTGTCGAGGTTTGCTCGCCCTCTGGTCTGGTCAGACTCACGCCGGGGAGGAGCGCAGGGTGAGTCTTGGCGGCCACGGAAATTGGGGACTAGGGAAGTCGTCGCCGACGGCACGCTGGGGACGAGAATATCGCGAGTTCCGGCGTCAGGGTTGACTCCGGAGCGCCCCGCCCTCCGCGCTGGCCGCAGGCTCGGTTCCGACGCAACCGAGCGAGAGCGCTCGGACGGACGAAACCCTCCGTGAGTTCGGGATGCGGCCGGGCCGCGATTGCGCCCCCGCGCGGAATCCCGGATGTTCGGCCCCGCACATGTCCCGGACCGATCACCCCGCAGGGGCGCGAATGACACCGCTGGCGCTTTTGTACCGCGAGAGCGCACTGCTGGTGAGCGTGCCGAGCGTGCTGCTCGCCTGGACGGTGGCTCTCGCCACGCTCGAGAGCGTCGTCGGCCCACTGGGCGTCCTTCTCTGGCTCTTCGGCGTGATGCTGTGGTCGTCGTTTGCGGTCGTGCGCCATGCCGACGGCCTCGCCGTGTTGCTGGGCGAGCCCTACGGCACACTAATCTTGACCATCGCCGTGATCTGCATCGAGGTCGTGATGATCTCGGCTGTCATGCTGGGCGGCGGGGGCCATCCGACTCTCGCCCGCGACACCATGTTCGCGGTGGTGATGATTGTCTTCAACGGCATGGCGGGGCTGGCGCTGCTGCTGGGCGGCCTGCGCTACCACGAGCAGACCTACAA
>SXGT01339821.1_pt1 | contig 12541 bp, 12 predicted proteins | sample 3176221 | NCBI WGS metagenome assembly SXGT01 (sample SAMN11356862, study PRJNA531348) | freshwater metagenome | isolation source: freshwater sample F1-120 | place: China: Fuxian Lake, Yuxi | collected 2017-12-25
GCATGCAGCAACTTCTGGGTCGAGGAGCAATTGCCGCGTCCGCAAGCGACGCTGACCATGACCTGTCAAGCGCCGACCGAGATGCCTTCGCACAAGTCGATCACGCATTGCAACACTCTGGCCAACAGCGGCGAATTGAGCGAAAACCTGGCCATGCTGTCACTGCCTATCCCTGCCGGCATGAAGCTGGAAAGTACCGAACCGCAGGCAAATACGCTGGATGCGATGCAGGCCACCTGGAAATTCGAGAATTTCGCGCCCGGCACAAAGCAGACTGTCTGTGCCACATTCACTCCCGGCCAGATCGGAGATACCGTATTCAAGAGTGCTGCCATCGGCCAGCGGGCCGGCGGCGTGGCAACCGAATGCGCCAGCCGTATCTTCGGTCTCCCCGCCGTACTGCTGGAAGTTGTTGATCTGGCTGATCCGGTATTGGTTGGAACAGATGTAACCTATGTGATTCGAGTACTCAACCAGGGCACCATAGCGCTGACCAATCTCAGAATCGTGGCGCGCACGGAAGCCGGTCAGCGCTTTGTTACCGGCAGCGGTGCCAGCGAGGTCACAGCGGGAACGGAAGCGATGATCAACCCCGGGGTCATCGCGTTGCTGAACCCGCAACAGGAAATCGAATGGCGGATCGTCGTAAAGGCCGAGCAAGCCGGCGACATGCGCTTCGTGGTCGCGCTGGCTGCCGACCAGTTCTCGCGCCCGGTCATGGAAACGGAAGCGACCTTCCAGTATTGAAAATCAGCCCGTAACCGGTTGAGCAGACTGGATCCGGTCAAGTCGCACAATGCCGACTTCTCCGGACTCGTCCCGATAGGTCAACCATTCCGCCTGTTGGCGAGTCGCCACATCCAGCGGCAAAACAGTCATCGGGCGGATTGCTCCGTTTTCTTCCTGCACCCGCAACAGCAGCTTCTGGCGGCGCAGAACGGCAAACTCCAGACGTTCATGCTCGATGCAGGGAATCGCGACGTAATCGCTCATCAGCGCAAACCAGCGGACGCTTTTGCCCAGGGTCGCACAGCATCGCCCAGCGCACTGCCAATACGTCTGGCCAGCCTGTCCGCGAGCCCTTCCTGTGGCGTGAAATCGACGATTTCTTCAACCTTGACTATCTCGCGCGCAACCGAATCCAGGCTGCCAAGACCGTCGGCAAGTCCCAGTTCGATGCTGCGCGCGCCGCTCCAGACCAGACCACTGAAGATCTCGGGCGTATCCTTCAGCCGCTTGCCGCGACCCTGACGCACAACCTGGATGAATTGCTGATGGATTTCATCCAGCATCGCCCTTGCATGCGCCTCCTGATTCGGCTGGACAGGAGAAAACGGGTCCAGAAACCCCTTGTTGTCACCGGCAGCCAGCAAGCGTCGCTCAACGCCAAGCTTCTTCATGCCTTCGGTAAAGCCGAAACCATCCATCAACACACCAATTGAGCCGACCAGCGAGGCTTTATCGACGAATATCTTGTCTCCAGCCGCCGCGATGTAATACCCCCCGGAAGCACAGATATCGTCCACCACGACATACAGCGGGATCTTTGGATACTTGCCACGCAAACGCTTGATTTCATCGAACACCTGCCCCGCATGTACCGGGCTGCCGCCCGGGCTGTTGATACGGAGAACCACCGCCTTGGTATGCTTGTCGTCAAACGCCGTATTCAATGCACCGATCAGGCTATCGGCAGTGACTCCATCACTGCCGCCGACCTCGCCGTTCAGGTCGACCAGCGCGGTATGCGGGCTGGTGGAAACGAATTCACCATCGAATTGGCCAGCCAGCATGAAGAACACCATGAACAGCCACGCCACCCCGAGCAACTTGAAAAACACGCCCCATCGCCGGGTGCGCCGCTGTTCGTTCAGATGCGCCAGCAGAAGTCGCTCAAGCGCACCACGTTCGGTTGATTCACCGTTGCCAATCTCGTCCGACATTCAGATTCCCTTGCAGTAAACATGACCTTGGCGCTCTTCGACCGGCAACGCAACCAGGCCGCGCCCTTCGCAGCGGCCTGCTCGACAGGCGCCAGTGGCGGGATCATAGAGCGCGCCATGGGTCGAGCAGATCAAAAACTGTCCGCTGGGGTCGAGAAATTCACCCGGTTGCCAGTCGAGCTCAACCGGAATATGTCCGCAGCGGTTGAGATACGCATATACCTGGCCGCGCCAACGAATTGCGAAGGCCGGCGCGGGTGTAGTGTGCCCCTTTTCGTCAACCTCGAAGCGCAGCCCGGGGCCGCCATCCGCCAGGTCTTGACTGGCGCAGATCAGGCGTTCGTGCGCAACCATGCGGTCAACTCGGCGAAATTGCGACACACTGAAAGCGGGCCGAAAGCTGCCAGATTCTCTGGCGGGTGCGCACCAAAGCCGGCAGCCAGGGAGGCAATACCGGCGTTGCTCGCCATCTCCAGATCATGGCTGGTGTCGCCGATCATCAGAGCGCGCTCGGGCGCGATCATCAATTCTTCGAGCAATGCCTCGATCATCGCCGGATGCGGTTTGGAGAAGGTCTCGTCCGCCGTGCGGGAAGCATGGAAATACGGCGCCAGTCCGGAATGTTCGAATGCACGGTCAAGACCACGCCGAGCCTTGCCTGTTGCAACAGCCAACAGATGACCGCCGGCATGCAGTTCCGCAATCAACTCGCGGGCGCCTTCGAACAGCGGAATTCCAGCATCCTGGCTCAGGAAATGGCGACGATAGTGCCCTGCAAGTTCCGGGTGCGCCGCCTCAGGCAATTCAGGAAACAGCATCTCCAGCGCCTCGCGCAGGCCGAGGCCGATAACGTGGCTGGCTGCCTGGCGCGATGGCACCGGTAAACCCATATCCCGGCTGGCGGCCTGAATGCAGGCGGCAATCACGCCGGCGGAATCCATCAAGGTTCCATCCCAATCGAATATCAGGAGATCGAAACGACGCGGGACTGCTTGCACGATGCTGGATCCGAAATCAGTTGAAATTTGCAAAGGTGATTGGCATGTGCCTTCCCGACGCTGAAGTGGGGATACTTCTCGACATCAGCACGAAAATAACCGTGCGCCAGCTGGTTTCGATGGCGTCAACATTCTACGTGCCGACCAGTCGGGCGGAAAGCAGGTCTTCTTCTGTCCGCCCTATCAGGAGAACAACGGGCAATAAATGCACTTGGCGCGCATGGCTATGCAAGCCATGCGCAGCGGGAAGGCAGATACCCGCCATTGTCAGCGGTCATTCAGCGATCGAGATAGCTGAGGATCATCGCGCACCCGGACACGCCCGACGGGAGACTCGAGGATCGATTCCAGGCCATCATCCCGGGAAGACGACGGCATGATGGCTCATGCCGTCAAGACGTCAATATCAGCGTTGGGGTTTCGCCTGCTTGGCCGCGTATGATTCAGATGCTCTCGAAATCATGTATTCAATTGTCGACGTGATTTCAGCATCGCTGATAGACGCAAGTCCGCCTCTGGATGGCATCTTTTGGTGGCCACTGACAGCGCTGGCGGTCAGTCCGTCCATACCCTTGGCGATACGTGTCCCCCAGGCTTTGGCATCGCCGATTCTTGGTGCACCATCCTTACCCTTTGCATGACATGTCGAGCAGTGCTTGGCATACAGCTCCTTGCCACTGTATTTCGGGATAACCATCGGGGCATTCATCCCGGTACGTGCAGCGCTCTTGGGAACGATCATATAGACAACGGCCCGAGTAATTTCGATGTCCGTAGCCTGTATATCGCCACCGTGGGCTGGCATGCCACGATAGCCTTGAATGGCATGGGTCGTCAGCGTCTTGACTCCTTGCGCCATTCTCGGGCCCCAGGCAGCCAGATCACCAATCTTCGGCGCACCTTCCACACCCGCTTCGTGGCACTTCGAACAGGCCGCATTGAACACCTCGGCGCCGGTCCGCGCCTTCGCCGCAAAAACGGGACTCGTCATAACCGCGAGAACAGAAGTCGCAGCAACCAAGTACAGGGACTTTTTCATATTCACACCTTATAAAGGATCAGTGCTTATCCGGTTATCACCCACATCAAGCGAAACTTCACTATTCAGGTCGAATTTCGCAGCCATCTGTTTCAGGTTTGGGTAACAACCGGATAAGCACGAAATGGTCTAATTCAGCACACAATTCACAACGTAATTTCCCCGCAGAAAGCGAACGGGGCAGGCACTGTCAGTCATGGCGGCCGACAAATCTTGTTGGACTGAAGCCTGGGCTCGACAATCGCTACGGGGATTGTAAGCCTGAAGCAAGTCTGGTCAAGCGGATGACATGGTCTGAAACTACGTGAACCGAGGACTTGACGCAGTGGATTGCGCTTGACCACAGCAGCGTCCAAGGCGATTTGCGCCTGCCGGGTATTACGTGCAACCATGTCGACACGCCCCGGATACACAAGTTTCGGACTCTGCTATTGATCCGGCGGCTACTGGTACGGTTATCCCGGGCTGCATTTGAGATGACTCGGACTCGATGCTGCTGAGGTGATGCGGCAATGCTGCAAAGTCCGGATAGTTCCTTGCCGCGCCGATGATGTGGCCAGCCCACCACAAGGCCAGAAAGTTCTGAAGTTCGTTCTGGTCGAAGTTCTCTGTCGTCATGATCTCAGCTGCCAGGAACTCGAACTCCTCCTGTTCGCTTCTGTGATCCTCCAGATCGGGGTAACCGTAATCGGCCAGAAGCTTCTCCTCGGTCGCGAAATGCGCGCGGGCACTGGTCATCAGTTCTGCGAATATCCGGGTAAATTCCTGCTTACCCGCTTCATCCGTCTGGTCCAGACAATCCGCGAGCGCATTGCACTGTTCGAGGAAACCCTTGTGTTGTGTATCGAGTAATTCATTGGCCACGCTGAAGCGCGGTTCCCATTGCAGCCGATTGGGCATGTTGTGCTCCTGATCAAAAACCCAGCGACTCGACGACGACGACCAGGTCGATGAAGCTGGCGGCTTCGAGTTTCGCTTGCAGCGCTGGCTTGTCCAACCCCTCGCATTCGAATTCGGTCAACCCGACTTCAAATGGCAGTTCGCGGATTTCCAGCGGTGACATGAAGCCAATATTGCAAAGATGGGTGAGGCACTGGCGCTCGGGCTCGCTGAGCGGGACACCGTACTCGCGCAGAATTTCGAGGTAACGCTCTGCCGTGCGGTTGAGCTTGCCGCTGATCTCCATGGTGTTTTTCTGGCCATCGGTTAGGATGGCCAGCGGTGGACCGAAGAAGACCGGAGTCTTGCCAACGTTGCGGGTTTTCTCCTCGCGAGTCAGTGCCGGGGGGATCCATGTTGGGTCCCCCCGGGCCGGACCGCTTTTTTCAGCAGAATCAGCCATCAATGGTTGGGAATCGGATGCACCAACTCGTGCTTCGCATCCTTCATGCCTTTCGGCAACTGGGGCGAAGGCTCGGGTTGCAACTGGGCAAAACCCTTGTTGCGCTCACCATCCTGGACATTGTGCGGATTGTGGCACTCCGTACAGGTAAACCAACGCTTCTTGCCGTTGCTGATGAACTCGCCGATCCGCTTGCCGTGGATGCCGTCACGCCAATCACGCAGCTTGTCGCCATGGCACTTGCCGCACAGCAGTTGAGGCTGGTCGAAGCTGATCGGATCGCCGAAATGGTCAACCAGCTTGTTACGCTGGGTGGCGTGGTGGCAATCCATGCACCAGATGCGACCCCGACCGTGCTGCAGATTCTTGAGGTCAGGCACCATCGATTCCATTGTCGGAATCGGCGTCGGCCGCTTGTCCTTGGGCAATGTCGGGGGAGTGAATGTTGGGCCGACGCCGTTGTGGCAAGCGGTGCCGCACATCGGCATCAGGGCCAGTTTCTCGCTACGCGGCTTGACCAGGGCATGTCCCTCTGGAATGGACTCCAGACCCGGCATCTTGCCCATCGGCACCGTACCATCATAGGGGTCGCCGTACCAAAGTGCAGCCCCTGTCGTGGGCGAGCATTTGACATTGGGCCAGCCAGGTTTGACATCCTTTTGAGTAACCTCGGAAGCGCCCTTGCGGCTTTCGAAGCAGACCAGCGGTTCAGCTGGAGCAGCCGGCGCTTGCGCCGGTTCAGATGCCTTGTCGGCGGCAATTACGGTATACAGCGCGCCTCCGCTGAGTGCGAGAACAAGCGCGTAGGTGACAAGTTTTTTCATGTTTATCGCCTCACTTCGCCGAGACGGCTTTGCCGCCGTACTTGATGTCACCCAGCAGGATGCCGATGGCACCCTTGAGCAGGATGGTCAGAATAAAGAAGCCAAACGCCCAGATGCCGAGGGTCAGCAACACTTCGACGAAGCTCGGGTAGTACTCGGTCACTTCTCCAATCGGGGTCGGGATGAAACCGGGAACGATGAGGCCCATGCCTTTTTCAATCCAGATGCCTGCGAAAGCCATCATGCAGGGGATGGTCAGCAGTTTGAAGTCGTTGCGGAAACGCGGGATCAGGAACAGGATGAAAGCACCGACCATCAGTACGATTGCGCTCCAGAACCATGGCACCAGCTTGTTCAGGCCATGCAGGCCGAACATCAGATAGTAGAGACCATTGGCGTGTTCCGTGCGGGCATAGAGCTCAACCACGACTTCCGACAGTGTCAGGAAGATGGCGATGCCAAGACACCAGGTAACGATGGTGGTCAGCAGTTTGATTGCGCTGTCATCGACCCAGAACTTGGTCTTGTTGCGGATGATCAGGAAGATCAGGATGATCAGCGCCGGACCTGCCGCGAACGCGGTCGAGATGAATCGGATCGGCATCATGCTGTGATGCCACATCGGACGCGAAGGCATCGTCGAGATCAGGAAGGCCGTAACCGTATGGATGGACAGCGCCCAGACAATCGCGATCCACACCACCGGGATGAACCATTTCCGGTTGATCGGGTTGCCTGTGTACTTGCACCACAGATAGTAAAAGCCGCAAATGAAGTTGAGGATCAGATAGCCGTTCAGCACCATCACGTCCCAGCCCAGCATCGAGGAAAAACTGTAGATGCCACGTGGCGGAATCATGTGCCAGAGACGGTCTGGACGGCCCATGTGGGCGAACACAAACATCATCACCATGACGACGGCGGTAATCGCCAGCATCTCGCCCAGCACGGCCACCTTGTGCATCCCTTCATGGTGATAGCCATAGGCGGGGAAAACTATGGTCACCGCCCCGGCAGCCACGCCGACGAGGAAGACCAGATTTGCGAAATAAAGACCGTCGTGAATCTGGCTGGTCATGCCGGTGACGATCAGGCCATCGGTATTCTGCAGGTAGAACACGTACAGCATGCCGACGATGAGCAAAGAAAGCGAACCCATCCAGGTGTAGAACGTGGTGCCGCCCTTGAGGACATAGCGCACGTAGTCGGAAACGAAACTGGTCAGCACGGTCCGCTCCTTAATCGTAGAAATAGAAGAATTTCGGGAAGGTGTTGAGCTCAGCCTTGAGGCGGAAAACGTTCTTCCGCTTCAATATCTTGCTCACTTCACTTTCCGGATCGAGCAGATTGCCGAACTTGCGTGCGCCGACCGGGCAGACTTCCACACAGGCCGGGTAACGGTTGTGGCGGGTACGCTGCAGGCACCAGTGGCACTTCTCGACGACTCCGCGCATTCGCGGCCGGTTGCCCAGGTAGTGCGTTACCGGGTTCATTTCTTCCTTCGGCAACACCGGGTTGGTGACGTTCAGGCGGCGAGCCCAGTAGGGACAGGCACCCATGCACATGCGGCAGCCGATACACCAGTTGTAGTCGATCACGACCACGCCATCAGGTTCGCGATAGGTGGTACGCACCGGGCAGACCTTGACGCAGGGCGGTTTCTCGCACTGCATGCAGGCAATCGGCATGTAGGTGGCATCTTCCTCCGGCACTTTCTCCGGGTTGTAGTGGTACTGACCTTCGAGCACCTGTCCGGCTGGCGTGTAGGCGTTGCCGCCAACCTGGATTCCCAGCCCTTCCGGGTAGCCGTGGTCCATCTTCTCCTTTTCGAACTTGCCGCGCTCCATGCGCAGCACCTGGATCCACTCGATTTTCTCGCCGGCGCGCTGCTTGCCGCGCGACTGGTTGTTCTCGGCAACGCAGGCATGCACGCAACGGCGGCAGCCGATGCATTTTCTGATGTTCAGTGCGTAGCCCATCAGCACGCCGGGCTGTGCTTCCGTGGTATCTACATTGACCTTCTTGCCATATTCGGCGGAGTAACGCTTTTCAAGCCGGGCACGGGACTCGGCTTTCTCCTGATCGGTCATGAGCCGGTAGTTCTTCTGGAAATGCTCGGCCCATTCGATGGTCGCATTTGCGTCGTCCGACTGCGCCATCAACGCAGCAGTCCCCATCAGAGAGGATAGGCTCAGCATGCCCCCCGACTTGAGAAAATCTCGGCGAGTTGTTGTGAGAGCTGCCTTGGAAGGGTCCGCTGATGCCGGTTCCGCCGGGCACGCTTCGGTGCACTGGCTGACCGGATCGGAAGAAGTATTCTCGTTGGTTACCACACTCGTTCTCCTGTAGAGGTAATGAATCGGGCTCTTTCGTTAACGATCATGCTGGTTGCCGCCCCTGAAGATCAAAAAGGTTTCGGGGATATGGATATCGGATAGAGATCACGATAGTAATAATCACAATATTGTCGCAATAGTAAATACTGCTTAGCGGCGTTGAACCTGCTGTTCACAGGTACGGATCAGATACTGGGGGCGCTTTATACGACGCTTCGGATGCGATTAAAAGAGGATATGGAGGTTTTTTTAATAAAATTGATGTACGACAAACCATTCCTGCGACATCCTGGTTCGCCCCCGGTGCGTTGCCGGAAACCACTAATAACAATAGGGTTTAAATTTGGCACCAAAGATCTGCGCCGATAAATGCGATGAAAACCAGCCGGATTCGCCCGTTCGAGTATCTCGCTCATCCTGGGTAGGTTGCATTACGGAAAATGTTGGCGCGATACCCGGACAAAGCTTTCGTATAAATCAATCCTCAGCAGGATCAAGAAACCGCTAGATAATCCTGGTTTGGCGTGAAATCCCGCTCAAGCCGTCCCGCTCTTCGGCCGTCAAATGCGCGCCATACGCCCCTCCAGGAGATAACCATGAATCGACATATCCCGGATTTGGCATTGCCTGTTCTTGCCTGACATTCACATGCCGCCTCGCTGCCCGCCGATTGGCGAAAATGGAATTCCGCCAGCACGCCGTTGACCGCCATCGGCGCTCTGCCGGCCAGACCGCGCAAGCCGCGCGCGAACTGAAAGCGCCCGCAGCGGACATGCGGCAAGCGGTGGATCGATTTCGGCTTCGAGGGAGTCCGGGTTCAACCCGGACCGCGTTTCAGCGCTTCTTCTCCACTGCCCATACTGCCGCTTCCACCCGTGAGCGAAGGTTCAACTTGCGCAGCAGATGCTTGACGTGAACCTTGACGGTGCCATCTGCGATGTTCAGCTCACGCGCGATCAGCTTGTTGCTCTTGCCCTGTGCAATGAGGTCGAGAATACGCTTCTCCTGTTCGGTCAGGCCGGCTTGCGACGGATCTTTCGGTTTGCTGTCCTCGCGCAGTGAATGTGCAAGCAACCGGGTCAGGCGCTCGGTCAGCGTGACCTGGCCGGCAGCGGCGTCTTGCAGCTTCGCCAGCAGGTCTTCCGGTTCCATCTCCTTCAGCAAGTATCCGTCCGCCCCGGCGCGCAGCGCAGCGATCAGATCGCCGGCCTCATCCGACACGGTCAACATGACCACGCGGCTCTCCAGCCCCCAGGACTTGATCACTTTCAGTACCTCGATGCCATTCATTTCCTTCATGTTGAGATCCAGCAGAATCATGTCCGGTTGCAGCGCCTGCGCCAGTTCCAGCCCCTCGCGCCCATTCGATGCCTCACCGACGACAGAAAAATCGTCTGTCATGTCTACCAACTGAAGAATCGCCTTGCGAAACAGCGGATGATCGTCAATCACCAGCAAACGTTGCGGGCTATCGTGTTGCGCAGCGGATTTCATCTTTCAAGCCTCCTCAGCGGATATACACCGGCACCATGATTCGAGCGACCGGATGGGCGGAACCGCAACGTCACGCACGTCCCGCCCTGAGGCCGTGCCGAGAACCCCACCTTGCCTGCCAGGGTTCTGGCGCGCTCCTCCATGATGGTCATGCCGTAGTGATGCACGTCTGCGCTTTTGGCAATGCCGCAACCATCATCTTCTATCAGGACTTGGACTTCCCCATCGGGGGTATTGGTCAGACTGACCCAGGCGTGGCTGGCGCGCGCATGGTTGAGCACATTCGACAGCGCCTCGCGCACGACATGCAGGATATGGATTTCCTCGTTCGGCGAGAGCGGACACGCATCGATCCTCTGCATCAACTCGATGCTCAAGTCACCACGATCGGAGAACTCACTCACTGTCTGAGCCAGGGCAGTGGCAAGATCCTGGCCGTCCATCTTGAGACGGAAGGTCGACAGCAACTCCCGCAACTGGCGGTAGGCGCTGCTCATACCCAGCCGAAGTTCCAGCAACACCTGCTCGGCATCGGCGTGCTTTTCCGGTGTCTTGAGCAGGGTTTGCAGGCGGCTGACCTGAATCTTCATGTACGCCAGAGACTGTGCGAGCGAATCATGCAATTCGCGCGCAATGACGGCACGCTCTTCCAGCAAACCCACGCGACGATTCTGTTCGATGCGGCGTTCGGCGCCGATGGCGACGCCGATATGGCGTGAAAGCGCTTCCAGCAATTGCACCTGCCAGGCTTCCAGTTGCCTGCCCTCCGGGATATCCAGGATCAGCACACCGTACTGTTTCTCTGCATCAGCCAGCGGCAAGGTCAGGTGGCGATGGAAATCGCTGGCAATGCTCAACCGTGTCTGTTTGCTGGCATGGCACCCGTGGCAGTCTGCCCGCGCGCAAGGATTCACGTCGCCCGCCTGCATGGTGCTGGCGATGGCCCGGCCGGCTGCGCCACCCTGCTCGCCCAGGCAGATGATGCCGTGCCCGAGTTCAAGCAATCGCTCGATGTCGCGCAACAGCGCGAGATACACGCTCTCCCCCGGCGGCGCGCCATGCAGGCGGGCGATGGAGTGATAGAGCAATTCCAGCGACTGATTGCTGCGCGTCAGCTCGGCAGTCTTCTGACGCACCCGGCTTTCCGGGTCGTGATACAGCTTGGACAGGTCTTCAGCCATCAGATTGAAAGCGCGACCGAGTTGCCCCAGCTCATCCTCGCCAACATAAGCGGTGCGCGCGGACAGGTCCGCCTGGCCGACGCTGACTGCAAGCGACAGCAATTTCTTCAGCGGTGTGACAAAGCGGAAATGAATCAGGTGAATGGTCAACAGCACGACCAGCACGGTGAGAATCAGCGCCACACCGAGCACGATACGCATGACCAGTATCTTGGCCTCGGTGGTTTCTTCCATTTGCTTGACCAGACCGTTGATCCGGTTGACGAAAAGATTCGTCTCTGCGATCAGGCTGGCGCGAGACTGGGCGCTCAATCCTGGCACGCCGCCGTCGGCCACTGCCTGAAAACGTGGACGGATTACCTGACGCCACTGCCTGTTGACCATCTCAAACTGGGTTTGCTGGAAAGTCATGGTCACACTTGGATCGCCGTCAACGGGCAGCATGGCGCGAATTGCATCGCTTGCCAGCGTGGCCTCGAATTCCCGGATCGCCTGCGCCATGCGCCCTGCCGCATCCTGGCCAGCCGGCAGCGGCAGGGCCAGATACAGGCTGGCCATCTGCCAGCTCTGCATGCGCAGACTGCCGGCCCGGTTGATCGCTCCACCACTGCCCTGGGTCGATTCGGCCACAAATCCGGATACCGACATACCCAGCACGGCAAGCATCGCAATTGCAGCGATGGCGCCGCCCATACGCAGCAGCAAGGAGCGCTGGAGCGTCTTCCAGGCAGGCAGTTTGAACAGGGGTTTGCGGGCCATTCGGGCTCGGTGATCAGAAAAATGAGATGGCTACCTCTTTTTAGTCCTCGCCCTGCATTGATGAAATACCCACTAAGTGACAGCGCAACGTACTGCTCGCTGCCAGGCAAATAAATCTCCATAAAAAACAATGATTTGAGAAACTACCTCTGTACCCATTAATGGGTATTCAGGCCGAATTTCCGGCATTCCCCCCCACTTTCAAGTCCCTATTCCGGCGCGGACACTGCATTCCGACAACGCGCCGCACCCATTCCGGGCAGCGCGGTTTCCTGATCTTGTGGAGACTGCAATGACACATCGTTCGCAACAACAGCTCTCGGTACTCGTGATGAGTACGCTGGCCTTCACGGTCTGCTTTGCCGTGTGGATGATGTTCGCGGTCATCGGCATTCCGATCAAAACCCAGCTCGGCCTCAACGAGACCGAGTTCGGCATCCTGATCGCCACGCCGGTGCTGACCGGCTCGTTGATTCGCCTGCCGCTCGGCATGTGGACCGACAGGTTCGGCGGCCGCATCGTGTTCTTCTGCCTGATGCTGTCCACCGTCGGGCCGATCTGGCTGATGGAATACGCCACCGAATTCTGGCACTTCCTGGCGATCGGCCTGTTCGTGGGTATGGCC
>SXGT01866156.1_pt1 | contig 12541 bp, 12 predicted proteins | sample 3176221 | NCBI WGS metagenome assembly SXGT01 (sample SAMN11356862, study PRJNA531348) | freshwater metagenome | isolation source: freshwater sample F1-120 | place: China: Fuxian Lake, Yuxi | collected 2017-12-25
CCCCCCCCCCCCCCCCCGGGGGGGGGAGGGGGCAGAGCCGGGGGATTTCTCATTATTGGTTAAAACTTATGTTTACGACGTTGTATACCTAAAAGCAAAGAAAACCCGCTAAAAAAAACCACATAAGCAGCAGGCAATGGCACATTAATATTCCCAATATAATTAGAAGGCTTGTACACCCAAACATCGCCATTAGTAGAATTTTTTAAACCAATAAACACACCTAATTCAGACGCATAATCCCATTTACCCAAAACACCTCCAGCCTCAGTGAAATTATTTGCCAATCCATTCCCAGGATCATTTTGAGCTAAAACATTATCAAGCCCCAGCACCCAACCTTCGTCCAACCCAATACCCTCATGTGTCAAAGTATAAACAGCATCGCCACTACCCCACAGTAAAAATCTTTCACCCACTGGATCATACTCCATACCCATATTCGCTAAACTATTAAAAGCAAATGCCCCTCCTGTTTCATCTTTTACACTAAAGCTCTTCTGTTTATTAGTTGCTCCTGGAGCATTTAAATCCCAAAACAGAAATGGGATCCCCAATGAGGCATCACCTGTTCGCACAAATAAATTATTGATTGAATCGTAAGCCCCAGACCCTTGATATGCATATGTCGAATCATGAGGCGCACCAATAATTGACCAAGAATCAAGCGATGGATCTAACAAATCATTTATTGTATACTGGTATAGGAAATTACCATTTACTCCTTGTTTATTGGCTACAACATATACCACATCTTTATTATTCACTTGGACAACATCAGCAATACCCATACCAAAAGATACGGGCTTCTCTAAACTTAAAGAATTAATATAGGTGTCGCGATTTTGCCACATATCACCACCTAGAGACTGTGAACTAACACCTGTACCATTGGCGCCGCCAACCTTAGCCCCATCAGCCCGACTTGGGTCAAACAAATATGGCCCTGTTGAGACAACCGGAGTACTATCTCCGGGCTTGTTATATGGAAAACCAGGATTTGAAAAAACATATCCACCAAATGTAAGAAATTTATCTAAAGTGGGCAAATAGACATTATTGTCATAGGTATGAGACGATTGCGGTGTCACCCCATCGTCCACTGTAAAGTAAGTAAATTTGCCATCACCTAAATCATAACGAGATACTTGGGTCGGCAACGAGGCCCTTTCCCATTGCAAATTTGAACTATGCCAAACATATACATCATTACCAGCATAATTCGCATGCCCACCGCCATACAAAATCAAATCACCTCGTTTACTATCCCAAGCAAAACCACTCCATGCATCAATAATCGATTTAAAATTCGACCCATAGGAACTGTTTGGTAAGACCTGATACTCAGGAGGGGTCCAGACTGAATTAAAGCTATTTTGACTCACTAAGCTCCAAGAACCTGAATCCATTGAAGCAACAACCTGTGATAAACCAGAAGTTGAAAATGCTAAATCACTATAAACATAAAGCAGCACAAGTAAAATATACGATCTTTTTTTACAAAAAAACATTTTTCTCACCATAAAAAACAATAAAAACAACTAATTTATTAATTTTTTTTTAAATCTTTTAATTAAGTTCTTTAGACTTTCCTTAGACAAAAGAATAACTCCATTTAAAGTCGATGTATTAAATATCATTAACCCAAGTCGCTCCCTGCGCTTTGACATCCAGTCTTTCTTATATACATCATCCCCACATAAGTAATCTACAACATTAACCTTATCTATATCAATAACATATTCCATCAACTGTTTAGTTAAAATAGAGCCTACTGATAAATTTTTATAGTCATTATCATACGCTAACTTAAAAATGTATGCTGTACCATTGGACACTATCCATAATTGCGATGCAACAGCCTTACCATCTAGATAAGCAATACCTAAACGGAGCGCACCCTGAGAAGCCGCCAACCTTATTAATCCGGGAATGAAAGCAGGAAATGGCTCAGAAACCTTCCAGCTTGATTGATAAACCGAATCATAAGCCTCAATACCTCTATCCAAATCTTTTTCGAACTGAATGATCTCGATACTCGCCCCATCCATCATAAAAAATTTCTTGGATTTTCTAGAAATAGTATTACGAAGTTGCGAGGACAGCTCTTGATAATATTCTGCAAACGAACGCCCTTCCAGCTCAAGAAACCAATTTCCGAAGCAGAAATAGCTTACGAAAGGTAGTTTCGCCAATAACAACTGCTTCTGCAAATAACTTGCTTCATGAGCGTCTAACGGTCGCAAATCAATGACATCCCAAACAGGTAACTTTTCTTTCGTTTCAAGAAAAAAATCTGTTATATTTCTATCATTAGAAATATAAGCTTCATTTACAATTGAATAGATTGGCGAATAATAGTTAGTTAAACTTCTTATTGTGCGAATAGCACCTTCCTTAATAAACTGGACTGGCAAAACAACCGATGGATTATCTTCGTCATAGATGAAACCACTTTCTACGCCCATCGCACTAACAACAGTGGAGATAAAGTTTTTGTACCAATCAAAAGAGCAGAAAAAACCTTTATCAGAGTTGTCTAACGTTCCACTTAGACTTATAGACAAATTTTCTAAATTTGACTTTACAATTACCATGTTTCAAACCCTATAAACAATAAAAACCAATGCATAAACTTTTATTCTTCACATTACTCTCCTTATCAGTACAAATCAGCGCTGCTGAAGCCCCATGGGTAGGAGTTGACTTAAAAAATCTACCTTGCAATGGCGGTGCCCAAGGATATGGTCCATTTGATTATACAAACCCAGAGCACCAAAGCTATATCCCTATTGTAGAAGAACATCATTTCAATAGTAACGTAGAAAATCACATAAAAGGTCAAGAAGGCAATATAGTTGGAGATATTGATTACACTTTACGAGCCATTCCAAATCATCATCGAGCCTTAATTAGCATGATTCGATATCAACTAAAAATTAATTCACACCTTATTACCGATTCTCATCTTATTTCAAAACCTGAATGCTATCTACAAAGAGCAATTAATTTTAGCCCGAAAGACGCAGCAACTCTTTCATTATATGCACATTATCTTAAAGAGCTAAATTTTTTTGAAAAAGCTTACAAGCTTTACAAAGGAGCTTTAAACATATCCCCAAATAACGCAAAAATTGCTTATTCATTCAGCCTGATGCTAATAGATCTCAAACAATACGAGGATGCTCTACGCTACGCCAAAATTGCGTATCAGTATAAAAACACTCCCAGCGGTCTAAAAAACAAATTGAAAAAACTAGGGCTTTGGAATGATTAAATACTGGGCATTTAAAAATGATAATTTATTCCAAGCACTCTGTCTTTTTGAATGATACATGAATCCACACTGGCGTCTCTTTAACAAAAAAAGACTGTATTACATCTAACGTCAATGCGATTTTAGTCAAAATTTTATGCACAACATTTGGTTTTGGTGGCACTAACTTATTTCCGCAAAAAACACATAATTCATCTTGACTATAAGTCCCATATGGATTGTTAGCACAGTCCATAAGAAAAGATGAAATAAAATTTGTTCTTGATTTTGACGAACAAACATAATCAACTTTATCAACAATTAAATTAGGAAAGAGTTTCATAATTTCATGTAAATCGAATTTATTTATATGCCCCCATGGTGGATTAATTTCTCCGCAACTATAACAAGTCGTTTTACCAAGCCGCAAATCTTGATTACACGGAACCCCAACAATTAAATAATCTTTAGTCACTCGTGCAAGCTCTCTACAAGCTATATTTAATTCATTTTTTGCTATATGCTCCAAAACCTCTGCACAAAGAACCAAGTCAAAAGTATTATCTAGAAAATCAAGACATGTAATATTACCAATCAAACATTCTACACGACCGTGAATAACTTGAGGCAATTCTAAGTCAACAGCAATAACTTTATTAAAAATATCGGCTAATTTTAACGATAAATAACCATCTCGAGCGCCAACATCTAAGGCAATCCCCCCCCGCATAGACATTAGACCAAATAGGCTTTGTATCCTTAATTTCTCTTTATTGCTATTTCTATATTTTTCCAAACTCATCGCATTGAATCTCGTAATTTACTTAAAATAAATGTCTCTGCACCATTAGGCTTTTTTGTTAAAATCCAAAAAAGAACATCAAAAAATAGATATAAAAAAACACCAGAACCAACACACATAAGCAAATCTTGCATCGGAGTTACCCCCCCCTTGACTGATATTTGTATACTTCTCGTTAAAAAAAACATTAATGTAGCAGATAAAAAAGGCCTCCAAATAACTAAAACAATACTTGAAAATTTCACACCAATTAACTTCATTACAATAAAATAATTTAGTGGCCATATCAATAAATTGCTGATTAAATAAGCTTTTGAAACCCCGACTGCCCCCTCGTCTTTAATAAATATCAAAAGCAGAGGAATAAAAATAACTACAATATGTATGAAAAGTATAAATGTCATATATTTTGGCTTGGCCAAAGCATTATAAACAACACTAGCATTAGTTTGTAGAGCAATTAACATACCTGAAAGAGAAAGAATCTCCATTAGCGGTATCACTTCTTTCCATTTATCACCTAATACAACCAACACCAATGGCTCCGCAACCAATGCCAACCCCACACCTGATGGTACAGCAAACAATGCAATCACAGACAAAACATTTAAAAAACCTTGACGAAGAGCTAATTCATCGTCAGCCAATTTTGAATATCCAGGTAATACTGCTCTATTAATGGGAGCCACCAATTCTGTAGTAGGAAGATTAGATAATTCATAAGCTATAGAATAGATACCTAATACATGCCCCCCAAATAGCTTACTAATCACAAAATCAGCCAATCGATTATAAGCAAAAAAAAGCGAGTTATTAAAAAACATCCACATTGAAAAACCAAACAAATTCCGAGTTCCAGCCAAACTTAGACGAGGGCGATAGGGATGCACCTTATAACTCAGAAATACTTCCAGAACTTTTCCAGCGAACGATCCCCATACCAATGCCCAATAACTTCGCAAACTGAAAGCTAACAATATGCACACACTAAAACTAATTATTTTTTTTGATAACAAAAAATAAAACTCTTTATGAAATTCAAGATTCTTACGAAAAGCAACCGGCCCAATGTTACTAAATCCATCAATAAAGGTACTGAAAGCCAACACGTAAAGTATTTTTTCTAACCGAATTTCATTATAAAAATTTGAAATTGGTATTGCAAAAATCATTAGCAAGAATGCTAAAAAAACTCCAGCTATTACATTAAAAGTCCAGGCGGTATTGTATAAAACTTTATCTGCATTTTGATTTTGAATAAGAGCAACATCAAAGCTAAAGCTGGTTAATAGCAACAGTAGCCCTAAAAAAGATGTAGCTATTGCAACCAAGCCAAAATCATCCGGCGCCAATAAACGAGCAAGGATAAACGTGCTTAACAATCCTATGCTACGCTCTACAAACTTAAAAGCCACCATCCAAGCAGCTCCTTTAACCATCTTGTTAGAAACATTGTGCATTATAATGATTTAAACTTTAATGTGATTATTACGACATATATCAAGAAGAATTACAAAACTAACAAAATGCCATGGCAAATCAAAATATGCCAAACTTAAAAACGCTCCACCAACAAAATAAGCTATAAAGCCGATTTGCAACATTTTTGCTAAAAAGTTTATTTTCACAAACTCCTCATTTGAATTAGTTTTATTGACAAACGAATTTAATTTTCTCCAAGCCAAATAAAATATCGTTATAAATAAGACCAAGCCAAACCAACCATGATCAGCCAAGACACTAAAATAAATGCTATGAGCAGCATGAACATCATTTGGATTTGGAGCATATAGCGCGAACGTGATAGGACTCCAAGAATCAAATCCCATACCGAATATATTTTCATTAGCCACATTGAATGCGTATTCCCATGCATTAATACGCCCCATAGCAGATGCATCTTCCCCGTAATTTTGAATGGTATCCATTCTTTGGTACCAGGAATCGGGCATAAAAGCCAAAATTAATGAACTCAATACTAACATTACAGAACCAATTAAAATTTTCTTTTCACTTTTTATCCAAAAAAACATCAAAACTGCTAACGTAGCCAATAAAGCACCTCTCGACTGGGTACCCAGCGCCCCAATAAAACTTAATATCAAAGCCACTAAAATTCCTTTTTTTAACCAAAAACCTTCACTAAATTTATAAAAATAAGTCATAAATGGAATAATCATCAACGTAGCAACACCTAATTCATTATTACCTTCTATAAAACTATCTGTCGGCCCCCAAACTCTAGCACCTCCTCCAGTTAGTATAGTAAACACACCACCTTTGACTGAAAAATATCCGATAGATAACACAATAACTAACAATAATTGATCTATTTTTTTTTGATCTGTAATTAACATCATAGTTATAAAAACAACTAACTGTATTTTTAATACTCTTATATACTGTAGCAAAGCAGCATCAATAAAAAAAGCAAATACCGTGGTTACTCCCATTAAAACAATAAACAACAACCAAATTATTGTAATTGAATTAATTGGAGGCTTATTTACCTGTTTAGAAAACAGCATCGCCCCCAACAAAACTAACGCTGTAATTTGAGCAAATGGCATATCAAAGGCAAAACCATAAGTCAACCGATGTGGATTCATATAGCTCAACCAAGACCATAGAAGTATTCCTATATACGGTTTATTAACTGTATACAGCCAACCAACCAACACCATCAAAGTTACGACTATATCACGCATATCTTTAAAATTAACCTTTTGCGAAATATTGAATTATTCTCAGCATAAACTTTGGTGGCTCATGATCCCAAGGTGTAAACCGAGGTAATTCAAAAAAATTCGTTGCTTTTTTTGCCACACCTAGCCTAGTTGAAACAGCAGCAAAAAATCCCGAATTTTTGACTATTTCAAGATGTTGTTGCAGATAGTCCATTTTGGGCTTTCCATTTGGATAAGCAAAGATTTTCAACTCCACATTCAATGAGTCTTCTAATAATTTTTTATTTTTTGTTATTTCCCATCTAACAGTTTCTTCATCTAATTTTGACAAAATAGGATGATTAACCGTATGACCACCAATCTCCATCCTGTTACGAGCCAATTGATTAAGCTGTACACTTGACATCATTAAATTGCCTGGCAGATTAATTGATTGGGCCGCAATATATGCAACATGACAACTTCGCTGCTCTGGGGGCAGATGTTTAACTTGACAAATAATACTGTTGGCAGTAGCTACTTTATCGGCCTTATCAGAAACTTTGTAGCGCCCAAGTCCAATTTGAGTCAAATTCAATTCAGCTTGAGGGTAATTCCGAACAGCTTCAATAACTGTATCATTCCACATCCTCCCTCCATCCAAAAATCCACTAGCAATAAAAAAAGTTGCAGTTAAATCGAATCTTTTAAGGATAGGCAAGGCATTTGTATAATTGTCAGCATAACCATCATCAAAAGTTATGCTCACTGCCCGAGGAGGCAACGTATCGTTTTGCATACGTTCTAACGCTTCGGATAACGGAAGCACATTGAAATGCTTGGCTAGTAATTCCATGTGCCAAGTAAACGCCTCTTTATCTACTTCATCAGGCCGCATAAAGTCTGGTTCATCCAAAACCCGATGATAAATCATTATTAATAGTTTTTTTTGCTTGCCGATACCACTTGCCAGTGTCGCAATAGGTTCCAATAACTTAAGTAATAATGCATTTTTCATGAGGTTTGTTGCCAATATACTTTGATTTTAATTTAGCTTAACCATTCAATAATATGATCTTCTGGATCATCCACCTGAGATTCTTTTATAGCGTAGTTATAAATGGACTCTCCTGCAGCTATAACGGAGTGGATTGTGCCAGTTATCAATGGATGCCATGTAGGTAAAGGCTTTTCATCACTTAATAAACGATAAGCACAGGTGGCTGGTAGCCACTTGAATTGTGCAAAATCATGTTGTTTTAAGTTGATACAACTTGGTACCAAAGAATGACGCTCACTGTATCGAGAACAACTGCAAACTTCCAAATCCATCAGTTCGCATACTACACTAGTCACGGCAATTTCGCCGCTGTCTTCATCTTCCAGCTTTACTAAGCAGCATTTACCACAATGATCACATAAGGATTCCCATTCCTCTGTGTTCATTTCTGCCAAAGTTTTAGTTTCCCAAAATTTCATGTTACTGCGGCTTAATCTGCCGCAACTGGTAATGTAGCACAACCCAAGAGCCCAATACGGCTAGCACTGAAGTCATCATTAGCAGCAAAATAAACTCGCCAAAACTTAAGAATAGTAGCTCAAATGAGCCGCTATACAACGCTGAAAGTTTTTCTACCGGGGTTTCCAGGATTAATAACATCACAGTCACTATCAACCAGGCTGAAAATCCGGCGATGAATCCTAACCAAAATCCAGTATATAAAAATGGTCGTTGAATAAAAGCATGCGTTGCGCCCACTAATTTAGATATATACACTTCGTCCTGACGATTTTGTAATTCAAGACGTATGGTGTTACCGGTGATAAACGTCACTGCAAAGCCTAGCAAAACGCTGACCACCATCACCCCGCGACTGGCTATCAACATGATCGCTTGCAACCTCTCGACCCATTGCATATCCACCTGAACCAACTCCACTTGGGGAATTTGTTTGATTTCGGCCATCAATTGATCCAAAGCTTCCCGACTATCCAATACGTGTTTGGGTAATACTTGAATGACATGAGGCAATGGATTGGATTCCAATGCATTCAACGCCTCACCAAAACCACTGTTTGCCTTGAACTCATTCATAGCCTGAGTCTTATTGATGAATTTAATCGATTCAATATTGGCATTCTGTTTCAATTGCTCAGCCAGTTTTTGTGCTGCAGATTCTGTCACATGTTCCTTTAAGAATAATGACATCTGATTGCTGGCCTGCAGGTTGCCGGTCAACTGCTGAATATTTGCGACAATAATGTAAAAACAACCCGCCAGAGAAATGGCAACCGCTAACACCAGTATGGTCATAACGGAAGTAAAAGGTGTACGACTCAAGCGCCCCAAACTGGAAAACAAACCATGGGCGTGATTCAGCAAATAGGCTTTGAAGAGTTCTATCAGGCGTTGCCCGGTATGTTTGCGATGCGTTTGTTTCATGTGGTGTCAACTCGCCAACAAACGACCTTTGTCGAGCGATAATACCCGATGACCCAGGCGATGAATCAACTCTATATCATGGGTAGCAATCAACACTGTCACGCCGACTTGCATAAATTGTTCGAACATACTCATCACTTCTGCCGACAAATCAGGATCCAGATTACCGGTAGGCTCATCCGCCAGGATCAACTTGGGCTTATTGACGATGGCGCGAGCTATCCCCACTCGTTGTTGTTCACCCCCCGATAAGGCCAAAGGATACTTTTTTTCTTTGCCCAATAAACTGACTTTGTCCAGTGCCGCACGAACGCGTCTGGCGATTTCCTGATGCGAGGTACCGGTGATAATCAGCGGCAAAGCCACGTTATCAAACACGGTTCTATCATTGAGTAATTTGTAATCCTGAAAAATCAACCCTAAATTTCGACGTAAATAAGGAATTTTGCGCTCGCCTGCACGCGTGATGTCTTTACCATCCAGAAATACTTGTCCACGGCTACATTGCTCCATCATGGCAATCACTTTCAACAAGGTGCTTTTCCCGGCACCTGAACGACCCGTCAAAAAAGCCATTTCACCGTGAGCCAGTCTAAAACTGACATCAATCAATGCCTCCCCTGCATCAGGATAGCGTTTGCAAACATGTTCGAATCTAAGCATGGAGAGAGTCACTCAAAACAAAGCGTCTACAAACGTTTTAGCATCAAAATCCTGTAAATCTTCCTTAGCTTCTCCTACACCGATAAAACGAATCGGAATCTGCAATTGATTGGCTAAAGCAAAAATCACCCCGCCTTTAGCCGTGCCATCCAGTTTAGTCAAAGCAATGCCTGTCAATCCCACTGCCTCGTTAAACAACCGCGCTTGTGACAAGGCGTTTTGACCGGTACCGGCATCCAGCACCAGCAATACTTCATGCGGTGCTGATGGATCCAGCTTGGCCATGATGCGTTTAATCTTTTTTAACTCATCCATCAAATTGGATTTTGTATGCAAGCGACCAGCGGTATCGGCAATCAACACATCCACACCTTTGGCTTTCGCTGATTGTAAGGCGTCGAAAATCACCGAGGCCGAGTCCGCTCCACTATGTTGCGCCACCACTTGCACATTGTTTCGCTCACCCCAGGTTTGCAATTGTTCCACAGCCGCAGCTCTAAAAGTATCACCAGCAGCCAACATCACGCTCAATCCTTGCGCTTGTAAACGATGCGCTAGTTTGCCAATTGAGGTGGTTTTACCCGCACCATTAACACCTACCACCAATATCACAAACGGTTCATCTTGCTTATCAATCTGCAAAGGTTGACTGCAGGGTTGCAGCATCTCGAAAAGATTCTGTTTTAATGCTTCAGTCAAAGCAGCACTGTCTCTAAGCTGGTCTTTTTCCAAACTGTTGTTGAGATGTTTGATGATGACACCTGTGGTTTCCATCCCCATATCGGCCATTAATAAATGGGCTTCTACATCCTCCAACAGTTCACGGGTTACTTTATCTTGCCCTAAAGTCAAACTATTGATGACCCCGCCAATACTGCCGCGAGTCTTTTGTAACTGCAATTTCAGTCTTGAATAAAGCGATTCCGGTTCAGCGGGTAATTCTGTTTTCAGCTGTGCAACGGGGGGTTGGGCTGGTTCTTTGCTGACAACCCCTATCTCATCAATAAATGCGTAACGACTGAAAAAGATAATGCCTAATATGGGCAACATCAGCAACGCGCCCACTGCGTTATGCGCCATCGCCAACATCAGCGGCAAACCCTGTTTGACGCTAAAAATGCCTAAAATGATTTGCAACAATAATAAAAAGCTCAACCATAAGCCGCTACGACGCACCGGCTTTGGATAGTGTTCTGATGTGGCGGACAGCATTAACCATGACAACACCGCAAAGGTAATCACTGCTCCCACTCTATGTATGACATGCAAAGCTATTTTGGCTGAAGCGGGTATGGCCACAACATCCTGGAATAACCAATTGAAGGCTCCGCTAAACCCTTCACTCGGCAACCATTGGCCGTTACATTGTGGAAAGTCAGGACAAGCCAATGCAGCATAATGACTGCTAACCCAGCCGCCTAAAACGATCTGGGTCACCAACAAAAACATGGCAAATCCGGCCAATAAAACCGGCCCGGCAGGCGCTGCAAGTAACTTTGAATTGGCTTGACTGCGTAAATAAGTCCAGGCGAGCAACCAAAAGGTGCTAAACCCCAAAAGTAAATGCAAGGTGACTATCCCTGGCATGACTTTCAAATGGACTGTCCACATACCCAATGCGGCTTGAGCTGAGACTAAAATCAATAGCCAGATCGTCAAACCGATGGCTGTGGATCGTTGCTCCTTAGTTTTGAAAGCTAAAGGCAAAAGCACTAAAACCAATATCCCCAAAGTGCCGGCTAGATAACGATGAGCCATTTCCTTCCAGGCTTTATTGGTATCCAAAGGCAAATTCGGAAACAGCGCCTCAGCTTCGGCTTTAAACTGAGGACTATCGTTAACGATCACTTGACCATAACAACCCGGCCAATCCGGACAACCTAATCCGGCGTCCGACAACCTGACATAGGCCCCCAGAACAATCACAAGCAGCGCGACTAAAGCACTGACCAAAATTAATTTTCTAAACATTTTCTAACCAATTTGAGAGATTCTTAATAACTTGCTTAAGTCGTTTCTAACATTGTAGGGATCATAACCCGGCGCGTATTTCATCATCAGATTGCCTAGTGGATCCATGATCAATAACCCGCCGACCTCGGCATGGCTAAACACCTTGGCAATCGTTTCCTGCAATTTGACAGACGGCACCACTTTCAATAAGCGCGCATCCTCTTGCCATTGCTTGGGTAGCGGCTGATCGTTTTGCTGGAATATCACTGCCAGACGACGGATACGGGCAATATCTTTACCCATCATCAAGGTAATTTGTTGGGTTTTGTACAACCCATCTTGACAAGCCTGTGCACACTGCGCATCAGGCATCACATTAACCAAAAGCCAATGGCCCTGTAATTCTTTAAGGTTTTCAGAAGAAAAAGCGTCATGCCCGCTAAACTCGTTTAAATCAAGGGGCACTGCAGGAGAAATCAAATCCCCTTTATTGGTTCCCAACTTAACTGTTCCAGGGTTATCCGCCATGTACCAGGCAATGCCAAAAGGCACGACAGATAGGGTAAAGATCAACAAAATGGTGAGCCGATTTTTTTTAAGCTGAGTATTCACTACGTTTTTTTTAGACTTATCCAGAAAAATAGCGCTGTTAAGGTCAACGCCAAACCAAACCATTGTACTGCATAGCCCAAGTGTTTTTCAGGCGGGATTGCGGTGCTGATTTTCCATTCCCGCTTGTAACCTTCTGGAGATTCCGG
>SXGT01006850.1_pt1 | contig 12539 bp, 10 predicted proteins | sample 3176221 | NCBI WGS metagenome assembly SXGT01 (sample SAMN11356862, study PRJNA531348) | freshwater metagenome | isolation source: freshwater sample F1-120 | place: China: Fuxian Lake, Yuxi | collected 2017-12-25
CATTGCAGCCCCGCTGGCCATGGACGCGACCGGTTTCTACCAAGTCGGCGAGCGCAAGGCCCGCGACGGAGTCGACCATCCGAGCCCTGCAGGAACGGGGTATTCGTCGCTGGGTGACTACGGACGGTTCTTGGAGATGATTGTTCACGACGGCGTCGCTCCCGACGGGACCCGCATCCTGTCGAGCGGCGCGATCGCAGAGATGCAACGCAATCAGATCGAGGGTGTTCGGTACGCGTCGGCGGCGGCGTTCCGCGTCGCCGACGCAGCGCCCTACGGTCTTGGCGAGTGGCTCGACTGGACCGACGAGGATGGTGCCGCGCTGGTCGTGTCGAGTGACGGAGCGTGGGGCTTCCGGCCCTGGATCGACAAGGCCAACGATCTCTTCGGCGTCTACCTCATCCACGATCAAGGATCGGGATACGTCGAGGGCGACCCGGAAGCGCCCGCGGCCGACGGCGGCAAGGTGCACACGAGTGGAAACTGGGTCTTCAGCCAGGTGGCGGACGCGCTCGGCGGTGGCCTTCCGAATGAGAAGTATCCACACCGCTGAACACCGGCCGGCCGCCCGGATCGACCTCGGCCGGGTTGTCCGGTGTCGTGACCTGATTGACGTCGCTCGCGTCGACGACCGTGGTCACCTCGGGTGGCGGGCTTCGTTAAAGATCGAGTGCGTCATACAGGCGATCGACGATGTTGTCTTCGGTCGTTCCGGTGTCGACGGCGATGGTCGCGAGGTCGAGGCGTTTCGCTTCCTCGCGGAGGTGTTCGGTGAAGCGCCGATCGCGTTCGAGCAGGTTGCGTCGCGCAGCGTCGGGGTCGCGCGTGCTTTCGAGAACTGCCAGACCGTCGGCTGGCGCTCGATGGCGGCGAGCCGAAACTCGGGAGTCGGAAGCAACCACACCGCGCGGCGAGGAAACGCGAGCGGTTCGACGAGATGCGGTAACCGTCGAAATCCTTCGGCGACGATGGGCTCGGGTGCGAGGTCGAGAAGGTCGTCGACAATGAGATCGAACGCTTCGCCGCCGAACCAGTGGAACGTGTCGAGCATTTCGCTGGGCGATCGGTCGACCCAACGCTCGTCCAGGCTCATCGCCAAGAACGCGACCAGCCTGGGGCAGCGTTCGGGCTCGCATCGCGCCGCGTGGTCTGCCATCGCGTCGTCGGTCGAGTAGTAGTGCAGGCCGTATCGTTCCGCGATGCTGCGGGCCGCGGTCGACTTGCCCGCACGACTCCCGCCTCCGATCCAGCGCACGTGTCGAAGTCGCTCGCGTTGCGGGTCCTGGCTGGCGGCCGGGCGTTGATCCATCCGCACCAGTGTCGCGCTCGAGTGCGTCGGCCGCAGGTCGACGTCGTGCCGGTCGGCGCGAAGGATGCACGCAAGGAGCACACTCCTTCGACCGCGTGGCATCGTGGTGCCATGGAGATCTTGTTCGTTGCCGGATTCGCGCCGATCGTCCGTGAGCCTGCGGTGGCTCGAGCGTTCTACCGGGACACGCTGGGGCTCCCGCTCGAAATCGTGAGCGACGATTATGTCGCCGTCGACGGTTGGGGCGACGTACGACACTTCGGGGTCTGGCCACTCGCCGACGCGGCGCGAGCCTGCTTCGGGTCGAACGAATGGCCAGCCGATGTGCCCGTTCCGCAGGCGACGATCGAGTTCGAGGTCGCCGACGTCGCCGCCGCGTCCGGCGAACTCGAAGCCGCGGGTCACACGCTGGTGCACGGGGTGCGCACAGAACCGTGGGGTCAGGTGATCGCCCGGCTGCTCGGCCCCGAAGGCTTGCTGATCGGGGTGTGCTGGTGCCCGTGGATGCACAGCGAGGCATAAGGGACGGCGGTCCACCGATCCGTTGACCTTCGGCCCTGGGCTCGTTCCCATCGTCTCGGCCACGCTGTCATCGGGACGCACCCGCGGTCCGAACCGACGACGAAAGCGGTCGACATGTCCGACAACTTCGAGAACCGGCTCAGCAAACTCGGGGCTCGGCTCGATGACCTCATCGGGCGTGCGCGCTCGGAAGGCCACGAAGTCGATGAGTTCATTGCCAAAGTGCGCACTCGGCGCGACGAGTCCTGGGTTCGTCTGAACCTCGCGAAACTCGAAGCAGAAGAGCGCGTCGCACCCGTCTTCGCCGAGATCGCGGACGCGCTCGTGCAAATCGAAGACGACCTCGACTCGGTGGCCGAGGCGATCCGACGCTCCGTCGCAACCTGAGCGCGATGCCAAGCGGCGCCTGACCGCATCAACCGACGCGGAACCTGCGCTCCACGTTTGGAGGGCTCGAAAACGGCGGCTCTCTGGTTCGTTCCGCGTCTGTCACGCCCCGACACGCTTTTGCTACGGTCCGCCCCGGCGAGCACGAAGGTCGCCGCTCTGGTGAGCGGTTGTGCGGGGGACCACGGCACACGCCCAAGCAGTCGAGCCAGGGGTGGCAATGTGGCGTTGTAGGAACTGCGCGAATCGAAACCCGCGATTTCGTCGAAAATGCGAACAGTGCGGGTTCGCTCATCGATACTTCCGTCGCACTCGCCGAACGATCCGGCGCCTCTTCTTTCCTCATTGAGCCTCGCCGCGCGACGATCCACGCGTGTCTGAAGCCGCCGGGGGTCCGGTCATCTCGCGACGCCCCGCCATCGACGGCCTCCGGGGCTGCGCAATTGTGACCGTGCTGTTGTTCCACGGCGAAGTCGCTTGGGGCGCGGGCGGCTTCATCGGCGTCACCTTGTTCTTCACGCTGTCGGGCTTCCTCGTGACAACCCTGTTGCTGGAAGAGCACGCCCGCCACGGTGGCATCGCCCTGCGCACCTTTTGGGCCCGTCGCTCGCGCCGTTTGCTCCCGAGTTCGTTGTTCACCATCGCCGCGGTGCTCGCACTGACGCCCCATCTCGGCGACCTCGTCCAACGCTCCGGCATCCGGGGCGATGCGGTGGCCTCGACCCTCTACGTCGCCAACTGGCGATTCTTGTCGGTAGGCCAGGGCTACGACGCGCAGTTCGGGGGCGACAGCCCATTGCTGCACTTTTGGTCGCTGGCGATCGAAGAACAGTTCTATTTGCTGTGGCCCGTGATCGTGTTGGCCGTACTCGGTCAGTACCGAGCACGACGTCACGCGCGACGCACGCTCGGCCTGTTGATCACCGTCGGTGTCGGCGCCAGTGTCGCCTCGAGCGCATTCAGTTCATCGTTCGACCGCAGCTACTACGGCACCGATACGCGCGCCGCCGAGTTGCTGGTCGGTGCGGGCCTCGCGCTGGTCGTCGCGCAACGAGGTTTCGATCCCGTGGTTCGGGCGATCACACGTCTGGCACCGATCGGGTTGATCATCTTTGCGTTGCTCGTCGTGACCGCACGACTCGACGACGAATGGATCCGTCGCGGCGGTCGGCTCGGCATCGCGATCGTCAGCGCATCACTGGTTGCGGCGGCCTGGTTCGGGCACGGCGTGATTGCTCGCGTGTTCTCGACCGAACCGATCGGCGCAATCGGGCGCGTTTCCTACACGTGGTATCTCGTGCATTGGCCCGTGTTCCAATTCCTCGATCAGCGTCGAACCGACCTCGGCGGATACGCACTGTTCACACTCCGTCTCGCGGTGTCGGGGATCATCGCCACAGTGCTGTACCACGCGTTCGAGTGCCCGATGCGCTTCCGGCGTTGGATCCGAGCACCGAGGCTGGAGCTCAGCGGCGCGATCGCGGTGAGCGTTGCGATCATCGCGTTCGCGTGGTCGAGCTCGGTCATCGAGATACCGAAGGTGGGTGATCCGGCGTTCGCAGTGCCCGAGCCACGCGAGCAGCGACCCTCGGCCGTCGTATTCGGTGACGACAAGACTCGCGCGCGGGTGGAAGCGTCCGGTCGGTTCGATCGAGTCGATCACGTCGCAGTCGCTGATTGCCCACTCGTCTCGGCCACCGAAGTACGAAACGCCAGCGGCGTCGCGCGTCCCGTGACGTGCGCCGACAGTCGTGCCGTGTGGACGGTGGGGGCTCGCGACCCGGCCGATGTCGTGATCGTGGCCCTCGACGCCGTCGAGCTCGACGACGCATTGGTAGCGGGTGAATGGACGAGCATCGAACGGCTCGAACGGCTCACCGAGGTCCGCGCCGAACTCGATCGTGTCCTCGCCGAGAGTCACGCGGCCGATGCACTCACGATTGTCGTCGCGCCTTCGGGAGAGGGACGCCGTTCGTTGTTGCGCGACGTGATTTCCAGCGCAACGAGCGACGCGCTCGGCGCGGCGGTTGCGGCGTCGATTGATCCGGGTGACCTGGATTCGGCGATTGCGGCGGCGCGCCAAGAGTCGCGGCCGGCGTGGCCGACACCGTTCGGAACCCGAGCGCCAGTTCCGCTTCGGGTACTCGTCGTGGGTGACTCGACGTCGTTCTGGGTCGCCGCGGGCCTCGAAGCCGTTGGCAAGGAGACGGGTTCGATCGAGACCGCGTGGCTCGGCGCGGCGGGTTGCCCGTTGGTGCGGGCCGACGAATTCCAGTCGGTATTCGACACCGTCGAACTGGGCGAGTGCCCACGTTTCGATGAAGACTGGGCGGGCGCCGCCGAATCGTTCGGCCCTGATGTCGTGCTCGTCGTGTCGAGCGTGATCGATGCGGGCGAGTATCGGTTGCAGGGCTCGAGCGACTGGGTCGCGTTCGGCGACTCCGAGTTCGACACGTTTTGGCGGTCCGAGGCCGAGGCAGCGATTGCAGAGCTCGCCGCGTCCGGCGCGGTGATCGTGTGGGGCGACGCGCCGGCAGTCGAACTGGTCGCGGCCGAGGCAACCGCGCGCTGGAACGTCCGACTCGCTCGACACAACGCCCTCGTGTCGGCGCTCGACCGCGACTACGACCAGGTCGTCACGGTGGCGTTTTCGAGCCAACTCGGCGCACCAGGGACAGCAGTTGATCGCAAGCAACGACCCGACGGATCGCACCTCGCACCGAGCGCGGCAATCGAGTTCGCGCGAAGTTGGCTGATCCCCGAAATCGACCAGCTCTGGCGCGCGAGCGTGACTGCGTCGATCGCATCCGGGTGCATGGTCGCGAGCGAGCCACGTCCGACCGTCGAGCTGCGGCGCTGCCTCAGCGCGGGATCTGGAATCCGCTGATACCGCCGTCGATCGCGAGCGCGGTGCCGGTGACATAGCCGTTGCTCGGGTCGGCCAGGTAGGTGATCGCCGCGGCGACTTCGCTCGCGGTGCCGAGTCGGCCGATCGGCTGACGGGCGATCAGGTTCGCGCGCGCCGCCGCCGGGTCGTCGGCCTGATCGAGCAGTCGGCCCACCCACGGGGTGTCGACCGTTCCTGGGCAGACGCAGTTGACGCGAATGCCCTCCGGCGCGAGATCGGCCGCCATTGCCATGGTCAACGCCAGGACGGCGCCCTTGCTCGCGCCGTAGCACGCGCGTTTGGGCAGTCCGGTTGTGGACACGATCGAGGCGGTGCACACGATCGACGCCGACGACGACTGGCGCAACAGCGGCAAGAACGCGCTCACGGTTCGCACGACGCCGACGACATTGACGTCGTACACCCGCATCCATTCTTCGTCGGAGTTCTCCTCGACCGAGCCGACTGCGCCGATGCCGGCATTGGCGACCACGATGTCGCAGGCGTCGAACGTGCGGCGCACCTGCGCCGCCGCGTCGATCATCGAACCGCGATCGGTCACGTCCGCGACGATCGGCAGCAAGTGCGATTGCGCCTCCGGTGGAACCAGGTCGAGCGCGCCAACGCGTGCACCCCCGGCGACCAGGCGTTCGACGGTCGCGAGCCCGATCCCCGATCCCGCGCCGGTCACGACGGCGACAACGCCTTCGAAGTTCATCGCTCGCTCCAGTAGGTGCCGTTCGGAAACGCGAATTCGGCGATCGACTCGGTTCGCATCTCGACCGAATAGCCGGGCGCCGTGCTCGGCCAGTAGCGGCCGCCGTGCAGGTCGATGGGTTCGACGAAGTGCTCGTGCAGATGCGACGCGGTCTCCGTCATTCGTTCGTGAGTGGTGCCGCTGACCGCGACAACATCGAACGCGGCGAGATGTTGTACGTACTGGCACAAGCCCACTCCGCCGGCGTGGGGACACACGGGTACGTCGGCGTGTGCCGCCAGCAACAGCGTGGCGACGACCTCGTTGACGCCGCCCAGTCGGCACGAGTCGATCTGGGCGAATCCGATCGCGTCGGCTTGCAGCAGTTGCTTGAACAAGAGCTGATTCGCGCCCATCTCACCAGTTGCGACGCGAATCGGGGCGATCGCGCGGGCGATTGCGGCGTGACCCAAGATGTCGTCGGGATGGGTCGGTTCTTCGATCCAATGCAGATCGAACTCGGCGAGGGCGCGAACCCAGTCGATCGCCTGCTGGACACCCCAGCGCTGGTTGGCGTCGGTCATCAGCAGAACGTCTGGCCCGATCGTGTCGCGAGCCAACGCGAGGCGATGGCGATCGCGTTCGAGATCGGCGCCGACCTTGTACTTGATGCCTGCGAAACCTTCGGCGACGGCGGCCTTCGACAGCGTGATGAGCGTGTCGTCGTCGTAACCGAGCCAGCCGGGTGTCGTCGTGTAGGCCGGATATCCGTTGGTGGTGAGTGCGGCGATTCGATCGGCACGGCTCGGTTCGAGTTCTTCGAGGTGTTCGCGAGCGGCGCCCGGATCGCAGTAGTCGGCGAGGTAGGTCCAGTCGACGAGGTCGACGATCTCGCTCGGTGCGAGGTCGCACAAGACCTGCCAAAGCGCCTGACCTGCGCTCCGCGCATGCAGGTCCCACACGGCATTCACCACTGCCGCGGTCGCGAGATGGATCACGCCCTTGTGAGGACCGACCCACCGCAACTGACTGTCGCCGGTGATCGTGCGCCAGAACCCGCCGAGATCGGCGAACAGATCGTCGGTGTCACGCCCGACCACGAACGGAGCCAACGACTCGATCGCCGCGACGCACAACTCGTTACCGCGGCCGATCGTGAACGTGAGTCCGTGCCCCGAGTGTTCGCCATCGGTGTGGAGTGTGACGTAGGCAGCCGAATAGTCGGGGTCCGGATGCATCGCATCCGACCCGTCGGCCTGCAACGACGTCGGAAACCGGACGTCGGCCGTCGAGATCCCGGTGATCTTCATCGCGCGCAACCTACGCGCTAGGTCCGGTCGATGGTGCGGTTGGCCATCGCAAACAACCACAACGTCATCGCGTGCAACAGATCGCCGAACTCCTTCGGCGCGAGCCCGGCACGTGCCCGGGCGTGCGTACCTTCGAGAATGATGCCCAGCTTGTAACACGCGAGCACGAAGTACCACGGCAGCTCGGTGGTGTCGCGACCAGTGCGCTCGGCGTACCGAGCGACGAGATCGGCGCGGGTCGGCATGCCCGCCCACGCGAGTGCTCCCGGTTTGCCAGGTGGGTCGCCGTCTTCGTGCCAGGCCGTCAAGAGCCAAGCCAGGTCGAGGAGCGGGTCGCCGAGCGTCGACAGCTCCCAATCGATGATGCCCGCGACGTGGGGTTCGGTGTGCGACACCATGATGTTCGCGAACTGGTAGTCGCCGTGCAGCACGCCGATCCGACACGTCGATGGTCGGTTGGCGTCGAGCCACGCGCCGACCCGATCGACGCCCTCGATCGCGGGGCCGTCGTAGCCATCGAGTTGTGCGTAGCTCTCGAGCTGGCCGCGCCAACGACCGACCTGTCGGTCGATCCAACCTTCGGCCTTGCCGAAGTCGGACAAGTCGCACGCGACCGGGTCGATGGCCGCGAGGCGCGCGATCGCATCGACGAACGACCAGCCGAGGCGACGGCCATCCGCTTCGTCCGGCCACCGACCGCCGAGCCCGCCTTGGGGAACGAAGCCGTCGATCAGTCCCATGCAGTAGAAGCTGACGCCGATCACGTCGTGGTCCACGCAGGCTGCGTGAAAGCGCGGGTGCGGCACATCGGTCTCGGCGAGCGCGGCGAGCACCCGCGCCTCGCGAGCCATCGTCTCGTTGCTGTTCTTGCGCAGGTGGCGGGGCGGACGCCGCAAGACGAACGACGCGCCGTCGCGACGGGTGAGTCGAAAGACGTGGTTCTGCGAGCCACCCGTCAGGGCCTCGACCCCGACGACCGGTCCGGCGCCCGGCAGATCGTTCGCTGCGATCCACTGCTGGAGCGAATCCCAGCGCAACAGCCCGTCGAAGTCGGACAGCGTCATGGGGCGAGCCTCGCCAAGGCGCCGGGCGGTGTCAAACCTGACGTGTGTGTCAGGATCAATGAACACGCCGACACGAGGAGCCGAACGCGATGGCTTGGGACTTCGAGACCGAACCCGAATTTCAGGAGAAGCTGGATTGGCTGACCGACTTCGTCCAGCGTGAAGTCGAGCCGATCGACCTCGCCTTCGACCACGAGGTCGTTTACGACAAGTCGCACCCGATGCACGCAGAACTCATCGCTCCGCTGCAAGACCAGGTCAAGGCGCAAGGTCTGTGGGCGTGCCACCTCGGGGCCGACCTCGGCGGCCTCGGATACGGGCAGGTGAAGTTGGCACTGATGAACGAAGTCCTGGGTCGCTCGACATTCGCGCCCTTGACGTTCGGGTGCCAAGCACCCGATTCGGGAAACGCCGAAATCCTCGCTCACTACGGCACCGACGCCCAAAAGGAACGGTTTCTGCAGCCGTTGCTCGACGGCAAGATCGTCAGTTGCTTTTCGATGACCGAGCCCCAGGGCGGCGCGGATCCCCAAGTCTTCACCTGCCGCGCCGAACTCGACGGCGACGAATGGGTGATCAATGGCGAGAAGTGGTTCAGCTCGAACCTGAAGTACGCGGCCTTCGCGATCGTGATGGCTGTGACCGATCCCGACGTGCCGATCTACCAGGGCGCGTCGATGTTCCTCGTGCCGACCGACACGCCGGGAATCAACATCGTGCGAGACGTCGGCATCGGCGGTGAACCCATGGGGTCCGGCTCCCATGCGTACGTCCGCTACGAAAACGTGCGCGTTCCCGCCGATCATGTGCTCGGCGGACCCGGCCAGGCGTTCGTCATCGCGCAGACCCGCCTCGGCGGCGGACGCATTCATCACGCGATGCGAACGATCGGCATGTGCCAGCGGGCGATCGACATGATGTGCGAGCGCGCGTTGTCGCGTCATACGCAAGGTTCGGTGCTCGCATCGAAGGGCGCAGTGCAGGAGTACGTCGCCGACAGTTGGATCGAACTCCACCAGTTCCGTCTGATGGTGTTGCACGCAGCGTGGGTGATCGACCGCGTCGGCGGGCACAAGGCTCGCAAGGAGATCGCCGCCGTCAAGGTGATGACCGCGAAGGTATTGAAGGACATCGTGTTCCGTGCGATGCACCTGCACGGGTCGCTCGGCGTGAGCAACGAGATGCCGCTCATCGGGATGTGGACGATGGCGCCCGTCATGGGGATCGCCGATGGTCCAACCGAGGTCCACAAGATCACCGTCGCCCGCCAGGTGCTGAAGCAGTATTCGCCGGCGCCTGGATTGTTCCCGACCGCGCATCTCCCGGCCCGGGTGGAGGCGGCGAAGGCCAAGTACGCGCACTTGATGGATCATCAGTTCGCCAACGACTTGCTGTGAGTCAGCGGGTCGCGGCGCGCAGCGCTGTGCTCAGATCGCCGCGTCGGCCCACTGCGATGCGGTCGAGCCCGAGCCACGCGGCCATCGTGCGTAGTTCGTGCGCAAGCGCGACAACGGTTGCATCAAGCGGGGCGTCCGGTTCGGCGAACGCGCCCGGGACCAGCAGCGTCGCACTCTTGCGGTCGGCCTTGAGATCCACTCGAGCGACGAGTTGGTCATCGAGGAGGAACGGCAGGACGTAGTAACCGTGCACGCGTTTGGGCGCTGGCACGTAGATCTCGATGCGATACCGGAAGTCGAAGAGCCTCTCGGTACGCGCGCGATGCCACACCAACGGGTCGAACGGTGAGAGGAGCGTCGCTCCCTCCACGCGCCGTGGTCGTGTGGCCTCGCAAGACAGATACGCGGGCTCGTCGATTCCTTCAACGTTGACGCGGGTCAGTTCGCCCGCCTCGACGAGTTCAGCAAGCCGCGGTCGCGCCGAGCTGACCTTGATGCGGTAGAAGTCCGCCAGGTCGGAAGCCCAACCGATGCCATGGTTGCGGGCGGCGCGTCGAAGCAACTCGCGGTGCGCGTCTTCGACCGATGGGGTCGGGGCCACGAGGACCCGTTCGGGGAGCATGCGCTCGCGTACGTCGTAGCGACGTTCGAAGGTCGGCCCGCGGACGGCCGACACCTCGCCGCACCAGAACAAGTACTCGAGTGCGATCTTGGTTGCGTCCCAACCCCACCACGGTTCGGTGCTCGCAGGACCGTCGCGCAACTCGGCTGCGGTGAGCGGACCGTCGGCTTGCACCCGTCGCAGCACGTCTGCGATCAGTTGCGGTTGCTCTCGACGAAGGCGCGCAACTCCTCCCCAGGTGTCGATGCCATCGCGAGCGCGGTCCATTCGCCACCGGTACAGCGGCTCGTCGTCGACCGGAATGAGGCTGGCTTCGTGGCCCCAGTACTCGAAGAGTTCCCCGGCGGCAGCGAGACGTGACAAGACGGTGCGGTCGTGATCGCCGATGCGTGACCACAACGGCATCTCGTGCGCGCGGACGAGCACGTTCACCGAGTCGATCTGCACCAGCCCGAGACGATTCACCACGCGGCGAGCGTGGCGCCGATCGCCGCGAACCGACGGTCGGGGTTTGCCAAGGCCGAGCGAGCCGATCGCGATCCGGCGCGCTTGTGCTCGCGAGAGGGTCGGAAGACGCTGGGCGGACACGGGGCGGGAAGCTAGTGCTGACGGGATCAGGCGCGTGCGAGTTCGAGCGCAGCGAGACAGTCTCGATAGCTCTGCGCGAACGCGGCGACGCCTTCGCGTTCGAGCGTCGCGGTGACGTCGTCGAAGTCGATACCTCGAGCGTGCAAGGCCGCCATGGTCGCGCGCGCTTCGGCGAGTCCGTCGCGTACCGTGCCCGCTCGCAGCGCATCGTGACCGGACAACGCGTCGACCGACGCAGGAGCAAGCGTGTTGACCGAGTCGGGACCGATGAGCTCATCGACGTAGAGCGTCGCGGAGTAATCGGGATTCTTGGTCGAGGTGCTCGCCCAGAGCGGACGTTGCCGACGAGCCCCAGACCGCGCAAGCGCTGCGAACGACGCCGACGCGAACCGCTCCTCGAAGAGTTCGTAGGCGAGCTTCGTGTTCGCAACAGCCGCGCGGCCTCGCAACGGATGTCCGTTCGGCAACCGGTTGTCGGTTTCGGTGTCGACTCGGCTGACGAAGAACGAAGCCACCGAAGCCACGACCGTCGGGTCCGCGAGTCGAGCCAGACCCGCGATGTAGGCATCGATCACGTCGGCGTAACGCGTCAACGAGAAGATGAGCGTGACGTTCACGTTGATGCCCCCCGCGATCACCTCGGTGATCGCGGGGAGTCCTTCGGGGGTCGCAGGAATCTTGATCATCACGTTCGGTCGACCGATTCGGTCGAAGAGCGCGCGTGCCTGCGCAACGGTCGCTGCGGTGTCGTGGGCGAGCAGCGGCGACACCTCGACCGACACGTAGCCGTCGTCACCCGATGTGATCGCGTGCACAGAGGCGAGGCGATCAGCCGCCGCGCGAATGTCGTCGACGACGAGCGCCCAGTAGAGCGACTCGACGTCGAGGTCGCGCAGCTCGGCGATCTGTTCTGCGTAGTCGGCGCCGGCGGCGATCGCCTTCTCGAAGATCGTCGGGTTCGAGGTGACACCCGTGATCGAGTGGGTCGAAACAAGCTCGTCGAGGCCACCGCGCGCGAGTGGTCTCGTGAGATTGTCGTACCAAGCGCTCTGGCCGAGCTCGGCCAGGCGGGCGACACCAGAGCGACTCATCGGTCGAGCAGCGCCCGCACGCGGTCGATCACGTTCTCCACGTTCATGCCCAACTCACGAAGCGCCACGCCGCCCGGTGCCGACGTGCCGAAGCGATCGATGCCAATCGCGACGTCGGCATGACGTTCCCAGCCGAACGTCGATCCGGCCTCGACCGCCACGCGCGGCACGCCTCGGGGAAACACCGACTCGCGGTACTCGGCGCCTTGGGCTTCGAAGGCATCCCACGACGGCATGGAAACCACCGCGGCGTCGATGCGGTCGCCGGCGAGCGCCGTTCGTGCTTCGACGCACAGTGCGACTTCGCTCCCGGTTCCGATGAGGATCACGTCGGGGTGTTGTGCGGCCGGAACGAGGGTGTACGCGCCGTGCGCGACACCAGCGATCCCACGGTCTGCGGTGCCGTCGAGGACGGGCAAGTTCTGACGCGACAGGACGAACACGGTCGGTCCTTCGCCGTCGAGGTGGACATGCCACGCGTGCGCCACCTCGTTGGCATCGGCAGGTCGCACGACGCGCAGGCCGGGCATGCAACGCCGTCGTCAACGCCCACTACACCGGTTTGGTCTTCGGGGTGGTGTAGCGACGCCCGCCCGTCGGCCGCGACGAGCACGGCGAGCAACCCGGCACCGAGAGCGGCGAACGCGAGACGAACCACAATCCCC
>SXGT01221572.1_pt1 | contig 12539 bp, 10 predicted proteins | sample 3176221 | NCBI WGS metagenome assembly SXGT01 (sample SAMN11356862, study PRJNA531348) | freshwater metagenome | isolation source: freshwater sample F1-120 | place: China: Fuxian Lake, Yuxi | collected 2017-12-25
CGCCGTCCTTGGTGACCGTCGGGCTGCCGAACGACTTCTCGATGATGACATTGCGGCCGCGCGGGCCGAGGGTGACCTTGACGGCGCGAGCGAGCTGACGGACGCCGTCGCGCATGCGCTCACGCGCTTCCTGGTCGTATGCGATCTTCTTGACTGCCATGGGAGTGCTTTCGGGTGTGGGGTTGGTAGTGGATTGGGCAGCGGGATCAGTTCTCGATCACCGCGAGGATCTCGTCCTCGCCGAGGATCAGCAGCTCGTCGCCGTCGAGCTTGATCTCCGAGCCGGCATACGACGAGAACAGCACGCGGTCCTTCTCCTTGACCGACATCGCCTGGCGGCTGCCGTTGTCGAGGACCTTGCCCTTGCCGACAGCGACGACGATGCCCTCGCGCGGCTTCTCCTTCGCGGTGTCGGGCAGGATGATGCCGCCCTTCGTCTTGTCGTCAGCGGCAACCCGCTTCACGAGCACGCGATCGCCGAGGGGGGTGACGGTCATGGTCTTGGTCTTGGACATGTGCAGTTGCTTCTCTGAGTGATGGAGTCGAAGGGAGGCGGGCGCGGGGGCGGCGGAGGCTACGACCTCAGCGTGCCGGCCGAGCCGGAGGGGAAGGTGGAATTGGCGGCTGGCCGGGCCGGTGGTGTACCAGCGGACCGCCGAAGTGGGTCTTGATCAGCAGGTCGAGCGCCTGGCGCAGGCGGGCCAGGTCGAGCGGCTTGCGCAGGAAGGCGAAGAAGCCGGCGTGCTGGGCCGCGGCCGATTCCTCGGCGGTGGCGAGACCCGACATCAGGATCGCCGGCAGGGGCCGCACGGCGGCGAGTTGCTGGAACAGCTCGAGCCCGGTCATGCCCGGCAGGTGGAAGTCGAGCAGCGAGAAGTCGAAGCGGTGCCGCTGCATCAGGCGCAGCGCTTCCATGGCATGCCCGGTCGCGCCGACTTCCCAGCCGTGGCTGGCGAGCAGCTCGCCGAGGCATGACCTCAGCGAGTCGTCGTCTTCAACCAGCAGGACGCGGAAACTTTGGACCATCGGGAAGGGCACCGGGCAATTCGAGGGGCCGCGCATCGCAAGCGATGTGCCGTGCAGGGCGGGTGCCGCAAGTCCTTTCGAGAAAACGAGATGCCGGATGCCATGGACGGCGATGCGGCGGCCTTCGCGGCCAGATTGGCAGGTGGCGGCCGTGAGCCTGCTGCCATCTTGGCGCTAGTTGGGCTGCGGGGGCCATCGGGTCGGCCTCCCGGGTTGGGCGGCGGCGCCCAGGCGAAGGGGCGGCAGGCCACCACAAGGCCACCGGCAGGGGGGCGCTAGCCGAAGCGGGCGAGCGCACCGAGGGAGGAGCTACTCCTCTTCGTCCTCGTCCTCATCCTCGTCTTCGTCCTCGTCCTCGTCCTCGTCGTCCTCTTCTTCGTCCTCCTCGTCGTCGCCTTCGGCTTCGTCGAGTTCTTCGAACTCCTCACCGGCCTCAGCCTCATCCTCGGTCTTCTCCGATTCTTCGTCATCCCAGTCGTCGTCGTCTTCGCCACCTTCGCCTTCGTCGTCCTCGTAAGACGCGAGAACGCGGTCCCAGTCGGGAACCTCGATGGTGTTGTTGCAGACGAGGCAGACGCTGTCGTTGTCGCGCAGGTCCTCGAGTTCGTCGAGTTCGCGGTAGACCTTACCGCATTCGCGGCAGCGGACGATTTTACCCATGGCTAAGGGATTCTGAGGGGGACGCCCGGGAAGGGCGTCGCCGATGCATACCGGCTACCCCGCGCAAGGCAATGCCCCTCGCTGGGTTTTCTTCGACTGCCAGGGGCGAGAACTGAATCGCGTGGTCCCTGGGTGCCGAAAGGAATGGGGTGAACAAAGCTGTGGCAGCGATCGCGGCGATGGGTTTTGCGGGTTGCCTCCTGCTTGGCATAGGGATGCAGCAGCTGGCCGACCACAACGGAACCAGGAAACGGGAAACGCCGGAGCAGGTGGTGGCGAGGAAGTTCGGCCCGCGCCTTGCCGGTCCGCTGCAGCTGCGAGAAGAGCACGAAGGCACGTGCCATCGCCTCGTCGCTTCGGTGCGCCTTTCGGCCGGAGCGGAATGCGGCACGCTCGCGGCCGAGATCGCGGCCGAACTGCAGCCGCTGGTTGCCGGCGCGCGGCCTGGCGAAGGAAGGCCGGTCGAACTCGTCGTCGAAGTGCACAGCCAGTCGGCCCAACTCGTGCAGCAGGTGGCGGTGCCGATTCGCGCCCCCAACCCTGCCCCGGTGCGGTGAACGAACGTGCGGTGGTATCGGGGCGTCGGTAGGCCCCGAGGGTTGCGCACGTTCGCGGCACGATAGGGAGCGGACATGTCCGGCCCCGTGGTCTTTGCCTTCGCCGTCGCTGATGGTCTCGTGCCTGTTCCTGGGGCGGCTCCATACGACGTGCTGGCTCGCCAATTGCCGCGGTTGCTGGTCGCCCACCTCAACGGTGGGGCCGATCGCGGCGCGCGCTTCTTCCCGTTCCTCGGTCCGATCGACGGCAAACGCGCGTTCCTGCGGCCGAACGTCCTGTTCGACCCGGCGGTGCTGGCGCAGGTGCACAAGCAACCCGACGTGCCCTTGCTCAGCGACGGCATCCTGCGGGGGAATGTGCTGCAGTGGCGTGTGATCGACGCGCGCACTGCCGAGGTGCGCATGACGAGGGAGTTGCCGTTCGATGCGCGGCGTCCGCTCGAGGTCCTGGCGCGGCTCGAGTTCGAACTCAAAGGCCAGCTCGGTTGGGAAGGTCGGCCGCTGCCGGTGCCGTCGCTCGCCGGTGAGGCACTCGGATGGTTCCTGGTGCTGAAGGACGAACTGCTGCGCCGCGAAGCGAACCTGGTCGAGCCGACGCCCGATCCGCTGCGGGCGGCGCGCCGCTGCGTCGAACTCGCCGGCAGGGACCTGGAAGTGCAGGAGGTCGTGGGTGACTTCGTCGCGCACCTGCTGCGGCAGAAGGAACTGCGCGGGGAGTGTGCGAAGGTGCTGGCGCCGCTCGCGCTGCTGGTGCCCGACGACGTGGCCCGGCTCGAACGACTCGATGCGCTGCTGCTCGCCGCCGGCGACGAGAGCACCGCGGCGACGGTGGCCTGCCGCGCGGCGCGGCTGGCGCCCGAACGGCCCGAATTGGTCGAACGCGCGGCGGCGCAGGCGTTCCGGCAGGGGCGCTACGACGATGTGCGCGAAGTCGTCGAGGCGGCGCGCCGGCAGGGTGTCGCCAGTCCGGCGGCGTTGGCGCAACTGGCGGCCGCGTGCGATCGCAGCAACGACCACGCGACGCGGACGGCGCTGGTGAAGGAGCTGGTCGGTCTCGACGATCTGCCGGTGCCGGTGGCGCGCCTCGTGGTGTCGTTCCTGCTCGAAGAAGAACAACCGGCGCTGGCCCGCACGATCGTCGAACGCGCGCTGCAGAAGGAGCCGGACCACGCCATGCTGCACTTCGAGCTCGGGCGCGCGTGCCTCCTGCTCGACGACGGTTCGAGCGCGACCACGGCGCTGCAGCGCGCGCTGCAGCTCGGTCTGCAGCCGGTGGTCGCCGGCCAGGCGCGGCGCTTCCTGCGGCTGTCGTCGGTGCAAGGGCTGTGGGCGGCGCAGCAACTGGTCGAGAAGGCGATCGCCGTCGCCGACCTGGGCGCCGCCCTGCAAGTCGCGCGGGCGTTGACCCGCCGCGTCGGTCGCGTTGCCGAGGCGTGGTTCCTCTACGGGCTCGTGCTGCACAAGCTCGGACGCGACAAGCGCGCCGAACGTCTGCTGCGGCGAGCGCTGCGGCTCGACCACGAATCACCGGATGCGCACAACCGGCTCGGCATCCTGCTCGTCGCCAGCGGTCGCGTCGCCGAAGGCCATGAACTGCTGCAGCGGGCGCACCTGCTGGCGCCGGCGGATCCGTCGCCGTTGTTGCACCTGGCGCAGGCATGTGCGCTGCTGGGCCGCATGGCCGATGCCGACGCGCACGTCACCGCAGCCGAGAATCGCGGCGCCGATCCCGCCCTCGTGCAGGCCGTGCGCGCCGAGATCCACGCTGGGCGCGCGTGATCACGCCAGCCACTCGCGGATCTGTTCGCGCAGGTTGGTGAGACCGAAGTCGGCTTCGGCGCTGACCCACGTGACGTCGCCGGGATCGACGGCGCAAGCCTTGGCGACTTCGCGCATGCGCTTGTCGCGATGCGACGGCTTCACCTTGTCGCGCTTGGTCGCGACCAGCGCCACCGGCACGTCGTTCTCGCGCATCCACGCCAGCATGTAGAGGTCCGACTCCGTCGGGCCGATCTCGCCGTCGAGCAGCAGCAGCGCCTTCGCCAGGTTCTCGCGGTGGTGCAGGTAGTGCTCCAACATCTCCGGCCAACCCTGGCGCTTCTTCTTCGCCACCTGCGCGTAGCCGTAGCCAGGGCAATCGAGCAGCGTGCCCTTGCCGTTTTCGAGGCCGTAGCAGGCGAGCACCCGCGTGCGGCCCGGCATCGCCGAAACGGCTGCCAGCTTCTTGCCGGCGAGGGCGTTCAGCAGCGACGACTTGCCGACGTTGCTACGGCCGAGGAAGGCGATCTCGGCGCGGGTTTCCGGCAGGGCGCTCGTTTCGACCACCGTGGCGAGGAATTGGAGCTGCAGTGGGCGACTCATGGGGCGGCGATTCTGGCGGTGCGCTGCGCGGGCCGGTAGCGACTTCGCCGCCTTCGTGACCGAAGTCTCTACATCGCGGCTGGCGGCCGGCTCACGGCGCCGACGCCGCCAGCAGCGGGTCGAGCGCCTGGTGCTCGATGCCGAGGAAGGCGCGGAACGCATCGATCGCGGCGCGCGACGCGGCGCGTTGTTCGGGGGTCGACGGCGTCGGCGAACGCACCGCCGCCAGCATCACGTTCTTCGCCGTGTGCTCGCTGCCGACGAACTCGATGACCTTGGTGCGGTAACCGCAGTGTTCGAGCACGAGCGTGCGCAGGCCGTCGGTGGCCCATTCGGCCATGCGTTCGGCGAACAGCCCGTGACGCAGCACCGCGTCGAGCGGGGCTGGCTGGCCGAGCTGCGGCCGCACTTCCTGGTGGCAGCAAGGCGCCACGACGATCAAGCGCGCCCCCGATTGCACGCCGCGGCGGATGGCGTGGTCGGTCGCCGTGTTGCACGCGTGCAGCGCGATCAGCGCATCGACTTCAGGCAGCGGCACGTCGCCGATGTCGCCGCGCACGAACTGCAGTTCGCCGCCGTACAGTTCGTTCGCCACTTCGCTGGCGTTGGTGACCAGGTCCTGGCGCATCTCGACGCCGACGACGTGCACCGGGCGCCGCAGCACGTGCTTGCCGCAGTGCCACGCCGCGAAGGTCAGGTGGCCCTTGCCGCAGCCGACGTCGACGAAGCGCAGCGGCTTGGCGTCGGTCGCGGGCGCATCCCAACCGCAGTCGCGCGCGAGGTGGGCGAAGATCTCGACGTAGCGATCGATCTGCACCCGCTTGTCGGCGAGGTGCTTCCGCGGTCTGCCGTCCTGGTCGACGATGCCGAGCCCGCGCAGCCACGGCAACGCGGACGCCCCGAGGAACGTCGGCTTCTGGCCGTCGTGGCTGCGCGGCGGCGGCGTGGCGGTCGAAGCCTTGTGGCGGATCAGGCGCGCCTCCTTGCCCTCCTGCAGCTGCAGTTGCCAATCGCCGCTCGTGGTCGCCAGCATGGCGCCGCGAAACTCGCCGGTGAGTTTGCGTTCCACCCACGCGACCGCGTCGGGCAAGGGCACGTTCTGCGTCACGTCGCGCCGTTCTTCCTTCATCGTGAACGACAGGTGGCGCTGGTCGTGCAGTTCGATCAGTCGCGCCTGGATGCGCTGAACAGCGGCGTCGTGGCGAACGGGCGAGGACAACGACAGGCGGACGAAGCTGTCGTCGGCGCAGCTCGCGGTGAGGTGACGCAGGAAGGAAGCGAGAGCGGACAAGGAACCGATGATGCGTGGTCGGCGGGCCGCCCACAATGCTCAGCGTTGCTGGCGGCGCCCCCGGCGTTGCTCGGCGAGGGTGTGGGCGGCGGCGCGCACGTAGCCATCGGCATCGTTGGCGAACGTCGCGAGGTCCGGTGCGGTGTCGCCGAGCACGTCGAGATGGCGCACGGCGCGACCGCGCACGACCCAATGTTCGTCGCGGAGCGCCGCGAGCAGCAGCGGTCGAGCTTGCGGGTGCAACGCCTCGATCTGGCCGAGTGCGTCGATGGCATGGCATCGCACGGTCGGTCGCGGGTCCTTCGCCGCGCGTTCGAGCACGGGCCAGGCGGCGGCACCGCGGCGCACGAGGGCTTCCGTAGCGAAGTACGCCGCATCGGTGTTGTCGCCACCAGGATCGCCTTCCACCATCGCCGCCAGCAAAACGTCGTCGGCGAGCGCGCCGAGGTCGCGCAACGCATGGCAAGCGGCGCGCTGGCGGTCCTGGTAGTGGTGCGACAGCAGACTTTGCAGGAACGGCAGCGCCGGTTGCGCCGCGGCCCCGAACGCGCCGAGCGCTTCGATCGCCAGCGTGTCGGCGTCGCGCGACTTCGCCAACGCGAACACTGCGTCGAACAGGTCCGGGCACTTCGGCGCCAGCCCGGGCACGACCCAGAGGGCGGCGCGCTGCACTTCGAGGTTTTTGTGGGTCAGATGCCGCCGCACCAACGTCGCCGCGGGAAGCGCATGCGGCCCGATCCGATCCAGCAGCCGCAACGCATCGAAGCGCACCCCCGCGTCGCCTTCGAAATCGGGTTCGGCCAGCACCTGGGTGGCTTCGGCGAGCGCGCGTTCGGCGACCGGGGCCGCATCGGCGCCGCGCAGTTCGGCGACTTCCTGGCCGACGTAGGCGTTGGTCGATGCCATCGCGCGCCGCAGCCACTGCTCGCGGTCCGGATGGTCGGGCAGATGCCGCGCCAGCGCCAACGCCGCGTAGGCGCCGACCTCCGCTTTCTGGTGCGTGAGTTGTTGCAGCGGCTCGCGCGCACCGGCGTGCGTCGCCGCGAGCTGGCCGAGGGCGAGGCACGCCAGACGCGGGAACTGGTCGGGTTGGTCGGTGGCATCGCCCGACTGCGCTGCCGTGATCAACGGCTGCAAGCAGGCCGCGGCGGCGTGCATGCCGTGTTTGCCGAGTGCGCCGGCAGCGCCATTGCGAACGTTGACGTCGTCGTGGTTGAGCAGTTCGGCTAGGCGCGGCACCAGCTTGGGCAATGGCACCGCCGCTTCCAGCAGCAGCGAACACGACCAGGAGAGCACCTTCGCGTCGTCGTCGTGCAGCAGTTCGAGCAGGCCATCGTGGGCGCGCAGATCGACATGCATGTGCACCCCGCGGCGATCGTCGAGGGGGTTGCCTTCCTTGGCGAACGCCCGCACGAACGCGGGAATCGCCGCAGGATCCCGTTCGGCGCGCAAGCGCAGCAGGTCGAGGCGAAGGCGCGTGTCAGTGGCGACGACCGGCGCAATCACGTCGAGATCGACGGGATGGTTGGCGGCGAGGTCGAGCAGGATCTCGGCTGCGGCCAAGGCACGTTCCTGGTCGCGCAGAAGCGGCTGCAGCAGCGGAATCGCAGCAGCACCGAGGTTCATGAACGCTTGCCGCATCGTGATGCCAGCGCGACCGGGCCGAACTCCGGCGAGCAGCGCCGGAATCGCGTCGGGGTGCGCCGGGCCGATCGCCGCGAGTGCGTCGACCGCGAGTTGCCAGTCGAACTCGCCATCGGCGCGCGCGATTCGAGCGAGCAAACGCGGCGTCGCCGCTGCCGCCGCCGGCCCGAAGCGGCCGAGCGTTCGCGTCGCGCTCTCGCGCACATCGCCGTCGCGATCGTCCATCGCCGCGACGAGTGCTGGCACCGCGACGGGATGCGCGAGAAACCACGCCGCCGCACGCCGCACGCGCGCTTGCTCGTGCTGCAGCAGCGGCAGCAGTTCGCGCGTGGTCGCTTCGCTTTCCCGCGACAGCGTGTAGAGAGCGATGCCGGCCTGCCGCGTCGCTTCCTGGTCGGCATCGCGAAGGAGTCGTTGCCGCCATTCGGCAGCGTTGCGGCCGCGGAACACCGCCGTCGGCGAGTTCTGCGCGACGGCAAGCGCAGCCAGCAGCAAGACGGCGAGGGCGTTCGTTCGGAAGCGTGGCATGCGGGCGAGGACGGATGGGACGGTGCGAATGCTAGCGCTGCAGGCCTCTTGCCCGAGGACCACGGATCGACTCGAGGCGCGAACTGGGCGGTAGACGAGAGATTGTCCAAGCGCGGCTCGTCGCGCCGTTTCGCATGTGGCATCCTTGCGCGCCGCGGCAGCCGTTCGGCGCCGCCAACGAAGGAACGTCATGCAGATGCGAAATGTGGTCATTGTCGTCTTGGGGCTGCTTGGTGCGTGTGGGGGCAGCGATCCTGCCTCCGACGCCCAGGCGATCGCCGCGCTGGTGCCGTCCGACGCCGCGGTGTGCGTGCGGGTAGCTTCGATCGACGCGCTCGCCAAGGGCCTTACCGAACTGATGCGCGAGGGTGGGGCGAGGAGCAGTGCCTTCAGCAGCGACGGCCTGGTCGAAAGCTTCAGCATGCTCGGCATCGATGGAGCCCTGGTCGCGCGCGATCGACCGCTTGCGTTCGCGCTCGTGGCGAAACGTGCCATGCCGCCGCAGCCGGTGTTCGTGTTGCCAGCCAAGGATCCCGCCAAACTGCACCGTTCGTTCACCGACAAGGGGATGGAGTCCGATCTGCACGGCGACTACGTGGTCGCCGCGATGGGCGGCAAGTACGCGAAGCCGGCGACGCCGTCGCCGCTCACCGCGGCGATGCCGCAACACTTGATGGTCGCTAAGGTCGACATCAGCCGGTTGTGGACCAACCTCGGCGTCACCATCAACTCCGGTCTCGATTTCGCCCGCGGCCAACTGCGGGAGATGCCCGCGACGCCCGGCATCGACATGGACGTTCTCTTCGACAGCTATTTCGACGCGGCGCGTGCCGTGTTGAATTCGGGCGAGTCCTGCGAACTGCATCTCGACTTGGCTGGGGCCGGCGTTCAGTTGCGCGGTTCGTACACCGCGAAGTCGGGCAGTACCCTCGACGGTTGGAGCAGCGCCCCGATCGATCTCGCGCCGTTCGCCGGGTCGATGTCCGGCACCGGCTTCATGGACATGCTCATGGTCGCCGACTGGGCCAAGCTCTGGCCTCAGTTCGATACGTTCATTGAGGCGATGCTGCCCATGTACTCGGAAGCAGCCCGGCCGATCATGAAGAAGTTCCTGCAGTCGACCCGCGAGATCTACATCGCGATGGGACCGGTAATGGTGGGTTCGGCCGACCTGCGAAGCGACGGGATGAACGGTGCAATGTTCATGGCGCCGAAGAGCGGCAAGGACCTCGCAGCCAAAGCTGCTGCGATGGCCAGCGACCCGGCCATGGCCGAGGTGGGTTACACGTTCACGACGGAACCGATGCGCGAGGAGGGTGGTGTCACGCAGCAGGCGATGCGCATGAAGGTCGATTTCAGCAAGCTGATGGCAATGATGCCCGCCGATGAGGGGCCTGAGGCAGCGGCAGTCCGGAAGGAGATGAGTGCGATGGCCGACCGCATGTTCGGCCCAAGCGGTCTGCGCGCCGGCTACGCCGCGCGCGATGGGCGAGCCGTCATCGCCGTGGGCGAGCCGAAGGAGGCGCTGCCAACCCTGCTCGATCGCACCGGCGGCGACTGGCCCGCTGTCCTGAAGGAACCGATGACGTTCCTGGCCGACTGCAATCCGCAGATGCTCATGCGTATGGACATGGCCGCGGTCGCGCGGTTTGTGATGCAGATGGCTGGCGGCGCGGGGCCCACTGCGCCGGCTGCAAACGGTCCGGCGAACTTCGTGATGGGGTTCGGCGTGAAGGACCGCAATTGGCGTTTCACGATCGAGTTCGCGGAAGGCTTCTTCCAGGCGATGCGGCCGCGCTGATCCCGCCCGGCGCGCTGCACCGTCGCCATCCGCCCCGCCGCGCGCCATGATCGCGCGCCACCTCGCCGCGCACCGTGCAACTCACCTTCGAACAACGCCTGCTGCGCCTGCTCGTCCGCGAGGAACGCGAAGAGCAGCGCTCGCATCGGGAGATGCGGGCGCAACCGATCGACGCGCGCGTGGTCGAAGGCGAGTGCATCCAGGGTGCTCTGCTGCTGCGCGAGGACGATGGGGCGTTCGTGTTCCGCATCGCCGACAACGCGTCCAAGTTCCGGCCTGGGGACACGGTCGTCGTCGGCGACGGCTTCGATCTCGACGGCGGCGTCGCGCTGGTCTACGGCGCCTACAACGCGCCTTCTGGCGAGCTGCGATGCGAAGGCGATCCGTTTATGCGCGACCGCGACCGCGAGCGCAGCCGCACGATCGAGCTCGAAGCGGGCCGCACCTACGTGATCGATCGCCGACCGCTCGGACTGCAGGGGCGCTTGCGCGATGCGGTGCAGGCGGCGTTCGCGTGGCCGTTCCTCGCCAAGGTGTTGGCGGGCGATCACACGCTGCAGCGCGACGCAGGGCGGCACCAGCGCGCCCTCGCGTTGCTCGGCAGCAGCGGTCTCAACCCGGCACAGGTGGCCGCCGGCGCCGAAGCGATCGCAACCGAGAGCCTGGCGTTGGTGCAGGGGCCGCCTGGCACCGGCAAGACGCGCTTGCTCGCCGCCGTCGTCGCGGCGTTGTGCGCGCGCACCTGCCGCGTCGCGTTGTGTGCGTTCACGCATCGCGCAGTCGGCAACGCGTTGCTGGCGATCCGGCGCGCCGCGCCGCAGATTCCGGTGTTCAAGCTGGCGTCGTCGTCGGGCGACGACCACGCCGAACTGCGCGCCGCCGGCGTGCAGATCGTCGACGCGCGCCGCGTGAAGCTGCCGGACAAGGGCGCCGTCGTCGCCGGCACGTGCTTCCAGTTGGCGAAGCTCGGCGAGAAGGAACGGTTCCACTACACGGTGTTCGACGAAGCCGGCCAGCTGCCGATCCCGCACGCGTTGCCCGGCATGCTGCGTTCGCAGCGCTGGCTGTTCTTCGGCGACCACCAGCAACTGCCGCCGGTGGTGGCGACGGCGCACGCCGACCGCGAGGCGTCGGTGTCGATCTTCGAGCACCTGCACGCGCGCTACGGCTCGCATCTGCTCGACACGACGTACCGCATGAACGACGGCGTCTGCCGCGTGGTCAGCGATTCGTTCTATGGCGGTCGCGTGCACTCCGCACCCGGCACGGCGGCGCGTCGCATGCCGTTCACCGCGGGCGGGCGACTCGACGAGGTGCTCGACCCGACGCAGCCGGTGGTGTGGCTGCGCATCGACCATCGGCAGCCGGGTTCGCGTTCGCAGGAAGAAGCGAACGCGGTCGCCGACGTCGTCGAGGATCTGGTGCGTCGCCACGGCGTGCCGCCGGCCGAGATCGCGGTGATCGCACCGTTTCGCGCGCAGGTGAAGCTGTTGCACACGGCGATCGGGCACAAGCTGCTGCCGGGCATCGATGCGCTGGTCGTCGACACCGTCGAACGCATCCAAGGCCAGGAACGCGAAGTGGTCGTGGTGTCGTTGACGGCGGGCGATCCCGCTGAGTCGCGCGGTCGCGGCGCCTTCCATCTGTCGCTGAACCGCCTCAACGTCGCGCTGTCGCGCGCGCGCACCAAGGCGATCCTGGTCGCCAGTGCGCACGCGTTCGCGGCGCTGCCGCACGATGCGGATGGCCTGCGCATGGCGTCGCGCTGCAAGGAGCTGCGCGATCGCATGGCCAGCGTCGATCTGACCCGCCTCTATGTCGTCGGTTGAGATTCCCATGCAGGACCCCGCTCCGCGCCCTTCCTCGCTGCCGGCCGAGATCGCCGGTTGGTACGGCACCGTGGCGATCCTCTGCGCCTACGCGCTGTCGAGTCTTGAGGTGCTGCCCGCCGCGAGTCCCCTGCTGGCGGCGATGAACCTGACCGGTGGCCTCGGCGTCGCGTGGGTGTGTTGGCACAAGCGCACCTGGCAGGCGTTCTGGCTCGAAGCGATCTGGGCGACGATCGCGGTCGTCGCGTTGGCGCGTGCGTTCACCATGCCGAAGATCGATCCCGTGCTGCTCGAAGTTCCCGCTGCCACGTCGCAGGTTCTCGTCGTGCGATCCGTGGCGGGTTCGCCGCATCGGGCCACCGTCGAGGCCTGGCAGCGCAACGACGGGAGTTGGAGCGCGAAGTGGCGCGATCTGCCGGCGGTGGTCGGTCGTGCGGGCATCGTCGATGGCGCGAGCAAGCGCGAAGGCGACGGTGGCACGCCTGCGGGCATGCACGCGATCGGCATCGCGTTCGGCTACGCGCCGACAGGCGCGACCGGACTCGTCTACCGCCAGGCGACGGCTGACGATTGGTGGGTCGATGCGCCGACGTCCCCCGACTACAACCACTGGGTGCGCGGCAAACCCGCGGTCAGCGCCGAAGCGATGCGACGCGACGACGAGCAGTATTCGCTCGGGGCGGTGATCGAGTGGAACACGGCGCCGGTGGTGCCGGGGCGAGGCAGCGCGATCTTCCTGCACGTCTGGAAGAGTCCGAATGAGGCGACGTCGGGATGCGTGGCGATGGGGCGCGATGACTTGGCGCAGTTGCTGCAGTGGCTCGACCGCCGTTCCGAACCGA
>SXGT01932312.1_pt1 | contig 12539 bp, 11 predicted proteins | sample 3176221 | NCBI WGS metagenome assembly SXGT01 (sample SAMN11356862, study PRJNA531348) | freshwater metagenome | isolation source: freshwater sample F1-120 | place: China: Fuxian Lake, Yuxi | collected 2017-12-25
CTTTGAAACTCTTCTACTGTAAATCCAAGTTTTGTAGCGACATATTCGAAATCAGCTTTTGCTGTTTCATCATCAATAGATTTAACAGCAACTTTAGCAAGCGCTTCATCGCGCTTCATCTGATTCGTTAAGATCAGACTCGAATAATGCGCTCTCCTAATGTCATACCCAAACTTTGCAGGCATCCAATAGCCTTCGTAGAACCGGGTAAATCTTGATTCATAATGTTTCTGTGGATACCTTTGCCATGCAAATTCCTTTTCGAGGAATTCCATAGCTTTTTCCTTCTCATAAGGTACAAAGTCTAAAGGCTTGATAACTTTGATTCCTTTTACATATTTATAAAAAATCCGGTATTTAAATATGTTTGCGAGAGGAAATGATTTCAAAGGTCTTGTTCCAAACTGATTATGGATGTCATGTATTTGTCGGAGATCAGATGCATGATAATGCCACTCGAGCGGCTCTCTAACACATTCTGAAGAAATATTTCCACCATTTAGTATATACTTAAACCCATGTTTGGCCGCGAAATTATATAGGGCCGCCACAAAAGCATGATCCTGTGGTGTGTCGATATGACATACCTGAGCTTTAAAGAATGCGGCTTGCAGATCTTTCATTTCCTCCCAATTGATAACTTCTGTATGAAGATCCAAACCAAGTTTATCAATAATCTTTTCAATATTATTCACCGCTTGTTGAGAATTCCATCCTGCATCGATATGGAAAATTAACGGTCTTAGGCCTAGCTTAACTTTTGCTAAGTATGCCATATAACTACTGTCAACACCTCCGCTAATTCCCATCAGGCAATCGTAGTCTTTATTTTTTCCCTCTTCTTTTATTTTGTCTACAATAGCCATTAACTCAGACCAGCCATGATCATCTGGATGCCAATTGGGCAATATATTATCATAATAATTCTGACAATATTCACAGTTTCCTTTGTCGTCAAAAGTTATGTCTGGAGCTGTGGTATCCATGATACAATTAGTACATATCTGATATGATGTCTTATTCAAAGCAACTTTCATAAATTAAATTTTATCTAGTTTGTAAGGTATCCACGGTGTACATCCTTAATTAATCAGTACAAAGAAAGGAGCGGAAAATACACTCCCGAAATTATCAAACGCGCCGCTTATAAATTCACTACTATTTAGAGCCATCATTTTCCGCATAAACAGAAGAACTAAGATCGAGCATATAATCAGTTTGAATTTAATCTTCAATACAGTTTTAAAAAGCAACAATGATGTAAATATCTGTATCATATATAAATACCGGCCAGCAATAAATGCATACTGTGGAAGCAAAAGATAAAAGAAAAACAACAAGCTGGTTGCGAAAAATGAAAACTTAAATATCCCACCACTTTCAACCCGATTGGAAAAAACGTACATAACCATGATCGCAAACAAAGTGACAACCTCAGTGGCTACTGCATTATCTATATTTATATAAGAAATTCTGGAAGAATCAAGCAAAATAGATTCTATCAGTGCGCCCAGAAATTTCAAGGCTATAACAACCAATAAACTGAAAATAATTAGCGCTAAGTTGCTTCTCAAATATTTACTATGGGTAATTATTATATAAAAACCAACTAGCGGAGTCACAGCTGTGTGAAACAAACAAGAAATAAGTAAAAGGAACCGCGCCCGCCTCCTTTCCATATCATACATTGAGATGGCTACTAGCATTATTAATGAGGCTAAGGTTGCGCGGAAAAGATGAAGAGCCGCCTGTTCCACAAAGCCGCCGATTCCAAAAAACACCAGTGTAATTATAATAAGATAATATCTCCTGCTAATATATACTGTACTAAATCCCAAAAGAGCCAGCATTGAGAAGTAGATCACGAATAAAAATACACGCTCATTGTCCGAAAACAAACTAATGATATATACGTAAATACTATATCCAATTTCATGACCGGCTGGAGTAGCAAAATACTTATAAAGCAAAGTTAGAATCGTATCATCCTTCATAGCCTGGAAGATTTCAATGTAGCCACCGGCATCATCAAAACCACCATCCCAGGTTACCCCGATATTTCTTCCGCCCCAGCACAAAGCGCAGGATAAACAAAATATTGGAAGAAAAAATAGAGGCCTAATACGTACATAAACCTGAAGTACTGTTGCCAAGATCAGCACATAAAACGGCTGAATGAAAAAGGAAAGAGAAGCTAGTAAAAAAGTTAAACCATCAGTTGGAGTGATGCGCCTGCTTTCCTTTCCTGCGGTATTTGCAGTTTCATAAGTATGCAACGAAATATAAGACATTAAATTAATTTAGATGACCTGAAACACAAGTAAAAATCAATCACGATTACCTAAGTTTAAGCCACAAGGGCGCCAAATATCCTTTGTATTGGTGAATAAAATTCCACATCGACGGCCATGCAACCAAAACTTGTAAAACCCTGAACTTTTTGTCAATCTTGGCAGCCTCTCTCATTGCCTCTAATGCTTCCTTATAGTATCCCTGATCCATCAAATAACTGGATTTATAATAAAAACCACGTGCTTCGGCAGATTTGAATGCTTTCTGAAACTTAGTTTTTACATCAGGGTTTTCGTTGGTCAGGCGTTCAAGCGTGGCATTTCGTTCCAAAGCCCATCTGTTCTTGTTGCTCGAAGTAACTGAAGTGGGGACAGAAATTATGCGATAATAAGCAATAACGTCATGTATTACAATACCTTTTCCTTCATAAGCAAGAAAACTCAATACCATATCCTCCTCGGAAGAACATCTTAGAACTGGATTGAACTTAGTGCCTTTATGCATAAGTTTTTTCCTGTTTATAACAAATGTGCACCAAAGACCTTCTACATGTGTTAAAAATTGTTCAAACAAAACCCCACTTTTGTGTTTAGGCAAAATCTTATACGATAACTTGTTAAAACCATCAATACACTGCACACCTCCGTAACAAACATCATACTCGCCAGATTTCATCAAATCGTATTGAAGCTGCAGCTTAAAAGATAACCAAACATCATCAACATCCAGAAAAACCAAAAAATCACCAGTTGCTTTATCCACCGCCTCTTGCCTTGCTTGGCCTAACGGCACCGGTTGACCCAATTTGAATATCTTTACCCTTTCACCATATTCCGAAGCTATCTCCACAGATCGATCCGTTGAGCCGCTATCAAAAAATATAATCTCCCAATCAGTAAAGGATTGGTCATATACGGAGTTTATTGCCTGCCTCAGAAACTTTTCCCCGTTCAGACAATTCATAATAACAGAAAATATTGGCATATAATTATTTGGGAAAACTGCTAAACAAGCAGTCTTCAATTCCACAAAAAATAATTGAATACTAGTTGAAAACTCAACAATTATTCAATTATCTGACAATACTTTTTCCCATCTAGGTAATTTTTTATCCAAATAAAAAATATCCTGAATTTGACTTCGTCCTGGTACTGTTAAAAATGCCGTCGACAATGCCTTCACTAGTTCTTTAGCTGAACTCACAAAGGAAACACCTTCTTTACCACGCAAAGGACTTAGGTTGAGCTTGTTATTGTCTAAAACGGATACGACTGGTATTCCGAATAAATATGCGTCTACTGCTGCGGATGTCATAGAACCAGTATAAGCCACATCTGCTGCCAATAATAATGTTTCTAACGATTCATTGGTAAAGGACATTGTTAACGCTGGATAATCCTCTGCGATAATTGGACACAAAGGATGTGGCTTAATAGCAAATTCTATATAAACCGGAAAGTCGGGAGCCGCCTCTTCAAGGAAACGCATCAACACTATATTCACCGCAGGTACGAAATCACCGAGAACAAGCAACATCTTTTTTTCCTTGTTTGATCCTGATCGACATCTCCGTTTCTCTAGCAAATCTTCAAGATACAAATAGCGTAATGACTCTACTTCTATAAGTCTTTCATCAGCAAAACCATATTCCATCAGACTTGCCCTGGCTAATGGACCGTTTACAGCTATGTTATCTGGCGTGGGCATTGGACAATCTATATTTTGCTGGTAACTTCGAAAATCAAAAAAATATCTCAAATCCCAGAATCGTATAGTACTATGTGGAAAACCTATCGATCGGCCATGACCCCAAGATTTCCACGCCCATATAAAGGCAAACTCCCAATCCATGTTTTCTTGAAGATATATGCTTAGTCTTTGCTTAGGAAGCACTTGCATGGCACGCTCGAACAAGTTGAAATGCCAAGCATTGCTAACAGCGGTCTTCCCTCCCATGGATTGGCGCCAATCTTCCTTAAATAAAGGCCAGAGTGAAACACCCTCGCTCTCTGTTAGTGATACAACACTTTCAAGCTCCCTAGAATGACGATACATTATAAACCAATCCCTAATGATTTTTATAACAATAGACGGCGATAGGAAGGAATCAAGCATCACATGATGCTGCAATTCACTTTCCATCTTGTTAAAGTTCTGAAGTGCGCGGGCGGCCTTGCCTGTGTCGGGCACCAAAGTGTCCCTCATGTATATATGAAGCCAATTTGTTTTGATACCCTTTGAAAATAAAGCATTCGTTAGATTTGTCCAATACCTACTCTCAAACCTGCCCTCAACAAAGGCGTCAGGGACCATGTTGGCAAAATATGAAACAAAAGTTACGTTAGCATCGGAGTTACTCCACTCTTTTTTTCCTATACCCTTCAATTTCCATCTCTCAAAGAGATATTTTAGCAACCAAAATAGTGCTTGAATGCCGTAGGGAAGCACTGCGTAAAGACTTTGGAGCCAGGAGGTTTGACCGACCGGTATCGGTTTTGTTTCACAAACGAACTTAATTCCTCTTTTTTTGCACCATAGTTTCAAACAATCGCACAGTTTTTTGTCGGAACTTAATAATTGTACTTGCTCAATTGTGTGATTTCGAGCCCATCCGTCGAACGCCAACAATTTAATGGCGTCATCTATCTGGGGGGATTTACTAAAATTACATTTTTCCGCTAGCAAGTTCATCCACCAATAACTGAATCCTGGTCTCAATGCGAGAATTTCAGTAATTGTTTTACCTTGAATCTTCGTCTCACCCAATTCAAAAATCCAGCAAAGAAATCGTTGTCGTAATGGCTCCGCGTTATCCTCCACTAGTCTTGGGATAGAGATATTCTCTTGCTTGTCGAACGTATTGAAATTACTCCAAAATACACAAATTGCATCGGATACAGGCGGAGAGCTGTCGAGATCCCATATAAGTAGTTTTGCCACGGCTGCCTTTTTATTTTTCAATTCTCCGTTCCCTAAACCGTTTTCATAAAAAAGCTATTTGAAACAAAACTATTTTATACAAGTAATCATCATATGCGAACTCAAACCCGCATCAGATATAAATTCTTGTATCCTTTCAAGTTCCTCTCCGTCAGCATATTCAAGCAAATTCTTCCAGAAAATGTCCTTTATAAAATGTTTTCCGTTGTTTAGGATATCAACATCCAGTTTGCCGGGGGTTTTTGCCTCTATAACTTCGAACCCTACCTTCTCGAGCAATTTGGCAATGGATTTAGGATTCATAAAATTAAGGTGGTGCGGTGGTGAAAGTGCTTTGGCATTTTCTCCTAGCACAAGGATATCCAGCCCCATACCGCTCAAAGTCGTGAATATGAGAACATCGTCCTTTTGCATAGTACGGTATACTGTTTCAAGAAAAACCAAAGGATCATGAAGATGCTCAAAAAGTTCGAAACTGACAAAACACTTACGCCCTTCCGGCAATTCACCAGGGGCTATATCCTCCATAAATTTCTCAATAACCTCCAAGTTTTTCGACCTGCAGACTTCAGCCAAATGAACCGATGGTTCGATAACAATAGGGTGGATGTCTATAATCTGTCTTATCTCTTCATCGAATATGCCATAACCGCCACCTATATCAATAATATAGGAAATTTTGCGATCACCCTCCATCTGCCGGATTGATCTGGCTACGGATTCTGCTTTAGGTTTCCAGAGCTTCTCCCTACGAGCCGACTCAGTTATTTTGTAAAAAGAGGTCGCCCAAAACTTAGTAGATGGCGAATCCGTATAATATGCATCGAATGCCTCACGAACCGGTCTGGGGCTTACAAATATAGATAAGCACGATGAGCATTTTCGATATTGAAACCCATTTTTCTCTACCCACAGTTCGCCGATGACTTCACAGACCGGGCAGGCAAAATCTCTTCGCTGTACATTACTAAAAAATGTTGTGATATCTTTTCTTGCCAGCTCAAGATATTCATTGAACACTTTTTCGGGTCGGATTTCTTCTTCTTTTACTGCCATAGTTTTTGATTAATTGCGATGATTGAACATGGAGCGCCGTCTGCACCCGCTATTTGTAAAGGTGAAATCACTACCGACATAGGAGTGGTGTAAAGTTCATTCAACTTCATATCTTCCACTACTAATATTTCATGTTCCAGAAGAAAAGCAATATGCGCTTTTTTACCTTCTGCACGGTCGAGTTTACTTGTAAGTGAAATCATATCAAATCCAAATACCCGCAGGTTTGGAAAGGCCTGCCGCAACATGCCGGCGTAAGAAGCTGGGATCACCGGCTGTTCACTCCAATAAATTTGTTCAGCCCGTTTTGAGCCAAAACCGGTTTTAAGAATAAGGAACTCTATATCTACCGGCAATGTTTGTATTTTTTCAGGTATTTCTTCTATTGGGCACACCAGGAGACCTACTTTATTAAATAACCAGAAATCTGCCGTGTAGGTATCACCTGATTTTCCCTCATTGCTGAAATGAAATGGGAAATCGATATGCGTTCCAATATGATTGGGGAAACTAATATACAGGTTATTGGAGGTGTCACCGTTACTGATTGATCTTATTCTTTTAAATGATATTTTCCCGGTTTCGCCGCCGTAAGCCGGCGTATCTTCAGCTAGTGGGAAAGAAAGAAACATAGACGACATTATACACTAAATTTGATGGAATAATCGAGTAAAGTTTTTCTGAAATGATCATCCATTTCAAGAAACGTCTTTTCTACTTTACCCTGACCGTATGTGAGAATGCAACCAAGCTGATTGCCCTTATTTTTTTTGTCTCTTGCCAGCGCCTGACAGTAAATTTCAATATTTTTCTCCATTATTCTGAAAGGCGGAATATTTTTAACAAGAATAGCATACATTTCATTGAATTGTTCAGTTGAAATCATTCCCCTCGTTAATGAGATATAATTTGCGATATTCATTCCGATGCAAATGGCCTGACCATGTGGGATAGCGTAATCGGTGATAGCTTCTATTGCATGTCCAAAAGTGTGACCATAGTTAAATATATGTCGGGTACTCGTATCAAATTCATCTATCTCGATTATCTTTTTCTTAATGCGGAGGCTGTTGTTAATAAAGTATGGCAGCAATGTCCTATTCTCAAGAAGTTCGTCAAATCGCTCACCGATTTGAGCCGCCAGCTTGCTATCTTCTGTAAAGAAATAGTGAAGCATTTCGCCAATACCTGAACGAATTTCGCTAGTTGTCAGGGTCTCGAGGAAGCCTGAATAGATATAAATATCAGACGGTGGACAGAAGGTACCCACTAAATTTTTGAATTGGTCAAAATTTATCGAACTCTTGCTTCCTATACAACTGTCGCATTGGGCCAATAGGGTACTAGGAAAAAATTCCCAGTTTACGCCTCTATATAAGATGGACGATATGAAAGCTACGATATCCTGGGTAATCCCTCCTCCAATTGCAACAATCGAATCGTTTTTACGGACGTTGAGCCCGATCATCATACGGATCACTTCTTGGGAATAATCGATGGTTTTATTCGATTCATCAGAATTAATGAAAATGCACCTTTCACCTTCTATGATCGATTTAAGCTCATCGCTAAACAACAACTTTAGCTTTTCATCAATGACGAACAAGGAGGTTGGGACGGCCGCCTTTGCGGCCAGTATTGTCTTAAGATCTTCGGTAAAGTGAACCGAATAGTCCCCCCTTACAGCTGATTTTACTTTGAAAGAATTAAACATTTGTAAAGCCTCCATCAACAATTATATTTTGCCCTGTCAAGTATTGGTTCAAATCGCTAAGCATGAATACAGCAATGTTGGAAATATCGGAAACCTCTCCAAGTCTTTTTGCCGGCACCATCTCCAACAAATCTGCCATTTCTTTCTCAGAAAGATTCTTACGCGTAAGGTCCGTTAATACAAAGCCCGGCGATAACGTATTACACAGGATATTATATCTGGCAAGATCGTTTGAAACACCTGTAGTAAGGCCATTTATCCCAAATTTGGTAGCAGAATAAACGGCTCTTTTTTCCTTACTTATCTTGCTAAATATGGAACCAACATTTAGAATTCTTCCATATTTCTGCTCAATCATACGTTTCGAAACGGCATTGATTAATCTGAAAGGAGCGGTAAGATTTACCGCAATCATGGCATCCCAATCTTCAAGGTTTGCATCCTGCACATAGTTTAGTTTATTGATTCCGGCATTGTTAACCAGACCGTGGATCTCCTTTTCTAAACCGATTGTTTCAATAAAATTATCGACACTCGAGGGTTCAGAAAAATCCAACTGGAGATAACGTTTTCTATATCCGGTTACTCTTTGGGTATTGTTAAGCTCGTCAATTTCATCGAGTCTTGTACCCGTAAGAATCAGATTGGCTCCGAGTGATGCGAGATCATCGGCAATCTGCTTACCTATCCCGCGTGTAGCTCCGGTTACAATAATTGTCTTGCCGGTGAAATCTAGTTGCATCATCTATTTGCTATTCAATATTTGGATTCTCGATCTGATATTTATCCCGCCAATCTACATCATTATAATAAATCCTGAAAACGAGTTTCATAGTTTCAAGCGCATCGTGACTTGTACCTGATCGTATTTTTTTGTCATGTAATACAGCCTCAGCAAATTCATAAATTTCATCACGCCATGAATTATCGTTCAAGAATTTGATCGTTATGTTTTCCATCTGTCCGTTAACGGATTCTTCATCCCGCTTTCCGTAAACAATACGCTCTTCTCCATAACTCTTAGAGCCAGATAATATACCTGAAAGTTCAATATAACCTTCCGTTAAGGATATATCAAGGCTGAATTTATGTTGCCATTGAGTTGCGGACGAGTTTAGCATCGCAATCCTGCCTTGCTGATCCTTCATAATCGCATATGCATTGTCTTCTACATCATGCTTCCAATAGTCATTTGTGACAAAACTTTTAATCTCTATAAACTCACCGCAAAAAAGACGCATTAGATCCACCATATGAATACCCTGATCTAGAAGAATTCCTCCTCCAGATATTTCACGCTTGGAGCGCCATCCACCTGAGAAAGGAATTACACGGCTTTTTCCGTAAACACCTCGCAAGTTAATCACCTTTCCCAATTCGCCGGAGTGAATTAACTGTAGAGTTTCACGCACGGAGTCATGATACCTATGATTGAATCCATATTTCAATTTTAGTTGTGGATTACGCTTTTCTACTTCGATCACTCTTCTTATATCTTCTACGGTTCTCCCAGGTGGCTTTTCACAAAAAACGTGCATACCTCTTTCGAGTGCAGCAATAGTGACCCCGGAAGCTATATTATTTGGAAGACATACGAAAAGAATATCGAGATCACATTTTAGTAAATCTTCAGCGTGCCTGAAACACTGCATGCCAGTTGGATCTGTGAAGTCATCGGTAAAAACCTGATCGCACACAGCAACTACAGAAAGATTGGGATGTGTGTTTATAAATTGACTCCTCCTTTTACCAACTATCCCATACCCGGCAATACCTACTCTTAAAGTACTCATAGTTTTGACATATTCTTTTTATCTCTGTAGTTTTTTAAATGTGTAATAGCAGAAACGCCCATCGCGACTACAGCCTCGTAGGAATTTCCTCCCGTATGAGGTGTACAGATAAGGTTAGGAAAAGAAAGTAATTCCTGGTCAATGGGCGGTTCAGGGTCGTATACATCCAGAGCAGCACCTGCAATTATTTTTTTCTTGAGCGCCTCTTTCAGGTCATTCTCGTTTATAATGCCGCCGCGCGCCGTATTTACAAGGTATGCGCTTTGTTTCATTTTATCGAACGCTTCTTTGTTAAATAAATTCGAGGTATCTTTTGTAAAGGGTGTATGAATGGATATGATATCTGAATTGGACAATAGTTTGTCCATTGTCACTGCTTCCAGCCCATATTCAGCAACATAGTCGCTGACATCCACAATATCATTTACCAGGACGCGGCATTTAAAAGGTTCCAGCAACTGTACGAGTTCTCGACCTATATTGCCAAGGCCTATAATACCGATAGTTTTGCCCGTTAATTGATCGCCGCCATCCTTGTTCCAAACAAGTTCTTTTAATTGGTTGGAAGTCATATACAGATTGCGACTAAGAGCAAGCATAAATCCCAGAGCCATTTCTGCAACAGATCTTTTGTTCACTCCACCTGTCCAACCTATTTCTACGTTTCTTGCCTTGCAGGCATCCAGATCCACGTTATCCAATCCCACACCGTACTTCGCGATAATTTTAAGTGAGGGAAGACGATCAAGGATATCACCGGTAATTTGTTCAAGCCCAATGATAGCGGCATCTGCATCCTTGAAATATTCAACAAAATCATCACCCTGTAGGCGCTTGCCCTCTGAATTGACCAAAGCTTCAGGGAAATATTTCAATAACAGATCAACAAGAGTTTTATTATTGGAGAACGCAAGTGTGGATACCTTAACTTTCATCTTCAGTCCTGTAAGTCATAAATAGCGGGTCATTTTTCATTTTAACATCAACGCGTTGCAAATCTTCAGGTGTGTCAACTGAGTCAGCCGCAAATTTAGTTACGACCATGCGTATGGGAATACAATGCTCCAAAAAGCGATTCATATCCACTGACTCTATAATTTCAAGAGGTGTTGTTTCTATGGCAACGAATTTCAACAGAGATTCTCGTGTGAACGCTATCAAACCCAACTGCCTGAAAGAAGGGGTTTCTTTACTCCATTTTTTTTTAGATGGAATAGGCTCTCGCGAAAAATAAAGCGCATTGCCGCCCAGATCGGTAACTACCTTCACATTGTTTGGATTGTCCCTTTCTTCATCTGTGTGAAGTTTCGCCATCAGGTTACAAACCTGAAGCTCCTGCAGAGTCATAGGTACTATCGCTTCCTTAATCATCTCTGGGTCAACTAACGGCTCATCCCCTTGAATCATGACAACATGTGTAAAATGAAGCCCAGTTTCCTTCTCAATATTCAGAAGTGCTTCGGCAGATCTTTCAGAGGCTCTTTCATGAGTGTCGGCCGTTAAAACTGCCTTTCCACCAATACTTTCAACATATTCTCTTATTTCATTGTCGCAGGTTGCAACGTAAACTTCATCAAGAAGATCGCACATTCTGCTGCGAAGATAGCAATGCCCTATCATGGGCATTCCCTGTATCAGCGCCATAGGCTTATTAGGGAACCTGGTAGCAGCCATTCTTGCGGGGAGAACACCTAGTACTTTCATTTATAGTATTTGTTTAAGATCAGTGAGTTCCTTTCGTATGGTATGACCAAGGAAATGAGCGTCGAAGCTAAAAGCAATGAAATTATACCCCTGACTAATTTTTTCCGCTATCAGACGGTGGTCAGGTGGAACAACATGAAATCCGACCCATTTATCGTAACGTTTAGCTATTTCCTCATATCTTTCCAACGCCGCTTTCACATCCGAGTCATTGTAGGATCCAGGTTTACCCAGGGAACCAGAAAGATCGTAGGGGCCAATAAATGTTCCGTCGATCCCATCTGTACTTATGATTTCATCAAGCTCATCAATGGCGTTTATATGTTCAATCTGGGCGATAAGTTTAACGTTATGACTTTGTACATCCCTATATTCCTCGAAGCCAAATCCATATTTTTGAGCTCTTGCCAAGCCAACCCCACGGGTGCCTTGCGGCGGATACTTGACCGCATTTACTGCCTTCACAGCATCTGATTTAGAGTTAACGCTCGGTACAATGATTCCATCTGCCCCTGCGTCTAACACTCGTTTAATGATACGTGCATTATTTTCACCTACTCTCACATAAGCTTTTATTCCCTTGGATTGTATCGCGATAATTAATTGTTGTGTTTCAAAATAATCTGTAACTGAATGCTCCAGGTCAATGCACAGCCAATCAAAACCCGCATCAGCCATAATCTCTGCTATGGACGGGTGATTTAAAGTGATCCATGAACCTAAGTAAAAAATTTTATTCATACCTAACTATCCTTTAAACTAATTGTAAACAGCACTCATTTCTGAAATTTCAAAGATAAAATTATCAACTAGATTCGTACCCAAATTTGGTTAAATGTGCCTTCATCCCCTAATTCGTTGCTTGTAACAGCTTCTGACTTACGTTTTTCTTTTAATACGAGTCCAGCTCGCTTTAATATTTCTGCAGATTGATCCGCCTGTTCTTGAAAATTGTCATTAATTTCTATCAGCATTTCTTTGACATTTTTTAATACCTCTAAACTACCGCTCAGAATAATATGTTCTATTCCATCAACATC
>SXGT01390142.1_pt1 | contig 12538 bp, 11 predicted proteins | sample 3176221 | NCBI WGS metagenome assembly SXGT01 (sample SAMN11356862, study PRJNA531348) | freshwater metagenome | isolation source: freshwater sample F1-120 | place: China: Fuxian Lake, Yuxi | collected 2017-12-25
CGCATCGCCGCGCTGGAGGGGGGCACCGGAGCCCTCCTGGTCGCGAGCGGTCAGGCGGCGGAGACGTTCGCGGTGCTCAACATCGCGCAGGCGGGCGACCACATCGTCTCGTCGAGCTCGATCTACGGCGGCACGTACAACCTCTTCAAGTACACCCTCGCCAAGCTCGGCATCGAGGTCACGTTCGTCGAGAACCAGGACGACGAGGCCGAGTGGGCTGCGGCGGTGCGCCCCAACACGAAGCTCTTCTTCGCGGAGACCATCGGCAACCCCAAGATCAACATCCTCGACATCGAGAAGGTCGCGGCGGTCGCCCACGAGAACAAGCTCCCGCTCATCGTCGACAACACGATCGCGACGCCGTACCTCATTCGTCCGTTCGAGTTCGGCGCCGACATCGTGGTCCACTCCGCGACGAAGTTCCTGGGCGGCCACGGAACGGTGATCGCCGGTGTGATCGTCGACGGCGGCAAGTTCGAGTGGTCGAAGAACGTGGACAAGTTCCCGGGGCTCACCGAGCCGGACCCGAGCTACCACGGCGCGAGCTACACCACCGTCCTCGGCGACGCGATCGCGTACATCATCAAGATCCGCGTCCAGCTGCTCCGCGACACCGGTGCGGCTCTCTCCCCCGACAGCGCCTTCGCCCTCATCCAGGGCATCGAGACGCTCAGCCTGCGCATCGAGCGTCACACCCAGAACGCGCAGGAGATCGCCGAGTGGCTCGAGAACCACCCCGACGTGGCCTCGGTCAACTACTCCGGTCTCCCCTCCAGCCCGTGGTACGCGGCGGCCAACAAGTACTCGCCGAAGGGCGTGGGCGCCGTGCTCAGCTTCGAGCTGAAGGGCGGAGTGGATGCCGGGCGCGCGCTCGTGGAGAGCGTCGAGCTCTTCAGCCACCTGGCCAACATCGGCGACGTGCGCAGCCTCATCATCCACCCGGCCTCGACGACGCACTCCCAGCTGACCCCGGAGCAGCAGCTCACCACCGGCGTCACGCCCGGTCTCGTCCGGCTCTCCGTCGGCATCGAGAACGTCGACGACCTCAAGGCCGACCTCGAGGCCGGCTTCGCGGCGGCCCGGAAGATCGCTGCGGCGAACGCCTCCGCCTGATCCTCCCGAAGGTACCCGGTGTAACAATGCCGGGTACCTTCGGCGTTTCCGGGATACTGGAATCGACATGGACTGGCAGACCCCCGAGGACACCGTTCCCTCCGCCTTCATCAGCGAGGCCAACGCGCGATCCCTCATCGGGAAGCCACCGGCGACGGGAGCCTGGCGCGAGGGCGATCCCGTGGGCAACCGCCAGTTCGCCTCCGTCGGACCGCTCGCTCTCGAGCGCGGCGACGAGCTTCCCGTGGTCCGCGTCGCCTTCGAGACATTCGGCACCCTCAATCCCTCGGGCACGAACGCGATCCTCGTCGTCCATGCGCTCACCGGGGACAGCCACCTCGTGGGCGACCCGGGCCCCGGGCATCCGACGGGCGGCTGGTGGAACGGCATCGTGGGCCCCGGCAAGGCCATCGACACCGACACGTGGTTCGTGGTCGCCCCCAACATGCTCGGCGGCTGCCAGGGCACGACGGGCCCCGCCTCCTACGCCCCGGACGGCCGGGAGTGGGGCTCGCGCTTCCCCTTCGTGACGATTCGCGACCAGGTCGCCGCACAGCTCGCGCTCACCGACGCCCTCGGCATCGGGCGCTGGGCCGCCGTCATCGGCGGGTCGATGGGCGGCATGCAGTCCCTCGAGTGGGCGATCAGCCACCCCGACCGGCTGGACCGCGTCGCGATCCTGGCCGCCCCCGCCATCTCGAACGCGGACCAGATCGCCCTCAACTCCGTTCAGGTCGAGGCGATCCGCGTCGACCCGGCGTTCAACGACGGCGACTACTACGACGGCGGCGACGGGGAGGGGCCCTACCAGGGACTGGCCCTCGCGCGCAGGATGGCACTGCTGAACTACCGGTCCCCCACCGAGCTCAACGACCGCTTCGAGAGAAGCTGGCAAAGCGGAATGAGCCCCATGGGCGGCGGCGGCCGGTACGCCGTCGAGAGCTACCTCGACTACCACGGCAACAAGTTCACGCGCCGCTTCGACGCCAACAGCTACGTCACGCTCGTGCAGGCGATGAGCTCGCACGACGTCGGTCGAGGGCGCGGCGGCACCGTGGAGGCGCTGCGTCGAGCCACGGCGACGGCGCTCGTGCTCGGGATCGACAGCGATCGGCTGTTCCCGGTCGCCGACCAGCGCCACATCGCCGCCCACCTGCCCGGGAACATCGACGGCGTCGAGCCGCACGTCATCAGCTCGCCGTTCGGGCACGACGGCTTCCTCATCGAGGACGCGCTCGTGGGCGCGCAACTCCGGCGACTGCTGTCGAGCTGACGATGCGGCGCGCTGCAGCGGCGGCCGCCGTGATCGCGGCGGCACTCACCGGGTGCGCGGCTCCCGCGCCGGCTCTGCCTGAGGGCATCACCGCGAGCGTCTTCGAAACCCGCTTCGACGCGGCGCTGAGGCAGCTGCAGATCCGCATCTCCAACGACTCCGGGTCGTCGTTCCAGGTCGTCGCCGCGACGCTCGAGTCCGACCTCTACATCGGAGAGGCGCGCTTCGAACGACCGCAGCGGGTTCCTGCCGGGAGCGCCCGGGACCTGCCCGTGCAGCTCGGGGAGGCCGAGTGCGACCCCTCCGGTGACTCGAGCACGATCATCCTCGAGTTCGAGTCGGCGACCGGCGCGCCGGGCCGCGCGTCGATCGATCTCGGCTCGCCCGCGATTCTCGCCGCGGCGCACGAGCGCGACTGCCTGCGGGCGGCCGTCGAGCAGGTCGCCACCATCGCGCCCCCGGCATCGCTGGTGTGGGCTCCCGGTTCGGGAGCGCCCGCTGTGCTCGAGTTCACCGTGACCCCCACGGGCGCGGGCGGCTCCGTGTCGATCCAGAGCGTGGGGAACACGACGTTGGTCGGAATCGTCGACGAGGCCGGGAACCGCGCGACCCCGCTCACGATCGGGCTCGTCATCGGCGGAGCGAGCCCGGCGACGGTCATCCGGGTCGGGATCGAACCCGCCCGCTGCGACCCCCACGCGATCGCCGAGGACAAGCAGGGCACCCACTTCCCGTTCGCGGTGTCCGTCGCCGATGGTCCGGCGGGTGAACTGCGAGTGCCCGTCGGCGACGACGTGCGCGCCGAGATCTACGCGTTCGTGACCGACTACTGCGCGCGTTAACGAGGGCGGGGCCGCAACGCTACTGCTGCGGCCCCTGGCAACCCCCCGGTCAGGCAGAGTCCTGCTTCGGATCTGCCCCGGCGTCGTTCTTCGGGTTGGGACGCCGACCGTCTCGGCTGCGCTAGGGCGCGTGCCTCGACTTCGATATGTGTGGCTGTGATCGAATCACATACCCCTCTTGTACAACTGACTGTACCCCGACGAGCGTGTACCCCAGTCACGGTGCGCCACCCCCAATAGTGGGGCGCGCTGTGCGAGCATGTCAGGCAATGGACCTGATCGCAAAAGAACGCGACCGGCTGCTGCAGCGCACCGCACGCGTGTACGGGCTGAGTTTCACCGCCGTGTCGGCGGTGTGCCTGACCATTCCCGGTGGCGTCGACGTGCTGACGTGGGTCCTGTGCCTGCCGCTGTACGCGGTCCTCTCCCTCGCGCTGTACCGCATCGGCAAGAGCCGGTCGCTCGGCTGGGTCGCCCTCGGAATGGCGGCGGGGGTCGGCATCCTCCTGCTCATCACCCTCGTGAGCGTGGACGGGCCCGGGCCGTCCGCGCTGTCGGCCGCGAGCCAGCTCAGCGCTGGAGCGCTCGCCTCGTTCGCGGTGATGCTCACCACCGAGACGAGTCGGCGCATCGTCCTCGGCGCGTCGTTCGTGGTGGTCACGGTCCTGACCGTGCTGCTCCTGGCCCCGGCCATGCCCCCGCTCAGGACGCTCCCGCTCCTGCTGCTCGGCTGGATCCTCGCCACCATCATCGGCTTCTGGATCAGCGCCGGAGTGCCGCAGGCCGCCCGAAGGATCGCGAGCATCGGCCGGGCCCACCGCGCCGAACGGCAGGCGAGCGAGACCGAGGCCCAACGCCGCCAAGGGGCGCGGCTCCTCCACGACACGGTCCTGGCGACCCTGACTCTCCTCGCCCACTCCGGGGTGGGGGTCGCCCCGGACGCCCTCCGCCAGCAGGCGGCCGATGATGCGCGATTGCTGCGACAACTGCGGCTCGGAGCGACGCCCATGCCCCAGGCGTCCGGCGTGTACACCCTCGCACCCACCGAGGAGACGGTACTCGGGACCACCCTCGAGTCGGTCAAGCAGCGCTTCGGACGCATGGGGCTCGAGGTGAGCTGGCACGGCACCGGCCAGGTGCTTCTCCCGAGTCACGTGCTCGACGCCTTCCTCCTGGCGCTCGCGGAGTGCCTCGAGAACGTCCGTCGGCACTCCGGGGTCACCGAGGCGCACGTGACGATCACGGCCGATGAGACGACCGTTCGAGCCATGGTCACCGACTCCGGGGTCGGATTCGCTCTCGACGACGTCGACTCCGCGCGCCTCGGATTCAAGGAGTCCGTCGTCGCGAGGCTCCGAGAGGTCGGCGGGAAGGCCCGGCTGTTCTCCTCCCCCGGATCGGGCACCACCGTCGTGCTGGAGGTGCCCAAGTGACGTCACTGCCCGAGGAGAACACCCTCGGAGTCATCGTCGGCGGCCGGTCTCGACGCCGCGAAGCCGACGCGACCCGGCGAGTGATCCGAGCGGCGACGCCCCGGCGATCGAGTCTCGGAACGGGATTCATCGGCGTCGGGGCCGCCGTCGTCGTGGGCCTTCGAGCGGTCTACGGCTTCGGGTGGTTCCTCGGCTTCTGGGACGCGTATCCGAACCCGTACATCGCGCTCAGCTCGTGGCTCATCCTCATCATCACGCTCGTCGCGACCTTCGTCGTCGCGCGCGTCATCGGCGACGTCCTGCCGAACTGGATCTTCGCGCTGTTCCTCCTCGGACTCGCGGTATCCGTCGCGCTCGACCTCTACGCGATCTGGCCCCTCCAGAACATCGGCTTCTACGCCACTGCCGCGGTCACCGCCGGAATGGGACTGCTCGTCGTCGTCACCCTGCGGCGGCCGATCGACATCATCATCCCGACCGCGGTGCTGGGTGTCGTGCTCGCGACAGCGATGGCCCTCAGCACCGCCTGGAGCACGACGACGGCGAGCGGCCAGGTCACCACTCTCGCGTTCGCGGTGCTTCCCGCGGTCATCGGCGTCGTCGTGGTGTCGGGGTTCCGCCGTCTCGTGCAGGTGGAGCTCGATCGCGTCCTGGTGCAGTCCACCGTGTCCGCTCCCCGATTCGCCGTCGGGATGCTCGCATCCGAGGAACTGGCCCGGCTGGATCTCGCCGCCGAGGAACTGCTCGAGAGGGTGTCGACCGGCAAGGTCGCGCTGCCCCTCGATCCCAAGACGGCGAGCACGGCGGCATCCCTCGCCACCGAGCTCCGACTCCACCTCATCGAGGGACGCCGAGAGACGTGGCTCTACCACGCGGTCACCGAGTCCGACCTCCTCGGCAAGTCGGTCACGCTCACGGATCGCGGCAGCCTCGCGGGGCTCCTCGACCCCCAGCAGCGCGACGGGCTCCTCTCGACCGCCTGGCTCCTCGTGAGCGACAGCGCGAAGGCGAGCGCCTCGCGCACCGTCTCGCTCACGATCGGACCGGCCACCGAGTCCATCGAGACGCCCGCGGGGCGCAAGATCGCTGTTCCCATCGTCATCACCACGACGGGCGCGCCGCGTAACCGCGTGGACCCGGCGACGTGGGAAGCTATCGGTCGAGTCGGCAAGTACAGCGACTCGACCGAGAACCAGAGCCTCCGAGTCGACATCCAGGCCCTCGTAGACAATCCTGCGGACCAGTAACCCTGACAGTGAAGGAATGACCGTGACACACCCTGATCGCATCAGGCTCGCCCTCGTCGACGACCACAAGATGCTCCTCGGCGCACTCACCGAGTGGATCCGGAACGCCGCATCGGACATCGACATGGTCGTCGCCGTGCCGACGTGGCCCGAGTTGACCGTGCACCCCGAGTTCCCCGTCGACGTGGTGCTGCTCGACCTCGACCTCAAGGACAGCATCCCCATCTCGCTGAAGATCAACACCCTGAAGACCATGGGCGTGAAGGTCGTGCTCATGAGCACGTACTCGGAGCCGAACGTGGTCCGCGAGGCGCTCGCGGCGGGCGCCCTCGGCTACCTGGTCAAGAGCGAAGACGCGGGCATGATCGTCGAGGCGATCCGCGCGGCCGCCGTGGGCGAGCCGTTCGTGTCGGCCGAGCTCGACCTCGCCCTCAGCGCCGGAGAAGTGGGCGGCTCGCCCAAGCTCAGCGCGCAGGAGCGTCGCGTGATGGCGCTCTACGGCGGCGGCGAGCCGGTCAAGGCCGTGGCCTTCCAGTTGAGCATCTCCGAGGAGACGGCCAAGAGCTACCTCAAGCGCATCCGCGAGAAGTACCGTGTCGCCGGCTTCGATGTCGGCACGAAGGTCGCGCTACGCAAGAGGGCGATCGAGGACGGCATCCTCGTCGAGGGTGACGCGCCCCGGCACTTCTAGGGGGGATGCGCGCCGCTCGAGCGACACGCTGACGAGCGCCAGCACCACTCCCGGCACGATCAGCAGCAGCCCCACCCACGTGGGCGAGAGATACCCCAGCCCCGCTGCGATCGTCACGCCGCCGAGAGCCGCGCCGAGGCTGTTGCCGATGTTGAGCGACGCGTGGTTGATCGCCGCCGCCAGGGATTGGCCGTCGCCCGCGACATCCATGAGTCGGGTCTGGATCGCCGGGGACAGGGCGGAACCGGCGACGCCGACGAGGAAGACGAAGAAGAACAGTCCGACCGGCCACTGGGCCGTGAGGGCGAGGCCGAGCAGCGAGACCGCGAAGCCGCCGAAGCAGACGAAGAGCGTCACGAGCACGCTGCGGTCGGCGGCGCGGCCCCCGGCGAAGTTGCCCACGGTCATGCCGATCCCGGCGACCACGAGGACCCACGGCACCACCGACGCATCGAGCCCCGTCACGATCGTGACGAGGGGGGCGATGTACGTGTACACCGCGAAGAACCCTCCGAACCCGATGGACCCGATCAGGAGGGCGAGCCAGACCTGGCCGCGACGGAAGATCGTGAGCTCGCGCCGCACCGTCGCCGCGGGATCCCCGGGCTGGAAGGGCACCGCCAGTGCGACCGCCGCGAACGTCGCGGCGAACACCAGGGCGACGACGACGTACGCCGTGCGCCAGCCGGCGACCTGACCGAGGTAGGTGATCGACGGGACGCCGATGACGTTCGCGATCGTGAGACCGGAGAGCACGAGCGCGACCCCCTGTCCCCGCTTGCCGGGGCCCATGAGCGAGGCGGCCACGAGGGCGGCGATCCCGAAGTACGCCCCGTGCGGGAGCGCCGCGACGAATCGGGCGGCGAGAACCAGCTCGAACGTGGGCAGGAGTGCGGACGCGAGGGTTCCCAGCGTGAAGAGGGCGACGCACGCGAGGAGGAGCTGCTTGCGCGGGAACCGCGCCGCGGTCGCGGCAATCGTCGGGGCACCGATGACGACGCCCGCGGCATAGGCCGAGACGAGCCAGCCCGCCTGCGCGTTCGCCCGCTCGTGGGACACCGACCAGATATCGGGGAGGAGGTCCTCGGCGAGGTTGGGCAACAGGCCCATCGCGACGAATTCCGTCAGCCCGATGCCGAAGCCGCCGAGGGCCAGAGCGAGCAGCGCCAGTCGAACGCGCGCGGGGGTGAGGGTCATGAGGGTGCCGATCGTACGGGGAGCGGGACGCGCTCTCCGTCGAGCCGAGCATCCAGTCTACGACCGGCCGGCAGCGCTCCTAGTCGAGCCGCGCTTCGCGAACCAGGTCCTGGTCGAGCGCCCGCTCGAGCCGCTCGACCTTTCCCGTGAGCTCGCCGACATGACCCGGTCGGATGTCGGCCTTGAGCACGAGCGAGACACGGGTTCCGAACGCTCCGACGGCCTCCGTCGCGCGCTTGACGACGTCGAAGACCTCGTCCCACTCCCCCTCGATCGTCGTGAACATCGCGTCGGTGCGGTTGGGGAGCCCGGATGCGCGGACCACGGCGACAGCCGCCGCGACCGCATCGTGCACCGAGTCGCCATCGCCGCCGCCGCTGGGCGCTACCGAGAATGCCACGAGCATCGTCACTCCTTGATCGGTTCGGCCCCGCGAAAGGGCCACGTCGTGTGCTCTTCAGTCTCGCCCACGATGTGGTCGTCCGACCAGCGGGGCGCCGTCGCGATCGCGTGGATCGCCCACGCGAGGAGGGCGAAGTAGAGCAGGTTGCGCGCGGTCAGCACCGAGAGCAGCAGCACGTCGAGGGAGAGCAGCCAGCCGTAGAGGTAGGGGTAGACGACGTGGGTGAGCCCGGCGATGACGAGCGCGAGCGCCGCGGGAACTCGGAACGATCGGCCCCACCCCGCCGCGCTCGTCGCGAGACCGAGGACGACCGGGACGGCGAGCCACGAGACGAACTGCGGGGACCCGACCTTGTTGAAGGCGATGAGAGCGGTGACGAGGGCGAGCGCGAGCGGAGGCAGCAGGTCCCCGACGGCAGCGCCACGCCGGACGGCCACCACGCCCAGCACGGCGATCACGGCGACCGCGACGACGAGCACGGGGGTCATGGCCGCCGCCGCGAGCTCCCAGCCCGGCCCCTCGACCTGGTAGGTGAGGATGCCCCGGTCGTAGTAGACGAAAGCGCCCGGAACACCGGCCCGCGCCATCCACATCCAGATGGTGCTCACCGGCGCCTCGATCTGCAGGCCCCGGCCCGTCTGCTGGGTGATGAAGCTCAGCACGCTCCCGGAGGCGCCGATCAGCAGCGCCGCGACGAGCACGATGGCGCTCACGAGAGCCGCGCCCGCCACCACGCGGAGACGATCCCGGACCGCGATGAGCGCCGCGAGAACGAGTGCGGCCGGCCACACCTTGATCCACGTCGCGACGGCGAGCAGCGCCGTGGCCAGCAGGGGCCTGGAGGCGAGCAGCAGCACTCCGATCATCGCGATCGGCACCGTGATCGAGTCGATCCTCGCCACCGCGATCGGCCCGAGCAGCGCGAGGAACGCGACCCACCACCACCCCGTGGCCATCCGGTCCCGGCGGCGGCCCCAGCCCGTCACGAAGCCGAACGCGACCGCGTTGAGGAGCATCACAAGGGAGAGCCACGTGGCCCCGTACTGGTCGGGGCCGAGGACGTAGGCGGCGAGCATCGGAACGAGACCCAGAATCGGGTACACCCACGCCGTGTCGATGCCCACCCAGAGGTTGCCGGAGAGCCCCTGCTCGACCCAGAAGAGGTAGACGAGGGTCACGTCCCCGAGCGGCAGGCCGGGGGCGTACAGCGCGAGCAGTCCGAGCACGAGATGCACCAGGACGAAGGCCGCCCAGAGCGTGAGCGGGCTCGTGACGATGCTGCGGAGTACGGTGAGCGGACGCGGGCGGGCGGGCGGAGCATCCGTCATGGGTGACAGCGTAACCGGTAACAATCCGACGCCGGCTCGCACGAGACCAGCGCGCTTTGGGATGATGGGCTTCCGCAGCAATCCCGTCAGGAGAACCCATGAACCGATCCAGCATCACTCGCGGCATCGCCGCGCTCGGCGCCGCCGCACTCGCTCTCGGCCTCGCCGCCTGCACGCCCGCCCCCGAGGCGACGAGCGACTACGTCACCGAGGGCAAGCTCACCGTCGGCACCGGCGAACCGGCCTACTTCCCGTGGGTGATCGACGACGCCCCCGAGACCGGTGAGGGCTTCGAGGCCGCGGTGGCCTACGCCGTCGCCGAGGAGCTCGGCTTCGCCGCCGAGGATGTCGTCTGGGTGCGCACCACCTTCGACGAGGCCATCGCTCCCGGCCCCAAGAACTTCGACTTCAACCTCCAGCAGTACTCGATCACCGACGACCGCAAGGCGAACGTCGACTTCTCGTCGCCGTACTACGAGACCACCCAGGCGATCATCACCGTCGAGGGCTCGGCCGCCGCCGGCGCGTCCTCCATCGAGGAACTGAAGGGGCTCCTGATCGGGGCCGCGACGGGCACCACGAGCTTCGACGCGATCGAGGCGCAGATCGCCCCCACCGCGGGCGCCCAGGCCTTCAACTCGAACGACGACGCGAAGCTCGCCCTCGAGAGCGGCCAGGTCGATGCGATCGTGGTCGACCTCCCCACGGCGTTCTACCTGACCGGCGTCGAGCTCACCGGCGGAATCATCGTTGGCCAGCTCCCGCTCGAGGGCGGCACCGGCGACCTCTTCGGACTCGTGCTGGCTAAGGACAGCCCCCTCACCGAGAGCGTCTCGGCCGCCGTCGACGCGCTTCGCGACAGTGGTCGGCTCGCCGAGATCGAAGCCGAGTGGCTCTCGGACTCGGTGGACGTGCCCGTCCTCCAGTAGTTTTCAGGAGTGACTTCACCCGACGGATCGGCCCGGCAGCCCAGCTCAATCGAGCAGGGCCGTCGGGCCTTCCGTCGTCGCCAGAACGTTCGGTCGGTGCTGGTCAGCGCGATCTCCACGGTGGTCCTCGCCGTCGTGCTGTGGATCACGATCATCAACACCCCCGGCTGGGCGCGAGTGCAGCAGACCTTCTTCGACCCGGTGGTGTTCGTCGAGGCGCTCCCCCGGGTCTGGGACGGCTTCCTCCTCAACCTGAGGGTGCTGTTCTTCGCGGTGCTGGGCGTGCTCGTCGTCAGCGTCCTGCTCGCCGTCATCCGCACCCTGCGCGGCCCGGTGTTCTTCCCGCTTCGAGCCCTCGCGGCCGGCTACACCGACCTGTTCCGCGGGCTACCGCTCATCATCGTGCTGTACCTCGTCGGCTACGGCATCCCCGGACTCCAGGGGTCGGACGGCACGCGGATCCCCGCCGCGGTGCTCGGCACGATCGCGCTCATCCTGACCTACTCCGCCTACGTGTCGGAGGTGTTCCGAGCGGGCATCGAGGCCGTGCACCCCTCGCAGCGACTCGCCGCGCGCTCGCTGGGCCTCAGCCACGGCAAGACCCTGCGGCTCGTGGTCCTCCCCCAGGCCGTGCGCAAGGTCACCCCCGCACTCATGAACGACTTCATCGCCATGCAGAAGGATGTCGGACTCATCTCCGTGCTCGGCGCGGTGGATGCCGTGCGCGCCGCCCAGATCGAGACGGCGAAGTTCTTCAACTTCACGCCCTACGTGCTCGCCGGGCTCCTCTTCGTGCTGCTCGCGCTGCCCCTCATCCGTCTCACGGACTGGTACTCGGCGAGGCTCCGCGATCGCGAGCAGATGGGCGGCATCGTATGACCGCCGCGCTCGCCTCGCCGGTTCTTCGGCTGGAGGGCATCCACAAGTCGTTCGGCGATCGCGAGGTGCTCCGCGGGATCGACCTCACGGTGCACGCTCATGAGGTCGTCGCCCTGATCGGGGCGAGCGGATCGGGCAAGTCCACCTTGCTGAAGACGATCAACCTCCTCGAGCGCATCGACGACGGGCAGATCTGGCTGCGCGACGACGACATCAGCGACCCTCGCGTCGCCGTGGATGCGGTTCGGGCGCGCATCGGGGTCGTGTTCCAGCACTACAACCTCTTCCCCCACCGGAGCGTGCTCTACAACGTTACCCTGGCGTCGCGCCACGTGTTCCGCGTGTCCAAGGCGGCTGCGGAGGCCCGCGGACTCGACCTCCTCGCGCGCGTCGGGCTCGCCGAGCACGCGCGGTCGTTCCCGGACCGGCTGTCGGGCGGCCAGCAGCAGCGGGCCGCCATCGTGCGGGCGATCGCGACGAACCCGGAGCTGCTGCTGCTCGACGAGATCACGAGCGCCCTCGACCCGGAACTCGTCAGCGAGGTGCTCGACCTCGTGCGCGAGCTCAAGGGAGACGGGACGACGATCGTCATGGCGACTCACGAGATGGCGTTCGCGCGCGACGTGGCCGACCGGGTCGTCTTCCTCGACCGCGGCGTGGTCGCGGAGTCGGGCACCCCCGCCGAGGTGTTCGGCGCACCCCGCGAGGAGCGCACCCGGGAGTTCCTCAGTCGGTTCCTCGCGTAGCCGGAGCCAGCAGCGCCGCGATCGTCGCCGGGATGCTCGCGCACAGGTCGAGGATGGTGAACGGGCCGCCCGAGCTCGCGCGCTCCGCCGCGAGTCCGTGCAGGAGGGCCGCGGTGGCCGCCAGCCGTGGGAGGTCGGCGGGGGCATCCGAGTGGGTGGCAAGGAGCGCGCCGAGGATCCCGCCGAGGGCGTCCCCCGCTCCTGCCGTCGCGAGCCACGGGGGCGCCGCGCTGACCTTGAGCCGGAGTCCGTGACCGGCGACGAACGTGGTGTGGCCCTTGAGGAGCACCGTCGCCCCGAGCTCGTCGGAGGCCCTCAGCGCCCACTCCGCAGGAGACTCGGCGATCGCCGCGCGGTCGGCCCCCAGGACGCGCGCGAGCTCCCCGTGGTGCGGGGTCAGGACGACCGGGCCGGTCGCCCGGGACCGCAGGTCGAGGGCGCCTCCGTCGAGAACCAC
>SXGT01068037.1_pt1 | contig 12537 bp, 11 predicted proteins | sample 3176221 | NCBI WGS metagenome assembly SXGT01 (sample SAMN11356862, study PRJNA531348) | freshwater metagenome | isolation source: freshwater sample F1-120 | place: China: Fuxian Lake, Yuxi | collected 2017-12-25
CTTTCACTATTACACGCCCGTCATGCATCAAGCAGCCACCGCGAAGATGCAACTTAGCAATGATATGCATGTGGTTTTAGAAGACAACCAATTCAAAGTTTACTATCAACCGATCGTGAACATGGAAACCAGACAGATTTGCAAAGCCGAAGGCTTGATTCGTTGGCAACATCCCAGGCTAGGCTTGGTGAGTCCGGCTGAGTTTTTCCCCATCGCAGAAGATGCTGGACAAATCATCGCAATAGGCGATTGGGAGTTTCGTTAGGCAGTCGAACAAGTGGCTTATTTTCGAGCAAACTATCACCCGGAATTCCAGATTAGCGTCAACACCTCTCCTTTGCAGTTCAAAGCCAATATTGAACAGCACTTACCCTGGTTTGATTATTTATAAGGGCTAGGCTTATCTGACAAAGTATTGTGGTGGAAATTACCGAGGGTTTATTGATGGGAACTCGTGATGGGATCGGAACTCAACTGCTGGACTTGCGGGAGAACAGTATGCAGGTAGCTCTGGATGATTTTGGAACCGGCTATTCATCGCCTTCTTACTTGAAAAAATTTGACATCGATTACCTGAAGATCGACCAGTCCTTTGTGCGTAATCTGGTACCTATTTAAATGATATGGTGTTGTGCGAGGCCATGATCGTGATGGCTCACAAACTGGGCATTAAAGTGATAGCGGAAGGGGGAAAACCGAAAGTCATTAAACAAATCGGTTGCGGTTATGGGCAGGGGTATTTGTGGTCTAAGCCATTACCCGCCAAGGATTATGAGAAATTGCCCTATGTCTAAGTTTAAGAGTAACGCAGAAAAATTCGTAAACGCCGTTAGGGTTTTCTAGGATCATAGGGTTGTTTGTTCCGGCTGCAAGGTAATTAGCCCCCTTAAATACAATTAATTTGCAAATGCCAAATAGTTTACTCAATGTTTGGCCAATAAAATTTAATCAGGAGATATTCATGAAACATTGCTTTCGAGCCAAGATCAGGTTTTCCAGCCTATTGGCATCGACTCTATTAATGGGAATTGGTTTAAATGCGAATGCGCTGGGCCCTGTTGAAGTGCCAGAAACCTGGGGTGGCGATTGGGCAACTCGACAGCGCTTAAGCGGTGATTGGGGAGGAGTTAGGGATGAGATGGCCAAGAAAGGTGTGGAACTGGATGCCAATATGTTTTTGCTACCGGGTGGCGTTGTGTCCGGGGGTAGGGACACAGGCGCGGAGTTCTGGGGTAACGTCGATTACACCTTGAATATCGACACCGACAAATTGGGGCTTTGGCCGGGCGGCTTTTTCAAGTTTGAAGGTGTTTCCAGTTTTGGCAATACCTTGTATGACCAGGCGGGCGCTATTTTGCCCACCAATATGCCGACTCTATATCCCAGCTTTAATCAGGCTAGCAGTGGCTTGATGCAGGCTTCCTTCACGCAGTTTTTGAGTCCGGAGTTTGGTGTCACGCTGGGCAAAATGAGCCCGCTTGAATTTACTCCCACCGAGTTTTACGGCGATTATCGTACCCAGTTTATGAACACCGGCTTGAACTTTTCCGCCAGCCTGGCTATGGCGCCTTTGTCGGCATACGGTGGCGGCCTGCTGTTTTTGCCTACCAAAGAAATCACCCTGATGGCCATGGCGCTCGACGCCAATGGTTCACCGATGGAAAACGACATCAGCAAAGCTTTTGAAGATGGCGTGACCTTGCTCAGTGCGGCAAATATCAAAGTCAAACCGTTTGGGTTGGTGGGACATCAAAGTGTGACCGGATTATGGAGCGACAAGAGCCGTTTTTCGCTGGATCAAGATCCGGGTAATCTGGCTCGCATGTTATTGATCGAACAATACCCGCGTCTCGGTAACCCTGGACCTATTCTGGAAAGAATCCTGCAAAGATTTTTTCCTAAACTGCTGACGCCTGTCGAAGCGGCCAACCGCAAGGATAGCACTTGGTCGGTCATCTATAGTTTTGATCAATACCTTTGGCAACCGGAAGGTGACTCCAAACACGGCATAGGGCTGTTTTTTAATTTTGGTGCTACCGATGGCAACCCCAATCCGGTGCAATACAGCTATATGATGGGGATTGGCGGCAAGGGTGTTCCGGGACGGCCCAATGACTCGTTTGGCGTAGGTTGGGCGCGTACCCAGTTTAGTGAGCAATTTGTGCCGTTATTACGGGAAAGATTGGGGTTGGGGCTGGATCACGAAGACGCCATCGAGATGTATTACACCGCTTCCATCACTCCTTGGTTGAATGTCAGCCCCAATTTACAGGTCATCAATTCCGGCCTTAATAAATACCTCGACAATGATAAAGAATTACACGATATGGATACGGCAGTCGAAGCCAATTTACGCATGAATATTTTGTTTTAAAGTTGGCGCAAAATTTCTCTTTTGGCCCGAAAACTCATTGTGCTGGGAAATGCGCCCGGGAAAATGATAATTTAGGGCCGTTATCCTGCCTATTTTTGCTTACAGTTTCATATTAGCTATGACTATTTCATCCCTTTCACTGCTTTCATCATATCGACGAATCCTCATTTCCAACCTTGCTCATCTATTGCTGGTTTGTGGTTTTACACTAATGTTCATTGGATGTTCGACACCGATCAGTGTCAAGCCAGTGGATATTCAGACCGCTTATGATCTCCGCTCACAAAGCGCGCTTTCAGCCGGAAAGCCATCAGAAGCATCAAAAATGCTGCTTAGACGCCATGGTCTGCTGGATCGATTCGAGACTGAGCCAGACGTGGTATTGGCCGAACTGCATGCCAAGCTAAAACCTGATGATGAAGACCGGCTGTTTGTGCTCGCTGAATTGTCATTTCTGCACGCTCAACGTACCGGCGACCGCGCTTATTATCTGGCCTCTGCATTGTATGCCTGGTCTTTACTCTACCCGGAAGATGGCAAGGGTATACAGATACCACCATCGGACCCCAGAAATCGGCTTAGCTATGCTTTATACAATCAAGCCATCGCGCTGGGGCTGGCAGTGGACGATGCCGACGCCGAAACAAACGAAGTTCGGCTGAAGGCTGGCCAATATCCACTGCCATTCGGTACATTAGAGTTAAGCCTGGACGAGTCAGGTATGTCGTGGGGCGGATACCCGCTGGACCGGTTTATTCCAACGAATGCCCTTGATGTTCAGGGGCTCAGAAATCGCTACCTTAAATTCGGGATCGGCGCGCCATTGGCGGCAAGTCTGGCAAATACTCATTCATCAGAAAAAAAGCTGGGAGCCAATCGTCTTGGACAATATACAAAAGTGCCTGTCACAGCATTGTTACGTTTTGAAAACGCACGTACCAACCTGAACAGTGGCCATATTCGGGGGCGAATCGAAGTTTATGCGGCGGATCAAGCCGCAACAGTCAGCATCGATGGGCAACAGCTGCCTATCGAGTCTGATTCTAGTGCTGCTCTGGCTTATCAACTGAATGATAGCCCGCTCTATGCGATGGAAATTGCTGGTTTCTTACGTGGATCGGTCTTCACCAGTGGATTGCTTCCAAAAGATCGGGCGCAGGATGGTATTTTTTTAATGCATCCCTACAAAGCTGGCAAAATCCCTATCGTGTTAGTGCATGGCACCGCATCGAGTCCTGCTCGCTGGGCAGAATTAATCAACGAACTGAATGGCGATCCCCAAATCAGTGAACGTTTTCAAATATGGGCGTTTATCTACGATAGCGGCAGAGGGATTGGCTATTCGGCGGGACGACTACGCAAGGCATTAACAAACACTTTGCATGAACTTGACCCCGAAGCCAAAGATCCGTCACTACAGCAGATGGTCGTCATAGGTCACAGTCAAGGTGGCTTGTTGACTAAACTCACTGCCATTGACAGTGGGACAAAGTTTTGGGACCTCATCAGTAAAAAACCGCTCGATCAATTGCAGCTAAATCCGGAATCAACTGAATTCATACAGCAATCTGCGTTCTTTACCCCTTTGCCATTTGTCAAACGTCTAGTGTTTATTTCAACACCGCAACATGGCGCCATGTTAGCCGCATCGCAAATAGTGACCGGGCTTGTCGCCAAGCTAGTCACACTGCCTTTAACAATCGTTAAAACCACCACACAAATGGCCGAAATGGCCGCAGCATCGGGCGATGAAAAACTAGCCACAATGCTCAGTAGACCGCAAACATCTATTGACAGTATGAACGCGAACAACCCCATTTTACAAACTCTGGCATCCATACCTGTTACTGCAGTTCCTGCCCATTCGATTATCGCAGTCGAAGGCGACGGACCCATCGAAGAAGGGGATGATGGCGTGGTGGCCTATAAAAGTGCACACATTGATGAAGCGGTTTCCGAGTTGGTGGTGCGCTGGGGACATTCCTGTCAGGATCAGCCCGAAACCATTGAGGAAGTTCGGCGCATCTTGCTTGAACATCTAACCACGGTGAAATAACCATTGAAAATATTACACTCACCCATGGCTGAATCCCGTTCTCGGCCATCGATAAATATTTTCTATGCCGCCCGCGCCAAGTTTTTCGGCTGGGCGTTGCTGATGACCAGCATAACGGCGACAACCGGTTGCAATTCTTTTGGTCCCGATGCGTTACGAGGCACTCACCCACTGTATAACGATGCCATCGTTAGCAGCATGAACGATCAGTTCATACAAAATGTCGTGCGTCTGCATTACAGGGATCCGGTTTTCTTTCTCGATGTGGCCAGCGTTACGGCCACCATGAAACTGGACATGGGTGGCGGACTGGATCAATCTTCAGTCGGCTTGAATGGTGGCGCGGACATCATGCAATACAGTTTGGGCGGCGCTTACAGCACGTCACCAACCATCTCCTACGCGCCACTCCAGGGTGAAGGTTTCGTCAAAAGCGTGCTGAGTCCAATTCCTATCGAATCGCTGTTTGCTCTCAGTGGATCGGGGTGGAGCGCTCAGCGTGTATTTGGCCTTTGTGTGGAACGCATTAACGGCATCGAGAATGCCCCCAACGCCTCCGGCCCAACGCCTAAAACAGCTCCGGAGCACGGCCAGAAATTCAAGCGACTCATGCAACTGGTCGAAACCGTGGCGCATGAACAACTCATCGTCCCCCGTACCCATCCGGAAACCAAAGAACCGCAATTGGAAATCAAATCCTCACCGGAATTTGCTGAGCAAATCCGGGAAATCAAGGATATGCTGGGACTCGATCAAACGATTCAGGTTTACCGTGTAAACGGTGATTTCCTGAAATCCAGTCCGGACACCATTTCGATAAATACTCGCTCGTTGATGAGTATCTTCTTTTACTTGTCGCATCATGTGGATACGCCAAAATCTCATCAAGCTGCAGGATTGGTGACCGTCACCCGCAATAAGGACGGAACAGAATTTGATTGGGGCACAACCGCAGCAGGCAGCATTTTCCATGTTCTGCAAAGCAATGAGCAGCCGGACCAGGCTTTCGTCGCAATACCTTATCGGGGCAGTTGGTTCTATCTGGCCGATAATGATCTTGAGTCAAAATCGACTTTCATGTTGCTGATGCAATTATTTAGACTACAAGCCGGTTCAGCCAAATCGACAGGTCCAACTTTGACTTTGCCCGTGCGTTGATGGTTGTCTCAACTCACTCCGAACTGTATAAATCATGACAAACAAAATCCACCGAATTTTTTTTGCGCATAAGCCCCATTTTTTGCTGATTTGCCTCATGTTCGGGGCGTTTGCCTCTGACTGTAAGCCTAATTATGCCGATGAACTTCAGGAAAGGCAGCAAATTCTGTTGAGTATTTTGTGCCTGGCTGAAGAGCAGGGTGTGCAAATTGCGGTTCCAACGCAAAGTTTACACATCAAAAGCTTGTCAAACACGCCAGGCTAGAATGTGCCTCTTTAAACCAAGCAAGCTTCGCATGAGTAAAACTAAGTCCAAATTCAGTCAAGCCAGTATCTGCTTTACCGTTTGGTCGGTTTTGTGTCTATTCGGATATCAAGCCTATAACACTGACAGCGATCCAAGGTCATATTCCAATATTCCTGTAGGCATGAATTTTCTGGTAGCGGGATATAGTCACACCGCTGGCAATGTGGCTTTTGCACCCTTGTTGCCGATCAAGAACGCCAAAATTAACATTGATAGCGCGGTGTTGGCTTATTCCCAGGCGTTGGATATCTTCGGCAAGGATAACGCATTACACGAAATGGATACGGCAGTCGAAGCCAACTTGCGTATGAATTTTTGTTTTAAGCCACCGCTTGTTTCTGCCCAATCCTAAACCTTTTTCGAGACTAAATATGCTAAAGAATCTTCTATCACTAACCACTCAGGGTGCTTTTAGTCTGGATCGCTGTAAGGCATTAGTCGATGGTGTTTTTGCTGTCGTCGTCACCTTGCTGGTATTGGGGATCAACGTCCCGACTGATCACAGTTTTTCGGAACAAGGTTTTTTTGCTTTTTTGGAGCGTATCAGCTTTGATTTGTTGATATACAGCATCAGCTTCTGGCTGGGCTGTACATATTGGGTTCAGCACGCTGCCATCATGCACTTTTTCCGGAATGGCAGCCGAGAACTGGTTTGGCTCAATCTGCTTTTTCTGTTCCCTGTGACACTGTTGCCTTTCATAACAGAACTGAAAGGTGCCTATCGTTATGAGACATTGGTTACCCTGTTATTCGGTGGACTGCAAATTTTGATTGGTTTTACCTTGATTGCTATTTGGAGCTATGCGGCTTCACATCCCCATTTGCTGACACGTCCGATCGAAGATGATGTGAGAAAAAAAGTGACACGCCGCATGCTGATCAGTCCGATACTGATCAGTATCATAGCCATTCCTGTTTCCCTGGTGAGCGTCCATCTTAGTACTTTATTTTTTTTGAGTGTACCGTTGTACTACTTTTCAAATCCATTGATGGATCGAAACTGGTGGTCTAATTCCGAAACGGGCGAATAAAAAGTCAATGCCTGAATTTATAAAAGGTTAGATACCTCATTTTTTAGCAGACATGACTTATGACGATTAAAAAACTTTATCTGAAGGCACTATTCCCAACAACTGGCATTGCGCAATTGCTTTTGATCGGTTTCTTGGCTCTGGTATTCGCGGGCTGTTCATCCCCGGTCGGAGTGGATCATGTGGACATTCAGACCGGATACACTTTAAGCACCGAGAATGCTATTTCAGAAAAAAAACTCTCGGATGCCTCAAAAATCATGCTTAGACGCCATGGGTTGCTTGATCGGTTTACGTCCGAACCCCAGTTGGTGCTGACTGAACTGCATGCCGATATCAAACTGGATGACGAAGAACTTGAAGATCGTTTGTTTACCTTGGCGGAGTTGTCCATGCTTCACGCTGAACAAACCGATGATCAGGCGTATTATCTGGCATCGGCAGTTTATGCCTGGGCGCTATTGTTTCCAGGGAATGGAAGCAATCTAAAACTCCATCCTTCCGATCCACGCTTCCGATTGGCGTATGACTTCTATAATCGCGGTATTGCCGAAGGCATGACCAATCATGCTGTTGACGACGCAGAAGATGAAGTTCATATAAAGCCGGGCGATTATGCGCTCCCCTTCGGCACGTTACATGTCACCCTGGATGAAACGGGTATGACCTGGGGTGGCTACCCGTTGGAACGATTTATTTCGACGAGCAAGTTGGATGTGTATGGATTGAGAAACCGTTATCGCAGTCCTGGTCTGGGGGCTTCAATGGCGGCAAGTCCGGGTTTTGACAACGTGGTAAGTAAAGTGGTCGGATCCGAACGCTTGGGGCGTTTTGCCAAAGTCCCGGTATCAGCGCTATTGCGCATGCAAAATGCCCGTGACAATCTAAGTTCTGGAAATATCAATGGCCGGTTGGAGATTTATCCCGCAGATGGTGCCGCAGCGGTGACCATTGATGGTAAGCAACAGCCCATTGAATTTGATACCACGGCAGCGCTCGCCTATCAGCTGAATGATGGTCGGGTTTACGCGATGGAAATTTCTGGTTTTCTTAGCGGCGGTATTTTTCAGGGACGTATTCCCAAAGATAGAGCCCAGGATGGCATGTTCATGCTACATCCCTATAAATCCGGGAAAATCCCTATTGTCTTGGTACATGGCACAGCTTCCAGTCCTGCGCGTTGGGCTGAATTGATTAACGAACTGGAAGGCGACCCACGCATTCGTGAGCGTTTTCAAATCTGGGCATTTTTATACGATTCCGGAAATCCGGTACCGTATTCGGCCGGTCGATTAAGAACGGCGATGACCAATACTCTTCAAGAATTGGATCCCGATGGCAAAGACCCCGCGCTTCGTCGCATGGTGGTGGTAGGCCATAGCCAAGGTGGGTTGTTAACCAAACTGACTGCAACCGATGTTGGCAATCGTTTCTGGGATATGGTCAGCAGCAAGCCGCTTGATGAAATCAAGCTGAGCCCCGAAACACGCACAATGCTGGAGCAATCCTTATTTTTCAAACCCCTTCCCTTTGTCGAACGCGTCATTTTCATCTCAACCCCGCATCATGGTGCGATGCTGGCAGCCAGCGAACTGGTGACCAGTCTGGCGGCCCGGTTTGTGACTTTGCCCACTCGAATGCTGAGCGCCTTGGCTCAAGCTGCTGAGGTCAGCGGTGAACATAAGCTGGATGCAATTTTGCACCGTCCACCCACGGCTATAGACAATATGAATCCGAATAGTCCCGGTCTGAAACTCTTGGCATCCATACCGGTTTCACCTAGTGTGTCAGCCCATTCTATTATCGCAGTCGAGGGCGATGGCCCCAAAGAAGAGGGCGATGATGGCGTGGTCAGCTACCAAAGTGCACATATCGATGAAGCCGTTTCCGAGTTGGTGGTGCGTTGGAATCATTCCTGTCAAGGGCAGCCGGAGACGATCGAAGAAGTTAGGCGTATCTTGCTCGAACACCTTGGTGCGCATTGAATAATCATTACTTTCAGAGTTATAAATCATGATTAACAGAATCCAACCTGTATTGTTTGACTATAAGCCTCTATTTTTGTTGGTCTGTCTGGTGTTCGGGTTGCTGACATTCTGGTGTGCGCCTGGTTATGCTGCCGAAGAACATCCGTTAAAACCCATCGATACCTCCAGTCCCAGAGCCACCCTACAAGGTTTTCTGGAACAGATGAACAAAGGCTATGCTGCAGGGGTGGGGATGGTTGACACCTATCTGGCTACTTCAAGACAGTTCTTGTCGGCGGAAGATATCAAGCAATTAAAATCAGCCAGCCGCTACCAAAAGTCCGCGCAACGGGCGCTGGATTTAAGTGAGTTGCCTATCGATTTGAGTGAAGAAACGTCACGGCGACTGGCGCTGCAATTAAAAGAAGTGTTGGATAGAATGGATTTGCCAGCGCTGGATACCATTCCAGATGCTGAGGCTATGGCCAAATCTGAATCCAAATATTGGTTTATCCCGAATTCCGAAATTCGTATTAAGCGGGTCGAAACCGGCCCGCGCATGGGTGAATATCTGTTTACCCCGGAAACCTTGAATCGTTTGCCGGAGTTTTATGAAAGCATCAAGGACTTGCCTTACAAACCCGGGGCTAGTGAGGGATGGTATGACTTTTTTACCTACAGTCCAGCGGGGGTCGCACTGGCTTTACATCGCATCGTGCCGACTCGTTGGCTGATAGAGTCACCCCAGCATCGGAATCGATTACTGTATCTGGATCAACCCGCTTGGCGGTGGCTTGGGATTGTCGTTGTATTAGGGTTTGGCCTGATTGTTATCCGGTTTTGTTTTCGATTCAGACGCTATTTGAAAGGTCGCTTGCCTCAATCCAAACCCTGGGTCAATTTACTGCGTCCGGCCAGTGTTGTTATTGTTACGGCCATTACGGTCATGATTCTGGCTCAGGTTTTAAGGATTTCGGGCCTTGTCTACGAAATTGCCATTCCTCTGCTGTGGACCGTTTTTTACTTTTCTTTGACCTGGTTGGTTTGGGTTTTGGGTGAAGCCATTGCCCTGACATTGATTGCAAGGGAACATCTACGTTTTGGCAGCATCGATAGCCAATTGATTCTGATGGTAGTCCGCCTGATATCGTTTATCACAGCAGTAGCCATTTTAGTGTTCGGTGCGGATCATCTGGGCTTGCCTGCCTATTCAATGTTGGCGGGTTTTGGGGTGGGTGGTCTGGCGGTGGCGTTGGCCGCGCAACAGACCTTTGCCAATTTGCTGGGATCGCTGATTATCATGATCGAGAAGCCTTTTAAATTGGGTGATTCCGTCAAATTGAAAGACACGGAGGGCACTGTCGAAAAAGTAGGTTTTCGCAGCACCCGGATTCGGACGCTCTATAACTCGCTTGTAACGATCCCGAGCAGCGAGCTAGTCAATAGTACGATCGATAATCTGGAATTACGCGATTACCGTCAGATCAATACCACTTTAATGCTTGCCTATGACACGCCGGTTGAGTCACTGAAGGCCTTTATCGCCGCCATCGAGCGATTGCTTGAAAATCATGAAAACACGCGTAAAGACAATATTCAGGTATTTCTCTATGAATTTGCGCCCGCCAGTTTGAATATTCTGGTGAATTTCTTTATCCAGGTTTCAAAACGAGCCGATGAACTTCAGGAAAGGCAGCAAATTCTGTTGAGCATTCTGTGCCTGGCTGAAGAACACGGTGTGCAATTTGCAGTTCCAACGCAAAGCTTACACATCAAAAGCTTACCAAATACGACCGACCAGAATGTGCCCTTGCAACCCGAGCAAGCTTTGCATGAAAAAAACTAAGTCGACATCCGGTCAAGCCAGTATCCGCTTCACTGCTTGGTTAGTTTTGTGTCTATTCGGATATCAAGCCTATGCCACTGACAGTGACCCCAGGTCTTATTCGAATATTCCTGTGGGCATGAATTTCCTGATAGCCGGATATAGTCACACCGCTGGCAATGTAGCCTTTGCACCCTCGTTGCCGATCAAGAACGCCAAAATTAACTTTGATAGCGCGGTGTTGGCTTATTCCCGGGCATTGGATATCTTCGGCAAGTCCGGAAAAGTTGACTTGATCCTGCCGGGTGCGTCTTTATCAGGAACAGCCGAGGTATTTGGTCAGCCCCGGGAACGGGAAGTCGGTGGCTTTGCCGATCCTGTGGCGCGTTTTTATATCAATTTGTATGGTGCTCCTGCATTATCGATCAAGGAGTTTGCCGATTACCAACAAGATGTCATCGTGGGTGTCAGCTTTGCCGTTTCGGCACCAGGTGGGCAATATGACGAAGAAAAACTGGTCAATATTGGCACCAACCGTTGGGCATTCAAACCTGAAATCGGTATTTCCAAGGCCTGGGGACCTGTTACAGCTGAACTGGCCACTGGTGCTTATTTTTTTACCGATAATAATCAACCTTTTCGGAGCGACAATCTACAACAAGACCCGTTGTTTGCTGCACAGGGGCATCTTATTTACAATTTTCGCCCAGGCATTTGGGCGGCCTTTGATGCCAATTACTACACCGGCGGTTTGATCACAACGGATGGCAACTCGGCCGATAACAGCCTGGAAAACTGGCGGTTGGGCGGCACCCTTTCTGTTGCGGTGCACCGCCATCATTCCATCAAACTGTTTGGTAATACGGGTGTTTACAGTCGTACCGGTGGCAATTTCGATACCATAGGTGTGGCCTGGATGTATCGTTGGGGGGATGGTTTTTAACGAATTTGTGTATAGGTTGTACCCTGAAAATTACCAATGGAGCCAATACCACTGTAATCTTCTTCAAGATGGCTAGGTGCATTCTATGATTGGAAATGTCTCGCACCGCGATGTACTGGCAGCATTCGTTTAAAGCATGCGTGGTTGAAATCGATGCAAATGTGTTATTGATAACTTTCTTGGCTTAGTTGGATTCCCAAGCGTCCGGCTCCAGTTGGCCAAAACCGACCTATCACGACTGGCCGCTATATGGCGATGAATATGGCAGAATGAAGTACTGCAATTGCTTGTTATCAGTGACTGACTTGTCATTCAGCAAAAATTATTACTCAGGGCTACCGACCTTACACAGTTGTTGCAGACAACACTAAAAATAACTATGAGTGGCTTTTGTTAGTCAGTGCTTCAGCATTGCGATTAGCCAACTGGTTGATGACTTCTTGCAAGGAATCGGTATGCTCGACTTCATTCGTGAAGGTCCAATAGGCATAGCCATCGTGTTGGTTAAAGTCAGTTATGACGCTACCCAGTAGCGACAGAATGACCAGCAGGGCAAAAATGCCTTCTTCAAGATTGAAATATTTGTGAACCGGATTGGGTTGAATTTCTTGATTCTCTTGATCCTGCATAGCACTTACTCGCTATTAATGTGATGGTTATTATTTTAGGTGCGTAGCCGTTATACCCAAATCCTCCGTTGTCTGCTATTACTTCCAACCACCACCTAATGCCTTATAAATAGTGATAGTCGCCATGCGTTGTCGTTTAGTGACTGTGATCAATTCAAGATTGGATTGCAAGGCACTTTGTTGGGCGATGAGTACCTCTAAATAGTTGGCCCTCGCAGCTTTATAAAGCTCGTTGGCCGATTCGACC
>SXGT01705116.1_pt1 | contig 12537 bp, 6 predicted proteins | sample 3176221 | NCBI WGS metagenome assembly SXGT01 (sample SAMN11356862, study PRJNA531348) | freshwater metagenome | isolation source: freshwater sample F1-120 | place: China: Fuxian Lake, Yuxi | collected 2017-12-25
GAAACCGTAGGTCCCCGAAGCCGCGTTACGCCCATACAGACTAATTGGCTTCGATGCCCATTCTCCCTTCACGCCCAGATCACCCCATTTCCTGATGTCGTTGGAAGCGCCCAGTTTTCGCGTGCTTGAGAAAACCGCATCGACCTGCGAAAGCGTCAGACTCTCAATAGGATTATCACGATGCACGAACACCGCCAGCATATCGATCGCGGCCGGCAACTCCGTAGGCTTATAAGCGAACCTGGACTCGAATTCGTCGATCTCTTTTTTCTTCATGTTGCGACTCATCGGGCCAAAGTCGGCAGTGCCTGCAATGAGCGCAGGCGGAGCTGTCGACGAACCTTTGCCTTCGATCTCCACTTTCACGTTGGGATACATCTTTTTGAATCCCTCGCTCCACAACGTCATGAGATTGTTCATGCTGTCGGATCCGACGCTCTTCAGAGTGCCGGACACGCCCTGGGTCTGAACGTACGCTGCCAACTTCGGATCGACCTTGACTTCGGTCTGCGCCGCGCATGCCAGCATCGATACCGCGACGTCGCAACAAGCGGTGTCGCCGCTAGCCGTTCGGTTACCCTCCGGCACGCATGCCAGCATCAATACCGCGAAGCCGCAACAAACCTGTGAGAGACATCTGGACCATCGCATTTGACTTATCTCCTGGACGGGTTGATCGATCATTGGGGCGGCCCTGGAAGCGCCGTCAATCCCCTGCAGCCACACTGTACCGGCGGACTGTTAGGAGATTGTGAGGGCGCCAGGGCACCGACGGTACGCACCCCCGCCCGTCAACGATTGCGCTGACGGTAACCGTTCACGGGCCGGGGACTGGCTCATTTTCCCCGCGAATTTGAAGGAGGCGTGTCCTGCTGTTGGGTGGTTGACCAACGTGGTTCCCAGGAAAACATGCCCCCTCTCTTTGCCCGCAACACATTACCTTCAAGGTAGTTGCGAATTTAAGAGCCACGCCGCCACCTGTGAATATGGGCAATTTAGGTCAGCAATCCGCGTCAGCTAAGTTTTATCGATGGTATCGGATTTCTTGCAAGTAACGATTAAGCCGGTCGATTTGACAAAAGCGGAACAACCCGTACCTTCCGCGCAACCCAATTCACCGATTCTGACCCCCTACAACCGTAATGCAAGGAAGAGTCATGAGAGTCTCGCTGTGGAAGTCGCTGGGTCTGAGCACATGCATTGCCCTCACCCTCGCTGCGTCCGCCCAGGCGGAGAAAGACGCTTTGTCCGACGACGTCGCCCGCCGCACGGAACGCGAACTGTTCAAGATGAGCCAGGTCGATGCCGGCACGAAAAAGGTTCGCGTCGTGACACCTGCCCGACCCGTGGCGGCCCAAGCGCCGCTGGTGGAACCGCCTCAGGAGATTCCCGAGGATGGAACCGCAGCCCCGTTTTCCACGACCGAAGGGGACGACGATCGTTATGAAATGCTTCAGCACGACCCCACCTTGCTCACCGACACCTCATGCAACGACTGTGGTGAGTGCTGCGGCAACCGCAGTTGTGGCCCGTGCTGCTGCTGCCTCTGCGGCCCACCAGGCAACTGTTGGGTTCGCGCCGAAGTCTTGGGATGGTGGACGGAAGGCCAAAATGTTCCACCGCTGGTAACCCGAGGCGTCGACAACGCAAACCCAGGCATCATCGGCGAGCCTGGGACAGAGATATTATTTGGCGGCGGCGATCTCAACGAGAAATCCCGCATCGGCGGTCGCATTAGCGCCGGCAGATGGCTCGACGAATGCCATACCTGGGGTATCGAAGGCGATTACTTCGCTCTTGACGACAGCGATCAGAACTTTTTTGCCTCGGGCTTTGACAATCCCTTCTTGTCCCGACCGTTCATCGACGTTCAAAACGGCTTGCCGGGGGATCCGGCCGTTGAAGCCGTCAATAATGACGACCTTTGCGGCGAGATCCTGGCGAAGACCAAGAGCGGCTTCCAAGGCGCTGGCTTCGACGTGCGTCGCAACTTGCACTGCTGCACGCATTGTCCGAACCCGGGCGGCAGGAATCCGCGTAATTGGGGCGACTGGAGCAACACCTGTTGCAAGCTCGACCTGATCGGCGGTTACCGCTTCTATCGTCTTGACGACAGCGTGTATGTCAACGAGCGTTTGGACGTGGTTGCCCAGGGCGGCTCCATTGCGTTTGGAACTCGGTTCGATATTACGGACGATTTCCGGACTCGCAACGAGTTTCACGGCGGCGAAATCGGCCTGGTCGGCGAGTTCTATCGCGGACGATGGTTTATGGAAGCCTTGGTGAAAGTAGCCTTGGGCAACAATCACCAGAAGGTCCGCATCGACGGCCGCACGATTACCACCGTACCGGGCCAGCAACCCAACGAGTTGCCAGGTGGCTTGCTCGCCCTGCCGAGCAACATCGGCGTCTACACCCGTGATGATTTTGCTGTTGTCCCGCAGCTTGCGGCCAGGTTGGGTTACCAGTTCAATTGCCATCTGCGCGGCTTTGTCGGATATGACTTTCTGTACTGGGCGAACGTGGCGCGGGCCGGCGATCAGATCGATCTGCGCGTCGACATCGCGCAGTTGCCGCCGGGGCAGCCTGGCCAATTCCCCGAGTTCCGCTTCCGTGACGAATCGTTTTGGGCCCAAGGCATCAGCGGCGGCGTCGAGTTCCGCTGGTAATGCCCGATGCAAAGCCGGCGATCCAGTCGCCGGTCAAGCGAGACAGATCATCCAACGGTCAGGGGCAGTACGAAAGCCCTGGGGCGTAAAACCCCCTGGGCTTTTTCGATTTGCCAGCCGCCCGGCGGGCCCGGTGAATGCGCTTGGCGCGATACTTTCGCGGCCGCCGCCTGCCGGTTAATTGATTGTTTCACTCTGCTTCTTCGAGGGGCGGTACCACGCTGGCGACGAGGCTGTCAGGAGTCGTGTGCCCGGTGCGCCAATGCTTGAGGACTTCGACCACGATCGGCAGCACGCTGATCACGATGATCAGGATCACGACTTTCTCGAAGTGCCGCTGGACGAGATCGATCTGGCCAAGCCAGTAGCCGGCGCTGCTCATTGAGACGACCCAACCGATGCCACCGACGAAATTGTAGAACACGAAGTCGCGATAGCGCATCCGCGCCACACCGGCAACGAACGGTGTGAATGTGCGCACCAGCGGCACGAACCGGGCCAGTACAATCGCCTTGCCGCCGTGCTTCTCGTAAAACGCCTTGGCCGCCATCAGATGGCTGTGCTTGACAAACCGCAGTCGGCCTTTCTCGAAGACGTGCGCGCCCATCTGCAAGCCGAAAAAATAATTCACGGCGTCACCCAGAATGGCGGCTGCACACAAGAGGACAATCAGGCCGGTGATATTGAAGACGGGTTCTGCTCCGCTGGCGAGAAACCCCGCGCTAAACAGCAGCGAATCGCCGGGCAGGAAGAAACCGACCAGCAAGCCCGTCTCGGCGAAGATAATGGCGGAAAGAATCAGATAGCTGACCCACCACGGTCCACCGAGATTCACCAGCGTGCGAAGGTTCTCCGGCCTGGCGAGGCTCATCAGCCACTGGATGTTTTCAAGCAGCCATTGCATGGATCAGTCGCGCGGGGTTGGGTCCGTGGATGCACCAGTATACATCGTAAGTCGCAGGTTCGAGGCCGGGGACTGGCTCATTTTCCCGGCGAATTCGCAAGAGGCGCATCGTCCTGTCGGGTGGTTGCACCACGTGGTTCCCGGGAAAATGTGCTGTCCCCCTGGCTTTGCCCGTGAACGGTTCCTTTGCCCGATGGCAGGTCAGTGCTCCCCTGATGTACCGGTATGGCGAGACGCAAGCGGCCTACGAGAGAGGGGGGGTTGCGTCGAACCGCGCGCAAATGCACGACTTCGTTTGCTTCATCCACTATCGTAAAACACGCGGTAGTCGCCGACTCGCAATTCCCAAATTGGGGGAGTGTAGTCAAAGTCTGGGGGCGCCGACTCCAGTCGCTTTCAGTGCCCCTCCTTTCCCGCCCCATTGCTGGAGGAGCGGGTCGCTTTTCCGCTCCTTCATCCTGATTGGGCAACCGGCGGCGCGCAAGTCCCTACAACCGGCACGACCTGCACTACCGGACTCTGCTTGGCGCGCGAGAAGGTGACCTCAGCACGGTCGCCGGGATGCGGTTTAGTTCAACAACGTGTTTGCAGTGTTTCCAGACTGTTTGTCATGAAGGCGGTTTCATCAATGCAAGTTTTTTAATCAACTCCACATCCAGAGTTCGATTGTAAATCCTGAAATCAGACATCTGACCCAGAAAGTTTTCAGAAACTCCAGCTCCGATTTGAATCATTCCATCATTAGCCAGTTGAAAATCACCGCAATCGAACGGAACACTTTCCGAAACTTTGCTGCCATCCAGATAAAGCATGAGTTTCTCTCCGGATTTTATCGCAGCGACATGATGCCATCCCTTGGAAAGGGAATGCCCCCAGACAACATTACGACCCGCCTCGAACGAAAAGATCTTCCCTGAGGGAAGTGTGGAACAAAACAGACGGCCATCGTGCTCCGCCATGGTCCAGGCCCTGCGATACGTGACATCCGGGGTATGATCCAACCTGGTGATTTTGTTCCAAGTCTTGTTATTGCTGTATTCATAAATCTCTGCAAGGGGAAGCGTACCCGCAAGTAATCTTCCGTTATGAACAACCATGCCCATAACCTCACGTTCCTGACCTAATCTACCTAGGTCTGTCCACTGATTGGGCTTTTCAAAACGGTACACCCTGCCACTTGGCCAAGTGCCCACATGAAGCACACCCTGATAAATTGCAAAGGAATAAGTCTGAGTGTTATCGCCAAGCCGCCCCAGATCCGTCCAGCTTTCGCCATCACAACGGAATACATTTCCGCAATCATAACTGCTTGCATAAATGTGATCGCCGAAAACGGTCAATGCTTCAACCCGCTTGCTTTCTGGCTGCCTGGTCACAGAGTGTTCAGCAACAGGGGTTGCACATTTCGTCCACAGCTTGTCCCCATCATACCGAAAAAACCCAGAAGGCTTGTATAACGAGGAAGCGTAGAGCTTTCCCTTGTACACCACCATTCCACCCACGCACTCGGTATCAGGCAACTGGCCACAATCTTTCCAGACATTGCCGCCTTCATGCCGCAATACCCGTCCGCCAAGATTCATGTTCGTCGATTCGGGAAGCGCGGATCCTGCTAACCTGTATTTGCCCGTACCTGCATAAAGCTCATTGTCATAAACAGCCAGCGACATTACGCAGTTTGACTTGTCCGGGGCTCCACAATCAATCCAGCGCTGTGCACCGGCATGACGATACACCCGACCCGAATCATTGGCTTCTGGAACGCAAGTACCTGCATAAAGCTCTCCTCCATGAACCGCAAGGGAAAACGCACACAAGGCCTTTCCCGGCAGACCGCAGTCCTGCCATTCTCCGGGTTTGTTATTGTCGATTCCAAAATGCAAATGGCGATAATTGGCCTGATTGGCTGTCACACCCTTATTACTTTTAAGGCTGAAGTTCACTCCCCGATAAAGATTGGGATCATACCAACTAAAGATGTCCCCACCCGGTGATTCATTTGACTTGTCATCTGCTTTAATCCAGCAGGCAATGCTGAACTCACCGTTGCCCAATTGGCGACCAAGATCCTTCGAACACTTAAGCGACGAATCCCTTCCATTAAACGATGCCCCCTGGGCAAAATCCACATTCACGACTTCCGCATGATTGTTACGTCCTGAAATATCACGGGCATCATTACCAAGAGGCAAATGACTAATTAGTCCGTTTGTTATATCCAAGCCATTCGCTAAGGGCATCAGATGCCGATCAAAAAAAGCATACGCTGCAAGCCTCTCTCGGAGCGGAAAAATGTGATTGGTGTCAGGGTGATGCACATCAAGCCTGTTCCTGGTGTTGAATATTTCCTCATAGACGGGACGAGCAGCGTCAATGCAATCGGTCACTCCTGAGACTTCAAAATTAGGGTCATGCGAAGGTGCGTTGATGAAAACAGGCCTCGGCGCCAAGGCTGCTAGGACCTCGGTAAAATCAAACGGTATCTTCGATGGCATGTCCTGATATTCGGTCTTGATCCTGGGCATGTAATATTTACTGCTCCAAGCCCTTACGTCGCCCTTGTTGTATTTTGCGAAAACAGTGAACCCGCAACTAGATGCTACCGCCTTAATCCTTTCATCAAACACCCCGAGGAAGATCGCATTATGGCCCCCCAGCGAATGCCCAATAACCCCTAGAGAGTTGGAATCCACAAATGAAAGTGACGCCAGCAGGTCTACTCCCCTGCGATGATTCACGATACCCTTCATGGTGGCGCTGACATAACCCATTGGATAAGGGTCGGCGATGTATTCTGTTGTATGCAAAAGCGGATAGTCCATCACCAAACATACATAACCCCGTGATGCAAGTTCATGCGCATACGCTTGTCCGGTAGCCTGGGAAATACCAGCAGGAGTGTCTTTGCCAGGCGCGCAACTATCGGGTAGACAAATCACCCCGGGCTTCCGGCTTATACTGGTTAGGCCATGGGGAATTAATAGAAACGCAGGCACTCGATCATCTTTTTCAACCACAAACGATATATGCTTACGTGTATAGTTGTGCAATTTCTCTTCAAAATCGATCGTCATGTCGAGTGGAAGGGGTGTAGTTGCAGGCAAAGTCCCCATTACCAGTGCCATATTTTCCCTGGTATGAGCCACCCGGTTGGACCAGTCAGCGATGCTTTTCACAGGTTGCAACTTTCCCTGTCGATCCTCGAAAGAAAGCAACTGCCTGCGATCTTCATACCAGGCAGGCGGATCATTTGTGGAATCCAACTGGCCCAAGCTCATTCCCAGAAGAAAAAGGACGGTTCCGCTTATCATCGGTATTATTCCTTGATTAATGATGATTCCGACAATGATCTAACCGTTCACGGGCCGAGAGAGGGGGCAGATTTTCCGGGAATCACGTTGGGCAACCGTCCAACAGAAGGACACTGCTCTCAGAAATTCGCCAGGAAAATGAGCCAGTCCCCGACCCGTGAACGGTTGCCCTTGTGCAAGGCTCGATTGCATTTGAGTTCTTAGGCGGCCGCTCATCTGTTGGAGCCTCAAGGAAACTGGAACGCGAACATCTTGCATGATCGCATCGCGAATCGGAGCCGAACGGCACGGCCGTGCAGTGACGAAAGGTCGGTCTTGCCCTTCCAACTTACCGTCTTTTCGAGGTGGTTGCCGCTCACCTCGCCACAGTCGCCGAGCGAATACCCGGGTAGAGGGTGCCCCTGCTCGTCGAGGATCTCAACGCTGCAGGCGCCTGTGGCGCTGGCGTTGACATTGAGCACCAGGTGCGTGCCCGAGAATACCAGTGGCGGTGTGGTGAACTCACCCCCCTCAAAAGACGCATCGGCGGAAACAAACCCGTCGAGTCGCTGCTCGAGTCGGAAGATTTGGCCGATTGGATCCTTCGGCTTGGGATCGACAAACTCGGCATGGGGAACTCGGTAACCACCATAATACTGGAATATCTTGCCCTCGCGGCGAACCATCCCAGCAGCCATATAAAGGCTGCGGGAGTCGAACTCGTCCTCAGTGCCCAGAGACACATAGGGTTCTCGCGAAAGTCGTGTCCACTTGACGCCGTCGCGGCTTGTGGCCATCTGGATATCCAGGAGCCCCGTGGAGTGTCGGAAGGGCGAAGGAAACAGGAAGTACGCACGATCGGCCCAGGGGTATTGGACGCTCGCGGGGTTGTACATGTCCGAGTCGACCGGATCGTGCTCGTCGTAGCCGAACATGGTCGGTACTTCGTAACTGGCCACCGGCATCTTGCCCTCCCCCCAAATGTAATAGGGCTTCTCGATCTGCTTCACCGGCCATGGTTTGGTGATGTCGTCCATCTCGATCCGCCCCACCTTGCGCATCGGCGCCCATACCCGGATATGGGCCACGTATTTTTTCAGACGCAAATCGTAGAAGGCCTGATTTGACGTGTCAGCCCCGACCGGGAAGACATGTTGGTCCGACATCTTCCAGTGGATGCCATCGGGAGACGTGTGGACGTAAAGTCCCCCTTTTTGCGGACTGGTGTAGTCGGCCCCCTGAGAGATGGCCTTGAAGCGGGCCTCCGGCGGCCCCACAGGGTCCAAGAAGACCGTCGTCTCGAGAATGCCGGCCATAACGACGTTGTTGTCTTTCGAACCCTTAAACTCGATCAGACCGAGACGGGGCTTCTCCCACACGACGCCGTCCTTGCTCACGGCATAGCAGCAATGCCAACCGCCTTCCACAAAGGCGAGGTCGCAATACCACATCTTATATTGCCCGCCATCCTCAACCACCGACACGCAGCCAATTTCCCGCGACTCCCACGGCTTGTCTGAGAACAAGACGGCTCCCATCTTGGCCGGCGGATTCATGCGCAATGTGATATTTTGGGACTTTGCAAACAGACGCTCGTCGAGGAAGAGTTGCTTTCGGTTTCCACAGTCGATCGGTCCTTCCGCCTTACTGTCATCGGCAGGCGCGACTGCAGTTGCAGGCGGCGGTGGGGATGGATTGGACTGCGCGGCGGCAAGCGAACACCACGCCAAGCCCGCGAGCACCGCGCCGCCCAGCACGACACCGAAGCCGCGCTGTAATACTCCGGCCCATCTACCGGAATCGTGGCTGCCGCAACGACGGCGCCGTGGGAATAAGTAGTTCGCTTCGGACTTGTGACGCATGATCATCGATTTCCTTCTGGTTAAGAACTGGGGAACCACTCGCGCCTGCGAACCGTTCGGGAAAAAGCGTGGACGGTACGGTTGTGATTGCGAAGGTCTCCGTCAGATCGTTCATCTCTCACCTTATCGCTGACGCTTTCCAATGACACAGGCCGAAGGCTACTTGACTCCGCTGCTCCGGAGTGGATTGGCGGTGCTAAAGGGCGTCGCTGAGACGTTGAGCACTTTCAGCCATGAAATGTAGCGATTTCCGTCCTCGCCGGCGCTGTTGAAATCGCGCAACAGGACTTTTTCACCACCAACGGTCTGGCACTCCAACAAGACGATGGCCACCGGATCGGCCTCGCTCTCGACAAGCCGACAGTTGATGTTCTTGGCGTCAAGCGCGGGTCGATCTTGATCTGTTTTCGGGTTGTACGCCAGCAGCACTGGTCCGCGGTAGATCGAGGTCTTGCCCTGGCACTCCCTTTCGCCCATCCAATAGTGTAAGGACATGTCGAGATCGATCGTGATCCTGTCGCCCGGTTTCCACGGGCGATTGATTGCCAGATACCGGCCGGGCAGGACGTTCTCCACTGCCGTGCCGTTGACGGCAACACGGCTCTCGGCGGACCAGTGGGGAATCCGCAGTTTCATGGAGAACTCCACCGGTCGTTCAGGCGAGACCTCCAGCTCGATGCGGCCGGTTCGTGGGTAGCCCGTGAGCTGTTTCAGACGGATGGGAACGCCCTTGACGTTGGCGCTCGTGGTCGACGGTCCGTACCAGTTGAGGACCAGACCCTGCTCGTCCTTCATCAGCGCCCACTCGCTCAACAGACCGAATCCCCGGGCCGAGTTACAGGCACAGCAATGGAGGTCCCTGCCGTCGGGAAGCGAAATTTGGGATGAATTTGCAGTGCAAGATTCCCGCGTGCCGTCCATGGGCGTGGTGTACGTGGCCCACTTGCCTGTACGGGATTGATAGCCGAGCACGGCGTTTACGAGCGTAAGCTCCAACTCATCAGCAACGATGGAGTTGCCGGTCAGTCGCAGCATGTCCACGCCCATTGCCGTCCAGGCGACGACGCAGCAGGTCTCAATGGAACCCAGATCGTAGGGGTTCCCAATCGCCCCTTCGTGGGAGGAAAACGCGCCCGTGTTGTGGCGGTCGAGCTTCACGATGCTCCACCAGATGTGCTCAAATGCCTTGCGGTAATCTTCCTCGCCGGTAATCCAATACAGTTCAATCAGTCCCAGGATTGTATGGAGGCATTCCCACCGCGGTTCAGGAAACTGGTAATACTCTTTTCCGGCCAGCGCATCTCGAACATAGTTATTGCCAGGCAGGCCGCCCTCTTGTTCCCTGTTGGTGGGCAAAGAGCCTTTTTCGCCCGTCCGCGTCCTGGAAAACTCCTCGTTGACAATCTGCCGAGCTAGTGCAAGATATCGCCGCTCGCCGGTTTTCTTGTAGAGCAGACACAAGGAGTGAAGCGGTGCGAGGTTCACCCGGTAATTGTTGGTGGCGATGCTCCGCTGGGCATTTTCAAGAAACATATCGCAAAGCAGATCGCCGATCTTCCTGGCCGCGCCCAGCGCCGTTGCGTCCCCCGTATCCTCGTGCCAATGCAACAGGCCCAGCATGAGGTGATAATGGCCCCACGCGTCCCAAGGAAAATCGTCAGGACTCCGTGCGCTGGGAAGCGGCCTGCCCGCAAGCTGGTACGCCCTGGGCCATGGGCCGAGATACCCGTCCTCACCTTGTAGTTTCACCAACTCGTCGGCAAAGCGCTTAAGATAGGCCTTTAGTTCTTGATCGTGGGTCAGCCGCAGCACTTCGACAGCCCCGGTAAAGTACTTTCCGGCATACTCGCCGACAATTCCCTCCAATCTGCGGTATGGCTCGCGCTGCCGGTCGCGGAACACATCCAACATGATGGGGTTCTTATCGGGGGCGACGGTCAGCCAGTTTTCTGAAATCGCTTCCAAGTACTTTCCTAAAAATCCTCCATGTTCGAAGGACACATGCTCGGCTCGCTCGAGTGTTGGGTGCCTGGCCAATGCTCGTTGGTCGATTGCGGTTGCGACGGACTGCTTTTCGGCTCCATGACCCGTTTCGGGCAACACCAGGGCAGGGAACACACCGATGACAAACCCGATGCGACGGCACAAAGAGAAACGTGGCATGATCAGTGGCTGCCTATCGTGGTAACCGTTCACGGGCCGGGGACTGCTCATTTTCCCGGCGAGTTCGCGAGAGGTGTATCGTACGGTTGGCTGGTTGTTCAACGCGGTTCCCGAGAAAATGTGCCTGTCCCCCTCCCGGCCCGTGAACGGTTACCGGCGCCCGAACCCGCGCATACTGCGCCGAAGGCGAAGGCCAGAATCACGAGGGTGCTGATGGGAAGCGTCTTCATCATCGGGGGGTTCTCCATCCGCATGAACTGCGAAGCCTTGGGCATCTGCCGTGGCCAAACCGTCCTCGGCCACGGCAGATGTTCCCAAGCTCTGAAACCCTAAATCCGCAGACCCTGTTTCAGGGCTACCTGCGTTTCCGCCTGGCAAAGGCCAGCAGGCCCAACCCGGCCATGACCGACAGCGCCATGCTCCCCGGCTCTGGAACAAAATTCCCCACGCTCACGTAATCTACTGTCAGAAAACCATTTACAGCACCGTGAGTACTTCCCATAAAAAAGTCGATGGGCGTATTGGGAGCGGTTACCGATTGAGTACTGATCAAGGCGCCATCCAAATAAACATCGACACTGCCATCGGACTTCTTGTGACCCGTAACGGTGTAAAAGGTTCCTTTAGTCAAGTTCTGCAAGGGGATGATAACGGGGATACCGTCTCCTGCCCCCCAAGTCAGATTATACGTCGCGCTACCCGGTCCGCCGGCGTCTTGGGCTGCCCCCAGTTCTACACCACCATTTCCTAATCGGGCCGTATCGAACAATTCCCATGCGTCAGCACCCGTGGGCGTACTTCCTGTCAAATTAAATCTTACCTCAGCTGCATAATCGGCCGGGAACACGATGCCTGGGCTTCTCAAGCGGGCATTTCCCGACGACTGCTGCCGCATGACAACCACGTTTCCATCGAACGTAATCCCGGCATTGGAGCCGTCGGAATAAGCGTCCCAAGGACCTACCGCAGTATTAGTCGCATTGTTGGGGACATTATTGGCCGCAGAGTAGCTGCTGAAATCATCGAAGAAAATGCTGTTGTTGCTCAGCAAGCTGGCTTGAGCGGCCTGGGACATTCCGAACAAGACCGCGACCGTCAAACACTGATGCGCTCGTAACATTAGACTGGCCCTTTACGCTAGGCGGCAATACTGTATGCCGCGAGACCTACAACCATTGCCGGGGTGACAGCGACATGCTACCAAAGTTGATCCCGGGCTACGGCTCTCTTTCCCTCTCCTCCGTTGCATCTCCTCCGTGCCTCTCCTCCGTTGCATCCTCCAACAGGCCCATGTGGCGCCGGCCAACTGGCTGATGCAAGAACTGCTCAACACAAACCACTCTAGATCCCTAACAAAGCCACCGCCTTTCCGAAATGTTCCTTCCGCAAGCTGAGACTGGATGAATGGTTCTGGTGCTCGCACGATGCCGATGTTTTCGGCAGAATGGCACCGTGCCCGCGATTGCGATGACTGCTAGTAGCAGCGATTGCGGCTCGGGGACCACAGCCGCCGACAAACTGCTCCCGGCCAGGGTCAGGGGCGGCGTGCCTTGTCCCCAATCGGCCAACACGGGATTCAGGTCGTCCTGACCAACAAATCCATCGCCACTGGGGTCGGCACGTGGGTCGCCCGGTGGCATATTTCCCCA
>SXGT01021730.1_pt1 | contig 12536 bp, 8 predicted proteins | sample 3176221 | NCBI WGS metagenome assembly SXGT01 (sample SAMN11356862, study PRJNA531348) | freshwater metagenome | isolation source: freshwater sample F1-120 | place: China: Fuxian Lake, Yuxi | collected 2017-12-25
CACCTCAAGGTGAAGGAGCGCGTCCTCTGGCTCGAGAGCGTCGCGGAGGTCGAGGCGGCGCAGGCCAAGCGCGAGGCCAAGACGCGCGCCGAGCGGCAGTCGAAGCTGGCCTACGACGGGCTGCTAAGGCGCCTGCGCGGCGAGGCCGCCCCCGACGAGGACACGCGCGCGGCGCTCGTCGAGGCGCTCGCGGCGTTGATGGACGTCGCGATTCGCGGGCGCGATGCGAGCCGCCTAGCCGAGGCCGAGGCGCTGCTCGCGCGGCTCGGGCGCCCCGCGCACAAAGACTCGCGCGAGCTCCAGATCGCGGTCGAGAATCTGCTCGTCGAGCTCGGCACGCTGCGCCCCCACGCCCACCTGGCGCCCGAGCGCGCCGGCCTCTCGCTCGTCTTTCCGCCCGCCGTCGTCGCCGAGGCCGACCGCCTCGCCGACCGCTTCCCAGGCGTGACAGCGGCCGATCGCACGGACCTCCACGTCCTCACCATCGACGATCCCGAGACGACCGAGATCGACGACGGGGTCGCGCTCGACCCGCGTGCGCCCTCGCGTCTCATCGTCCTCATCGCCGACCCGGCCGCGTTCGTTGCGCCCGGTTCGCCGCTCGATCGCGAGGCCGCGCTGCGCGGCGCGACGCTCTATGCGCCGAGCGGCAAGGTGCCGATGCTGCCGCCGCGCGTCGGCGAAGGCGCGGCGAGCCTTCAGATGGGCGAGTTCCGGCTCGCGCTGGCGTGTTCGTTCGAGGTCGCGCCCGACGGGCACGTGACGGGCGTCGAGCTTCAGCGGGTCAAGGTGCGCGTCGCGCGCCATCTCAGCTACGAGGCGGTCGACGCGCTGCTCGCCGAGGCCGCGCCGAGTGGCGACGCGGAGCTGCTCCAGCGCGTGCGGGCGCTCGTCGATCGGCACCGCGTCTGGCGTCACGCCGCCGGCGCCGTGACGTTCCAGCGGCCCGAGGTCTACTTCCACGAGACCCCCGCTGGCGTCGTCGAGGTCAAGGTGGGCGACCCCCTCGGACCCGGGCGTCAGCTGGTCGCCGAGCTCATGGTGGCCACCTGCGCCGCGGTCGCCGACTTCTGCGTGGGCCAGGCGATCCCCTGCCTCTATCGCGCCCAGGCGGCCCCCGATCAGCCGCCGCCGCCGCCCGATGCGACGACCGGTCGCGTCGACGACCCGGCCCTGCAGCACGAGATCCTGAGGCGCCTCAAGCCCTCGACGCTCGGGACGCGCCCCGACTCGCATTGGACGCTCGGCGTGTCGGCCTACGTGCAGATGACGAGCCCGCTCCGGCGCTACGCCGATCTGGTCGTGCACCAGCAGCTCACGACCTGGCTCCAGACGGGTCGCCCACGCTTCTCGGCGGGCGAGCTCGACGCCATCGCCGGCGAGGCGCAGAAGCGGGCCGGGCTCGTTCGAAAGGTCGAGTACGAGCTGCGTCGGGTCTCCGCGCTGCGCTGGCTGGCGGCCCATCCCGAGGTCGTGCTGGAGGGCGTGGTGCTGCGCGAGGTCGGGCGCAAGTCGCTGATCGAGGTGATGCCGGTTGGCCTGCAGGAGCTCGTGACCTTGCGGCGACCGCGCGGAAAGCGCCTCGGCGCCGCGGAGCGGATTCAGCTGCGCGTCGTCTCGGTCGATCCGCGCCGCGACCAGGTCGAGCTCCGAGAGGTATGACCGGCGATACCGCGCCGGCGGGGCGTCCGGCGATCGCGCTGCGCTTCGATCGCGGGACGCTCGTGCTCGATCTGCGCGCGCCCGCGGGACGCGAAGGCGCGGCCGCGGCGCCGCTGTCCTCCGAGGTCGGCGACGCCCTCGCGGGGCTCGGTTTCGTGCCCGATGCGCGTATCGGCGATCGCCTGCGCGCCCCGGCGCGCGCCTACCGCATGGCGCTCGTCACGCTGACGCGCGCCGGCTTCGAGGTGCGCGACGAGGCGCGTCAGTACCTCGCCCTGACGCTCACGCAGGCCCGCGCGCGCGAGGCCTATCCGCATCAACAGGAGGCGCTCGACGCGTGGCTCGCGGGCGGGAAACGCGGCGTCGTCGTCTTGCCGACCGGTGCCGGAAAATCCTACGTGGCGGAGCTGGCGATCCTGGCGGTGCAGCGCTCGACGCTCGTCGTGGCGCCGACGATCGATCTCACGAACCAGTGGGCGGGCATCCTCGCGACCGCATTCGGAGCCGACCTGGTCGGGGTCGTCGGCGGTGGCAGCTTCGATGTGAAGCCGCTCACGGCGGCGACCTACGACTCGGCCCACCTGCATATCGAGTCGCTCGGCGCGCGCTTCGGCCTGATCGTCTTCGACGAGTGCCACCACCTGCCGAGCGCCGCTTACGCGCTGTCCGCCGAGGGCGCCATCGCGCCGTTCCGACTGGGCCTCACCGCGACGCCCGAGCGCACCGATGGCGCCGATCAGCGCCTGGTCGAGCTCGTCGGCAAGACCGTCTACCGCCGCGACATCCAGGATCTGCGCGGCCTCTACCTCGCCAGCTACCGTGTCGTGCGTCGCCAGGTCGAGCTCGCCCCCGAGGAGCGCACGGCCTACGACGACGCGCGCGCGACCTACCGCGGCTTCGTCGAGGCGCACGGCGTGCGCATGTCGGCGCCGGGCGGCTGGCAGCAGTTTCTCATGCTCGCGTCGCGCTCGGCCGAGGGGCGCGCGGCGTTCGCGGCGTGGCGGGCGCAGCGGCGGATCGCCCTGCAGTCGCGCGCGAAGCTGGCAGTGCTCGAGACGCTCTTGGTGGAGCATCGCGACGAGCCGATGCTCATCTTCACCGCCGACACCGACACGGTCTATCGCATCTCGCGCAATTATCTGATTCCGGCGCTGACGCACGAGACGCCCGGGCCCGAGCGGAAGCGCCTCATCGAGGCCTTCAACGCGGGCGGGTTGCGGGCGCTGGTGACGGCGCGTGTGCTCAACGAGGGGGTCGATCTGCCGAGCGCGCAGGTCGGCGTGGTGCTCGCCGGATCGGCCACCGTGCGCGAGCACGTGCAGCGCCTCGGGCGCCTGCTACGCAAGCACGGCGACAAGGAGGCGATCCTCTATGAGGTCATCACGACCGGCACCGGCGAGGAGTCGGTGTCCGAGCGGCGGAGGGAGCATGGCGCCTACCGCTAGCCCGAAGGCGCGACGGCTCGCGAGGGCGCGCCGATGCTGACCTCCGACCTCGTTCGCGGCACCACGCGCAAGGGGGAGCTGCACCTCAAGTGGGTCGACCCGACGAACGCCGAGGCGCGCATGCTCGCGACGCTGCTCCTCGACGCTTTTCGCGAGCATGAGGGCCGGCAAGCCGGCGAGCTCGACGACACCATCGGCGACGTCGCCGCGGGCGCGCGCGATGCGCTGCTCGTGCGCGGGCTGGCGAAGCTGCTCTGGGATCTCACGCCGGTCGAGGCGCGCTCGAAGCTCGAGGCGACCGTCATCCGCGAGACGCTCTTCGGACTCGCGGCGGTTCGCTGGCCCGTGCGCCCGGCGCCCGCCGGCGATGATTTCTGCGACCGGGCCGCGGTCGTCCAAGGCGCCGCGGAGGCGCTTGGCATCACGTCCGCCGAGGTCGAGGCCGGTCTCTACGCGGACCGCCCGAGCGAGCAATGGATCGGCACACTGCCGGTGGCGGGCGCCGACGATGTTTTGTGTACCTACAATCTCGCGCTGGCCCAGGCGGCCCTTCTGAAGGCCTCGGTCGTCGAGGTCGAGCTGCCGGAGCTCGAGCCCAAGCGGGCGCGGGCGCTGCTGCGCGAGCTCAAGTTCCGCCGGCTCCTCGCGGCCGTGCGCGCGGACGAGGGCGTGTATCGCCTGACGCTCGACGGGCCGCTCTCGCTCTTCAAGCCGACGAGTCGCTACGGCGTCCAGCTCGCGCACTTCCTGCCGGCCCTCGCGCGCTGCCCGCGCTGGCGCCTGCGTGCAACCGTGCGCTGGGGGCGCGGCAAGGGGCGCGACGTCACGCTGACGCTGGACCAACGCGCGCCGATCGTCCTCGAGACCCAGCGCCAAGCAGCCTGGCACGACCGCGCGACCTGGCAGAGCGCCGAAGAGGACGTCTTTCGCGCGAGCTTCGCCGAGCTCGACACGCTCTGGAAACTGGTCCCCGAGGCGACGCTCGTCGACCTCGGCGGCGACGACGTGTGGGTCCCCGACTACCGCCTCGAGCACCCCGACGGGCGCATCGCGCATCTCGAGATCGTCTGGGCGTGGCGCCGCCAGAGCTTCGAGAAGCGGCTGGCACTCCTTGGCCAGGCCGGCCCGCGCGGCATCGTCATCGCGTGGGCCGAGCGCGGGCGGGCCGACGAAGGCAAGGGGGCCCCGGTGTTGCCGCTCCCGCTGGCCGCTCCCCCGGCGCCGCCAGCTTCCCCGGGGCCGCCAGGCCCGAAAGGACGCGCCCGCGGGGCCGATACCCCTTCGATGGCCCTCGTCGGCTTCAAGGGGGTCATCATCGCGCAGCGGATTCTCGCCGCCGCCGAGCAGGTCGCGCGCCGGCCGCCGCGTGCCGCGGGGGCACGTTCCAAGCGGGTCTGAGGTCGATGGTCACGCGCGGATAACGGCCGCCGTCGGAGGGCTCGTCGGCCTGCTCGAATCCATTGACGCCGCCCCGGACCCGCGCTAGAAGCACGCATTCCTTATCAGGAGCCTCGTATGAAGATGCTGCGCGCCACCACTCTCCTCGCCGTCCTTGCCATCACCGCATGCGGCAAGAAAACCGATTCTGCCGCTGACGCCGCCGCCGTGACCAAGGCGCCGGAGACGGCCAAGCCCGCCACCGAGGCCGCGAAGCCGACCGTCGAGGCGAAGGCCGAGGACGCAGGCAACACGACCGCGCCCAGCGCGGAGGACGCCGCGGCGCCCGGCGAGCCCGAGACGGCGAACCCGACCGAGGGCGCCAAGACCGAGATCAAGGTGCTGAACGCGGGCGCCGACCCGAAGGTCCAGCTCCGCCTCAAGCCCGCCAAGGACTCGACGCAGGCGGCGATGATGACCATGACCATGGCGCTCGAGATGGATCTCGGCGGCCAGAAGGTCCCTATCGCGATGCCGCCGATGAAGATGGGCATGTCGACGAACGTGACGAACGTGTCGGACGCCGGTGACGCCTCGTTCACGTTCAAGGTCGACTCGGCCGAGATCGCGGAAGGCAGCGCCGCGCAGGAGCAGGTCGTGACGGCGATGAAGGCCGTCATCGGCAAGGTCGTCGGCATGGGCGGCGAGTCGGTGATCGACGCGCGCGGGGCCGTGAAGTCGGCGAAGTTCATCCTGCCGCCGGACGCGCCGGCCGACGTTCGTCAGATCGTCGATGGCTTCCAGCAGTCGCTCAACCAGATGTCGATCCCGCTCCCCGAGGAGGCGGTTGGCGCCGGTGCGATGTGGCAGGCCAAGATGACGCTCGAGCAGAACGGCATGAAGATCGACCAGACGGCGACCTTCGAGCTGGTGGCGGTCGAGGGAAACACGCTCAAGGTGAAGTTCACGATTCAGCAGAGCGCGCCGGTGCAGGACGTCAAGACGCCCGACATGCCGGCGGGCGCGGTGGCCAAGCTGCTCGACCTGAAGGGCAGCGGGCAGGGCGAGGCGACGTACGACCTCACGAAGATCCTGCCGGTGACGACCACGGGCAAGACGACGATGTCGATGTCGATGGAGGTCGAGGCGGGCGGCCAGAAGCAGACGATGGCCATCAAGATGGACCTCGACCTGAAGTTCGAGCCGTCCGAGGGTGGCGCGGTCAAGCCCGAGGACCCGAAGCCGGCCGATGGTGTGGTCGAGGCGTTCGGCGTCGCGAGCTGCGACGCGTACCTGAAGGGCATGGCGGCCTGCATCGAGAAGATGCCCGAGGCTGGGCGCGGCCCGGGGAAGGACGCGATGGCGCAGGTCAGCAAGGCGTGGAAGGATTCGCTCGCGGCGGCCGGTGGTAGCGACGCGGCGAAGGCTTCGCTCGAGACCGGGTGCAAGTCGGCGCTCGAGCAGACCCAGAAGGCGATGGGCGCGCTGTGCCCCGACGTGAAATGGGAATAGCGCAGGCCGTCGAAGACGGTTTGCGGGCCGTCGCTGGACGGTCATGAGAGAGTCGGAAGGGGCATGCGAGAGCGTGCCCCTTTTGCTTGGTGTGCGTAACAATTCTCGCGGGCAGCCTCGCTACGGGTCCGATGCGGACCCACGCGAGGCCTTCGCGATTGGACGCGGCCGCGAACTTGACATGCGGCCTGGTGCGACCCCGGATACGCGCATGCGTCTTCTGCCCAGGGCGCTCGCGTGCGCGGTCTTTGCGGCTGCGGCCGGGTGTGCGTCGCTCGCGCGCGAGCCCGGTCCCGAGAGCGAGGTCGAGGTCGAGTACCTCGCGCCGAGGCCGCTCGAAAACCCCGGGGACGTGCCGTCGCACGCTCGCCCCGACGACGGTTCGCAGCGCGCCCCACCGCGCGCGCCGGAACCCGGGCCGCCGATCCCGTCCGAGGTCCCGGGCGCCCGCCATCTGGGCGACCTCCACCCGGCGCTGCGTTCGCGCGCGCTCCTCCTCTTTCAGCGCGCCCGCGCCGAGGGGATCGAGGTCACGTTCATCTTTGGCTACACGCCCTACGTCCCCCGCAAGCGCACCGGTCCGGGAGGCTGGGCGACGTGGCATCAGTTCGGGCTCGCCTTCGATCTCAACCTCGCCGACCGCCGCGATCTCGCCGACGGACGCCGCCACTTCACCAGCGATGCCCCTCGCTGGCAGCGGCTCGGCGCGATCGCCGGCGAGCTCGGGCTCGCCTGGGGCGGCGCCTGGCGCTCGAGCTACGATCCGTTCCACTTCGAGTGGCACCCGGGCGACGATTCGGTCATCAGCAAGGACGACCTGCGCCGCTTTCTCGCCCTCGCGGGACCGCGTGCCGAGCGCTTCCGCGAGGTCTGGCCGCTCTACCCCGAGCCGCGCGGCGCCGGTCCGCCGGGCGCAGGTCCCGCGTCTAGCCCTGCGCCGAACGACGCAGCGCCAACCCTGGTCCTCGCGTTCGGTGGCGACGTGGCCTTCCCGCGCGGCAAGAACGACGCGGCGCTCGAGGCCATCGGGCCCCGCGCTTTCGACGCACTCGCGCCCTGGCTCGCGCCGGCGACGCTGCGCTTTGCCAACCTCGAGGCGCCATTCACCGAGCGCGCGCCGACGGTCCAGAAACCCTTTGCGTTCACCGCGCCGCCCGCCCGCCTCGCGTGGGTCCTGGGCGCCGGATTCAACCTCCTCTCCCTCGCGAACAACCACATCGCCGACGCGGGCCCGGCCGGCGTCGCCGACACGATCGCCGCCCTCACGCGCGCACGCGACGCCGCGCACGGCGCCCTCTGGTGGGCCGGCGCCGATCCGCGCGCCGCGCCTCCAACGCCCGTCCCCCTGGTCTTCCGCGCGCCAGGCACAGACCTCGCCGTCGCCTTCCTCGCGTTCGGAAACGGCTACGCCCGCCAGGTCACCCACTGGGCCGGCCCCGCCGCCGAGGCCGCGGCGCTCGCCAGCGTCCGCCTCGCACGCACCCAGGCCCAGCTCGTCATCGTCTCGGTCCACGGCGGCAGCGAGTACACCCACGCGCCGGACCCCGCGGTCGTCCGCCTGTTGCGCGGCCTTGCGGACGCCGGCGCCGACATCGTCGTCGGCCACCACGCGCACGTCGTGCGCGGCATCGAGCGCCGCGGCCCGAGCGTCATCTTCTATGGCCTCGGCAACCTCGCCTTCGGCAGCATCACCGATCGCCACCGCGCCACCGGTGCCACCCTCTACGGCATGCTCGCGCGCGTCGACGTCTCCGGCGGCAAGGTCCGCCGCGTGCGCGTCCTGCCGCTCTGGGTCGACAACGCCGACCCGCTCGCGCCCCCGGATTTGGCGCCGCTGCCGCCCACCCCGTTCTCGCCCCAGCCGCTCCGAGGCGCCTACGCGGCCCACGTGCTCGCGGCGATCGACGGCTTCTCGGCCCTCGTCCCCGGCAACACGACCCGCTTCGGCCCGCCCGCCGCCGACGCGCCCGGCGAAGGGGTCCTCGAATTCCCCGAGTGATGCGCAACGCACCGCAAAACTGGCGCCCGCGCGCCGCGCGCCCTACTGAGGAAGCCGGACCTCCACGACGCGAGCGCCGATGCCCCTCTGGTTTCTCCTAGCGCTCATCAGCGGCGAGCCCGCGGCCGACGCGAGCCGCTCCGACCCGAGCCGCTCCGACACGGTGACCATCGCGGCGATCGGCCACGTCGTCCCCGCGACCGACTGGCCGCCGGGCGGCCGCTACCTGCCGTCGGGCGACGGCACGCACCTCGTCGCCGCGGTCGCCGAGCTCGTGCGCGGGGCCGACGTCGCCATCGCGAACCTCGCCGCGCCGATCGCCTCGGTCGGCGCTCCCAAGGCGGGCCACAACCAGATCGAGAACTTCGCCTTCCGCACGCCCCCGCAATACGCCGCGGTCCTCACCGCGCTCGGGCTCGACGTCGTCCAGGCCGCCAACAACCACACGCTCGACTTCGGCCCCGAGGCCGACGCCGAGACGCTGGCCGTCCTCGCGCGCCTCGGCATCGCCCACATCGGGCGCGTTGGCGAGGTCTACCGGAGGACCGTGCGCGGCATTCGCGTCGCCGCGCTCGGCTTCACGCAGCCCTACGCGCCGACCTTCCAGTCCAACCGCGACCTCCCGGCCGCCGGCCGCCTCGTCGCCTCCGTCGCCGCGACCAGCGACCTCGTCCTCGTCATGATCCACGGCGGCGCCGAAGGGGAAGGCTCGGCGCACGTCCCGCGCGGCCCCGAGTACCTCGGAGGCGAATACCGCGGGCGCCTCGTCGAGCTCGCGCGCCACCTCGTCGATCAGGGGGCCGACCTCGTCACCGTCGTCGGCCCGCACCAGCCGCGTGCGCTCGAGCTCTACCGCGGCCGCATCATCGACTACGGGCTCGGCTGTTTCCTCGGCTACGGGCCCTTCGACATCCGCAAGGCCAACGGCTTCAGCCTTGTCCTCGAGGTCACGCTCGACCGCGGCGGCAACCTGGTCCAAGGCCGCATCGTGCCGCTCATCATGGCGCACCCGGGCGTGCCGAGCCCGGACACCTACGGCTGGGGACTCGGCCTCATCCGCCGCCTGAGCCGCGCCGACTTCCCGGAGAGCGCGCCGCGCATCGGGCGCGACGGCGCGTTCGAGCTCGCGCGCGACGCGTCGTCCTCGCGCCCCGGCGCCAGCCCGCGCAGCTCGTCGAAGTGAACGCCTCGGCGTGCTTCAGACGTCGGTGTCGAGGTTCGGCAGCACCGCGGCCGCGACGTACCACGGCGCGCGCGACGCGAAGTGCACGTTGCGGCTCGGCTTCTCGGCCACCGGCGTGTCGAGCCCACCGGCCGGCACGATGTAGCTGCGCCCATTGCGCGTCTGCCACGGGGCGGCCGAGCCGCACGCCGCGCAAAACGCATTACTCCAGTACTGCGCGCTCGCCAGCTCGAAGCGCGTGACCTTGTCCTGGCCCGCGCGCCATTCCAGTTGGTCGGCGTTGACGAAGATATTGGCCGCGTGCGCGGAGCCCGTGCGCTTGCGGCAGCGCGAGCAGTGGCAATACTGGAAGAAGCGGTACGGCGGCCTCAGCGCCCAGCGCACCGCCCCGCATACACAAGAGCCCTCGGCCTGGTCCATGCGGATCTCCTCGCGCCATCAGTCAGAAAGAAGCAGGGTGAATCAGGGAGCGCCCATCGCCCCTGGCGACGCCGCTTTCGGCGCCGATCGCTCGTGGATGAGTCGCAAGCCCTCGAGCGTCAGGAACGGCTCGACGGTCTCGATATACGCGGAGTCCCCGCCGATGAGGCCCGCCAGGCCGCCCGTCGCCAAGACGCGAAACGTCTCGCCCGGGTGTGCCTCGATGATGCGCCGGACGATCCCATCGACGAGTCCGATGTAGCCGTAGACGGTACCCGCCTGGATCGCGCTGACGGTGTTGCGCCCCATGATCGATTCGGGCTTGCGGATCTCGACCTTCGGGAGCTTGGCGGCCCGCGCGATGAGCGCGTCGAGCGACACGCCGAGCCCCGGCGCGATGACGCCGCCCAGGTAGTCCCCGCGCTGATCGACCACGTCGAAGGTCGTCGCGGTGCCGAAGTCGATGATGATGCAGGCCGACTGGTAGCGCTGGAATGCGGCGACCGCGTTGACGAGGCGGTCGGCGCCGATCTCGTGCGGGTTGTCGTACTGGACGCCGATTCCGAGCTCGGTCTGCGGGCCGACGAACTGGGCTTCGACCCCGAAGTAGCGCCGGCACGCGCGCCGGACGGCGTGATCGATCGGCGGGACGACGGACGAGACGATGGCGGCGCCGACGACCTCGGAGCTGATGCCGTGCGACGCGAAGAGGGCCCGATAGAGGACGCCGAGCTCGTCGGTGGTCGTCAGCGGGTTCGTCGCGACGCGCCAGTGCTCCTCGAGCGCCTTGCCTTCATAGAGGCCGAGCACGGTGTTCGTGTTGCCGACGTCGATGACCAGGAGCTTGGAGCGCGGGACTTTCACGCCTCTTGCCTTAGCACCGTCGTCCGCGCACGGGAAGGGTCGCGTGGGCTTGGCAAAAGGGCGAAACGCCTGTACGACGCGACGATGCGAAACCTACTCGTACCGTCCTCTCTTGCGTTTCTGATCGTCGGTCTCGCCGCGTGCGGCAAGAAGGACGTGCCCCCCGCACCCGCGACCCAGGCGGCTCCGACGGCCGCACCCGCGACTACGCCGGTGGCGGCCGATGCCGGACCGAGCGGCACCACCACGGCGCCGAGCGAGGTCGACGCCGGAGCGGCCGCAGGCCCGGTCGACACCGCGGCGCCCGTGGCCGTGACGTCGGACGATCTGCTCGTCTGGACCGAGACGGCGGGCGCGCGTCAGACGGTCTGGATCCACGGCGACGAGGTCGCCGCGACCCGCGCCGAGGCGGTGACGGTGGCGGCCGGCAAGCTGTGGGCGCTCGGCGAGCGCTGGCGGATCCTCAAGGAGTATCCGTGCAAGGAAGGCGATGACGGGTTCGAGGGCGACCGCACCAAGACGCCGCGCCAGGTTGTCGTTCCGACGCTGGTCGCCAAGGAACTCGGCGGGGCCGGCGAAGTGGCCGTAAATAATGGCTTTTCAGAGGCCGAGACGGACTGGGACGGGGACGTCACTGGGGCGTCGGTCCAGCTCGAGGGCGCGATCGGCGCGAAGATCTTCACCTCTGGCGGCAGCGGCTTCTACGCCTGTGGCGCCGCGCATCCCTACTCGGACAACGACGCGAGCGTCGTCGATCTGGTGACCAAGGCGGCCGTGGCGGTCGAGGCCCCCGACGCGCTCAAGCAGAAGGCGGCGGCGGCCCTCAATGCCGAAGGCAAGGCGAACGACTGCTTCGAGGAGGGGGCCGTGGTCGAGCCGGTGGCGCCGGACACGTTGGTGCTCGCGTTCGCGGATGGGAAGGCGACGGCTTCGTGGCTCGTCCTGCGCGAGGCCGAGGCGACCTGGATGCACGTGTGCGATCTCGAGGTGAAGGTGGCCGCGCCGCCCGATGCGACGCTTGGTTTCGGGCCGTTCGACGCGCGCATCGAGAAGGTCCTCGCGACGCAGAAGGGGGCGGGGACGTTCGGGTTTGCGACCGTGCCCGCGGACCGCCGCGAGGCGCTGCTCGAGCTCTTCCGCAAGGAGGCACCGACGTTTGCGGCCAAGCCCGAGGTGGCCGAGGTGCCCGCGGCCGCCATCGACGGCACGGCCGGGGCGCTCGTGAACGAGGGACGCAAGCTCACGCGGGCCAAGGACTACGCGGGCGCGATCGCCGCCTTCGATGCGGGTTTGACGAAGGATCCCGCGTCGGCGCCCGGGCACTCGGGCCGCGGCTACGCCAAGATGCTCGCGGGGGATGCGGCCGGGGCCAAGGCCGACTTCGAGAAGGCGCTGACGCTCGAGACCAAGGATGCGGGGTTCCAGGCGGCCGTGTGGTTCAACCTCGGCCAGCTCGCCGAGAAGGGCAAGGACCTCGCGGCCGCGAAGGCTGCGTACGAGAAGGCGATCGGCTTCAAGCCGAGCGAGGGCGCGACGAAGGCGCTCGCGCGCGTCTCGAAATGACGTCGCCATGGGCGCCGCGCTGACGCCGCATGGGCGGCGGCGACGCGGTTTTCGCCGGAACGTGATCCAAGTTGTCGGCGCGCCGTGAAAGCTGCTACCGTGAACGTCTATCGGATCGGTCGGTCCTGGGAGCTCGTCGTATGTCCACCACGCTCCAGGCCGAGTCGCACGATAGCGCCGTCGAAACACCGAACTCCGCACCGCCCAGCGCGGTCCGCGGCCAAGGTGCCGTCCAGTTGAAGCAGGCGCTGCGCGCAGCTCCCGGCTTGGGCGTGCAGATGCGCATGCTCGACGCGGGTGCCCGCGTCCAGCGCGAGGCGGCTCCCGACGCGGGGACGCTCGGCCGGATCCAAGGGGCGTTCGGCGGCGGCGACGGTCCGGCTGTCCAACGGAAAGCGGTGCAGCGCGAAGAGACGACGCCGCCCGCGACCGGCGCGGCAGGCGCGGGCGCGGCAGGCGCCAATGCCGCTCCCGCGACGGCCAATGCCGCCGCGACCACGAACGCCGCGCC
>SXGT01062763.1_pt1 | contig 12536 bp, 9 predicted proteins | sample 3176221 | NCBI WGS metagenome assembly SXGT01 (sample SAMN11356862, study PRJNA531348) | freshwater metagenome | isolation source: freshwater sample F1-120 | place: China: Fuxian Lake, Yuxi | collected 2017-12-25
ATCACGCTGGGTGCCGATCCGTCAGACGAGTTGACCTTCACGCCGTCGAATGGCATTTCTGGGTCGTATTCCAATGGTGTGCTCACGCTGACCGGCTCTGCGACAGCTGCGGCGTACCAGACAGTCCTGCAGTCGGTCTCGCTCTCCACCGATCCTGCCGGCCTGGTAGGGGTGCGCACAATCGAGTTCTCCGTGACCGACGCGGCCGGGTTGGAGGCGCTGGTCCCCGGAGCTACGGCGATAACCGTGGTGGCTGCGGTCAATGTCGCGCCTACAGTCGTGGCACTGCCGGTGGGTGTGGTGACGGTCGGTCAGTCGACCACAGTGTCGCCCATCGTGACCATCGTCAATGACCCGGGGGAGGACATCACCGGGGCGACAGTCACGATCAGCTTGGGTGCAGATCCCGCAGATGAGTTGACGTTTACCGCTTCTGGTGGAATCAACGGCTCTTACAGCAATGGTGTCCTCACGCTGACGGGTGGAGCATCGTCGGCGGATTATCAGACTGTGCTGCAATCGGTCTCGTTCTCCACGGATGCCGCCGGCCTGATCGGGGTGCGTACCATCGAGTTCTCCGTGACCGACGCGGCCGGCCAGGAGGCGCTGCTGCCGGGTGTGACAGCGTTGACGGTGGTGGCGGTCGCCAACGCGGCGCCCACGATTCTGACCACCCCGGTCGGGGCGGTGACCGCAGGGCAGTCGATGACCGTATCGCCGGTGGTGACGATCGTGAACGACCCCGGGCAGAACCTGTCAGGGGCGACGGTCACGATCGCTCTGGGTGGCGACGCGACCGATGAGCTGACGTTCACACCCTCGGCCGGGATCACCGGCACGTACTCGAACGGGGTCCTCACCCTGACCGGTGACGCCTCTACGGCGGCCTACCAGACGGTGCTGCAGTCGGTGACATTCTCGACGGGCGCGGGCGCCCTGGTCGGGGTCCGCACCATCGAGTTCTCGGTGACCGATATACAGGGTGCGACGAGCCTGCTGCCGGGTGCGACCGCGGTGACGGTAGTGGGGATCAATCTGCCGCCTCTGGTGGTCACCTCCATCGTGGGCAACCTGATCTACAACTCCGGCAGTCCGGCCGTCACCGTCGACCCGCTGATCTCTGTGACCGACCCGACCTCGTCGACGTTGTCCAGCGTCACGCTGGCGATCACAGTCGGCCACGACACCGACGATGTGCTCAGCTACACCCAGCCGGCCAACAACCCGGTCACGGCCAACTTCAACTCGGCCTCCGGTGTCCTCACGCTTACCGGAGCCGGGACTCCGGCCCAGTATGAGGAGGCGTTGCGCGCCGTGAAGTTCTTTACACCGCAGGTCTTACTGTTGGGCGCCAGGACGTTCACCGTGCTCGCCACCGATAGTGGAGGACTCTCGAGTATCCCGCTGCTCATCGCCTTGGTGATTCTGCTCTAGGCGGTCCGCGACTGTCGGCTACCGTGGGGCTCATGCAGTTCACGTCACGGTCCCTGGTGGCCATGCTGTCGGTGGCCGCCCTCGCCGTGGGTGTCAGCGGCTGCGGCAAGGATGCGCCGTCGGAGTCGCGGGTGGACGCGACGGCATACGCCGACGAGATCGGCCAGAGCCTGAGCGCCGACGCCATGATGGGGCACCTGACCCGACTGCAGGAGATCGCCGACCAGCACGACGGCAACCGGGCGATGGGCACCCCCGGCTATCAGGCCAGCGTCGACTACGTGCTGAACCTGCTGCGGGACAAGGGTTTCGACGCGAAGACCGAAGAGTTCGAGGTGCGGCTGCCGTTCGCCGAGGAACCGGATGTGACGGTGGCGGGCAGCAAGGTCGGCGCCAAGGGCATGTCCTTCACGGTCGGCACCGGTCCGCAGGGTGTGTCCGGCCCGCTGGTCGCCGCGCCCGCCGACGACAGCCCGGGCTGCGCCGACGCCGACTACGAGGGCCTGCCGGTACAGGGGGCGGTGGTGCTGGTGGACCGCGGGACCTGTCAGTTCGGCGAGAAGGCCGGCATCGCCGCCAAACGGGGAGCGGTCGCACTGCTCATCGCCGACAACGAGGACCGCCCCGTCGAGGAGTTCGGCGGCACCCTCGGCAGCAGGACCACGGTCAAGATCCCGGTCCTGGCGATCACCGAGGCCGAGGGCGCCCGATTGCGCGCCAACCCCGGCGAGGCCACCGTGAAGCTCACGGCCGGTGTCAATGTCGAGAAGACCAGCAACGTGATCGCCCAGACCACGACCGGATCCACCGATAACGTCGTCATGGTGGGTGCCCACCTGGACAGCGTGCCCGAGGGGCCGGGGATCAACGACAACGGCTCGGGTGTGGCCGCGGTGCTGGAGACCGCGCTGCAGATGGGCAGCTCGCCGGATGTTCAGAACGCGGTCCGCTTCGGATTCTGGGGCGCCGAGGAACTCGGCCTGCGGGGTTCGGCGGACTACGTCGGCAGGCTGGATGCCGAGGCACTCAAGGACATCGCGCTCTACCTGAACTTCGACATGGTGGGTTCGCCGAATCCGGGCTACTTCACCTATGACGGAAACCAGTCCGCGCCACCGGCGGCCGACGGCAGCGTGCCCCGGGTACCGGAGGGCTCTGCCGGGATCGAACGCCTACTGGTCGGGTACCTCGACGGTGCGGGTAAGCCGGGCAGGGACACCAGCTTTGACGGGCGCTCCGATTACGACGCCTTCACCCAGGCCGGCATCCCCTCCGGTGGACTGTTCTCCGGCGCCGAGGGAAACATGACCGCCGAGCAGGCCGAGCTCTGGGGCGGAAACGCCGACCAGCCGTTCGATCCCAACTATCACAAGGCCACCGACACCCTCGATCACATCGACCGCACCGCACTGGAGATCCTGGGTCGTGGAGTGGGCTACTCGACGGCCTTCTACGCACAGGACATCAGCGGCCGCAACGGAGTGCCGGTGCGCGAGGACCGCACCCGGCACGCGCAGTCTGCCTCATGAGACGAGCGCTGGCGGTGGCGGCCGCTGCGCTGATGCTGGCATCGTGTTCGGCTGCACCGGAACCCGTGCCCGCCGACCCGGCCCGCGACCTCGCGGGAAAGGTGACCGCCGATGCGATCTTCGGCCACCTCGAGGAGCTCAACGGTATCGCCGGGGCGAACCGGGGAAACCGGGCGGTCGGCACACCCGGGTACGAGGCCACTGTCGACTATGTCGCCGGTGTGCTGCGCGACGGCGGATTCGAGGTCAGCACACCGGAATTCGAATGGCTCAAGATGGGTGATCCGGGGAAGCCGACCCTGCAGATCGGCGCTCGCAGCTACCCCGTCACGCAGGCATCCCCACTCGCGGGCACCCCGCGCGGCGGAGTCAGCGGCCCGTCCCTGCGGCCCCGCAAAGCTGCCGGGTGCGCCGCCGCGGACTACGGCGATGTGCGCGGTGCGCTGGCGATCGTCGACGACACCGGGTGTTCGGTGGTCGTCAAACAGAATGCGGCCGTCGCCAAGGGCGCGGTCGGCCTCCTGGTGGTGAGCGCCGGCGGTACCAAGGGGCTGTTCGAGCCCGGCTACTACCAGAAGCTCACGCTGCCGGTCGCCGTGATCGACCGCACCGCCGACGCCGCGTTGCGCCGCACCACCGCGCCGGTCCGGCTGACCCTCGACGCGCAGGCCTCCGTGGCGACATCACGCAATGTCATCGCCCAGACCACCACCGGCGACACCACCAATGTGGTGATGGCGGGCGCCAACCTGGACAGTGCGCCCCGCAGCCCAGGGATCAACGACAACGGCACCGGGGTGGCCGCGCTGTTGAGCATCGCCGCGGCGCTGGGGCCGGCGCCGGCGGCCGGCAACGCCGTCCGGTTCGCCTTCTGGGGTTCCGAGAGTCTGGGCGCAGCAGGCAAATACGTCGCCGGCCTGGACGCGGGCCAGCTCGACGATATCGCCGCCTACCTGGATGCGGACATGCTCGGCTCGCAGAACGCCGGCTTCTTCACCTATGACGGTGACCAGTCCGCCGCGGCCAACGAGGCACCCGAGGGTTCGGCCGGGATCGAGCGCACCCTGGCCGGCTACCTCAACCTTGCCGGTGTCCGGCCCGCCGACATCCCGCTCGACAACGCCGGCGACTACGGCCCGTTCCTGACCGCGGGCGTGCCCGTCGGTGGCCTGACCACCGGATCGAACCAGCGCAAGAGCGCCGTGCAGGCCCGGCTCTGGGGTGGGCGCGCCGGGACCGCCTTCGACCCCAATCACGGCACCGCCCGCGATGACATCGAGAACGTCGATCACCGCGCGCTGTCGATCACCGGACCGGCGCTGGCGTTCGCCATCGGCACCTATGCGCATTCGATCGAGGGCGTCAACGGTGTGCCGCCCCGGGACCGCCGACAACGCCGAGGATGAGGACACATGTATCTGCGCATCGATCCCCGCACCACACCGCCGCTCGTCGAGGTCGTCGAACCCGAGGATTTCACCTCCTTCAAGGTCGTGGTGGTCACCGCATCGCACTCCTGGGTGGATCCCGCTGACCTGACCGCACTCGCCGGGCGCGCCGGCGACCCCGACTGGCAGCAGAAGCTGGCGGGCATGGTCTCCTATGCCGAGTCCAAGGGCTGGCTCGACGGCCAGGGCCGTATCCGCGCCCACGTGGAGACCCAGGACGGGTAGCCATCGGGCACCATGAGCCGGTGAAAAAACCCGGCGTTCTCGAACGCCTCGCCCGTCGTGCCATCGCCGCACCCCGACGGATCCTCGCCGTCGCCGCACTGCTCGCGGTCGCGGCGGCGATCTTCGGTGTCCCGGTCACCCAGAAGCTGACCGCCGGCGGATTCCAGGATCCCGGCGCGGAATCCAGCCAGGCGGCCGAACTGCTGACCGGCAGGTTCAACCAGGGCGATATGCAGTTGCTGATCGTGGTGTCGGACCCGTCGGGCGCCATGGGCCCCGACGCCCGCCGGGTGGGGACCGAGATCGTCTCGGCGTTGCGGGACTCCGAGCATGTGGCCGAGGTGAGTTCGGCGTGGACCGTGCCGCAACCCGCCGCCGCCGAACTGCTCAGCCGGGACGGCACCGCGGGATTGATCGTCGCCGGTATCACCGGAGGCGAGAAGTACGCCCAGAATCACGCCAAGGAGCTTGTCGACACCCTGGTCCACGACCGGGATGGCGTGCGCGTGCAGGCCGGTGGCCTGGCCATGGTGAACACCCAGATCACCGAGCAGTCGCAGCGCGACCTGCTGGTGATGGAGTCGATCGCCATCCCGTTCAGCTTCCTGGTCCTGGTGTGGGTGTTCGGTGGGCTGCTCGCCGCCGCGGTGCCGGTGGTGGTCGGGGTGATGGCGATCCTCGGTTCGCTGGCGGTGCTGCGGCTGATCACGATGGCCACCGATGTGTCGGTGTTCGCCCTGAATCTCTGCATGGCAATGGGTCTGGCGCTGGCCATCGATTACACGTTGCTGATGATCAGCCGCTACCGCGACGAACTCGCCGACGGCGCCGGCCACGAGGACGCCTTGGTGCGGATGATGGTGACGGCGGGGCGCACCGTGGTGTTCTCGGCGACGACGGTGGCGTTGCCGATGTCCACGCTGGTGCTGTTCCCGATGTACTTCCTGAAGTCCTTCGCCTACGCCGGGGTGGCCACCGTGGTGTTCGCGGCGATCGCTGCGTTGGTGCTCACCCCGGCGGCCATCGTGCTGCTCGGTGACCGGGTCAAAGGCCGGCGCGCGCGGGAGCCCAAACCCGTCGAGGCACAGTTCTGGTACCGCTCAACCACATTCGTGCTCCGCCGCGCCGTCCCGATCGGCGTCGCGGTGGTGGTGTTGCTGGTTTTGCTGGGACTGCCGTTCACCGGGGTCAAATGGGGTTTCCCCGATGACCGGGTGTTGCCGGCCGGCGCGTCGGCGCATCAGGTCGGTGACCGGCTCAGGCAGGATTTCGCGCACGACTCGGCGACCGATGTCAGCGTCGTCATTCCTGATTCGGCCGGCCTGACGCGCGCCGACCTGGATCGCTATACGGCTGAATTGTCCGCGGTGCCCGAGGTTTCGGCGGTCTCACCGCCGGTGGAACGCGATGGCAGCACGTTCCTGCGGGTGTCCAGTTCGGCGCCGTTGTTCTCCGACGCCTCGGCGGCGCAGCTGGACCGGCTGCACGAGGTGGCCGGCCCGGCCGGCCGTCAGGTGTTGCTGGGCGGGGTCGCGCAGACCGACCGCGACAGTGTGGATGCGATCGGCGCGAAGCTGCCGCTGGTGCTCGGGCTGATCGCGGCCATCACGTTCTGTCTGCTGTTCCTGCTCACCGGCAGTGTGGTGCTCCCGCTGAAAGCGGTCGTGCTCAACATCTTGTCGCTGACTGCCACTTTCGCCGCGATGGTGTGGATCTTCCAGGACGGGCACCTCGGCGCGCTGGGCACCACGCCCACCGGCACGCTGGTCGCCAACATCCCGGTGCTGCTGTTCTGTATCGCCTTCGGGTTGTCGATGGACTACGAGGTGTTCCTGCTCGCCCGGATCCGCGAGTACTGGCTGGCCTCGGGGCGCACCTCGGCCGATGTCGGGGAGAGCGTCGCGCTCGGGCTGGCACGTACCGGTCGCGTGGTTACCGCTGCCGCACTTGTGATGTCGATCTCGTTTGCCGCACTGATTGCGGCAAATGTGTCCTTCATGCGGATGTTCGGCCTGGGGCTGACGCTGGCGGTGTTGATGGACGCCACGCTGGTGCGAATGGTCCTGGTACCGGCGTTCATGCAGGTGATGGGGCGCTGGAACTGGTGGGCGCCCAGGCCGTTGGCCCGGCTGCATGACCGGATCGGACTGAATCACTGACGGATTGAACCCAACGGCGTAGCACCCCGTATTCAGGGTATGGCCACTAATCTCGCCGGAATGCCCAGTGACAGCACGATCGCCGGTGTGCACGGGGTGTTGCCCCCGCACCGGTACACCCAGGACGAGATCACCGAGGCGCTGCTTGCCCTGCCCGGATACGAGGGTCTCGAAGACGCCGTTCGCGGACTGCACAAGAGCGCCAAGGTGAACAGCAGGTATCTGGTCCGGCCGTTGGAAGAGTATGCGGCACTGACTGATTTTGGCGAGGCGAACAATCTTTTCATAGAGCACGCAACCGAACTCGGGTCTGCTGCGCTGGCCGGCGCGCTCGACGAGGCGGGCCTGCGGCCCGAGGACGTCGACCTGATCATCACCACCACGGTGACCGGCGCGGTGGTGCCGTCGCTGGACGCCCGGATCGCCGGCCGGCTCGGGTTGCGCGCCGATGTGCGTCGGATCCCGATCTTCGGGCTCGGCTGTGTGGCCGGCGCGGCCGGGATCGCGCGGCTGCACGACTACCTGCGCGGTGCGCCCGACAAGGTGGCGGTGCTGGTGTCGGTGGAGCTGTGTTCGCTGACGCGCAAACATCATCCGTCGATGCCGACGCTGGTGGCCGGTGCGCTGTTCGGCGACGGCGCCTCGGCGGTGGTGGCCGTCGGTGCCCAGCGGGCCGAGCAACTGAACCCGGCCGGGCCGGATGTGCTGGACTCGCGCAGCCACCTGTACCCGGACTCGCTGCACGCGATGGGCTGGGACATCGGCACCGAGGGTTTCGAGATCGTGCTCAGCGCCGAGGTGCCGTCCTTCGTCGGGCGCTACCTCGGTGACGATGTCACCGGATTCCTTGGCGCACATGACCTCACCGTCCCCGATATCGGCACCTGGGTCAGCCATCCGGGTGGCCCGAAGGTGATCGAGGCCATCATCGACACGCTGTCGCTGCCGTCGGACGCCCTGGACCTGACCTGGCAGTCGCTCGCCGAGATCGGCAACCTGTCCTCCTCGTCGGTGCTGCACGTACTGCGCGACACCATCCGCAAACGGCCGACCGCGGGCACCCCCGGTGTGCTGATGGCGATGGGGCCGGGCTTCTGCTCCGAACTCGTGCTGCTGCGGTGGCGTTGATCCGATGAGGGCATTCGTCGCACTGATCCTGCTGGTCGCGGTGGAGCGGGTGGCCGAACTGGTGGTGTCCAAGCGCAACCTCGAATGGAGCAGGGCCAACGGCGGCCGCGAATTCGGGGCCGGGCACTACCCGGTGATGGTGGCGCTGCACACCGGCCTGCTGGCCGGGGCGGTGCTGGAGGCGCGCACGCGCAGGCGCTGGATCTGGCCGGCATTCTGGGTGGTGGTGGCCGCTCAGGCGCTGCGCTGGTGGTGCATCACCACCCTCGGTAAGCAGTGGAACACCAGGGTGGTCGTGGTGCCGGGCGCGCCGCGCATCGTCGGCGGGCCGTATCGCCTTGTGCCACATCCCAATTACGTGGCCGTGATCCTCGAGGGAGCCGCGCTGCCGCTGGTGGGTGGGGCCTGGATCACCGCGGGGGTGTTCTCGGCGGCCAACGCACTGCTGCTGCGTACCCGGATCCGGGTGGAGAACGAAGCACTGCGGGGTCTGACATGAGCGCGTTGACGTGATCGATCTGCTGGTGGCCGGAGGCGGGCCCGCGGGCCTGGTCACCGCCGCGCACGCCGCGCGTGCGGGCCTGCAGGTCGTCGTCGTCGAGCACCGGCGCGGGCCCATCGACAAGGCCTGCGGTGAGGGTCTGATGCCGCACTCCCTGGCCCACCTGGACCGGCTCGGGGTGGATTTCGGCGGACACCCGTACCGGAATTTCTATGGCATCCGCTACCTCGACGGCCGCCGCACCGCCGAGGCCCGGTTCGCCAACGGTCCGGGCCGCGGGGTGCGCCGCACCGTGCTGCACGACGCGCTGTCCAAGGCCGTCGCCGACGCCGGGGTGCAGGTGGTGCACGGTGAGGTCGGCGAGGTCACCCAGGACGCAACCTCGGTGAGCGCCGCGGGATTGCGGGCCCGCTACCTGGCCGCGGCGGACGGCCTGCATTCACCGATCCGCCGTGCCCTGGGCCTGGCCGCACCCGAACCGCAGCGGCGGCGCTGGGGCATCAGACGCCATGTCCAGATCGCACCCTGGTCGGACTGCGTGGAGGTGCACTGGGGCCAGCGCCCGGAGGCCGGGGAAGTGTATGTGACCCCGGTCGGCGATGACTGCGTGGGCGTCGCGATCCTGAAGTCCACCCGCGGCGGCTTCGAGGACCATCTTCGGCAGTTCCCGGCCCTGATGGATCGGCTGCACGGTCTGCCGCACGGGCAGGACCGGGCGGCCGGGCCGCTGCGCCAGAAGGTCCGGCACCGCAGGGCCGGGCGGGTGCTGCTGGTCGGTGATGCCGCCGGCTATGTGGACGCCCTCACCGGTGAGGGTATGGGTCTGGCATTCGGCGCGGCCGAACTGCTGGTGAACTGCATCGTGGACGACCACGCGGCGGACTACGACCGCCGGTGGCGCACGCTCACCCGCCGGTACCGACTCCTGACCGCGGGCCTGCTGCACGCCACCGGGATCCGTCCGGTGCGGGCCGCCATCACTCCGGTGTCGGCGGCGCTTCCTGCGGTGTTCTCGACTGTGGTGAACGCGCTGGGCGAATAGCGCCCAGCCCGGTCATCCCGTGGTAGACGACCAGCGCCGCGATGGCGCCGAGCGAGATGCCGGTGAACGTCAACGACCCTGCCTGCCAGCTGAAGTCGGCGATGCCGATGATCAACGGGATGGCGGCGGTCATCTGGTTGACCGGCTTGGAGAAGTCCACCTGATTGGTCAGCCAGATCCGGATGCCGAGCACCCCGACCAGCCCGTAGAGCACGATGGTCGCTCCGCCCAGCACGCCCGGCGGAATGGCCGAGATCGTCGCACCCACCTTGGGGCACAACGACAAGACGATGGCGACCACGGCGGCCACCCCGTAGGCGGCCGTCGAATAGCTCCGGGTGGCGGCCATGACGCCGCTGTTCTCGGCGTAGGGGGTGGTGGCCGAGCCGCCGCCGGCGCCGGCGAGCACGGTGGCCACCCCGTCGGCGGCCAGCGCCTTGCCCATCAGCGGGTCCAGGTCGGTGCCCGTCATCTGGCCCACCGACTTCACGTGCCCGATGTTCTCGGCGACCAGCGCGATGACTGCGGGCAGGAACAGCGGCAGCACGGCGAGGCTGAATGTCGGTGTCTGGAACTCGGGCAGCCCGATCCAGGCCGCCTGCGCGATGCCCGACGTATCGACCTCACCGAGCGCCAGCGCCAACAGATAGCCGATCACCACCGCCAGGAAGATCGCGAGCCGCCCGATGAGGCCCTTGAAGAAGGCCAGCGCGCCGACCAGCAGCACCAGCGTCACCAGGCCGACCAGCGGGCCCTGCTCGAAGTTCGTCTTCGCCGCCGGCGCCAGGTTGAACCCGATCAAGGCGACGATCGCGCCGGTGACCACCGGGGGCAGAACCAGATCCAGCCAGCGGGTGCCGATCACGTGCACGACCCCGCCGATCAGGATGAGCAGCAGCCCCACCGCGATCAGGCCGCCCAGCGCGGAACCGGTGCCCTGCGCGGTGACCGCGGCGGTGACCGGGGCGATGACCGCGAAACTCGACCCCAGATAGCTCGGTAGCCGGTTGCCGGTGATCAGCAGGAATCCGATCGTGCCGACACCGGAGAACAGCAGGGTGGTGGCGGGCGGGAAGCCGGTCAGCACCGGCACCAGGAACGTCGCCCCGAACATCGCGACGACGTGCTGGGCGCCGATCCCGAGGGTGCGCGGCCAGCTCAGTCGTTCATCGGGGGCGACGACATCGGCATCGGGTCCCACGTATTTCCAGCGCAGCATGGTCACGAGTGTCGACTACACACCAGCATCGCGCCCACCGCAATCACAGCGAGACCGATCAGCACCGAGGTCGCCGGCAGCGTGAAGGCGAGCAGCAGGCAGCCTGCCAGCCCCAGCGCGGGGATGATTCGGCGTCGTGGTTGCAGCGTCCAGGCACTGGCGTTGGCGATCGCGTAGTAGACCAGCACCGCGAATGACGAGAAACCGATCGCCCCGCGGATGTCGACGAAGGACACCAGCACGGCGACGATGACCCCCACGGCCACCTCCGCGCGGTGCGGACCGCCGAAGCGCGGATGCACCACCGCCAGAGCGGCGGGCAGGTACCGGTCGCGGGCCATCGCCAGGGTGGTGCGCGAGACTCCGAGGATCAGGGCCAGTAGCGAGCCGAGCGCGGCCACGGCAGCCCCGACCCGGACCACCGGGGCGAGTTCGGGGTGCCCGGCCGCCGTCACCGCGTCGGCCAGCGGTGCGGTGGCCGAGGCCAGCCCGGTGCTGCCCAGTACCGACAGCACCGCAACGGCGACGGTCGCATAGACCAGCAGGGTGATGCCGAGCGCGATGGGAATGGCCCGGACGATGGTGCGTGCCGGGTCGCGAACCTCCTCGCCCAGGGTGGCGATCCGTGCGTAGCCGGCGAAGGCGAAGAACAACAGACCCGCGGCCTGCAGGACCCCCCACCCGTCGACGTCCGCGGCGACGCTCAGCCGGGCCGCCTCGCCCGCGCCGGCCAGCGCGACCACCACGGCGGCCAGCACCGCGAGCACCGTCGCGACGATGATCCTGGTGAGCACCGCCGACTTCTGCACGCCGGCGTAGTTGACTGCGGTGAGGGCGATGACGGCGCCGACCGCGACGGCGTGCGCGGCCTCCGGCCAGGCGTAGACCCCGATGGTGAGTGCCATCGCCGCGCACGAGGCTGTCTTGCCGACGATGAAGCTCCAGCCGGCCATGTGGCCCCAGAACGCGCCGAGCCGTTCCCGGCCGTAGACATAGGTACCGCCGGACTGCGGATACAGTGCCGCGAGCCGGGCCGAGGAGGTCGCGTTGCAATAGGCGACAGCGGCCGCCAGTGCCAGACCGATGAGCAGCCCGGAGCCCGCGGCGGCCGCGGCAGGCCCGAGAGCCACGAAGATGCCCGCCCCGATCATCGAGCCCAATCCGATGACGACGGCGTCGAAAACGCCGAGAGTGCGCTTCAGCGGTCGCCTTTCGTCGCGCTCAGTCGGGCCATGCCGTTGACCGGTCCGTGGCCCCGGCCGATCGGGTACGCCGCCCGGATGCACTCGGAGACCCACACCTTGGCGAAGCCGACGGCTTCGGGAACGGTGTGGCCGTGCGCCAGTGCGGCGGCGATCGCCGCGGCGAGGGTATCACCGGCGCCGTGATCGTGCCGGGTGTCGACCCGGGCGGCGGCGAACCGATGAAAGTCCGTGCCGTCGAACAACAGATCGGAGCTGACCGGGGAGTTGCGCAGGTGACCGCCCTTGACCAGTGCCCAGCGCGGGCCCAGCGCGTGCAGGGCCCGGGCGGCGTCGCGTTGCGTCGCATCGTCGACGACGTCGATGCCGACGAGCAGGCGTACCTCGTCGAGATTCGGTGTCACCAGCGTGGCCAGTGGGATCAGGTCATCGCGCATCGCGTCGAGCGCGCTGGGATGCAGCAGTGGTTCGCCGACGTTGGAGGCGCAGACCGGGTCGACCACCAGTGGGACGGCGCCGTCGAGCCGTTCGGCGCGCCAGGTCGCCACCACGGTCTCGATGATGGCGGTGCAGGCCAGCATGCCGGTCTTGGCCGCCTCGATGCCGATATCGGAGGCCACCGCGCTGATCTGGCCCGCCACCACATCG
>SXGT01168077.1_pt1 | contig 12536 bp, 12 predicted proteins | sample 3176221 | NCBI WGS metagenome assembly SXGT01 (sample SAMN11356862, study PRJNA531348) | freshwater metagenome | isolation source: freshwater sample F1-120 | place: China: Fuxian Lake, Yuxi | collected 2017-12-25
CGATCGTCTCGGCGGCCACCACGCCCAGCGCCTCGGCCACGTGGGCGAGCAGCAGCTTGCTGGTCACATCGCCGATGGCGTAGCGGTGCGGCACGTTGGTGCGCATGTGGTCATCGATGTCGATGGCCTTGCGCTCGGTGAGCGCCACCCCGGTGTCCTCCAGCCCGAAGCCCTCGATGTTCGGCGCGAAGCCGATGGCCTGCATGACCTTGTCGGCCTTGAGCTCCTCGGACTTGCCGTCCTTGGACACCGTGACCGTGACCGTGGACCCGTCGTCCTCGATCGTCTCGACCTTGGTGCCGGTGAGGATCTTCACGCCCAGCTTCTTGTACTGCTTCTCGATCTCCTTGGAGACCTCGGCATCCTCGTTGGGCAGCGCGCGCGGCAGGAACTCGACGATGGTGACGTCGACGCCGTAGTTCTTCAGCACGTAGGCGAACTCCATGCCGATGGCGCCGGCACCGGCGATGATGATCGACCCGGGCAGGTCCCGCGACATGATCTGCTTCTCGTAGGTGACGACGTTCTCGGACAACGACGTGCCGGGCACCAGGCGGGTGGATGAGCCGGTCGCGATGATCGCGTTGTCGAAGGTCACCGACTCGGTGCCGCCCTCGTTGAGGTCGACCTCGATGGTGTTGGCATCGGTGAACTTGCCGTAGCCGTGGATCTAGTTGATCTTGTTCTTCTTCATCAGGAAGTGCACACCGGCGACGCGGCCGTCGGCGACCTTGCGGCTGCGGTCGAAGGCGGCACCGAAATCGAAGGTGGCCTCCCCGCTGATGCCGAAGGTCTTGGCTTCCTTGTGGAAAATGTGGGCGAGTTCCGCGTTGCGCAACAGCGCCTTGGACGGGATACACCCGACGTTCAGGCAGACGCCGCCCCAGTATTTGGGTTCGACGATCGCGGTGTTCAGACCGAGTTGGGCAGCGCGGATGGCCGCCACATATCCGCCGGGGCCGGCTCCGAGTACGACGACGTCATAATGGGTCACGGGTACCACCCTATCGGGGCGCGCGTTTGGTCGCGGACCCGTCTGGGTAACCCGAGACGGGCCTTCTCACCAATCCGAAACATTGATGGTGTCGAATGCCTTGAGATGTGTCGCACTGCGACCAAGAGGGGGAACCGCAATGCCGAACAAATTGACGCCACACTTCGAGGACGTCCAGGCCCACTACGACCTGTCCGACGAATTCTTCCAGCTGTTCCTCGACCCGACGCAGACCTACAGCTGCGCCTACTTCGAGCGTGACGACATGACGCTGGAAGAGGCTCAGCTGGCCAAGATCGACCTCGCGCTGGGCAAGCTGGGGCTGCAACCGGGCATGACGCTGCTCGACATCGGCTGCGGCTGGGGTGCCACGATGCGGCGCGCGGTGGAGAAGTATGACGTCAACGTCGTCGGGCTGACGCTGTCGAAGAACCAGGCCGCCCACGTGCAGCGCAGCTTCGACGCCATGGACAGCCCCCGGGACCGGCGGGTGCTGCTGCAGGGCTGGGAGCAGTTCAGCGAACCGGTCGACCGGATCGTCTCCATCGGTGCCTTCGAGCATTTCGGTTTCGACCGCTACCCGGATTTCTTCCGGATGGCCCATGACGCACTGCCCGACGACGGGGTGATGCTGCTGCACACCATCTGCGCGTTCAATCCCGCGAAGGCCAAGGAAGCGGGCATCCCGGTGACCTTCGAGCTGGCTCGGTTCGTGAAGTTCATCATCACCGAGATCTTCCCGGGCGGCCGCTTGCCGTCGGTCGAGATGGTCAAGGAGAAGGCCGCGGAGGGCAATTTCACCCTGACCCGTGAACAGTCCCTGCAGCTGCATTACGCCAAGACCCTCGATATCTGGGCCGAGAAGCTGCAGGAGCACAAGGACGAGGCGATCGCGATCCAGTCCGAAGAGGTCTACGAGCGCTACATGAAGTACCTCACCGGGTGCGCGAAGCTGTTCCGCGCGCGCCAGACCGATGTCGTGCAGTTCACCCTGGCGAAAGGCTGAGCTGCCGGTCGGCGAGCGCCGCGATCAGCTCGGGGTCGTGACTGACCACGACGACGACGGCGCCGGCGACCGAGATCTCCCGCAGCAATCCGCGCACCGAGGCCGATGCGATGGGGTCCAGCATCGCGGTGGGTTCGTCGCAGAGCACCGTGCCCGCGGATTGACCGAGCACCCGGCCCAGGCAGGCCCGCTGCAACTGCCCGTCACTGACCTGCCCCGGATACCGTTGCAGCAGGCCAGAATCCAGGCCGACCCGCGCGGCGAGCGCATCCACGGTGTCGGGTGCACCGCGGATCGCGGCGGGTTCGCCGATGATCCGCCGCAGCGTCCAGCGCGGGTTGCAGACCGCGCGGGGATGCTGGGCCAGCAGCGCGATCGACCCCGGGGGTGCCACGGCCGCTCCCCCGTAGTGCACCGTGCCGCGGTCCGGGGTCTGCAGGCCGGCCAGCACCCGCAGCAGGGTGGTCTTGCCGCTGCCCGAAGGCCCGGTGATCCCGGTGATCGCCGCGGCGGGCGCATCCAGGTCGATCGCGTCGAGCACCGTCGTGCCGCCGAAGGACACGGTCACTCCCGCTGCCCGCAGACTCACGCCGGCACCGCCCGCAGCAGGGCCCGCGTGTGGGGATCATCGACGGCCAGCGCCGCATCGAGCGGCAGTTGACGGCGCACAGCACCGTCGGCCATCACCGCGATATCGGAGCAGACGCCGGCGCGCAGCAGGGACGGCACGTCATGGGTGATCGCCAGCACCGCGGCGCCCGCGGCCGCGGCCGCACCGAGTAGTGCCCAGACGACCGCAGCGTTCTCCGGGTCCAGCGCCGAGGTCGGTTCATCGGCCAATAGCAGGCCTGGGCGTCCCGCGATCGCGGCCGCGATGGCCGCACGCTGGGCCATGCCGCCGGACAGTTCGTGCGGGTAGCGGCCCAGCGCGTCGACGGGCAGCGCGACGGCCGCGCACAGCTGCGCGGGTGTCCGGTCGGCACCCAGCCGGGCGCAGACCTCGTCGAGCTGGGCGCCGAGGGTGCGCACCGGGGTGAACGAGGTGGCCGCCGACTGCGGCACCACCCCCACGTGAGCACCCCGCAGCAGCCGCCATGCCGGCTCATCGTCATGACGGATTTCTCTGTCGCCGAGCACTATTCGCCCCGACACCCGCGATCCGGGCGGCATCAGCCCGCTCAGCGCGGAGGCCACCAGCGATTTGCCGCAGCCCGATTCGCCGACCAGCGCGGTGACCCGGCCGGCGGGCACATCCAGATCCACCCCGTCGAGCACCCGCACGGTTTCCGTGCCGCGGCGCCGGATCGCGATGTCCACGGTCAAGCCGTCGAGCCCGGTCACCAGACCTGCCCCACCGGTGGGCGGTGCCGCTCACGTACCAGGGTGCCGACGGCCGCGAAGGCGAGTGCGGTCACGACGAGTGCCGCGGCGGGGACGACCAGCGTCCACCACGCGCCGGTCAGCACATCGCCGCGGGCGTCGCTGAGCAGCGTGCCGAGGCTGGCCCGGTCCGGGGAGAGCCCGACCCCGAGGAAGGACAGGGTGGATTCGTGCCACACCGCGTGCGGCAGCACCATGACTATGGCGACCAGCGCCTGGCCGGTGACCGCGGGCAGCAGATGGCCGCGCGCGATGAACCAGCGGGACGCACCGGCCAGCCGGGAGGTCTGGATCCAGCCGGAGTCGGTGACCGCCAGCAGTTCGGCGCGGACCACCCGGGCCACCGCGGGCCAGTGCGTCAGCGCGATCGAGGCGATGATAGCCAGCGGCGCACCCCGCCACATGGCCGCGATCACGATGCCGACCACCAGGTGCGGCAGCGCGTTGAACCCGTCGACCAGCCGCATCACCACGGCGTCGACCCAGCCGCCGGCCAGCGCGGCGGCCACCCCGACGGCCAGGCCCAGCACGGTGGCCGCCACGGCGCACACCACGGCGATCAGCAGCGACACCCGCAGCCCCGCGGCGGTGCGGACCAGCAGGTCATAGCCGGAATGGTCAGTGCCCGCCAGATGCCCGGCGCCCGGTGGCCGCAGCGCCGCCGCGAAATCGGCGACCTGCTCCCCGGCAGCCAGCGGGATGCCAACGGCGGCCGCGGCGATCACCGCAAGCACGATCCATGGCCACCTGATGCGACCACCTCGCACGCTCATGCCGCGACCCTGACCCTCGGGTCGATCGCCACCGCCGCGGCGTCCGACAGCGCCGAACCGGCGAGCACCGCGAGTGCAGCCCCGACGGTCAGCGCGGCAAGCAGCGGAAAGTCCAGGGCTGCAGCAGATTCCACCAGCACTGCGGCCATACCCGGCCAGCCGAAGACGGTCTCGACGATCGCGGCGCCGGCGATCAGCTCGGGCAGCCGGGTGCCCAGCAGCGCGAGCGTGGGCAGCACCGACACCGGCGCGACGTGGCCGCGCAGCAGCGCACCACCGTGCACACCGCGGGCCCGCGCCCCGCGCACGGCGTCGGACTGGGTGCTCGCCACCACCGCGGCGCGGGTGGTGAGCAGCAGCCACGGAATCTGGGAGATCGTCAGCGCGATCCACGGCAGGACGGCGTGCCGCAGCACGCCGGCGATCGTGTAGTCCGCTCCCGGCGCCACCGCCCCGGATGCCGGCAACCAGCGCAGTACGACCGCGACCACCAGCACCAGCCCCAGGGACACGACGAAGGGCGGCACCGCGGCGGAGACCACCGCGACGCCGGTGCAGAGCCGGTCGACGACCCCTCCGTGGCGCATCCCGGCGACAGCGCCCGCCACGATCGCCACCACCGCGGCGGTCAGCAGCGCGGCACCCGAGAGCAGCAGCGTGAACGGCATCCGTTCGGCCAGCACGGTGGCCACCGGCTGCGATTGGGTGGACGACCAGCCGAGGTCACCGTGCGCCAGCCCGCCCGCCCACTGCCACCATGCCCGCCACCACGGAAGATCGATCTCGTAGGCGGTCCGCATCGCCGCACGCTGGGACTCGGTGGCGAACTGGTAGTTGGAGCCCAGGTAGGCGGCCAGCGGGTCGAACGGCGACAGCGAGGCCACCCAGAACATGGCCGCCGAGATCGCCAGGGTCAACGGGACCGCGACGGCGACGCGGATCCCGAGCAGTTTCAGCGCCGGGCCGCAGCGCGGCGACCAGGGGAATGTCACCGCTGCCATGCAGCCAGATCCCACCACGGTCCCCAGCCGACCCCGTGCGAATGCGGTTCCAGGATGGGTGCGCTCTGCTGCCAGCCCAGGTTCCGGTAGCCGTAGGCGTGGTCGAGAAACACCAGGAAGACCTGGGACGGAGCGGCTGCGTAGGTGGCCTGAATCCGGCGGTACAGCTCGTCCTTGGCGGGCCCGGAGGCCGATGCGCTCGCCTGCTCCAGCAGCGCGTCGAGCCCGGGCGCGGTGAAGTTCCCGGGGTTCGCATAGGGCGACGAATCCGGCACCCGGGTGTGCAGGGTGTCATGGACCTGCGAGTCGATGCTGTAGGGCGTCGCGCCCCCACCGAGCAGCACCGCGGCATCGCCGAAGCGGGTGTCGATCTCATCCCAGCTGCTTCCCCGTGGCCGGACGTCGATGCCCAGCGGTTTCATCGCCGCGGCGAAGGCCACCGAGATATCGCGCCGCAGGGTGTCCTGCGCGTTGTACAACAGTTCGAACGACGCTGCGACGCCGTCCTTTTCGCGGATCTGATCGCCTGCGGCGCGCCAGCCGGCCTCCTCCAGCAGCGCCGTGGCCCGCTCCCGGTCGAATCGGTACTCCGCGTCCGGGTTGTGGGCGGCGCCGTACACGGCGGCCACCGGCGTGCTGGCCGCCCGGCCGTAGCCGACGAGGACGTCGCGGACCATCGCCTCGCGGTCCACCCCGATGTTCATCGCCAGCCGCGCCTTCGGGTCCGCGGTGAACGGGTTGCCCGCGGGCAGCGACACCCCGCGCCAGTCCGCCGATGCGACGCCGACGGTCTCGATGCCGTCGCGCGTGATCGAGCCGATGAGCCGCGGCGGCAGGCTGGTGCCGTCCGCCGAGCCGGCGACCATGGCCTGCGCGCGGGCATTGTCGTCGGGGGTGTAGGTGTAGACGACGCGCTTGATCTGGGCGGGCGCACCCCAGTAGTCGTCGCGGGCGACCATCACGGCCTGATCCGGGCGCAGGCTTTCCAGCCGGTACGGGCCGGTGCCCACCGGTTCGGTGTTCACCGCCCAGTCGGCCGCCGGGGCGGCCTCAACCTTCTCCGACGGCAGGATGCCCAGCAGGAGGTAGGGCCGCGGGTCGGCGGCGGTGTTCAATTCGACGGTGACGGCATCGGGACCGTCGGCGCTGACCCGCACGATCGGCGCGATGGAGGTTGCGATCTCGGAGGCGACCGCCGGATCGCGCACCGCGTCGTAGGTGGCGACGATATCGGCCGAGTCGAGTGCGCTGCCGTCGGAGAACCTGACCCCGGACCGCAGCGGCAGCCGCCAGGTATTGGGGCCGGCCGGTTGCGGGGGTTGGGCTGCCAGGGCTGGAACGAGCTCGGGCAGCGACGTGTCGGTGGTCGCGGCCGGCCGGTACAGCCCGTCGTAGATCGGGGACACACCAGTCTCCGCGTAGCCGTTGACCGGGTTGTAGCCGCCGAGCTCGTATCCGTCGGAGAGCACGATCTGGTCGGGGTGCTCGCCTCCGGACGGCGCGGCGCAGCCCGCGAGCAGCACGACGGCCAGCGCGACGGCCGGAGTCTTCATGTGTCTATCTGAACACATGAAGTGAATATGTTCAGCCCAGGCGTTGCGGCACCGGGCAGGCCTCGTGCGCCTCGGCCACGATGCGGGTGCCCTCATGCTGGGGCCGAGCGCCGGCCTCGTACTGCGCCCCGGTGATCGGGGCGGCCAATCCGGCGGTCTCCTCGTCGGTGAACACCCGGCCGCGGCTCAGGAATCGCATGCCCTCCGGGGATTCCAGGCTGAACCCGCCGCCACGGCCCGGCACGACGTCGATCACCAGCTGGGTGTGCTTCCAGGCGTCGAACTGCGGGCCGGAAATCCAGACCGGGACGCCATCGCCGACGTCGAGCACCGCCAGCAGGATGTCGCGGTCACCGACGATGAAGTCCCCCTCCGGGTAACACATCGGCGAGGACCCGTCGCAGCATCCGCCGGACTGATGAAACATCAAGGCCCCGTGGCGGTTCTGCAGTGTGCGCAGCAGGTCTGCGGCGGCCGCGGTGATCAGAGCTCGGCTGGTCATGTGCCCAGGCTACGCGCACGGTAAGAATTGAGGCATGAGTTCTGACCCGTATCTCTGGCTCGAAGACGTCACCGGCGACGACGCACTGGACTGGGTGCGCCGGCACAATGAACCGACCCTGGCCGACCTCGGCGACGACGAGTTCGAGGCCATGCGCACCGAAGCGCTGCAGGTGCTCGACACCGACGCCCGCATCCCGTACGTGCGCCGGCGCGGGGAGTACCTGTACAACTTCTGGCGCGACGAGGCCAACCCGCGCGGTCTGTGGCAGCGCACCACGCTGGAGAGCTACCGCAGCGACACCCCCGACTGGGATGTGGTGATCGATGTCGACGCGCTGGCGGCCGCCGACGGCGAGAACTGGGTGTGGGCCGGCGCCGATGTCATCGAACCCGACCACGCGCTGGCGCTGATCAGCCTGTCCCGCGGCGGGGCCGACGCCGTGGTGGTACGGGAATTCGACATGCGCACACGCGAATTCGTGAAGGGCGGATTCGAACTACCCGAAGCCAAGACCCAGATCACCTGGGCGGACGAGAACACCGTGCTGGTCGGCACCGACTTCGGCCCGGGTTCGCTGACCGATTCCGGCTATGCCCGGCTGGTCAAACGGTGGCGGCGCGGGGAGGCCCTGGCCGACGCCGTCACGGTCTATTCTGGGGAGCAGGCCGACGTCCTCGTCGCGGCCTCGGTGGACCGCACCCCCGGTTTCGAGCGGACCATGATCAGCCGCGCGGTCGACTTCTTCAACGACGAGATCTACGAGCTACGCGGCGAAGAACTGCTGCGCGTCGATGCCCCCACCGACGCCAGCGTCTCGGTGCACCACGACTGGTTGCTCATCGAGCTGCGCACCGATTGGGACGGGTACCCGGCGGGATCGCTGTTGACCGCCAGTTATACCGAATTCGTCTCGGGCACAAAGAATCTGACCGTGGTGTTCGAGCCGGATGCCCACACCAGCCTGCACCAGTACTCGTGGACCCGGGACAGACTCGTCGTGGTCACACTTGCCGATGTCGCCAGCCGCGTGCAGATCTTCACCCCCGGCGAGTGGACGGCGGCCGAGCTGGCCGGGGTGCCGCCCAACGCCAACACGGTGATCGCCGCCGCCGACTCACACGGTGACGAGATCTTCTTGGATTCAAGCGGTTTCGTCACGCCGTCACAGCTGCTGCACGGCACACCGGATGGCCCGGTCACCCGGATCAAGCAGGCGCCCGGCTTCTTCGACGCGGACGGTATCGAGGTCGCACAGCATTTCGCGACGTCGGCCGACGGCACCCGGATCCCGTACTTCGTGGTCGGCCGGCCCGGCGCGGCGGGGCCGACACTGCTGGGCGGCTACGGCGGCTTCGAGGTGTCACGCACACCGGGCTATGACGGGGTGCTGGGCCGGCTGTGGCTGGCCCGCGGAGGCACCTACGTGCTGGCCAACATCCGCGGCGGCGGTGAGTATGGGCCGCGCTGGCACACCCAGGCGATGCGCGCGGGCCGCCACCTGGTGGACGAGGACTTCGCCGCGGTGGCACGGGATCTGGTGGCGCGCGGCGTGACCACGGTGGCGCGACTGGGCGCCCAGGGCGGCAGCAACGGCGGCCTGCTGATGGGCATCATGCTGACCCGCTACCCGGACCTGTTCGGTGCCCTGGTGTGCAGTGTGCCGTTGCTGGACATGAAACGGTTCCACCTGCTGCTGGCCGGGGCCTCCTGGGTGGCCGAGTACGGCAACCCCGATGATCCCGACGACTGGGAGTTCATCTCGAAATACTCGCCGTATCAGAATATTTCGCCCGACCGCAGCTATCCGCCGATCCTGATCACCACCTCGACCCGCGATGACCGGGTGCACCCCGGGCATGCCCGCAAGATGACCGCCGCCCTCGAAGACGCCGGGCATCCGGTGAGCTACTACGAGAACATCGAGGGTGGGCACGGCGGCGCGGCGGACAACGCGCAGGCCGCGTTCCGGGCGGCGCTGATCTACCGCTACCTGTGGCGGACCCTCGGCGGTTAGTCCGCCTGGTCCGCGCGCGCCAGGGCGTCGCTGTACTTGGCGAGGTCGAGTTCCTCGGCGGTCACCGCTTTGGTGCCGTTGTAGACGTCGCGGTCGATCTCGTCGTCGGCATTGGCGACCAGCATCGCCACGAAGGTATCCCCGTTGACGTTGAGGAAGGTGCGGAAGATCCCGGCGAACCAGTCCACGGCGATCAGCAGCCCGACGGCCTCGAATGGCAGCCCCAGCGAGGTGGCCAGGAACATCGCGACGACAGGGAAGCCGCCGGGGACGGTGATGGTGCCCATGTTGAGCAGGATCGCCAGGGCCATCCCGAGCGCGATCTGACCGAAACTGAGGTTGATATCGCCGGCCTGGGCCAGGAACATCACCACGATCATGTAGTTCAGCACGGCCCCGTAGGAGCCCATCGTCAGCCCGATGGACAGGGTGAAGTTGGCGACCTTCTGGCTGACCCCCACCTTCTCGACGGCGTTGCGCAGCACGGTCGGGAAGGTGACCGCCGAGCTGGTGGTGGTGATGGCGATGGCGGTCTGCTCGGCGAGCTTCTCCGGCAGCTTCAACGGGCTGAGCCGGGTACGCACCGTGACGACGAGCACGAACAGCGCGAAGAGGATGAGCACCCCGAGCAGCGTGGTGCCGAGGTATTTCAGCGCCGTGGTGACCACCGAGAAACCCACGTCACCGGCGAGCGCAGCGAGCAGGCAGAAGACGCCGACCGGCGCGATGTACATCACCAACCGGATCATGGTCAGCACGATCTGCTGGATCTGATCGATGAAGCCGAGCACCGAATCGTCGCCACGGGAGTTGATGTGGCTGCGCAGCGCGATACCGAACAACAACGAGAACACGATGATGGGGACCATCGTGGCGGTCGACATCGCGTTGAAGATGTTGGTCGAGACGAAGTTCAGCAGCGTCTCCTGCCAGCCCAGCGCCTCCCCCGCGGACTCCTGCAGAGCGGGATCGAGTTCCTGAGTGAAGACCATGCCCGCGCCGGGCTGGATCCAGGTGCTCAGCAGCCACGCCAACACCGCGGCGACGAAGGAGAAGCCGAGCATCCATTTGAAGGTGCGGAAGGCGATCCGACCGGTGCCGGCACCCGTCATCGACGCGGTGGCCACGATGACCGAGGCCACCACCAGCGGCACGATCGACATCTGGATGAGCCGGATGAACATGTCCCCGACGAACTTCAGATTGGCCGCCCACTCGCCGACGAGCAGACCGAAAGCGATACCGCCGACGGCCGCGATCCCGATCTGCACGGCGGGGCTGGAAAGAGTCTTCATCGCCACGAAAGTAGTTCGGGCGCACTACCCCCAGGTGTCGGCGCGATTTCACGCGCGTTACCCGGCCGGCACGCCCCGGTTGGCGGTGATCGGCAGGTCCAGGAACGTGCGGAGGCGCGGTTATGCTGACGCCGATGTCCGGATTCTCGGTGTTCAAACGCTATCTCACCATCCAGGCCATGACGCTGGTCTGCGGGATCGTCGGGCCGATCTTCCTGTTCGTCTACTTCGCCGCCCAACCGGACCCCACCATCAGATGGATGTACTGGGCCGGCCTGTTCATCACGGCCGCCGATGTGCTGATCGCGCTGGCGATCACGTCCGCAGTCACCACCCGTGCCGACTCGGTGGAGAAACTTGGCCACCGCATGCGCAACCACGGCCGATAGCCACCACCCCCCGCGTACGCTCCCCCCATGAGCCGGCTATCGAGCGTGGACGCAGCATTCTGGTTCGCCGAAACCGATGGCTGGCACATGCACATCGGGGCGTGCGCCATCTGCGACCCGACCGATGCACCCGACTTCAGCTTCGAACGCGTACGCGAACTCGTCGCCAGCCGATTGCCCGAACTCCCCCAGTTGCGCTGGCGGGTGACGGGTGCCCCGATGGGGATGGACCGGCCGTGGTTCGTCGAGGACGACGACCTCGACATCGACTTCCACATCCGGCGGATTGCCGTGCCTGCGCCGGGGGGTCGCAAGGAGTTCGACGAACTGGCCGGCCGACTGATGTCCTACAAACTCGACCGGTCCAAACCGCTGTGGGAACTGTGGTGGATCGAGGGCCTCAAGAACGGCCGCGTCGCGATCATCACAAAGATGCACCACGCCGTCGTCGACGGCGTCTCCGGCGCCGGGCTCACCGAGATCCTCTTCGACGTGACCCGCGAGCCACGCCCGCCCGCCGTCGACGTCGACCGCTCCCTCGTCGGCGTCGGTCTGCCGCGGCCCGAGGTCCGGTTCGTCAACGGACTGATCAACCTCGGCGTCAAGACGCCCTACCGGATCGCCCGGCTCATCGAGCAGACGGTGCGCCAGCAGATCGCGGTCCGCGGGATCGACAACAAGCCGCCGCGCTATTTCGATGGGCCGACAGTGCGATTCAACGCCCCGATCTCGCCGCACCGCAGGGTGGCGGGGGCGCGGGTCCCGCTGGAACGGGTCAAGGCGGTGAAGGAGGCGTTCGGGGTCAAGCTCAACGATGTCGTGCTCGCTCTGGTGTCCGGCGCCATGCGCGAATACCTCAAGGAGCGCAACGAGTTACCGGAGAAGTCACTGGTGTCCCAGGTGCCGGTGTCCACCCGGTCGGAGTCCGATAACGGTGTGGGCAACCAGGTGTCGGCCATGACGGTCGTGCTCGCCAGCGATATCGCCGACCCGGCCCGCCGCATCAAGGCCATCTACGCCTACACCCAGGGCGCCAAGGAGATGGCCAAGGCGCTGACCGCGAACCAGATCATGGGGTACACCGAGACCACGCCGCCGGGCCTGCTCGCCCTGGCGTCGCGGGCCTACGCGGCCAGCGGGATCGGCAGCTCGATCGCCCCGATGAACGTGGTCATCAGCAATGTGCCCGGCCCGGACTTCCCGCTGTATCTCGGCGGCGCGAAGGTCGAGAGCCTGATGCCGCTCGGCCCGCTGCTGTTCGATGTGGCACTCAACGTCACGTGCTTCAGCTACTGCGGTTCGGTGGATTTCGGCTTCATCACCACACCCGAGGTGGCGGCGGACATCCACAAGATGGCCGATCTGATCGAGCCTGCGCTCTTCGACCTGGAGGTGGCCGCGGGCCTGGCCGTCAGCGACGTGAAGCGGGTGCCGCCGCGCGGGCGGCGCTGAACTCCTCAGCGCTTGCGGGTGACCGGGACGTCTTCCTGACGTGACCCGCCGAGCCCGCTGAGCAGCGACACGATCACCCCGATGATCACCATGCCGCCGCCGACGGTCAGGGTGAGGTTCAGCCACATGTGCATGCTGTTGACCGCGTGGGCGACCATCACATCGGCGATGGCG
>SXGT01531197.1_pt1 | contig 12536 bp, 10 predicted proteins | sample 3176221 | NCBI WGS metagenome assembly SXGT01 (sample SAMN11356862, study PRJNA531348) | freshwater metagenome | isolation source: freshwater sample F1-120 | place: China: Fuxian Lake, Yuxi | collected 2017-12-25
ATTGTCCTGCCGGTGTTGCTGCAACCAGTCAATCATCCGGGTCTCGCCGGTATCAATCCTGATCTGTCGGGCCAATACCTGAATAACTGCCCCGATGCCCAAGGCCACATCATGCCGGGCAGTTTGCGCCCCTTCGATGTTGGCATATACCGCACGGTAGCCGCCACTGGCGTTCAGGTATTTCACCAAAGCCCTGAGCGAGGTGGTTTTGCCGGTCTGGCGGGGGGCGTGGAGGACGAAATAGCGTTTGGCCTGGATCAGCGACAGTACCTCCAGATGATCAATACGGGCGAGGGGATCAATCAGATAATGATCCGACGCTTCAGACGGGCCTGCGGTGTTGAACTGACGTGGGTAGGTCATGGGGCATCCTTATAAGGTGGCGTGAAGGTGGCATTATAGCCGCCATTGCGCCCACCTATCGCGCCTGCCCCGCGCCTTATTCCGAATTTACGTTAGCGGTGGTCGGGTATGGCGGGGCTTATACCCCTGGAATCGGTGAGTCACAAGAGCCTGCCCCGGCTTATTCAGGCAATAAGGTGTCCATCAGTAATTTGGTCCCCGCCATTCCGACCATCCCCCCCAGCCAGCGTTTCAGACTGCTCACCGGCAAACGATGGGCCAGTCGGGCACCGAGCGGGGCGGTGGTCACGCTGGCAAGGGCAATGCCCAGCCAGGCCGGCAGATGGATATAGCCCAGATTCCAGTCCGGCAAACCGGGTTGATTCCAGCCGGTCAGCAGGTATACCCCGCTGCTCATCAGGGCAATGGGAAAACCGCACACACTGGCGGTGGCAACGGCGTGGCGGGGGGAAAGCCCGCAGTAGAGCATGAAGGGAATGCTCAGGGTTCCACCGCCTATACCGACCAGGGCCGACAGACACCCGGTCAGCCACCCGGCCACAACCATCAGGCCGGTGCCGATACGGCGGACGGGCTGGTTCGAGCCGGTGGCGACGGGAACCAGCAGCGTAATCGCCACCCCCACCTGAAACAGGGCAACCAGCAGTTTGAACAGGGTGACCGGCAACACCTGCACCAGGTTGGCACCTGCCGCCGCGCCCAGCAAAATGGCGGGAGCCAGTTTGAGGGCAAACGGGCGATCCACATAACCTCGCCGGTGGTGCGCCAGCCCGGAAGCGATTGAGGTGGGAATGATGGTGGCCAGCGAGGTCGCCACCGCCATCACCATCAGCGATTCGCCCGGAAAACCCAGCAGAGCGAATCCCCAGTAAAGCAACGGTACGATAATCACCCCGCCGCCGATGCCGAACAGACCGGACAGCAGACCCGTGACCAGTCCCAGACAGAGATAGAGTGCGAAGGATAAGGCTGCGAGCATCCTGGTATGCGGAAATTTATCAGTGATCAGCGATGGCTTCAGTCTTGTCGATAGATCGACCAGACCGTCAACAGACCGTACAGGCTGAAGCATAGTATAAAGGCCGCAATGCTCATTCGATGATTCCACTGCTTCGCCTGTTCCTTCAGACCCTGCGACATCATGCGCTGGGTTATCATGTTGGAAAAGATCATCATGACGACAAACACATAAGCCAGTAGAAAATACTTATCCGCAATCATGGAGTAGCCCACTTTGGGGAAGGAATTTTTCTGGGACATGTGATACAGGAGAATGCCGATCAAGGCTGACAGGGTGGCGTTGATCCGGGGAGCAAACTGATCCAGCGGCACCCAGAATACCATCATTAGATTGATTCCGAGGATAATCATCAATGGCATGAAAAAGGTATATATGTAGGGATTTATAATGCGCTTCAAATCAATATCAAGATTGATGGTCGAAAAATAGACCCGGCTTTTGTAGCCTTTGCTGTGACGGTAGTCCGGATTGCCGAAGGTGGAATCAAAGCGATAGAGGTCAGAATAATAATCACGACCCCGGTAACTCCATTCCTGCGGCTTTATATCCGTGACCGGGGAGGTTTCCATGTGACGGGTATCCGGCACCAGCAGCATTTGCCTCGAGTTTTTGTTGACATGAGCCAGCGACATCCGCAAAACCTGGGAATCAAACGGGAACAGTTCCAGATCATAGGCCGTATTCAGGGTAATACGTTTCTTGTATGCCCGGTATTTTATTGTATTACTAAGGTTTTCCATGAACAGTTCGCTGCGATCACTCTTGTCGTTGACCGCGTTAACTGGAACAATCCGGTCAATGTCTTTGATATCCAGACCGGCTGACCATTTGAACCACATGAACAATTCTACCGTCCAGGTCATGTCGCGAATATTCACATCGGTAATCCGCAGGATATCGCAGCCGATAAACACCACATCAATAACCTGATAGGGAATGTGATCAATCAGCCGCATGGTACCCTTGTCAATTTGTTCTGCCAGTTGTTCCAGCAGGTATTCCTCACGTGGTTGCACCAGTTGGATCGGCATAATCCGGAATAATCCATTGACGATTTGGGCCACGTACAGGTCGCGGCGAATCGTGCGGTTTGAGGCATCGACCGCACCGGCGACAGCAAGGGGGGCCGACGCATTATCGACCGGTGCCGGTCGGTTGCCAGGATCAGGGTGGCTGGCCTGATACCGGTTCACATAGCGTGCAGTCATGGCGTCATCCTGTCTGAAATACAGCAATCCGGTGAGTCCTTCCACGGCATGTTGCAGATCCATGCCCGTCAGAAAATCACGGATTGCCGGTCGAGTCACTGACTCCGGTCGGTCCGGTCGGGCCAGGGCTTCAATGCTGCTGGCTACAAGTTGCAGGGAATCCCAGGCCATGACGGCAGCAAACGACGGTTTTTTCTGGTGACGGTTCTTGTAGTTCCGGAAAAAACGGGTGGCATTCCGGTTGGCAATTTCCCACATGAAAGGGGATACGACATGGACATTGCCGGTATATCGCTCATCCATGTCGATGAATTTATCGCTCATCCAGTTAAAGGCGGCCAGCAACGGTTGTTGCAGACCCTGCTGTCGCAACTGCGGCAGAATAACCATTCCGGTTTCGGAATGGGTCAGGGCAACGATGGCACCGAATCCGGCATTCTCCCGTGTATCAGGCAAATGGGTTTTTACCCAGTCAGGATCCGACGGTTCCGGTTCGACTTCCAGGGTTCTGGCCACGCTCAGTCCCAGTCGTGCCGCCTTCTGCATAAAAGCCTCCTTCATGGCCTGGCCCATTGATCCTGTGTTGTATATCAGCAGTATATTGTCCTTGCCGAGTACTTTACTGACATAGGTTGCCATATAACTTGCCTGGTCGGCATCAGTGACATTGACGGTGAAGGCGGCACGATTGATCGCCAGCATCTCGGTACTACTGACCCAGGGCGATAAAAAAGGTACTCCGGCTTCATTGAACACCTTGGCCGTCGCCAGGGCCGGCGTAGCATGATAATGCCCCATGGCAGCCATGATTCCCGGATCGGCAGCCATTTCCCGGGCGGCCACTGCTGCCTGTTCCGCATCGTCGTGGTCATCGCGGATCATCAACTCCAGATGGATGCCATTATCCGGGTGATTACGGTGATAGTCGTCAATGAACAACTGAGCCGAATTGCGGATGGCGATACCCTTGTCTGCACTGGGTCCGGACAAGGGTGCCAGAATACCGATTTTGTAGGTTTGGGCCGAGGCCGTTGTGCCCAGCCATAATTGCAGAAGGACGGGAAGCAGGATTCGGATGAAAAAAATCATGATATTTCTCCTGGTTATTGTTGTGCGTGAATTCGGGCCGGGGTCAGTGGTTACTCCCGTCACCCCTCGTCCTGCGATGGCAGGAGTAAACCGCTACGATCAGGCGGATCCGGTTTCGGCCACCAGCCATTCCAGCCGGTGGCCGCCCTGTTGCCGGGGTGACAGGATTTCGCGCAAGAGCGGTAATAGCGACCGCATCTGATCCGCCAGTGTCCAGGGTGGATTGATGACGATCAGGCCGCTGCCGGTCATGCGGGGAACCTCGTCCTGGGGCAGTACCGACAGTTCGATCAGCAGGGTGGCCGGGATTCCCAGCCGTTTGATTTTTCTCAGCCGTTCATCGGCGGTGGCCCGATCCTGAATCGGGTACCAGATGGCCAGAATGCCGGTCGGCCAGCGCCGATGGGCGTCCCGGATTCCGTCCAGAAGCCGGTGCCATTCATCCCGGGCTTCATAGGCCGGATCCATCAATACCAGCCCGCGTCGTTCAGGCGGTGGCAGCAGGGTTTTGAGTGCCTGGTAGCCATCGCAGTCCAGTACCCGCACCGCGCTATCGCCGGCAAATTCGTCCCGCAACAGGGTCAGCTCAGTGGAGTGCCGCTCACACAGGCTCATCCGATCACCCGGACGGATGAGCTGGCGTACCCGTCGGGGCGACCCCGGGTAAAACCGTAACCGGTTGCCCTGGTTGGCGGCCTGTATCACCCGCAGCCAGGGCTCCAGCAGCAGCGGGACGGGTTTATGCCGCAGCAGGCGGACGATGCCGGATTCATGCTCGCGGTTTTTCAGGGCCTGAGCCGATTCGAGGTCGTACCGACCGGTTCCGGCATGGGTATCCAGGTAAAAAAAGGGTTTGTCCTTGAGACACAGGTACTGCACGATCAGACTGATCACACCGTGTTTCAGTACATCGGCATGATTGCCGGCATGAAAGCCGTGACGATAACTCAACATGATTCGGTTCCGGTTGTCAGGCAGGTGGCAAAAATGTCAGCAGGGAGCCGTTCACGGCAAAATAGGCCAGTACCAGCCCCCCCAGCACGACCCGATACCAGGCAAACAATTTGAAATCATGGCGGGCCACATAGGACAACAGCACCCGAACCACCACGCTGGCACTGAGAAAGGCAGAAACAAAACCGATGCCGATCCATTGCAGATCATCAGCACCCAGTAATTCCCGGCTCTTGTAAAGGTCGTATAGCGTAGCAGCGAACATGGTGGGTATGGCCAGGAAAAAGGAAAATTCAGTGGCTGCCGATCGGGACAAGCCACTGAGCAGGCCGCCCATGATGGTCGCCCCGGCCCGGGAAACGCCGGGAAACAGGGCCAGGCTCTGGGCCAGGCCAATTTTGAGGGCATCCGCAGGCTTCAGTTCAAGGGCGGTTGCGGTGCTGGCTTGCCGTGGTCGGGATTCGATCCACAGAATGACGAATCCCCCCACAATCAGGGCTACGGCCACCGTGACCGGGTTGAACAACCAGGCCTTGATGAACTTGTGCAACATCAGACCCAATACGGCCGCCGGCAGGAAGCCAATCAGCAGATTAAGGGCAAACCGTCTCGAAACCGGTTCGTGAAACAGGCTCAGACCGGTGTGCAGCAGACGCACCCGGTAATGCCACAGGATGGCGCAAATGGCTCCCAGTTGAATGAAAATATCGAATGTTTTGGCTTGTTCGCCGGTAAAGGCCAGAAAGTCATTGGCAATAATCAGGTGGCCGGTACTTGAAACCGGCAAAAATTCGGTCGCTCCTTCGAGCAGTCCCAGCAGAATGGCCTTGAGGTATAACGGGAGATTCATGGAAGGCAGGAACGCAAGTATTGAAATGGATTAACGGAAACGGAACACAGTCAGACGCGGAAGCTGTTTTTGCAGGAATTTTTCAATGCCGATCACGGTATAGATCAGCACGCCACTGGCTGCTCCCAGCAGCCAATCCTCCGAACCCAGTGCCTCGGTGTGAAATAGCCGGTTCATCCAGGGCAGGTACATGAAGGCCGCCTGGGCCAGCATCATGGCCGCGATACCACCAAACACCCACAGGTTGCTGAACACTCCCAGCCTGAACATGGAGTGGGTCAAAGAGCGGCAATTGAACAGGTAAAACGACTGGCCAATGGCAAAGGCGTTGACGGCTGCGGTTCTGGCTTTGGCCAGGGTTTCCCCCTGGGCCAGTTCCCACTCAAACAGGCCAAAGGCCGCCAGGGTCAGCAGCAGGCCCACCAGCAGGGTGCGGAACAACAGCCCCCGGGTCAGTATGGATTGCTCCGGAGAACGGGGTTGACGCTGCATGATGTCGGCTTCACGCACCTCCAGGGCCAGCGGCAACCCCAAAAGCACTGCAGTGGTCATATTGAGCCACAGCACCTGCACCGGCAGGATCGGCAGCTCCATACCGGCCAGAATGGCTGTCATGATGACCAGCCCCTGGCCGATGTTGGTTGGAATTGTCCAGGTGATGAATTTGACCAGGTTATCATACACGCCCCGTCCTTCCTCCACGGCGGCGGCGATGGTGGCAAAATTGTCATCGGTGAGAATCATGTCAGCGGCTTCCTTGGAGACATCGGTTCCGGTAATGCCCATGGCCACTCCGATGTTGGCCTGTTGCAGGGCCGGTGCATCGTTGACGCCGTCTCCGGTCATGGCCACGATATGGCCCTGTTGCTGAAACGCCTTGACCAGACCCAGTTTTTGTTCCGGGGCGACCCGGGCAAACACAACCGCTTTGCCAATGGCTCCGGGCCAGTGGGCGGTCGGCAATTCATCCAGATCACGCCCATCCAGGGCATGCAACGGCTGATCGGCATCCACCAGCCCCACCTGCCGGGCAATGGCGATGGCCGTACCCTTGTGATCGCCGGTAATCATCCTGACCTGGATACCGGCCTGTCGGCAGCGGGCCACGGCGGCAATGGCTTCAGGGCGGGGTGGATCCATCATGGCTTGCAGGCCGATGAAGGTCAGACCCTCCCGGATGTGGTGATGCCCCAGGGTGCGCGGAGCTTCTGCATGGTCTCCCCGGGCAAAGGCCAGCACCCGTAACCCCCTGGCAGTAAACCGTTCCACCGCCTCATGGATGGCGGCCCGATTGAGCGGAACCCGGTTCAGATCGGCATCACAGGCTTGATTGCAGCGGTCCAGCAGTTTTTCCACCGCCCCCTTGAGGTAAATGGGATGCACATGGCCAACCGTGTCGTGGTGCAGGGTTGCCATGAACTGATGCGCTGATTCAAACGGTATCGCGTCAAGGCGGGGATGGCCGTTGTGGGTGTCGCCCGCATGCAACCCGGCCTTGTGGGCCGATACCAGCAGGGCGGCTTCAGTCGGATCCCCTTCGATGTCCCAGTGGCCCCGACCCACGCTGAGGCGGGCATCGTTGCACAGCAACCCGGCCCGGAGCAATTCCATCAGGGCAGGCAGGGTGGCCGGTTCAACCGTTTGCCCGCCGCACTGGAACTCTCCCGCCGGGGTGTAGCCGGAACCGGTCACGGCATAGTCGGTGCCGCCGACGTAAATGGCCTGAACCGTCATCTGGTTTTGAGTCAGGGTGCCGGTTTTATCGGAGCAGATCAGGGTGGTGCCGCCCAGCGTTTCGACCGCCGGCAGTTTTCTGATAATGGCGTTGCGCCGGGCCATGCGGGCCACGCCAATCGCCAGGGTAATGGTCACCGCCACCGGCAATCCCTCCGGAATGGCCGCCACCGCCAGGGCCACCGAGGCGATGAAGGTTTCCACCAGCGGATCACCGCGCCACCAGCCAGCGGCAAAGGTGACCGCTGCCAGCCCCAGGATAAACCACATCAATACGCCACTGAAGTGGCCAATTTTCAGGGTCAATGGCGTCTTCAGTTCGGTGGCTTCCGCCATCATCCGGTTGATGCGGCCAATCTCGGTGCGTTCGCCGGTTTCGACCACCACCCCGAGGCCGGTTCCGCTGGTCACCAGGGTTGAGGAAAACGCCAGATTGCAGCGATCCGCCAGCAGGGTTGCGGCGGGCAATGACTCCACCGACTTTTCAGCCGGTACCGATTCGCCGGTCAGGGCCGATTCGTCGATACGCAGTTCACGGGTACGCAGCAGACGCAAATCGGCCGGCACCTTGTCGCCCGATTGCAGCAGCACAATGTCGCCGGGCACCAGTTCGTGCGCCGCCAGGGTTGTTTTTTCACCGCCCTGCACAACCAGGGCATTAACCTCCAGAGCCTGCGACAGGGCAGCGATGGCCCTCAGCGCATTCATTTCCTGAACAAAACCGATCAGGGCATTGATCAACACCACCCCCAGAATGACACTGGCATCGAGCAACCCCTTGAGGAGGCCGGTCACCAGGGCCGAGAGCAGCAGGATATAAATCAGCGGGTGATTCAACTGGGACAGAAATAACAGCAGGGGATTTTTGCCCCGGCGGGTGGTCAGCCGGTTCAGTCCGTAAATTTTTTGCCGGGCCATGCGTTCATCTGCCGTGATGCCGCAGTCAGGCCCGGTGGCCAGGGTCTGCAACAAGGCGGTAACGGTCAGGTGATGCCAGAGCGGTCTGGACGATTGTTTCATCAGTTACTCCGCGAGAAACCCCGCCCTGCAGGCCGGGGAGGGATAGCGACTGCAACACGACAGCCGCCGGGTGGATGCAGGCTTTGCACCTGCCGGGCCGTCAGGCTCTACCCATACAGATGCCATGGTTGGCCGGACGGGCGCGTGAATGTTGGCGGGCATTCTAGTACACTGCCGCCGATTCCTCATAGAGACGTGTATACCCCATGTACTCAAAATCATTGTTACTGTTTTTGCTGGTACTCGCACTGTCCTGCCGGGCAGAACCCGCCGAGGAATCCAGCCAGGCTCTTCTGGCCGCAGCCTCGGAAGGGCGAATCGAACGCCTGGTGAACCTGCTGGCCGGGGGAGCGGAGGTCAATTTCAGGAGTGCGGGCGGCAGAACCGCGCTGATGATTGCCGCCACTGCCGGAAATAGCCGCATCATCAGAAAATTGCTGGCTTTCGGGGCGGATCCCAACCTGGCCGACAATCGCGGCGTGACAGCCTTGATGGAGGCGGCAGTTCACGGGTCGGAGGAATCGGTCAGGATGCTGATCGCAGCCGGAGCCGATCTGGCCCTGAAAGACGCGGCCGGTAACACCATTGTGGACAGGGTCAAAAAAATTGATAACCCCAAATTGCTGAGTCTGCTGGAAAAAGCCGCCCCCCCGCCACCGGCCCCGGCGGCCCCTGAAAAGAAAAAGCCCAAACCAAAGGATGAAGCCAAGTGAGAGCCACGACCGGCATGCCGACAAGGACTACGCCCGTGTGCCGGAGCTGGGGTTGACGACTTATTTTGAGTTCCATAGCGGCGAGCGACCGCACCAGGCACTCGGTTATGACACGCCTGATCGGGTTTACGCCACCGGCCAGGGCGGTGGGGCACTGATCGTGGACAAATTTGGAGAGACGGCGGAAACCGCTTCCGCCACACCCTACCCGGTGAATCACGCGCTCTCCGGGGAGCCGGGACAGCAGCCGCCCTGCTGTGGGTCAGCGGCCATAGCTTAAATTGAGCGGGTTTTTGTCTTGACTTGGGGGTTCACTTCAGAGTGCTTTCCGAGCGGCGATCAAGCCGACCACGAGGGTCTTGAGGGATAAGACGTGAATGTGATTTTTCATGATTCCGTATTGATGGATAGGCTACAATATAGCCCGGGAAATTCGGCGGAAATGGGGGGCTTGTCCGGGGTAGGTGAGAAAAAACTGGAGCGTTACGCCGATGCGTTTCTTGCGGCCATCCGTCGGCACGCCTTTCTGGAACCGGCCCCGCCGATGGCTGATCCCAGCGATACCGCGCTGGATACCATAGCCCTGTTCCGCCTCGGTCTGAGTGCGGAGCAGGTCGCCGCACGCCGTAACCTGAAATCGTCAACCATCCATGAACATCTGGCACAAGGGATTGTCGGCGGTCAGGTGGCACTGGATGAGGTCGTTACCCTCACCCCGACTCAACTGGACGAATTACGCTCGGTGCGCAACGCACTCCCCCAACCCGACGCCCCGGCCCTCAAACCCTGGTACGATGCCCTGAAGGGGCGTTACAGTTACGAAATACTGCGGTGTGTCAGGGCGGAGTGGGATCGGCGGGGGATGTAGTTTGTGTTTTAACAGGTTTTTTTACAAGTTAATATTGCTTGCAGGATTGGAATTTTGCGGTTTTAACGTCTCGAATAAACAGTATTATCATTTGATAATGGAGTGAATGTATGCCCACCATCAGTATGTTCTATGGCATTCTGGTTTCCATGTATGTGTTTGATACAGAGAAACATCATTATCCTCATGTCCATATTCGTTACAACGAATTCAAGGCAGTACTTCGGATTCCTGGTGGGGAATTGCTGGAAGGGGAACTTCCGGGCAGGCAAATGAAACTGGTTCAGGCATGGATTGAATTGCATCAGGATGATTTGATGGCGGATTGGTATCTGGCCTCTACCGGGCAAACGCCTTTCAAAATAGACCCACTGCGCTGAGAATTTCCCATGACGCCCGATGTACTGAAAGTGGCTCCGATGCCTGATTTTTCGTTGATTGCCGAATTTACTACCGGTGAGAAACGCCGCTTTGATATGCGACCCTATCTTGATTACCCTGCTTTTTCAGCCCTGAAAGAAAGTAATTTGTTCATGCACGCCCATGTTGAGTATGGAGTAGTGGTGTGGACAGATGACATTGATCTATCACCTGATACGCTTTACTTGCGAGGTGAGCCATGTGATTTTTTTGTGTCAGAACGTGATTTGCCATGATTCGGTATGGATGGACATGCTGCACTATTATTATCATCATCATCCGCGAACTTCGGTGGAAATGAGGCATTTCTTGATGAGTTCATCACCCGCTCAACTGGAAGAATGACACTCGGCCCGAAACGCGCTCTCCCAGCCCGACTCCCCCGCCCTCAAACCCTGGTACGACGCCCTGAACGGGCGTTACCGTTACGAAATAGTGCGGTGTGTCAGGGCCGGAGTGGGATCGGCGAGAATCAGTCAAGTCACTCACTTAAGTCGTCAAAAAACCTGACAAGAGGGTGATTCCATTCCCCTCTCATACTCCTCCTGAAAACCATGCCCATCATCATCACCGGTATGCACCGTTCCGGTACTTCATTAACGGCTGCCATTGTCAGGGAATTGGGTGTTTTTCTGGGGGCGAATCAGGAACTGATGTCAGCCGCTGCGGATAATCCGGATGGATTTTACGAACGCTGGGATGTCGTGCGCCTCAACGATGCCCTGCTCAAACGGGCTGGAGGCAACTGGCATGAACCGCCTGCCGCTGGCCCGGATTTCTGGCAGCAAGGACTTCAAGAACCGCTACGGCAACTGCAGGACCATGCCGTTCGCATCATAAGCCGTTTGCAGGGACAGTCGGAGGAATGGGCCATCAAAGATCCCCGTTTCAGTCTGACGCTGTCATTCTGGCAGACCCTCATACCCGATGCCCGTTACCTGATCTGCCTGCGTGATCCACGCGACGTTGCCCGTTCCCTGAAGGAGCGGGAAGGATTTGACCCGGCGCAAACACTGGCTCTGTGGCACACCTGCTATCAGTGGCTGGATGCGGGCGTACCGGCTGAGAACCGGTTGGTGATTGATTATGACGATTTGCTCGAACGGGGCGGGCCAACCATTGTACGGCTGCGGGACTGGCTGGGCTTGCCGGCCGATGAGGCTGCCCTGGCTGCCGCCGTGGGCAGAATCAAACCGGGCCTGCGTCATCATCATCGCTCAACCACCCCCGACAGCGTTTGTTTCGATCCACCCCTGGCCGCTAACCTGGCACACCTGTACCAGGCCTGGAAAGCAGAAGCCCGTTTCGAGGCAGCGGCGGACACCGGGGAGTGGTGGGTTCGTCCGGCAGCCACTGCGGGGGAGAGGGTTGCGCTGCCACCGGCGGATTGTCCGGGCCAGGAAATGGCCATTGAGCCACCGTCCGAACCAGCCCCCAACCCACCGCCCTTCCATGCCCTGGGGGCGTGTCTTGATGACATCCGCTCCCTGAATGCCTTTACCGCCGGGCAGGTGCTGCCTGCTTATCAGGTCCGGATTCTCGAACACCGCCATTTATCAGTCGTTTCGCCGTTTGATGGCCAGCCGGTACAAAATCACGACAGCCTCTACCTGCCAGGCAACAAGATCGTTTACTGTTTCGTCACGAATGATGTCCCCTTTCAACTCATCACCGGCGACATACAGTTTGGTTACCCGCTCACCTGGCTATTGTGCCCGTTGCATCGTGTGCTGATCCGTCTGGCCGAGGGTTCCACCGGAGCCAGCCCGGGTCAGGATGCATTCAACCTCTGGATGGAAAAGATCAACCTGGCCCTGGCTGAACGCGGATCACAACCGCCATCGGTCGATGAACCGGGCCGGGTTATCATCACCCTGGGTCACCGCAATTTCGCCCATCACCTGTGGAACGAATTGTCCGCTCTGGAGACCTGGCTGGCCCAGACCCAACCGGCATCATTGCAACGACCGGTCAGCCTTGTTCCCCTGCGCGCGCCGCTGGGATTGCTGGAAAACCTGCTGCCCGAACTGGCGATGCTGGACATCCGCCGGGCCGATGTATCTCCCCCGGCCATCAACCAGATTCCGGGCTGTCTGGTGCCTCTGGGAGGACGGAAAATCGGTACCCGCATCCAGGAACGCCTCACGAACTACCTGGCCCGGGTCTCGGGCCAGATAGCCCGAACCATTGAGCAGGATTTCATCCGGCAACACAGCCCCCTGTTCTGGATCAGTGTTCGCACCCATGATCGCACCTGCACCAATCAGGAAGAATTTCTGGCCACACTGGCCGCACG
>SXGT01888602.1_pt1 | contig 12536 bp, 10 predicted proteins | sample 3176221 | NCBI WGS metagenome assembly SXGT01 (sample SAMN11356862, study PRJNA531348) | freshwater metagenome | isolation source: freshwater sample F1-120 | place: China: Fuxian Lake, Yuxi | collected 2017-12-25
ATGCTGGATATGGGCTTTAGCGAGGATGTATTAACGATAGCCAACAGCTGTAACGCCGGGCGGCAAACCCTATTGTTTTCCGCCACCCTGACCCATTTTGGCGTGATCAAAATGGCTGACAAGGTATTGAAAGACCATGAAATCGTGGCTTTAAATACCTTGTACGACGGACACCGTAACATTGAACAGCAAATTATATTAGCCGACGACAATGATCATAAACAGAAACTATTGGCTTGGCTGTTACAAAATGAAACCTATGATAAAGCGCTAATTTTTACTAACAGTCGACTTCAGGCAGACGCTCTTCGCGGCCCGCTTCGGGGGGAAAAACTCCGCGTCGGCGTACTACATGGTGAAATGGATCAAAAAGATCGCAATCGAATGATGGAGCTATTCCGTGAAGGTTCGGTGAATATTATGATCGCGACCGATCTTGCCGCTCGAGGCCTCGACATCAAGGGCATCAATCTGGTCATCAATTTCGATGTACCGAGAAACGGCATAAATTATATTCATCGCATCGGCAGGACCGGACGCGTCGACGAATTGGGACTAACGATTGCTTTAGTGAAACACACCGAATGGAATTTAATGTCCGGCATTGAGCGCTTTTTAAAACAGAAATTCAAACATCGCGCTATCAAAGAGCTGGAAGGCAAATATAAAGGCCCTAAAAAAACCAAGACATCAGGAAAAGCAACGGGCGGCAAGAAAAAAATAGAACCCAAAAAAACCGTTATCGAAAAAGTCAAAATACGCGACAGAGACAAGAAAAATATCGGCAAAAGACGAACGCCAACCAGCAAGCCAGAAACTAATCAAGCATAAAAAAAGGCCCCATCCGCAATCTGCCGTTGCGGATGGGGCCTTTTTTGCAATCAAGTTAAAATATTAAGAAAGCTTGCCTACAACTTGTTTGATTAAATTATCAGGTTTAAATGGCTTTACAATATAGGATGTTATTCCTGCGGTAATAGCTTCTTTTACTTTATCCCCTTCAGACGAGGAAGTCAGCATTATCCACGGCGGTGTATCCAGTTTGGCATCTCCTTTTACCGCTTTAAATAAATCAAGGCCGCTCATGCCCGGCATGTTCCAATCGCATACCACGATATTAATCTTTACCTTTCTCATCATCAGCAAAGCTTCTTCACCACCTGGCGCATCAAAAACATGGGTAAATCCAGCTTCCCGCAGAATAGCTTTGGTTAATGTACGCATTGATGCTGCATCATCTACAATCAGAATCTTTTTCTGTAACAATTCTTGTGATATTTCCATTCTTGTTCCAACTTATACTTATTATGAGCACTACAATACTTAATTAAAACATTTTACAAGAACTCTAGGTATCCGACAAATACATTGTGAAAAATAGTACAAAGTAGTTCACAGTTTACGGAAAAAGAGATTAATGATTAACGTTAAGATAAGACTAACGACAATCATAGAGGTAAGCGGTATAAACACAAACCGTTTTTCATCCTCAATGCGTATATCACCGGGCAATTTACCGAACCAGCCAACTAAACAAGGGGCGTAATTAATAACAAGTCCGACAATCATCAAAATGACGCCAATAACCGCCAGTAATTTTCCGAATGCCATTTTTGCAATCCTCATTTTCAGAGTGAATGTACAAACATTCTGCACAGCTAACAAGAAAAAACTCGTTAAGGTAAAATAACACATATCCTCTCACCGTCGCCAGCAAAACAATCGGTTCTATCGAAGAACCCTATCGGAATATATTACATGTTGAGAATCACCGAACTTAAACTTCCGCTTGATCACCCGCAAGACACGCTCAAAATCGCCATAATTGACCGGCTTGGCATTAATGCAACAGAGTTAACCTCATATACTGTCTTCCGGCAAGGGTTTGATGCGCGAAAACGCAATGAAATTTTACTTGTTTATACTATCGATGTTGAAGTCGCCAACGAACAAGCGATTCTTAAACGTCTGCAAAACGACCCGCACATTTCTTTAACGCCGGACACTACTTATCATTTTGTAAGCCAAGCGCCAACAAACTTGGCGCTCCGCCCTATCGTCATCGGTACCGGGCCTTGTGGTCTATTTGCCGGCTTAATCCTGGCGCAAATGGGTTTTCGACCGATTATCCTGGAGCGAGGAAAAGAAGTACGGGAACGCACCAAAGACACTTTCGGCCTTTGGCGCAAAGGCCGGTTCAACCCTGAATCCAATGTACAATTTGGCGAAGGCGGCGCCGGAACCTTTTCCGACGGCAAACTACACACTCAAATCAAAGATCCTAATCACTATGGGCGCAAAGTGCTCACTGAGTTTGTCAAAGCCGGCGCGCCCCCCGAAATCCTCTACCTCAGCAAGCCGCATATCGGCACCTTCAGACTGGTCACCGTGGTCGAACAAATACGCGCGACTATCGAGTCATTGGGCGGCGAAATCCGCTTCCAAAGCCGAGTTGACGACATTCTTATCGATAATGAACAAATACACGGTGTAGTCCTCGCCGGCGGCGAAACAATTAACACGAATCATGTACTGCTGGCGGTCGGACATAGCGCCCGAGATACCTTTAAAATGCTCTATCAACGAGGCGTTTATATTGAAGCCAAACCGTTTTCCATTGGTTTTCGCATAGAGCATCCGCAGTCGCTGATCGATACTTGCAGATGGGGCAGCAATGCCGGTCATCCGTTACTGGGTGCTGCCGACTACAAACTGGTGCACCATTGCAACAACGGGCGTTCCGTGTACAGCTTTTGCATGTGTCCCAGCGGCACCGTCGTGGCGGCCACCTCCGAGGCGGGTCATGTGGTCACCAACGGTATGAGCCAATACTCACGCAACGAACGTAACGCCAACAGCGGCATTGTCGTCGGCATCACTCCCGAAGATTATCCCGGACATCCTTTGGCAGGCATCGACTTTCAACGTCGCCTGGAAGCAAACGCATTTAAACTGGGCGGTGAAACCTATGCCGCGCCGGGACAACTGGTCGGTGACTTTCTCGGTCAACGCCCCTCCGCAACCTTGGGCACAGTGCAACCGTCCTACACACCGGGCGTTCATTTATGCGATCTGAGTTCAGCTTTGCCGGATTACGCCATCACTGCGATACGCGAAGCCATCCCCGCTTTCGATAAAAAAATAAAAGGCTTTGCAATGGATGACGCGGTATTGACGGGCGTCGAAACCCGCACCTCATCGCCTATTCGCATCAAACGCAACGAGCATTATCAAAGCCTAAATATCAAAGGACTGTATCCGGCAGGAGAAGGCGCCGGCTATGCGGGCGGAATTCTTTCTGCGGCAGTGGACGGTATTAAAGTTGCCGAGGCCTTGGCTTTAGCTATGAGCCAATAAAGAGCCCTATAATCAGCCCCCAATCAGTTTTTTCGTGCTTTTCGCGCGCGCCATTTTTTACGGGCCGGGTTGTTGAAGAGCCCGGCCTTCCCGAAAACCATCTTAACAACAGCAAGCTCCACTATCCGAGTCATGCGCCGAGCCTTTAGTTTCGGCGACTGCTCTGACAGTACCCGGTGCATGGCACCAATTTTTCGGTGCTATTTCCTGAGCAGGGGCAATACCGATAAACTGATCGGCATAAGCGGGACCGGTTAATAAATAATAGCTGCGCTCACATACCGCGATCCGCTGACCACGCAAGAAAATATGGCCTTCGTCATCATAAGTCTTGGCGAAAGGCCCTCGGTAAATCACCGCATGAGCTTTATCCAAACAAGGTTCATCATGGGGTTTTACTGCGGTAATCGTCACGGCACGAAACTCGATACCTTCGACGACCTGCCAAGGCCGTGCTTCCCATTTATCAATACTGACGGCGACAAAGCCGGCGCTAATAAAGGCCTGCAAAAACTCATGCTCCTGCATTGCCCCTGAAATACAGCCGCTCCATAACTTCTGATCGTCTTTTAAATGCTGCGGCACCGCTTCATCGCTGACAATATCGGAAATAGCGACACGTCCGCCGGGCTTGACCACTCGGAATATTTCCCGGATCAACTGACTCTTATCGCTGTCATGCACCAAATTCAATACGCAATTGGACACTACCAAATCCACGCTGTTGTCCTTAATTAACGGTTGCTCCTTGCGCTGCCGCTCCTGCCAGGCCCGCAACGCAATCACATCTTCAGCGCGGCACACCGGATATTCGGCTAAATGCCGATTCATCTCGGCCAAATCCAGGGCTAAATCCTGAATCTGACCTTTAACAAACTCCACCCGATCCGAACCTAACTTTTCGGCCATCTCGGGCTGGTATTTTCTGGCCAGCGCGAGCATGTCGTCATTCATATCCACGCCGATAACCTTACCGGACGGGCCTACCAATTGCGCCGCCATGTAACAGATTTTGCCTGAACCCGAACCCAAATCCAGCACTACATCGCCGCTTTGCACATAACGGGACGGATCGCCGCAGCCGTAATCCTTGTCGATAATTTCCTGCGGTAACAATGCCAGTAAACTACGATCATAATCGACAGGACAGCATAAATCCGCCTGTATCGACTCCGCGCCTTGCGAGTAGCGCTGTAAAACTCCGGTTTCTATAGTCATATCATCTCCCCATGTTGAAAAAATTCACTCTTCGATAAAATCAGCCGATTGCGCCTCCGCAACTACTGCCCTGCCCTGCCGTGCAGCCATAGCAATGCTGTAGAGTAGCGATGGGTTTATTTATTAATTCCGAGACCTGAGCCAGCTGTATTTTTTGCCCGCCGCCTAATGGGATGTGCAACATTTGATTAAAATCGCAATCATAAACCTGACCTTGCCAATCGACGCTCAAGGTATTTTTGCACATAACCTTATCCAAATTGGGCGCCTGAAAATTATCCTTAAGTAACTGTAGATAGTCATCAAACCGGCCGGTACTCAGCAAGACGCTGCCAAAACGTTGCACAGGCAGATTAACCATCGCAAACAAACGATTAAACACAATGCCGTAACGGGCCTGCAAATGCTGTTTGTAACTGTATTCCAGCCCTTGTTGTTCGGGCGGTAAGACCGCACCTTGCGGGTTGAACACCAGGTTTAAGTGCAACCCGGTATCGGCGAGACCATAGCCCAACTTATTTAATCGTTGCAGCGCTTTTATACTGGCGTTAAACGTTCCTTTACCGCGCTGTTTATCGACGTTTTCTTGAACATAGCACGGCAATGAAGCAACGATTTCAACCCGATTATCAGCTAAAAAACCGGCAATATCCTGAAAACCTTTTTCCAGCAGAATAACCAGATTACAGCGGTCGACGACTTTTAAACCGCGCCCCGCCGCCTGCGTCACCAAATAGCGAAAATGCGGATTCATTTCCGGCGCTCCGCCGGTTAAATCCAGTGTATGAATATCATGGTTATCGATAAAAGCCAAAACCTCATCCATGGTCGCTTTAGTCATCGATTCGCTGCGCTTGGATCCGGCATTGACATGGCAATGTGTACAACTCAAGTTACAGACATAACCCAAATTGACTTGTAAAACTTCCAACTTATTGCGGGTAATCGCTGGAAAATCGGAGTCTTTCAGATAAGGTAGCGAATCGATCATAATTAAAGTTTCCCGATTTCTAATGTAAGACCGCTCGCTCAAGCTCCAGAGACGGCGAAAATATTATCAAATCAGTTTAACAGTCTATTCACCACGAAGACACGAAGAAAATAATGGCTTTAACTCAACCTATTTGAAAGCTTTGTGCTCTTCGTGCCTTCGTGGTGAATGCTTTTGGCTTTTTCTAAAACGAATATTTTCACCGTCTCCGGAGCTTGGGAAGGAGCATAAAATAAATGAAAAGCTAAGCGTATAGGTCGAAAATAATTTCGAACAAGCTCTTATTTGCTAAAAATCCCCTGCCAGCAGCCTGAAATCAGCCGGGTAATAACCATCAGGATAAAAGGCAGCGATAAACCCGCCGATGCGGCCAAATAGCGCGGCTGCCATTGCGGCGCTTCGAGGCCCAGCAAGAGCGCAATAATGCCGCCGTCGCTCCCCGACGATATCGGTGCGCTGAATGCCCAGCCGATCAAGCACCAATAAAGTATCGTCGGCAAAAATCCGGTAACTGAGCTTAGAATGACCGGGTGTTGAATCGCCATGACCACGGGTATCAATCAACACGACTCGCCGCCCGGAAGCAACCAGCCAAGGTATTTGGGAAAACCAACTGAGTTTGTTGCTCAACCCGCCATGCAGCAACAGCACAGGCTCGCCGTGACCGTAAGAGACATAATGAATATGAGCGCCTTGATAAACGATATTGCCGGTTTCGGCCGGTGCCGCCATTGAATATTTCCAAATCAGGTAATTCAGGGCATTAACCGACATGGGCCTTAGCCAGATAAAAACCGACACGACGATCAGCAGCAAAGACGCCCAACTGATATGAAACAGCCTTTTCATCTTGAAACCTGTTTTTAAAGTCCTAACCATAGAAGCTCCTCGGCATAAATTCATGGTCCTACTCCAAGCCATTAAATACCAATGGGTCACAGATGTCGCTGATAAATATGGTAAGCAGCGATAAGTTTAATCATAGGCGACATCTGCGTTCCACTATATTAGCCCCTGAGTTTTTATCTCATATCTTAGGAATATTTCCTTTTATAAGCGTCTCTCTAGTGTCCGCACAAGGGTTTGGCTATGATGGAGAAACTATCGGATTGGAGTGAATAATGAAGAAACTTGCGTACACACTACTCGGGCTAGGCCTGACGGTCACCGGAGTGGTACCGGCTAAAGATCAGCCGCTGGATTTAGGCATTATCGACGTAGTTGGTGTTACGCCGTTGCAAGGCACTGGAGTTGCAGCATCCAAAATACCGGCCAATATTCAGACCGTTTCTTCCGAACAGCTGGACCAAGCCCAAAGCACCACCCTGGCGGATTACATCAACCGCTATCTTGGCAGCGTACATATTAATGAAGCGCAAAATAATCCGTTACAGCCGGACATTTCTTATCGCGGCTTTGTCGCATCACCATTGTTGGGCTTGCCCCAAGGCTTATCGACTTATGTGAACGGCGTTCGCTTTAACGAACCGTTCGGCGATACCGTCAATTGGGATTTGATTCCCACAGGCGCGATTGATTCGATGGCTGTGTATCCGGGCTCTAATCCGGTTTACGGCCTGAACAGTTTGGGCGGGGCCATATCGATCAAAACCAAAACCGGTTTTTCAGCGCCCAAGCATGAGTTTGAAGCTTACGGCGGTTCTTGGGACAGGCAATCGGAAGAATTGAGCAGCGGTTGGAATAACGGCACCTGGGGCTACTTTATAGACCTGCATCACTTTAAGGAAGCCGGTTGGCGTGATTTCTCCCCGACCAAGGCCGATCAGGCCTTCGGCAGCTTGAGCTGGCGCGGCGATAAAGGCTCTTTAGACCTGACCTTGGGCGGCAACGATAACAAAATGCGCGGTAACGGCGCCTCCCCTATTCAACTGCTCGAACAAAACCGAGCGGCGGTATTTACTCATCCCGACCAGACCGTCACCCGCATGTTTTTTTCCGAATTGGCAGGCAGTTATGATCTGGCTGATGATATTGAACTCAGCGGCAATGCTTATTTTCGCCAGAATAGAGTCAGCACATTTAATGGCGATAACAGTAATTACGATAGCTGTGAAGATGATCCTACACTACTGTGCGATCAGGATGGCGCCCTTGTTAATGATATAAACGGCAACCAAATACTTGCCGATAATGCAGTTTTAGGCGCAACCAACAATACCAGTCAAACCCAAATGCGCAGCCGGGGCGGCACCTTGCAGACCGCATTTGCCCAAGACTTGTTCAAGCACAAAAACAACCTGACCGTAGGGACCAGCTATGATTATGCCGAAGCGCATTTCGGCTCGGATACCGAATTGGGCTCGTTAACCGATACCCGAGGCACCACGCAAAGCGGCGTTATTGTCGACGACTCCCGAGTTCGTTTGCATACCCATACCTCAACCGCGGGCGTATTCCTGACCGACAGTTTTTCCATTACCGATGCGTTAACCGCAACCGTAGCCGGGCGTTATAACTATATCCACGTCAACATGGAAGATCGCTATATCAAAGACCCGTTAAAAACCCTGGACGGCTCGCACACTTTTGAGCGGCTTAATCCTTCGGCCGGATTGACTTATCAAATAAGAGATAACCTGAATGTGTACGGCAGTTATAGCGAATCCACCCGCGCGCCCACACCGATGGAGTTAAGCTGCGCCGATCCGACAGCGCCGTGCAAATTGCCTAATTCTTTCGTATCCGACCCGCCTTTACAGCAGGTGGTTGCCAAAACTTGGGAAGGCGGTTTCAGGGGGGATTTGGACGAGCTGTTAAACAAAGGCGATTTGAAATGGAATCTGGGTTATTTCAACACCATTAACCACAACGATATTGTCTTTCGCCGCGATGCCTCCGGCGGCATTATTAGCCAGGGCTATTTCAGCAATGTCGGCAAGACCCGCCGCTACGGTATCGAAGCGGCGACCACCGTTAATTATCCGCAGTTGTTCAGCCGGATTGACGATTGGCATTTTTCGACCAACTATACCTATTTGAATGCCCGCTTCCTGGACGGTTTCGATATTCAAAACCCGCTGGACCCAAGCCAAGCGATTCCCGTTGCCACCGGCGACAGAATTCCCGGTATTCCCGAGCATATTTATAAGGCCAATATCGGCGTGGATTTATGGCAGCGCGTATCGTTGGGTATTGACGGCATCTACAGCGGCAATAAATATTTCCGGGGCGACGAAGCCAATACCACTAAGCCGCTAGCCGGTTACTGGGTATTTAATGCCAAAGCGGAATATAAAGTGACCAAGAATTTTGCAGTATTCGGTAAGGTCGATAACATTTTCGACAAGAAATACAGCTCTTTTGGCGTTTATGGACAGGCTAATGAAATATTACCGGGCTTTGACGACGGCCGTTTTGTCTCGCCCGGCGCACCTAGAGCGGGTTGGATTGGGCTGCGTTTGAGTCTGTGATATAGGGTCAGGTTAAGTTGCTTGTCAGCTAAAACTCAACTAATTAAAACCGACAGCACTGACCCTATTGGTTCTCGAAAAGCCGTTTAGGTAGAGGGTAAAGTAAAACGCATTATCGAACTATGATTAAGAATAGTTAGATTTTCTTCCAAAATAGTGTAGCCGTGACTTAACACCATCTTGCGCATCATTGTCGGATTATTAACTGAGAAGCCGGGATTAGCTTGTGCGAGCTTCTTGGTTTTATCCGAATATTGGATAACGATATTCCCGCCTTGTTTGAGAATAGACTTCATATTACGAAGATAATCGTCAATAATTTCTCTATCTAAGTGAACAAAAACACCGAAAGAAAAAATAAAGTCAATAGAATTACTTTCAATGCCGGGAAAATCCGTACCGTTATTTTTTATGGTGTGTAAATGGGGAACCGAAAAATTCCGCTCCAGTTCGTCTAGTAACTCTTGGTGATAGTCAACCGCGTAAACTTTATCAAAACTTAATAGATAACGTGTCCAGCGTCCGCCGCCTGGACCTATTTCAAGCGCAGTATGCTCAGGGTTAAGATAGCGGTATAAATAATTGTCTCGTATGAATTTGAGATTCATATTTTTATTAGGATCTCCCCAATGAAGCCCATACAGGGATAGATTTTTATTTTTGGAGGCATCCTTTAACATATCTAAATGTAAGGTATCGCTAAGTTTCGGCATCAGTATGTCCAATAGTCAATTTAATAAACGATCTAATTTTAATATGTTGTAATCTTAATTTTATCAATGCTCGAGCAAGAGCGGCTGCCTAGCGGTAAATCGACATTGCAGCTTTACCAAATCTTAGCCGTGAAACCGGATTCTACTTCCGGTTAATCCAAACCTGTTCGAAGCTGACTTGTGCCAGGGTTTACATTTTCGTAGATCAAACAACGAAAAGCCGTCGCCTGACCTACCGGGCCATTTTAGTTGACCATTACACTCTATTTCCTTCGCCAATCCAGCGGAAGAATAATACGAAGTCGTATATTTCGTACCGCCGTACTGCACCGAAAGCCGGATACACCTTGAAGTTACGCATTACATTTCATTTGAGATGTGATAAATTTTACTAGTTAAAAAGATGTATTTATTCTAACAAAAAACATTAATGCGCCATCTTGCAACTAAAGGTAGACTCCATCTTTGGCTTCGCTTTATGCATCATAACTAATAGAGAGATACTCACGTGACTAAGCAAATGATTAATCCTTATGCCCGTCTTAATTTACGCAAGCAAATTTATATGGAATGCCGGGCAATGGCCGAGTATGCGCTTGCAAGGGGCAAGCTCGTTCCTGCCGAGGCTATTAAAAGCATTGAAGTATTTGAGGCTTATAGCTCATTCAACGATGAGGAACCGCCGGAAAGCCTAAAAGAAATAGATATCGCAGATTTAGTTGAAACACATTATTTGTTAGTACGACTCATTGATCCAGCAACGCCGCAGACCGTATTATTACTAGATGTAGAACAAGAGACAGATGGAGTGTTTAAACTTTTAGGGCCTGTTGCATTAGTTCGTCAACTCATGCTGACCGCAATAATTTCTTTGTTTATATTCATAGGATTAATAGCCAGCCCCTATATAAATGAAACAACATTAACAGGGAACGTTTTGTCTGCGCATGGCATAAGCCAATTGAGCTGCTTGGTTTTTTATATGAGTGCCGCAGGCCTCGGTGGATCGTTTGCGGCCTTATATAAAGCCAATGATTATATTTCAAAAGGAACTTATGATCCTTGTTACCAATCTTCTTATTGGATACGTTTGTCATTGGGTATTATTGCGGGATTATTGTTGGCGGTGTTGATCTCCGAAAAATCTCTTGAAGGTGAGGGGATGCTGTCAACCGGCGTCATTCGGCCTTTATTAGGCATTCTAGGCGGATTTTCCGCTGATTTGCTGTATACCTTCCTGAGCAAAATGGTTGAAACCTTTAAATCATTATTTGACGGCAACTCGCAAAATATTATCGATGCTAAAGCTCAAGAAGGCAGAGCCAGACTTGCGAGCCTAGAAGTTGACAGGCGGATGAAATTGGCGGAAAGCATCATTCAAATGCAACAACAAGTAGATGGGGAAACCAGCCCTGAAGCGGTAAAACAACAAATGAAGGAAATCTTGCAAGGTTTAATGAAGGCCTAAAACTGTAATACGAATTCGTACTAACAATTGCCATGACCGGAGCCCCTCTCGGACTTTTCCAAGTGGGGATTTTTTATGCCCAGAATTGTATTGGATAGTGTGTTTCGTCTCGGCAACTCTCTCCTAATGAGATTAAGAATAAACACATCGAAAACCAAGCGGTAGAAATAAAGCATATTTAAAAGATGGACTTACTATCTATCGCAGTCGATTTGTTAATGCAAAATACGAAACCAATTATTCCATTTTTGCATAGACCCGAGAGTCAATATACGGCGAGTGCCGCTTAATCAATTCAGGACGCTATATTTCGTAAACGGGGACAGACAAAACAGCTCACTACGGTGAATTGATCAAAACCGTTGCCTCCGGTGACCCGAATTCGGCCGACGGTTACCCAGGAATGCGCAAGCAGTATTGCATCATCGGCATTGCGATTAACGCCAAAGAACAAGCTGTACGGAACACCGTAAAGCCCAAGCAAAATTCTTGCCGTCACGGCTTGAGGAAAACAGTTTGATTTCCAGGGTGTGTAATTTGCAGCCATTTGCACAACCCTTGAAATGGATACAGCTCTAGCCTCAGAGCTGGAATCGGCGATTTGCACCCAAGAGTTAATACCCTCATGTACGCCAAGCCAGAGTGACAAACGCCGGAATGGAACGGTTATGATGATGAAACGGCTTAGCCCCAGCAATAGCCAGACGGGAAGAAACCATAATTTCTCAAACCAAGACCTGCCCCCGAAACTCCGCACTTTTCGGCACAGTGATTTACTTAACTCCATGTGTTTTAAAGGGTTACCTATGTTTACGAACATGTGTTATCTAGCTATCAAGTCCATACAATAGAGAGGAATAAAATCAACGGTGTGCTAATCTGCAATTAGGCCTGAATACCCAAGCTAAACTCGTTAATCAATAATCCAATAACTATATCATAGAGCCGGTATTCCGCTCTCTTAAAAAATAAGCATTCAAAATCAATTGACTGAAAATCATGTTGCTACTTGGCAAAAAAATAATATCATTTAATACCAATAACTTGCAGAAGAAGCGATACGTCTATTTAGTCAATACGGCATTGACATTCATCAGGTTTATCAAAATGCAACGTCAAAACGCGGCTGTTTTGACTTTTACGGCAACCCCCTGAGAATGAGAGGATAATGTGCCTAAATTTGATGCGCGATGGAAAGCCAGTCCCAAAATACCCCAACAATAAGGCCCTGAACTATGTGCAGAATAAATCCCAGAGTCGATTTTGCCTTCAAAAAGCTGTTTGGCAGCGAAGAGAATAAAGATCTTCTCATCTCGCTGATCAACGCCATTGTTTCCAAAGAAGAGCAAGTCGTCGAA
>SXGT01631137.1_pt1 | contig 12535 bp, 5 predicted proteins | sample 3176221 | NCBI WGS metagenome assembly SXGT01 (sample SAMN11356862, study PRJNA531348) | freshwater metagenome | isolation source: freshwater sample F1-120 | place: China: Fuxian Lake, Yuxi | collected 2017-12-25
GCGCCGCCGCCTGCAGGCCCGCCAGCGCCCCGGCCACGGCGCCGACGCGGCCGCCGCGCACGGTCCACGCCGCCGCCAGGCCAAGGAACCAAAGGTCCAGCGCGGCGCCAAGAAAGGGCTGAAGCGGCGCCCATGCGTCGGGCTGCCAATCGACCACGCCGGCCGCCTGCGGCGCCGGATCGCGTAGCGCCCAGGTCAGGCCGAGCCGCAGCGCCAGCCAGCCGGCGGCGAGCCAGCAGAGGGCCCACCACGCTTGCCGCCGCCTTGACCGCCCGAGGTCAGCTTGGTCAAGATTGAACGTCTGCGCCCCCAGCGCGACCCACTGGCCGCTGGTTCGGCCCGGAGGCAGTCCTCATGCCCTGGCCGCTGAGCGTGACACCACCGCTGCACCTTCCCGGCTCGCCCCCTGGCGACCGCCACGCGGACCGCCCGCGCGCTGCCCGCCCGCGCGCTGCCCGCCCTCGCGCTGCCCGCCTGCGTACAGTACGCCTCTTCGCGGCCCTGGTGGCCTTGCTCACCGCCGAGGCGGCCCGCGCCGGCGACATCACGCTGCCGGTCGAGATCGGAATCGGCCCCTCGTTTTCGATGGGGCCCGGCCCGCTCTTTCAAGGTGTTCCCGGGCACTTCGGCCTCGAGTTCGACCTCGCCGCCATCATCGACCAAGAGACGATCCGCCGCAACCTCCACCGGGTGCCGGCGAAGTACCGCGGCGCGGCGTCGAAGATGAAGGAGGTGCGCTACAGGCCATCGATGTTCATCCCAGATTCGCTATGGATCTCGCCGAATCTATATGGAACCGGCATGGTCGGCGTGACGTTCCGGCCCGTCGGTATCGCCATCCCGCTGGTCGACTCCGGGGTGAAGGCGCGCCTCCAGGCCGACGCGCTCCTGAGCTACGCCTTCATCTGGAGCGACCGGATGGTGGCGTCCACCACGCACTTTCTCCGGCCAGGCCTCGGCCTCGGAGCGCAGCTGGAGCTACCTGTCACCGACTCACTGGCCTTCTATGTCGGAGCCGACGCCGACTTCTACCTGCCCCAAGAGCCAGGCCGAGGCATCCTGCACGTCCCAACCTTCGACCAAGCCGGGCTCGGTCGCTCGATCTGGCTGATCGGTAAGGTGTGGCTGCAGGTCGCCTGGCGCTTCCCGTACACGACCCAGATCTGAAGGCCAGCCGCTTGGCTCTGGGCATGGCAGGGCGTCGTGCCGCACCACAGTTGCCATCGCGGCGCAAGGCGGCCGCCATCGCGGCAGCGCGAGCCCCAAGGCCGAAGGCCGCCCGCCGCTAGCCGTGGGCGCGGCGCTGCACAAGCTCGCGGCGGATGCGGTCGACGATGACCTCGATCGCCACGGCGTTGCTGCCGCCCTCGGGGATGATGAGGTCAGCCAGACGGCGGGTGGGCTCGACGAAGGCCTCGTGCATCGGCCGAACGGTCTCGTAGTACTGCTTGCGGATCTCGTCGAAGGTGCGGCCACGATCGCGCATGTCGCGGCGAATGCGACGCAAGATGCGGATGTCGGCCGGAGTGTCGACGAAGAGCTTGATGTCAAGGCGCTGGCAAATCCGCGGGTCGGCGAAGAGCAAGATTCCTTCGACGATGAGGATCGGCGTCGGCCGCAGTGACGTGGTCTGCTGCAGGCGGCGGTGCGTGACGAAGTCGTAGTTCGGCCGCTCGGCGCTCTGCCCAGCGACCATGGCGTCGAGGTGCGCCACCAGCAAGTCGTTGTCGAGGCTGTCTGGGTGATCGTAGTTGAGGCGGGTCCGCTCCTCGGGCGATAGCTCTGCGCGATCGCGATAGTAGGCGTCGTGCTGGATGTGGTTGACGTCTTCACCGCGCAGTTGGCTGACAATGGCCCGCGCGATCGTGGACTTGCCGCTGCCCGTGCCGCCCGCGATTCCGATCATCAGCGGCTTGGCGATGACGATCGGCTCCTCTGGAGATTCGGTGCTCGCCTGCGGGTCGCGTCCGCCCATCGATGTCGCCTCCGCGATGGCCCTTCCGCAGGACCGCCGCCAGCGGTATAGAGAGGCGGGACGTCGGTGACAACCCGTGTCGACGCAGCGGCCCCTGCGCGAGCTTGGCACCGGCCAGTCGCGGCCCGGCGCCGACCCACCGGCGGAGCAGGCGACGATGGCGACGCTGGCAACGAATCGCTTGCAGGCTGGGGACCGCGACGTCGTCCTGCTGCACGGCATCCTGGGATCGCGGCGCAACTGGCATAGCTTCGCAGCGCGACTGGCTGCGGCCCGACCTGACCTCGGCGTGGTGACGGTCGATATTCGCAACCATGGGGACTCCCAAGGGTTCTCGCCACCACACGGCCTTGACGCTTGCGTCGCCGATCTCGTCGCGTCGGAGGGACAGGCCTTCTCTACATGGGCGATCGTCGGTCACTCGTTCGGCGGCAAGGTCGCGCTGCGACTCGCCCAATCGCCGGCGCGCCGCGTCATGAGGCAGCTGGTTTGGCTGGCGGCCCTCGACTGCACGCCGGGCCCAGCGGCCGACGCCAACGGCAGCACCGCGCCGGCTAGCGCGGAGGTGACCGGCGTCATCGCCGCGCTGCGTCAGGTGCCACGGCCGGTGGTGAGCCGCGAGGCCATGGTGTCGACGCTGAGCGCGGCCGGCCTATCGCCGGCGATCGGTCAGTGGATGACGACCAACCTGCGCCCGGTGGAGGGCGGCTTCGACTGGCGCTTCGACCTCGACGCCGCGGTCGCGATGCTCGCCGACTACAGCGCAATCGACGTCTGGCCAACGCTGGAGGCGCCACCGCCGGAGCTAACGGTGCGATTTCTCCGCGCTGGTCGCGCTGCTCGCTGGAGCGCCGCCGACGTCCAGCGGCTGGAGACCATCGACGCCCGCGCCCGCGCAACCGGCGTCGGCGCCCGGGTCGACACCTTGGACGCCGGCCACTGGCTCCACGCCGAGGCGCCGGACGCGCTGCTGGCGTGGCTTCTCAGCGCGCTACCGGCGGTCGACTCGCGGCAGGGGGCCTAGTGATGCTGCCACGTCCAGCGCTCGACCGCGCGCCACGCCTGCGCCTGCTGGTCCTCTGCTGCCTCTACTTCGCCCAAGGCGTACCGTGGGGCTTCTGCGCCATCGCGCTGATGGCGTGGCTGGGCGAGCGAGGCCGCAGCGCAGCCGAGCTGGGCGACATGATGGCGCTCGCCACCCTGCCCTGGGCGCTGAAGTGGGTCCTCGGCCCGGTCGTCGACGTCGTGCGCTTGCCGGGCGGTCGCCGGCGCCCCTACGTCGTCCTCGGCCAAGCGATGATGGCACTCACCCTGATGGCGATGGCGCTCTGGCCCGGCATCGAGACCCGGCTTGACGTGCTGGCCTGGCTCATTTTCCTGCACAACTGCTTCAACGCGCTGCAGGATGTCGCCGTCGACGGCCTGGCGGTAGACCTGCTCCGTCCTGCCGAGCGTGGCCGGGCCAACGGCCTGATGTTCGGCAGCAAGTACCTCGGTGGCGCGCTCGGCGGCGGCGGCATGGCGAGCCTGCTCAGCTTGCACGGCCTCCAGTCCGCGCTGTGGGTGCAAGCTGGCCTGATGGGCGCGATCCTGCTGCTGCCGTTGTGGCTGCGTGAGCGCGCTGGCGACGCGCCGCTGGTACAGGGCGAAGGCGCGGCCACCAGCGATGTGCATACGGCGCCCGGGGTCGCCGACACCTCCAGCGAACCGGCGGCAGCGCCCGTGATCGGCGTCCGCGCTGCCGCCGCGGCGCTCGGCGCGGCGATGCGCGAGGGGCCGGCGGCGTTTGTCGCCCTGCTCGCCATCGCCCTGCAGTGCGGCGCCGGGTGCCTGTCCACCGTCAGCAACGTGTACTTCACCAAGTCGCTCGGCTGGAGCGCCACCGAGCTCGCCGAGGTCAATGGCGGTCTTGGCCTAGCGCTCGGCATGCTCGGCTCCGTCATTGGCGGTTGGCTGGCGGACCTCATCGGCCCACGGCGCCTGCTCATCCTGGCTGCGGCCGGGCTCGGCGCGCTGTGGCTTGCCTTCGCCCTCTCAGCCGGGCTACGCGCCGACAAGGCCCTGGTGACAGGCGTCATCCTGCTCGAGTCGCTCGCCGTGTCGCTCGCCGCCGTGTCGATGTTCGCGCTGGCGATGAGCGTCAGCCGCCCGGCTGTGGCGGCGACGCAGTTCACCGCTTACATGGCGCTGCTCAACCTCGGCACCGCGCTCGGCCACAAGCTCGCCGCCGGCCTCGACGGCGTCATCGATCCGCCGACGTTTTGGCTCGTCTGCGCTGGGCTGCAGGCCGTGGTCTGCGCGCTGGCGTGGGCCGGCGCCGGCGGTCGCGGCGGCAAGTCGGGCACGGGCCGGATGGCGCTGGGCGACGCGGCGCTGGTGGCGGTCTCACCGGCGGCGGGGGCGCGGCCGTCGGCGCCAAGAGCGGCGTTGTTCGCGGCGGTGACGGCGGCCATGACCGTCACCGCGACGGGCTGCGGCTCGGATGGAACGCCGGCGCCCCCATTCACCGACACCGGCGCCCAGGAGACCAGCGGCGACAACGCGGACGCCGGAGATCATGGCGGTGGCTGGAGCAAGCTCGACGTCGGCACCCCCGCCGACGCCGCCGACGCTGTCGAGACGGCAGACGGCGCCTCGCTCGCTGTGCCGTTGCTCAGTCTCAGCCAGCCGCCCTTCACCGACATCATCGCAGAGCTCGGCATAAGCGCTACCGAGACCTTCGCCCACTGCACGCTGTCTGCGGACTTCGACGGCGACGGCGACGTCGACATCGGCCTAGTGCCGCTGCGCTTTCAGTTCGGCACGGGCTGGCAGGCTTCGCTGCGCATCTACCGGCTGCAAGCGGGCAAGGTCGCTGCGGTGGTCGACACGATCATCGACACGACCCTGCTGGTCCCCAACACCGGCTGCGCGGTGGCAGATCCCGACGATGACGGCCAGCCAGACGTGCTGATCGGCGGAGTCGGCGGACTGCGCTGGCTGCGCAACATCGGCGGCGGCGGCTTCGTCGACCACACCGAGGGCCTCCTGCCGAACGTCTTCGACCGCGACGTCTGGTCCATCGTCGGCGGCGACTTCAACGGCGACGGCCGCCCCGACTTGGCGCTCGGCAACGGCCTCGTCTACGGCGCCTGCGCCGCCGTCACCTGCAAGGTCACGCCGGCGACCGATGGCGGAGTCCCGGCCGAATTCTTCTGCAGCCACCCGCCGCCGCCGCCGGCGAAGTCGTGGAGCGACCTCGAGGTGCTGCGCGATACGCTGCTGCTCGGCAAGCCAGACGGCTGGGTCGACGCCAGCGGCCTCATGAGCGCCCTGCCCGACGGCGAGCTGACCGAGATCCAGGCCGTGGATCTCGACGCCAATGGCCACGTCGACCTGCTCGTCGGCCACGACTTTGGCCACCATGGCCTGCTTCGCAACACGGGCAAGGGCGGATTCGCGCTCAACCTTCATGGCATGCACGGGTCGGGCCACACCATGGGCTGGGGCGTCGGCGACTTCGACGAGGACGGCGTCTTCGACGTGCTGATGTCCGACCTCGGCCCTGCGCCCCTCTACCGCCAGCTCCCGACCGGCCTGCCCGGCGGCGTCACCTTCGTCGACATCGGGCCCCTGCACGGCGTCACGGCCGCCACGGCCGACCTCTCCACCTGGAGCCCCCTGGTCGAGGACTTCGACCACGACGGCCACGTCGACGTCTTGCTCGGCACCTCGGCCGTCGCCGAGCCGATGGCGTTGCACACCTTCGTCTCCTGCACCGGAGCCCAAAAGCCGGCCGCGCAGCAGTACGACCTGCTGCTCCGCAACCGCGTCTCGAGCTTCCAGCCGATTGAGGTGTCGGCGCCGATGACCAAACTCGGCATCGAGCGCCTGGCGCAGACCACGCTCGACTTCGACGGCGACGGCGACCTCGACGTGCTGCAGGTGCGCTTCGACGGACTCGTGCGGCTGCTCCGCAACGATCTTCCCAAGGCTGGCGGTGCGGTGTTCCTCGACATCCGCGGCCCAGCCGGCAATCGCCTCGCCACAGGCGTTCGCGTCGAGGCCACGCTGGCCGGACGCCCGCTGCGGCGTCAGGTCATGCCGTCCTTTGGCTTTGGCGGTGGCGGACGTCTGCGTGTGCATCTGCCGACACCCGGCGGCGCGGCGCTTGAACAGGTGAAGGTCATCTACCCGGCGCCGCTCCACGTCACCCGCCACCTCGGTCGCGTCGAGGCCGGCGCCAGCGTCCTGGTGGTCACTCCCTACGGCGCCGGCAGGGACGGCGACTAGGTCTGCCTCCTCAGCCGACCCAGCCGGCGTGGCATGGGCCGCGACGGCGACGCGGCTCGCCGCCTCACTCGGCGCCGCCAGCGTGGTGCATGCAGAGACGGCGCCGGCAGGTTCCCTTTTCAATCGTAGTCTTGCATGTCAAGCCCGGCGCACAGGCGAAGCTACAGACCGAGCCGGCGCCAGGCAGCTTGACGCAGCGCGACTGCATACTGTCGACCTGTAGGCACGTCAGGCCCTCGCCGCATCCCGCACCGGATGGGCATGCGCTGCCGATTTGGAGCAGCGCCGCACAGACGCCCTGACTACCACCCTCGCCACCGCTGCAATAGAGCCCGGCGCCGCACTGGCCCTGGAGGCACGGCTGACCCGCGACCGCCGGTGGCGCGACGCATAGCTTCTGCTGCGGGTGGCAGATGAGGCCTGGCTGGCAGGCGCCAACGTGGGGGCAGGCGGCTCCGAGGGCGAGCGGCGCACCACAGACCTTACCATCCACACAAACAAGGCCGCCGGCGCAGGGCGTCTCCGAGGCCAGACACGCCGAGGCCTCTGCCGGCAGCGACGCGCACTTCCCGGCGTCGAGGCCACCGCCTGCCGCGCCATGGTCGCAGCCCGCGCCGCCCTGGCAAGCGCCGCCGACGCAGAGGGCGCCTATCGGTGGCCGAGCGACGCAGGTGCCACTCGCCTGGTCGCAGGCGAGGCCAGGCAGGCAGCTGGCGTGGCCCTGGCACGGCGCTCCCTCAGCGCCAGGTCCCTTGCAGACGCCAGCGAGGACCTCGGCGCAGAACAATCCAGGCAGGCAGTCGTCGTCCATCGCGCAGCCGGCACCCTGATCCTTGGCCGCGGCGCAGACGCCGCCGAGGCAGGCCGAGAGCGCGCCGCAGGGCCCCTTGCCCTGGCAAGCGCCGCCATCGGCGACCGGCGCCGCGCAGCTGCCGTCCTGACATTGCAGGCCCGCGGCGCAGTCGGCGTCGACGTCGCAAGGCGCGGCAGAACCGCCAGGCGGCTGGCAGGTCTTGGCGTCGGCTGGCCCGATGCAGCGCAGCCCGGCGGCGCACTCGACCGCGCCGCATGCCGCACCTGCCGTCGGCAGCGCCTTGCAACGCAGCGCGTCCTCTCCAGCGCCGTCGTCAAACGTACAGGCGTCAGCCCCATCGCCGCAGCGCAGACCGACGATGCCGGCCTTGCAGACCGCGCCGCGGGCCGCGCTGTCGCGGAACATCGGCCAGCAGGCCGCCTTCATGCCGGCGCCGTCGACGGCGAGGCAAGACTGGCCGGCGGCGTCGAGCGCGGTGAGGCAGGCTTTCAGGCGGGGACCGTCGATGAGGCCTAGGCCGTCTTGCACCCCGTCGGCGATGTCCACAGACGCCGCGACGCAGTCCGCCCCGACGCGCTGCTGACAGTCCGCGGAGTCGAGGTAGCGCAGCGCCGCGACGTCGCAGCAAGCGCCGAGAGGGGCGCACAGCCGCGCTGCGATTTGGCCGCAGGCGGTCGCCACAGAGATCGACGCGCCCTGCCCGCCGGCGCCGGCGTCCGCGCCTCCCATCGCCGTCGTCAAGGGCGACGCCAGGCGATCGGTCGCGCAGGCGCCACAGGCAATCGCCAGCGCCGCGAGGACGACGATCGGCGCCGCCCCAGCGCGCGGCCACGCCCCGGGTCGACGTCGCCCGCGCTGACCAGCCACTCGCCCACACCTCACAGCGCGCCCGTCACGACCCGCCGAGATGGCCAGGCCAATGCCGTCGATCACTCGCTGCAGCCGGCGTAGCCCGAGGCGACGTGGCTGCAGCCCTTTGGCGAACAGGCGTCAAGGGTACAGGGGCTGCCGTCGTCGCAGTTCACCTTGGTGCCCTTGCAGGCGCCGCTCTGCGCGCAGGCGTCGCAGCCAGTCGGCAGGGGGAGGAAGTCAAGGTCCAGGTTGAAGTCGCCCTTGTTGCTGAACGTCCAAGCGCAGTTGGCGGTGCCTGCCGCCTTGACGCCGGCGTACCGGGTGAACGTGAGCCAAGACGCTAGGCCATTCTTGCCGTTTTTGCCGTTGGCCGCCGCGCCGAGCTGCATCGGGTACACCGAGTTGGTCGGGTATTGGCTGATGGTCACATAGTCGAAGCTTCCGACTTTATTGAGTTTCGCATGGCCGGGGATCATGTCGAAGTAGCGCCACATGTCGGTGATCGACTTCGGCTGGATCGCCGGCAGCTCACGCTTCGGTCCGGCCGAACCCTGACCCGCAGCGCCCTGGCCGCGGCCAGCCCACCAGACGTCCATTGTCCACTGCTCGCCGGCCACGCTCGCCGGATCGTAGACGATCGCCGTGCCGTAGAGGTGCGCCTTGCCGTCGGCGTGGATGTCGAGGCGGGCGTCTTCGGCGAAGTAGAGCCGTGTGCCGCTGCTGCCCTGGCCGTCGAGCATGCCCGGCGCCCACAGCGCGTGGTCCTGGCCGATGCCGATGGCCCGCTTGGCCTTGTAGCGCTGCACCACGCCATTGGCCGGGCAAGCGCCGGTGCACGGATCGCCGTCGTCGCAGGCCTTGCCGACCGCCGACACGTTGACGCAGCCAGCGAGCTTGTCGCAGCTATCGGCGGTGCAGGCCTGACCGTCGTCGCAGGCATCGGCGCCTTGCGCCTTGTGGCTGCACGCTCCGGTCTTGGGGTCGCAGAGGTCGCTGGTGCAGGCGTCGCCGTCGTCGCAACCCACCTTGGCGCCTGCGCTGCACGTGCCGCCGGTGCAGGCGTCGCAGTGGGCGGCGAGCGCGAGGGGCTGCAGCTCGATGTTGACGTCGCCGTCGCTGCCCTTGCTCACCTTGCCGCCGTCGTTCAGCGTCCAGAACAGCCAGCCCGAGCCGCCCAGCGCCATGGTCTTGTCGTTGGCGCCGACGCCGAGCTGGAACGGGTAGACCGAGCTCGCCGGCTTCTGAGTGACGCTGACCACGTCGCCGTCGGCGGCGCGCACCATCGCGCTGTTGTCGCCGTCGAGATCAAAGTAGTGCCAGAGGTCGGTGACTGACTTCGGCTGCTGCGCTGGGTTCCAACGCTTGGGGCCGCCCGAGCCCTGACCCGCGGCGCCCTGGCCTCGGTGCTTGTACCAGAAGCTCACCTTCCAGCTGTCGCCTGCGACACCGCCGCCGCCGGCGCTGGTGAAGACCACCGCGGTACCGGTCAGGTGGCCCTTGCCGTCCTGGTACCAATCGAAGCGGGCGTCGTCGCTGAGCGCGAACTCGAGCTTGGAGTGGCCGTAGAGGCCCGGCAGGGTGATGGCGTGGTCGCCGGGGGCGAAGCGCAGCGCCTTCCAACTCAGCTTGACGCCCGGCGCTAGGCCGCAGACGCCGGTGCAGGCGTTGCCGTCGTTGCAGCTGGTGCCGTCGGCGATGGCGACGTGGCTGCAGCCCAGGGCCGGATCGCAGCCGTCTTGGGTGCAGGCGTTGCCGTCGTCGCAGCTCAGGCCAGAGCCCGCCTTGCATGAGTCGCCGACGCAGGTTTCGCCGGTCGTGCAGGCGCTGCCATCATCGCAGGAGGCGCCTAGCTTGGCGGTGTAGCTGCAGCCGCTCTTCGGGTTGCAGGCGTCCGTGGTGCAGACCTTGCCGTCATCGCAGGCGAGCGCGGCGCCCTTCTTGCAGCCGCCGCCGACGCAGACATCGCCGGTCGTGCAGGCGTCGCCGTCGTCGCAGCCCTTGCCGGCGAGCGCGACGAAGGCGCAGCCGCCCTTGCTGTCACAGCCATCGGCGGTGCATGCGTTGTCGTCGTTGCAGACCTTGGCGCCCGAGCCGCTACACACCCCGTCCCAGCAGACGTCGACCGCGGTGCAGGCGTCGCCATCGTCGCAGACCTTGCCGTTGTTGAGCTTCTTCCAGCAGCCGGCCTTGGCGTCGCAGCCCTCCAGCGTGCATGGGCTGCCGTCGTCGCACTTCAACGCACCTTGAGCTTTGCAGGCGCCGCCGCTGCAGGCATCGCCGGTCGTGCAGGCGTCGCCGTCATCGCAACCTTTGCCAGCCAGCGGCTTGAAGATGCAGCCGCCCTTGCTATCGCAGCCGTCGGACGTGCACGGGTTGCCATCGTCGCAGGGTTGGCCCTTGCCGACGCAGAGCGTGGCCTTGCAGGCGTCGCCGGTGGTGCAGGCGTTGCCATCGTCGCAGGCATTGCCCGTCTGCGCCTCGTAGCAGCAGCCCTTCTGCTTGTGGCAGATGTCTTTGGTGCAAGGGTTGCCATCGTCGCAGCTCACGGCGCCGATGGCCTTGCAGCCGCCGCCTTGGCAGAGGTCGCCAGTGGTGCAGGCGTTGCCGTCGTCGCAGGCCTTGCCCTCGATGTTGAAGTGGGCGCAACCAGTGACCATGTGACAGCTGTCGTCGGTGCATGGCTTGCCGTCGTTGCAGGTGACCTTGGTCATCGCGACGCACGTCGCCCCCTGGCAGGTGTCGCCGATGGTGCAGGCGTTGCCGTCGTCGCAGCCGCTACCGTCCAGCGGCTTGTGAACGCAGCCCTTTGCCGGATCGCATGCGTCTTTGCTGCAGGGGTTGCCGTCATCGCAGCCGATCGTGGTCTTGAAGCCGCAGGCGCCGCCGGTGCAGACATCGCCGGTCGTGCAGGCGTCGCCGTCGTCGCATGGGAAGCCACTAGAAGGCTTGGACTTGCAACCCGTCGGGCCGCAGACGTCGGTGGTGCAGGGCTTGCCGTCGTCGCATTCGACTGGCTTGCCGCCCTTGCAGGCGCCGGCAGCGCACGAATCGCCGGCGGTGCAGACGTCGCCGTCGTCGCAGTCCTTGCCGTTGAGGTCGGTCAAGACGCAGCCGGCGACCTTGTCGCAGGTGTCGGCGGTGCAGGGGTTGCCGTCGTCACAGCTCTTCTGCTTCAGACCGCCGCACTGGCCGTTGGCGCCGCAGGCATCGAGGCTGGTGCAGACGTTGCCGTCGTCACAGGCCGCGCCGACCTTGGCGTCGTGCTGGCAGCCCTTCTTGCCATCGCAGTGATCGACCGTACAGGGGTTCTCATCCTCGCAGCCGAGCTTGCCGGTGCCCTTGCACTTGCCGGAGACGCAGGCGTCGATGACCGAGCAGGCGTCGCCGTCGTCGCAGGGGCCGCCTGTTATCTTCTCGTGGCTGCAGCCGTCGATCGGATGGCAGGTGTCGGCCGTGCAGGCGTTGTCGTCGGCGCAGTCGAGGTTGCCGCTCGGTTGGCACTCGCCGCCGATGCAGGCGTCGCCGGTCGTGCAGACGCTGCCGTCTTGACAGGGGCCCGTCAGCGGGTGGTGCTTGCAGAGGCCCGTCTTCGAGCTGCAGCTGTCCTTGGTGCAGGGGTTGTCGTCTAGGCAGGGCTTCTCGGTCTTGCCCTTGCAGTGCCCGGCCTTACAGACGTCATCGAGCGTGCAGGCGTTGCCGTCGTTGCAGCCGATGCCGCCGAGCGACTCATGCTGGCACTTGCCCGTCTTGGGGTCGCAGGCGTCCATTGAGCAGGGGTTGCCATCCTCGCAGTCCTGTGCCGGACCAGCCTGACAGACGCCATCGCCGCAGACATCGCAGCTTGGCTGCGTCGGCACGGGGATCAGGTCGACGTTGACGTCGCCGTGGCCTTTGACCGTCTTGCCGCCGTGGTGGTGGACGAAGTCCATCCAGGCCGAGGCGCCGTAGGCCATGGTCTTGCCGTTGGCGCCCTTGCCGACCTGCATCGGAAAGACGCCGCCCTTGGGCTTCTCGGTCAGCGTGACGTGGCTGCCGCTGCTGTGCAGGGCGCCCGATGTCAGCTTCCAGTAGGCCCAGGTGTTGGTGATCGCGGGCGGGACAAACCAGCCGCCGTCGAGCTTGGGGCCGCCGCTGCCTTCGCCGGCGGGGCCGATGCCGAGGAAGCTGTAGCGGAGGTCCACCTTCCATTGCTGGCCGATCGCGCCTGGGCCACCGCCCAGGTGGTAAACCTCGGCCGTGCCAGTGAGCCGCGCCTTGCCGCCGACGAGGTGGACGAAGCGGGCGCCGGTAAGCAGGTGCATGCGCACGATGTGATCGCCGCTTCCGTCGTAGAAGCCCTTCATCCAGAAGCCATTGCAGCCAGAGGTCGACTCCTCGGGGCAGTTCGCGCTGTCGACCGCGTTCCACGTGGCGAGCGTACCCGGTTCGGCGACGCAGCTGTGACCGGTGCAGGCGTCGCCGTCGTCGCAAGTGGCGCCGGTGGCGCCGTCGAGGGTGCAGACCGGAGGCGGGGGATTGTTGCCGCTGCCGCCTGAGCCGCTGCCGCCTGAGCCGCTGCCGCCTGAGCCGCTACCGCCTGAGCCGCTGCCGCCTGAGCCGCTGCCGCCTGAGCCGCTGCCGCC
>SXGT01362601.1_pt1 | contig 12534 bp, 10 predicted proteins | sample 3176221 | NCBI WGS metagenome assembly SXGT01 (sample SAMN11356862, study PRJNA531348) | freshwater metagenome | isolation source: freshwater sample F1-120 | place: China: Fuxian Lake, Yuxi | collected 2017-12-25
AGCCTCCTCCTGAACGCCGCCGGAGTCCGACAGACATACGGTCGCGCGACGCATGACGCCGATGAAGTCCCCGTATTCGAGAGGCTCGACGAGCCGCGCGTTGGGCAGGTCGCCGAGCACCTCGCGCGCGGGGCCGCTTACGTTCGGGTTGGGGTGAACCGGGTAGACTGCGACGAGCTCGGGTCGCGCGACGAGCAGCGTGCGCAGGGCGCCGCGGGCCTCACGCAGGGGCGCACCGAAGCTCTCCCGCCGGTGGAGCGTCACCAGCGCGATCGGACGCGCGGAGCCCTCGAGGTCCGCAATGACGCGCGGCGGCTGGGACTCGCGGTCGAGGAGCCAGAGCAGCGTGTCGATGACGGTGTTGCCGGTCACGTACACTGAATCGGTCGGAATGGCCTCGCGCTTAAGGTTGTCCGCGGACCAGGCCGTAGGCGCGAAGTGAAAGCGCGTCAGCACCGTGGCCAGTCGGCGATTGGCCTCCTCGGGGTAGGGGTTGTAGAGCGTTGGGGTGCGTAGCCCGGCCTCGACGTGTCCGAACGCGATGCGGCGATAGAAGCAGCCGAGCGCGACGGCGAAGACCGTCGTCGTGTCGCCTTGCGCGAGCACCACGTCGGGCGCCTCCGACTGCAGGACGTCGTCGACCCCGCGCACGAGCCGCGCCGTCAGCTCAGGCAGCGTCTGCCCCTGGGTCATCACGTCCAGGTCCACGTCGGGCGCGAGCTCGAAGAACGCCGCATGCTGGCGCAACAGGTCGCGATGCTGGCCCGTGAACAGCACTCGCACATCGAACGTGTCCGGGCGCCGGCGCAAGGCCCAGACGACCGGTGCCATCTTGATGATCTCGGGGCGCGTGCCAATGGCGACGAGAACGCGACGGGTCATGGAGTGCTCCTCAAGTGGCGGCCTCGCCGACGTGGTGAAAGCGCATGGAATACCGTGGTACAGTGACCGGCGCGCGGCGCGGCATGGCGAAGAAGGCGCGCTCGGTCGCGGCGGCCTGCGCCATGAGGATGAACATGAACCAAAGCCAGCACTGCGTCAGGAAGAAGGCCGCGGTCAGCACGGCTGCCTGGTTGGCCAGCAGGCCCTCGGCGAGCGCGCGCTCGAGCCCCGGTGTGCGCTGTTTGGCCGTGCGCTGCAGGCGCCGGCCCGCGCGGACGCTGAGCCAGACCAGCGCCATGTACGGCACGAGCCCCGCGACCCCCGTCTCCGCCGCGACCGTGATGTAGGAGTTGTGCGCGACACGGGCGGTCCAGTCCACGGGGTTGACCACGTAGCTGAAGTACACGACCACGAACTGCTCGTAGCCGACGCCGAAGACCGGGTTCTTGGCGAACATCCGCGCGCCGGCACCCCACGCATCGAGGCGGCCTTGGGCGGACTCGTCGATCTCGCCCTGCTTGAGCCCTTGCCGCTTCCCGATGCCGGCGACGCTCATCAGCACATAGAGCAACACACCGACGACTGAGTAGACCAACATCGGGTTCTTGAAGCGCGACCGCGTGAGGACGGCGATGGCGGCGGCCATGCCGAGGATGCCGCCGCGCGACTGCGTCGAGATGATGCCCGCCACGCCGAGGATGGTCATGGTGAGCATGGCGATGCGGAGCCAGCCGGAGGTCTCCTTGACGGCGACGAACAGGAACGGCAGCGACATCAGGATGGAGAGCGCGAGGTCGTTGGGATCGCCGAGCAGGCCGACGGCGCCAGCGCGGCTGCCCTCGATGGTGGCCTGGCCCGAGAGCTTGGCGTAGAGCGCGTAGCCGCCCAAGAACGCAGTGCAGAGGCACATCGTGAGCTGAAACATGACGGCACGCCGGCGGGAGTCGACCAGGCTGGTGATGAGCACATAGAGGACGATGATCTTGACGAAGACCTCTTTGAAGATGGCCATGCTGCCCGACGGGCTCGCGCCGAGCGTCGAGGAGATGAGGATGACCGCGCACAGCACCACCATCCAGCGGTGGTGGGGGATGGGCGGGAGCGCGTGCGTCTGCACCGGGCGCATGAGCTTCGAGACCGCGTGGAGGCCGAGGGCGCCGAGCATGGCGAGCTTGCCGATCTGGAGCGGCGCGAGCGCGGGGACGAAGTCGCCCGGTCGGGTGAAGAGCACAGCGACGAAGACGCACAACAGGAAGAACGGGCCCGTCATGACGCCGGCGATGAACGCGATGCCGAGCGCGACCGCGATGGGCGCGAACGGGTGGACGACCGCGCCGAGGGCCCCGACGCCGACGGCCAGCGCGATGAGCGCGAGCGCGCCGACGACCGAGCCGAGCGTGAGGCTGCGGTGAGCCTCCGGGAACGTCACGCGCCGCGTCCTTCGAGGCGCGGGAGCGTGCCGATGACGGGGACGCCGACGAGGGACTCGACCTCGTCGCGCGAACGCAACGAGCGGTCCAGGAACTCGCGCAGGACCACGAGCAGGAAGCCCAGGATGAGGCCGCCGAACAGCGACAGGATGCCGACCATCGGCAGCGTGAAGCCGCCGACCGGGATAGGCTGCTGCGGCTCCTCGACGACCCAGACGAGCTTGGCCTCGTCGTAGCTCGTGAGGTCGCGCTTGACGAGCGTGTCTTCATATCGGTCCTGGAGCGAGGCCAGCGTCTTGGACTTGGCCTCCTGCGTGCGCAACAGCCGGGTGAGCGTCTGCTCGCGCTCGGCGTAGCCGCGGACGTTCTCGAACGACGACTTCACCCGCTCGTGGTAGAGCGCGACCTTCTCCTTGAGCGACTCGGCGTCGAGCTTGGCCGCGCGGGCCTCGAGCATGTCGAGCTGATTGGGGTCGTCGGTCTTGAGCACCATGCCCGAGCCCTTGTCGCCGCCCACGGAGTGCTCGACGCCGACCTTGTCGGGCGAGACATCCGGGCCTTTGGCGTTGGGGTCGTCGGTCGACTCGCGCTTCTCCAGCCGCTCAAGCGCGTTCTCCAAGCCGGCGACGACCGCGCGCTGCGCCTGGACCTTGTAATGATTGTCCGTGTACGTTCCTCGCAGCCCGGCAAGCGCCTGCCGCGCGCGCTTGAGCTTGCTCGCGACCTTGCGCAGCTCCGGGTCGAAGTCCCGCACGCGGCCCGAGGTCGACTTGGCGCGCTGCTCGGCCACGGCCATCTCCGCCTCGGCCTTGTAGAGGTCCTTCATGAGCGACAAGTGGTTGTCCAGATTGAGCTTGTGCACCTCGGGCAGGTCGCCGGCGTACTTCTTCTTGAACTCCTTGATCTCCTCTTCGCAAGACTGGAGCTCGCCCTTGACGCGGTCGATCTGGACTTTGAGAAACTTGACGGACTCGTCGAGCACCTGCCGCTGGGGGCGCAACATCTCCTCGATGAGCGCGCCCGTGAGGATCTTGAGCGAGCTGAAGACCTTGTCGGGCTCGAAGCCCGCGACCGAGATGCGGACGAGGCCGCCGCCTTCGCCGAAGACCTCGATCTCCTTTTTGAACTGGGCGATCATCCGGGCCGCGACCGGCGGCGGCGTGGCGTCGGTGATCTCGCCCAGCTCGCGCTTGACGCGCTCGAGCATCTTGGACGACTGAAGGATGCTCTGGACGACGGGCAGGCGGCTGTTGACCGACCACTCGACCATCATGTCCTTGAGGAACGGGTTGACCTTGACCGACTCCTGGACGAGCACCTGCGCCGAGGCCTTGACCTTGAGCGGGATCATGAGCCGCAGGCCGACGCCGACGATGGGGACGATGAACAGCGGCAGCAAGAGCGTCTTCCAGCGATGGAGGAGCGCCTCGATGAGCACGCGCACGTCGACCCAGCGCTGGCTGCGCTCGATGCCGGGCTGCTCGAGCGGGCTAGCGGGGAGCATTGGCGCGCCTCGGGTCGGCGTTGGGGCCCTTGAACAGGCCGAAGGGGCGGAACACGCGGCGCCAGAAGAGCGCCACGCGGGTGCCGAACGGCGGCGCGAAGACCTCGTTCCAGACGATTCCGAGCGGGGCGATGCCGGCGTCGCGCAGCCAGGTGACGGCCTCGACCATGTCGGCCCGCCGGGTCCAGCGCTTCATGACGATGAGCAGCGCGCCATCGAACGACTGCATCCACCGCGCCGGGATGCCCATGGCGCCCTCGCCGCCGAGCATGGAGGGACCCTCGACGACGACGGTACGCCCTTGGCGGATGTCCGCCGGATCGTACAGCGTCATCTGATCTTCGGCCACGAACAGGTAGCGCTCCGGCGCGATCGCCTCGAGCTCCTCCCGCAGCGTCTCCATGAGTACCGACTTGCCCTCGCGCCGCCCCACGGACGTGAGCAGCACGAAGCGCGCACCCGACTGACCGAGGACCGACGCGATGCGCGTGGCGAGCTGACGCAGATGCCGCCGCTCCTTGAGGAGCCGCGGATCGGCTGACGTGCCGGCCTTCTTGCCGGGCCGTCCTGTGACCTTGCTCAGTTCCCCGTCGGGCCAGGTACCGGTGCGGAACGTGCCGGTGGTCGCGGGAGAAGCGTGAGGATCGCGTCCTGCTCCAGCACTAACGTCCATACGCCTCCGTAGGTGATGGAGCCCGGTGGCCCGCCCTCACCGATCCAGGGATTGCTCGCCATGCCGACGGGCGTGGTCTTGATGACGTGCCGCCCTGGCTTGACCCGAACACGGATGCGCTCATCGTACTCGACCGTCCCGACCTTGTGTCCATCGATCCACACGTCCGCCAGGCGAACCGAGGGGTCCATGTGGCGAATGATGATATCGGGACCGCACGCGTTGAGCATGAGCACGAGCAGCGAAATGGGGAGGACGCGCCCGAGATGCAGTGAGTTCCAATGGCGACGCATGGGGCGCTCCTAGGGGCCGAGCCGGACGAAGAGGGCGATGGCGGACGAGAGGACCGCGAGGTCCGAGATGAGCCGCGTGACCGACTCCCAGACGCGACTCGCCTGATCCACGTACACGGTGTCTCCGGCGTCGACGGTCACCATCCCCACGACGCCGCCCTTGGAGAGATACTTCTCGACGTTGTATTCAGTGGCCAGCGTGAAGCCTTCGCCGATCTTGACGACCTGGACCTCCGAGAGGTCCCCGTCCTTGCTGGGTCCACCCGCCGCGCCGATCGCGTCGACGAGGCGCATCGGCGAGCCCACCGACATCCGTGACGGGCGCGCGACGCCACCCATGACGCTCACGTGGCGCCCGAGGGGGTTGATGTCCGCCGAACCTCCGCCGGGCACATAGACGATGGCACCCGAGCCTACGGGGATGGGCGACATGGACGCCTTGCCGGCGATCTGGGCCGACACGTCGACCGACTCGCCCTTCTCTGGTGTCAGCACCCGCACGCTCACGAGGTCGGCCGTGGGCGCCGGACCGCCGGCGAGGCCGATGGCCATGAGGACGGTCAGCCCTGGCGAGCGGTCGTAGAGCCCCGGCGCGTTGACCGAGCCAATCACGAACACCTTGTTCTCCAAGGCCTTCTGGCCGAGGAAGGCGCCCTTGCTGCCCTGCCCCACCGGAGACGCGGAGTCCGCGGGGACGAAGATGACGTCGCCGCCTTGCAGGTCGGGCAGCGGGGTGCTGCGCTCGCGGGTGAGGTAGGCGCGCAGGTCGACCTTCTGGTCCTGTCCGAGGCGAGTGAGCACGACGTTCATCAGATCCGCGCCGCCGAGCACACCGCCCGCGAGCTGGATGGCCTGCCACATGTCGTCGCTCTTGCCGACGCGCACGAAGCCCGGCTTCTGCACCTGGCCCGAGACGAGCACGAGCCGCTTCTCCTCCTTGACGACGAGCTGGATGCCGGCCGTGCCGGTGAGGTACTTGCCGAGGTGGCGCCGCAGCGTCCGGGTCGCTTCGGCGACCGTGAGGCCCGCGAGCCGCACCTGTCCGTAGGTGCCCAGGTTGACCTTGCCCTCGTTGTCGAGGCCGACGGTGCGCTCGGCCGGAGTCATGCCAGGGATGATGAGGATGAGCTCATCGCCGGGTTGGAGCGTCTGCGCCGCGGCAGTCCCCGCAGGGGCCAGAAAGGAGAGCACGAGGCCCGCGACGAACGCGAGCGCAACGCCAGAGACGCGAGAGACGACAGGGAGCGAATGAGGCTTCATCACGGTCGCTGATGGAAGCCCATCCTGGCCCGAAGTCAAGGAAAGGGCCGGTCGAACGCTGTCTACTACGGTGCTCGCCATGACGCTCGCCATGGCGCTACTGCGAGCCCTTTCCGGTGAGCATGACCCAAACGGTGAGGACGACAATCTTGAGCTCCATCTTGAGGTAGGTGTGCAGGTGGTAGAGGTGGGCGATGTAGGCCAGGTCGTGGATGACCTTGGACTTGACGCTCTCGATGGAGCTGTCGTAGCCGCAGCGGACCTGCGCCCAGCCCGTGATGCCGGGCTTCACGCTGGCGATGCGGTCGTTGTAGCCGGGCACGCGCTCTTCCAGCTGATCGCTGAAGAACGGTCGCTCGGGGCGCGGCCCGACGATGCTCATGTCATTCATGAGCACGTTGAAGAACTGCGGGAGCTCGTCGATGCGGAAGCGCCGAATGAACCGACCGACGCGGGTGACGCGGCTGTCGTTGGCCTGAGCCCAGACGGGGCCGGTCGCGGCCTCGGCGGAGGCAGCCATGCTCCGAAACTTGATCATGTGAAACGGCACGGGCTTGCCCTGCGCTCCAGGCCTGAGGCGCATCTGGCGGTAGAAGATGGGCCCGCGGCTGTCGAGCTTGACCGCGATGGCGGCGAGCACCATGACGGGCAGCGTGACGATGATGCCGATGACGGCGCCGACGAGGTCGAAGGTGCGCTTGGCGATGCGGACCGACAGCGGGATCTCGGCCGGGCGCGACAGGTCCAGCGGATCGAGCTCGGCGGTGCGTCGCCAGAGCCCGTCGCGGCGGCCCGAGAGGAAGCGCAGCAGGCCGATGAGGTAGGCGCCTTGAGCCAGCGTACAGAAAATCGCGAGGCGGACCGGCCGCGTGCGTCCCAGGGCGGTGTTCTGGAGCGGTACCGCGAGCAGCCCCACGAGGAGAAGCGCCGTTCCGGCGATGGCCAGCGTGTCGATCCACGCCGCGACGGCGGAGAAGAACCACGCGGCGCCCAAGCCGAGCACGAGGAACACCGGGCCGAGCGTGCGAAGGAGCTTGCGAAGCAGCGGCAGGAAGAGGCGCGGCCGCAGCGGATTGAGCAGCCGGCGCAGCCGCCAGAGCATCTGGTAGTTGCCGTACGCGATACGAATCCAGCGCAGTGTGAGCGCGGTGAACGTGTCGGTCGGATCGTCTTTGGCCACGGCGTCGTGGACGTAGGCGATGCGGTTGCCTTGGACGCTCACCGAGAGCGGGATGACGTAGTCGTCGTTGACGGTGTCTTCCGGGATGCTCGGGACCAGCGCGCGCCGCACGAGGTAGCAGGCGCCCGAGGCACCGAGCAGCATGTCGCGGTCGGCCTCGTTCTGGCGCACGCGCGCCTCGAAGGTCCAGTAGCCGGACTCCGTCACGCCATCGGAGCCGCCGCTGGTCTTGACGGCATAGCGCGCGCAGGCGAGGCCCACCGCAGGATCGGCGAGCATCGCGACGAGCTTGCGGAGCGCGGAGCGATCGAGATCGGCGCTGGCGTCGGTCAACAGGATGAGGTCGCCGCGCGCGGCGTCGCGGAGCCGGTTGAGGGTCGCGGCCTTGCCGAGCCGCTGCGGATTCTCGAGGATGGTGACCCCGTATTGCGCGTACTGGTGCGCGATTCGGGTCGTGCCGTCGGTCGAGCCGTCCGAGCACACGATCACCTCGAGCTTCCCGACCGGATAGTCGAGCGCGATGGTGTCCTCGAGCTTTCGGGCGAGGTGGGCGGCCTCGTCGTGGGCGGGGATGAGGACAGTGACGGTAGGGAGCTCGTCGTCCGACTGGGCGCGGGGCGCGAACGGACGCACCGAGAAGAGCCGAATCGTGAGCCCGTAGAAGACGTACGGCCAGAGGAAGAGCAGCGCCAGACTGCCGAGGACGAGCGCGGCGAGGAGCTCGAGGCTCATGGCGTGCCTCCGGCCCAGGCGCGCAAGGTCGCTGCGCGGCGGTCCCAGCCCTCGGAGCGCACCAGGGCGCGGCGGGCGTGGCGGGCATCGGGCGTATCGGCGCGGGCGGCCTCGAGCCAATCGGCGACGTCGGAGGCGGAGGCGACGATGGAGATGCCCGCGACGCGGCAGGCCTCCGGGAGCGCGGTCGAGGCCGTCGGAAAGCCGGCGGCGAGATACTCGCGCAGCTTGAGCGGGTTGACGCCCGCGGTGCGCTCGGTGACCTCGAAGGGGATCCATGCGGCGCGCCAGTGCGCGATGGCTTGCGGGAGCGTCGCGTAGGGCACGCCAGCGCGGACGCGGACGTTCGGAAGGTGCGCAATGGTGTCCGGCAACGCGCGCACGGGACCGAGGAGCTCGAGCGTCCACGACGGACAGCGCGCGGCGACCTCGGCCACGAGAGGCCAGTCGATCCACTCGGCGAGCAGCCCGAAGAAGCCGAGGACGTGCGACTCGGGTGGCGCGTCGGGGATGCTGGCGAAGTGGGCGACGTCGACCCCTTGGGGCAAGTAGCGGACCGAGCGCGCACCGGGAGGAGCGAGCCGCTCGGCGGTCACGACGACCTCGTCGGCGCGCGCGATCAAGGCCGCCTCGATGGGGGCGACTAGCGCGGCGTCGACGCCTGGAAGCGTGACGTAGTCGTCGAGGCGCAGGTAGACGACCCGGTCTGGCTGGCAGCTCCGCGGCAGGGCGTCGAGGTAGAGGACGCCGACGGGGTTGGACAGCAGCGCGACCGTGGGACGCGACTGGTTCCGGCGCGCTGCGCGACCAATGGCGAGACCCAGCGTGCCGCCATTGAGCTGCTGGGCGATGCGGTTGCCGTGCCATGGGACGATCCACGGGTGAACGACCTCGAGACCCGGCCGCTGCGGCGGACCCGGGGCACGCGACGGGCGTGGCAGGCGAGGCCAGAGCCGCGTGACGATGCGGCGCGCATCGGCGAGCGTGACCCGTGGAGCGCGCATGCCGAGCGAGTCGACCCACACGATGCGGTCGGCAGACGGGAGCGCCCGTGCGAGGTGCTGCGTCGTGGAGGGGTGCGCCCCGAAGTCGTCGCCGAAGATGAGCCAGTCCATCATGCGGCCCGTGCCTCGCGTCGACGGGTCACGGCCTCATAAAGCGTGACGACGGTGTGGGCCCAGTGGTCGGCGGAGCGCTCGGTCCGAAGGCGCTGCGCGGTCGCGACCGCCCCCCGCGTGAAGTGGGCGTGCGACTGCGCCAGGCGTGTGAGGCCGGCCCCCAAGGCGGCGGCGTCCCCGGGCGGGACGAGTACGCCGTTGTCGTCCTCGGTCACGAGGTCCGGGAGCGCGCCGACCCGCGAGGCGAGGACCGGGACGCCCAGCGCGACGGCCTCGAGCACCGCGAGCGGCATGCCCTCTCGGAGCGACGGCTGGGCCAGGACGTCCACGTCGGCAAGCGCTGCCGCGACGTCCGACGCAAAGCCCGGCAGATGGACCACGGGCGCGAGCCGCGGATCGGAGGCGACACGCGCCGCGAGTGTGGCGCGCTCGACGCCGTCTCCAAACAGCGTCACGCGCAGCGGCAGCGCCGAGGCCGCGACCGCGTCGAGCAGGACGCCGAGGCCCTTCTCCGGGCTGAGCCGGCCCAAGGTGGCGACGTGCAGCGGACGGGCGTCCGTCCACGGAGTGCGCGCAGTCAGCGGGCCGAGATCCGGGGGGACGAAGTTCGGGACGAGGTGGAGTCTGGACTGGGAGACCCCCGCGCGCGCCAACGCGGCCACAGCGGGCGAGGACACGGCCAGGATGGCGTCGACGCGCCGATACAGCCAGCGTTGGAGCTGCTCGTAGCCACGCACGCGAGCGTCGACGGCGGTCTCACCGTGATCGGAGGCGACCAACGCGGTCCCGCGTCGGCGCGCGAGGAGCCCATAGGCGAGCGCTTTGTAGCCGTGCGTATGGAGGACGTCGGCCTTCAAGGCGAGAGCGCGGAGCGCCATCACCGCCCGCGGATCGGCGCGTCCGGCCATCGCCACGGGCTCCGCGGTGACGCCGAGCGCCCGGAGCGACGCGACGAGCCGGCTGCCGTGCTCTGGCGCGCGCGTATCGACGAAGACCGCGACGGTCAGTCCGACGACGCCCAGTGCCGCGAGTGCAGCGGTGCCGCCGAGGACGACTCTCTCTGCGCCCGCCATGGGCCCAGGCGCGATGAGGTGGAGCACGTTCACGCCGTACGGCTCCGGATGCGCAGCCGCGCGAGACGACCACGCCAGCCCGTCGCAGCCGTCGTGCGACGGTGCTGCTCGAGCAGCTCGCGATACAGGTCGACGTAGCGGTCGACCATGCGGTCGGCGCCGTAGCGGGCCTCGACCGTCTGACGCGCGCGCAGGCCGTCATGGGCTCGGGACTGCGGGTCCAACGCGTAGTCCGCGAGGGCACGCGCGAGCTCCCCGGGGGACTGGCTCGGCACGCACCGGCCGCCGCCGTGGCTCAGTAACGCCGGAATGCCGCCGACGGCGGACGCCACGACGGGACGCGCCGAGGCCATGCCCTCGATCAGCGCCAAGGGCAGCCCCTCGCGCGTGCTCGAGAGGCACACGACGTCGAAGCCGCTCCAGAGGCGATCGAGGTCGTCGCGCGAGCCCAGGAGGTGGACACGGTGGCCCAGGTTCAAGGTCGCAACCCGATCCTCGATGCCGCCGCGCTCCCCCCCGTCGCCGACGAGGACGAGGTGCGCGTCGACCGAGGGCGCGAGGCGCAGCAACCCATCGAAGGCGCGAATGAGCGTGTCGTGGTCCTTCTCCGGCGACAAGCGCGCGACGCAGCCGACGACGAAGGCACCGGGCCCGACGCCCACCAGACCACGCGCCACGGCCACGTCGGCGTCGGTTGGCAGGCTGGGGATCGGGATGCCGTTGGGGACGACCTCGCACACGTCGCCGAAGAGGCGCGTCCGTACGTCGGCGACCGCGGGGGAGACCGCGACGACGCGCGCCACACGGGGCATGACGCGGCCGATGGCGCGACGACGTCCGACGTCGTACAGCTCGACCGAGTGCTCGGTGTGCAGATGCGGCGTACCCGCGAGGCGGGCGGCCGTCGAGCCGTACAGAAACGGGCCGACGTGGTGCGAATGGACGACGTCGATCCGGGACGAGACCAGCCAGCGACGGACGTCGAGCGCGAAGACGGGACGAAAGCCGACGCCGGAGGGCACGAAGGCCACGTCGCCACCCGCAGCCCGAATACGCGCGCCCATGGGTCCGTCACCCAGGTAGGCCAGGACCGACGACGCGACGCCGTGCCGCTCGCGTAGGCCGTGAACCAAGAGCTCCACCATGCGCTCGATTCCGCCAATCGCGAGGTACTGAATGAGGTGACCGACTCGCATGCCCTCCACACACCGCGGCAGACCCGCGGCAGATACCGCGGGCACGTTCTCCATCGGCCCCGCGGCGCGCCGACTTTAGCACGTGAGGCACTTCCTGGGGCCGGACGGCCGTGCTATCGTCGTGGCGTTTCACGGCTGACTTTTCGGAAGGGACCAGATCGCGTGGAGAACATCGTGGAGACAATGAAGCACCAACATCGAGTTTCGTGGGCAGGAGCCCTGGTTGCGCTGACCGTCGGCGCGGCGTTCGCGGGTTGCGGGGTCAACAAGGAGATCTACGAGGGCGACGTCCGCCGCCTGAAGGATCAGATTGGCGACCTCGAGAAGCAGAAGACCGACCTCTTCGGCAAGTACGGGTCCGAGGCCCAGCGGCGGGAGTCCTGTGAGCGCGACCTCAACGCGATGAAGGCCAAGGGCGCCAACCTCGACGACAACCTGCGCAAGGCCCTCAAGCGCATCGACGACCTGGAGAAGATCTCGGCCAAGCAGAAGGCCATCTTCGACAAGATCCGTGGCGCGCTCGACGCGCTAGTCAAGTCCGGCAAGGTCACCGTCGCCATCATTCGCGGGCAGTTCACGGTGCAGATGGCTGCCAAGATCCTCTTCGACTCCGGCCGCTACGCCATCAAGGCGGACGCCGAGGCCACGCTGAAAGAGGTCACGCAGGTGCTCGCGAGCATCCCGAGCCGCTTCTACCAGGTGGCGGGCCACACCGATAACGACGGCGGCATCGACTCGAACTGGAAGCTCTCGGGCAACCGCGCGCTCGCTGTCACGCAGTTCATGACCAAGGAGGGGCTCCCGCCCGAGCGGCTGTCGTTTGCCGGCTTCGGAGAGTTCCAGCCCGCCGCGGCGAACGACTCGCCAGACAACAAGGCGCAGAATCGGCGCATCGAGATCATCCTCGTGCCCGATATGGAGGAGTTCATGGCGCCCTTCAAAGAGGCCGAGAAGTAGACCGCCCGCCTCACCTCGTCCCCGATCGCACCTCCACGCATGTTCCAAGCCTCCGGGCTCGCCAAACGCTACGGCTCGCGCACGCTCTTCGAGGGCGTGACGCTCACGCTCCAGGACGGCGACCGCGTCGGCCTCCCTTGAACTTTCTGGCCCACGAGACGAACGAACGTTTCGACTTCGGTTTCTTCAAGACCACCACGGTTGGCGAGGCCACCCACAAGGTGGTCGACTCGCTC
>SXGT01835358.1_pt1 | contig 12534 bp, 11 predicted proteins | sample 3176221 | NCBI WGS metagenome assembly SXGT01 (sample SAMN11356862, study PRJNA531348) | freshwater metagenome | isolation source: freshwater sample F1-120 | place: China: Fuxian Lake, Yuxi | collected 2017-12-25
CGTCGCAAGTGGCGCAGGCCGAAAGGCCGTGCCCCATGTACTCGTTCTCGCGCGGCAGGCCCAAAAGCTTGGCGGTCGCCCCCGTCGCAAGAATGACCGTACGGCCGTGAACGACCCGGTCGGACGTCGTCACCTTAAAAGGAGCCCCGTGCGTGAGGTCGACGTCGGTCACGGTCTCCGAAAAGATCTCCGTGCCGAACTTCGCAGCCTGTTCGCGGAACTTGATCATCAGTTCCGGGCCCATGACGCCTTCCGGAAAGCCGGGAAAATTCTCGACCTCGGTCGTGATCGTCAATTGACCGCCGGGTTGAGCGCCCTCGAAAAGAAGGGGTTTCAGATTGGCTCGGGCGGCGTAGAGGGCGGCGGTGTATCCGGCGGGTCCGGACCCGATAATCACCACGTTACGGACGTCGGCGTTCGGCATGGAAGGACGGTACCCCGGGCCCGTTCCTCCCGCAAACCGAGACGGATCCGGAGACTCCGTTGAACCGGGACGGGGCTTAAGTCATCCTATAAGCCGCATCGCGGAGACAGCATGGACATCAGCACCCTACTCGCCCCGGACCGTATCGTCTTCCTCAAAGAGGACACGAAGGACGGCGCGATCAAATCCCTCGTCCGTTGCCTCTCTAAGACGGCCGAAGTCCAGAAGGAAAAGGACTTGCTCAAGGCCATCCATGACCGTGAGCGCATCCTTTCGACCGGCATCGGTTACGGGATCGCCATCCCCCACGCCAAGATCCAGACCGTGACGGGTTTCGTCGCGGCGATCGGCGTAAGCAAGGCCGGGGTCCCGTTCGACTCGCTCGACGACAAACCGGCCCACATCATCGTCATGATCGCCGGCCCGGAAGGTCAGAGCGAGCAGTACCTGCGCATCCTGTCGCGCTTCACGGCCGTGCTTAAGAACGAAACGACGCGGAACCGCGTCATCGAGGCCAAGAAGCCCGCCGACGTTTTCGCGATCCTCCAAGAGGTCCGCTGAAGACGGCCGCGCGCGCCGCCTTTTCGGGCGTCGCGCGCCGCTTCCGCCCCGCCGGCTTCAAGCGCCGGCTCCGAGGGCGCCGATCCGATCTCGGTAGGGCGCGAGACTTCGCGCCGCCGCAAGCCATCCCGTTCGACTGAGGCGCCGCCATGCCCGTATGGTCTGAAATCAAGGAACTGCACAAGAAGTCCACGGCCGGCGCCAAGGAAGGCGTCGCATTCCGCTACTTTTCGCGGCCGGTCGCAAGCTTCATCCTCTACTACATCCAGTCGGGGAAGATCACCCCGAACCAAGTCACGATCCTCTCGCTTTTGGTCGGCATCGTCGGCACTGTGATCCATGCGACGTGGCTCACTTGGGGCGGCCTCATCGCGGGCGGTGTCGCGTTCATGCTGGCGCACATGCTCGACGCGCTCGACGGCCAACTCGCCCGTCACCGCAAGGCGGGCAGCGTCATCGGGATGTACTTCGACTTCTTCATCGACGGCATCAAGGCGTTCCTCATGTACGGCGCCTTGTCGATCCGCCTCTATCGCCAAGCCAGCGAAGCCGACAACAAGGGCTTGGCGCCGTGGTCCGGCGAATTCGCCTCCCCGCTCGTCCTCCTCGAACCTCTCTTCGCGCGATTCTCACCGGCGATCATCCCGTTGATCGCCGTAGTCGGCATGATCGGACTTGCGACCGGCGTCGCTTGCACCGACTTCATGAAGAAGAAGGACTGGAAAGATCTCTTTCCGCCGAAGCCCGCGGGCGAAGCCAAGGGCCCTGGCGGACCGATCGGACTCGTCTTCAAGCTCGGCCACTTCATCGTGGATTATCCGAGCTACATCCTGATCCTCTGCCTCTTAAACCGCGTCGACGCGTACGTCCTCGCGTACACCGTCGTCGTTTGCGCCTACGCCTGCCAAGCGATGCTCGGGATTTCGTCGAAGCTCTGGCGTATCAACCCGTACGCGCCCAAGTAGCTCCCCGTCCGAACGGGCCGCGCGACGTCCGGCCTACGACGCCGGACCGCGCGGCCGCCCTCCTCATTCGTGACGGAGGGCTTCGATCGGGTCGAGGAACGACGCGCGGATCGCCGGGTAGATGCCGAACGCGACCCCGACGAAGGCCGAGATGCCGAACGAGAGGAACAGGCTTTCGGGCCGCACCAACGTCTGCATTTCGAAGTACGTGGTGACGATCCACGGCACGATCAACCCGAGGATCACTCCCGCGCCGCCTCCGAGGACCGACAACACGAGCGATTCCGCGAGGAACTGCACCGTGATGTCCGATCGCTTGGCGCCGAGCGCCCGACGGACGCCGATCTCGCGGGTGCGCTCCGTAACGGTCGCCAGCATGATGTTCATGATGCCGATGCCGCCGACCACGAGCGAGATGCCCGCGATCGAGCCGAGGACGATGTCGAAGATGCGGCGTGTTTCCTTGGCCCGCTCCAACAATTCGAGCGGCACGAGGACGAAGTAGTCCTCCTTCTTGTGGAATCGTTTGAGCATCGCCCGGATCGCTTCGGCGACGGGCTTGATGTCGTCGGGGCTCGCGACCTTGCAGATCAACTCGTGGATCTCGACCTCTTCGATGTCGGTGGAGCCCGAGGCGCGTTTGACGTTGCGCGTACCCCAGCGCTCTTTGACCGTCGACAGCGGGATGAACGCGACTTCGTCGACCGGGCGCCCGCCGCCGCCGGATTCGCCGGTCTTCACTTTGCCGGTGTCCGCCCCGGGGGCGAGCACGCCGATGACTTCGAACTGCTTGGTGCCGATCTTGATCGACTGGCCGATCGGGTCGCGGTACTGGAAGATCTTCAGCGCGAGGTTGTGTCCGAGGACGGCATAGGCGTTTTGATTGATGACATCGACGTCCGTGAACCACTGCCCGCGGGCGATGCGGTTGCGGCTCGCTTCGAGCCACCACGGGACCGTCGCCATCGCCGCGGTGTCCGAGCGACGCGATTCGAAATAGATGGATTGCGCCACTTCGCGGACCGGCACCGTGACCTCGACGCCTTCGAACGACTCCCGGATGCGGCGGGCGTCGTCGAACGTCAGCCCGTAGCTGACCATGCGCGCGCGTTTGGCCGCGGCGCCTTGCTCCTCCGGCGGCTTCTTCGCATAGAGGCGGATCGTGGTGGAACCGAGCGCGCGGATCTGCGCCTGCGCCTCTTCGGCCGCTCCGGCGCCGATCGCCAGCATCGCGATGACCGACGCGACGCCGAGCACGATGCCGAGCGCCGCGAGTCCCGAACGTAACGGGTGATCGAGCAAAGAGCGAAGCCCGAGCTTTATGATGCGCCAAGTACGGATCATGCGGCGCTCCCGGCCGTGCGCTGTTTCGGCGGGCCGTCGGACACGATACGACCGTCGCGGACGAGCACGACGCGCTTCGCGTGGGCGGCGATCTCGTCTTCATGCGTCACCATGACGATGGTGCGCCCCTGCCCGTTCAGCTCCTCGAGAAAACCCATGATCTCCGCGCCCGTGCGGGAATCGAGGTTCCCCGTCGGTTCGTCGGCGAGGACGACGTACGGATCGCCGGCCAGCGCGCGGGCGATGGCGACGCGCTGTTGTTGCCCCCCGGAGAGTTGCATCGGCCGGTGGCCCATGCGCTCGCCAAGACCGACTTTCTCCGCCAGCATCTTGCTGCGAGCCCGGGACTCGCGCGCCGGCGCCCCGGCGTAGAAGAGCGGGACTTCGATGTTCTCAAGCACGGTCAGCGTCTGAATCAGGTTGAAGCTTTGGAAAATGAAGCCGAGGCGTCGATTGCGCGTTCGCGAAAGGACGGCGTCGGGCATTTGCGCGACGTCGTCTTCGCCGAGGAAATACGATCCGGTCGTAGGTCGGTCCAGGCAGCCGAGAACGTTCAATAAAGTCGACTTCCCCGATCCCGACGGCCCCATGATGGCGACGAATTCGCCTTCGCGGATTTCGAGCGTGACGCCGCGCAGTGCGTGCACGGTCTCTTCACCCATGACGTAGCTCTTGGTGACGTCGACGAGGCGGACGACGGGCTTCGGGGTCGAAGACGGAGCGGTTTCGTTCGTCACTTGGCCGCCCGCTCCGCCTCTGTCGCGCCGGACGACGCTCGCGCCTCCTCCTTGGGCTTGGTCGGAGGATCGCCGGCCTTGGCCGGAGCGGAGCCGTCGCCCGCGCCCTCGGGCTTACGGCCTTCACGGCGCGCCGGGCCTTCGCCTCGGCCGGATTTGGGCGCCTCGCCGTCGCCGCGCGGCCGACGTCCGCCGGGAGGGCCGCCTTCCGGACGATTCTCCGGGCTGCCCGCATTCGGCGCGGCGGCGGGAGGTGCGTCGTTCGACGACGGCGGCGCTCCGCCTCGCTGACGCTCGGAATCCGGGTCCGGCAAGGCCGCAGCGCCGGGCGGGACCGACAAGAAGACCCTGTCGCCTTCCGCCAATCCGCCCTTGATCTCGACCGTGCGACCGTTGTCGAGACCGATTTCGATCGGACGAAGCTCGGACGCGCCGCCGTTGTCCAAGTAGGCGAACGCCTTGCCGCCGGACTCGTGCACGGCTTGGATCGGCGCTTGGAGCGCGTCGGACATTTCGGCCACTTGGATCTCGACCTGAGCGTTCATTCCGGGCTTCATCTCTTCGATGACGCCCGTGATTTCGACTTGCGTCGGATAGGTCTTCAGATCGGGATTCATCCACGAGTTGGCCGTGGACGGCACCTGCGAAACGCGCGCGACCGTACCCTCGAAACTCTTGCCCGGCAACGCGTCGATGCGGACGACGGCCTTCTGTCCGGGCCGCACCTTCTTCACCAAGGACTCGTGGACGTCGACGTCGACGAGCATGAAGCGCGTATCCGGGATCTGCAGGATCGGCTCGCGTTCGTTGACGGTCTTTCCTTCGGCCATCGGCTCCGTGCCCATGCGGCCGCGGTCTTGACGCTGGTAGACGACGAACCCGGCGGCCGGCGCCGTGATCACGGACTTCTCGAGCTGCTTCTGCATGTCCCCGAACCGTTGCTTCGCGAGTTCGGCCGTGCGCGCCTTCGTGCGCATGTCGGTCTCGGTCTTGGTGGCTTCCGCCGCCGCGCGCGCCTTGACGCGTTCGATCTCGGCCTTCGCCTCCTCGTACTCGGCTTTCAGTTTCTGCTCCTGCCGCTCGCGCTCATAGAGTTGGAGGACTTCGAGCGCTTTGTCGGCGAGATCGATCTTAAGTTTCGCCTTCGTCGCCGCGAGTTCGTCGGCTTCGAGCTCCGTCTTGGTGATGAACTGCTTGTCGAAGAGTTTCTTGCTCCAAGCGAATCGGTCCTCCGAGCGCTTGAGCTCCTCCTCGGCGATCTTCTTGTCGGACTCGAACTTGAGCTTCTCCTGCGGGTACTCGCCGTTCAGGTACTTCCGTAAATCAAGCTCGGCGAGCTTCGACTTAAGTTCGGCCTCTTTGACGTCGGAATCGTTCTGGCTTTGCTGAATCAGGTGTTTCTTCTGCGCCGCGTCGGCCGTCGCGGCCGCCTCTTCGACGTCGATCTCCTGCCGGTTCAGCTTTTCCTTCAGGTCCGCCGCGTCGAGGCGGACGACGACGTCGCCCGGCTTGACCGCCGATCCCTCGGGCGCCAGAAAAATAATGGTCGACTTGCCTTCCATTTCGGAAGACACGACCACCGGCTTCGCGGAGGCTAGCGCGCCGCCTTCCGTGACCGTGATGCGCATCGGAGCGCGGGACACGGCGACGGTCGCGGGGCGGGAGCCGGAAGACTCCTCCGGCTCGCCGCATCCGGCCCCCGCCGCGAGCGCGACGAAGAGCAGGGCTTTAGCGGCCGAGGAGCAGGGCGTCGCTGACTTCATAGTCGAGTCCTTCCGGGCGCACGGCGAGCGCCCCGGTATCGCGGAAGAGTTCTAAATAGGAGGTGCGGTATTCGACGAGCGCGTCGGACAGCGCGTTCTGCGCCGAAAGCAACGCCTCCTGCGCCTCTAAGAGATCGCGCGTGCTGGCGTCGCCGCGATTGCGGAATTCGATCACCGATTCACGGCGGCGCTCGGCGACGGCGACCGAAAGTTTCTGAATTTCGAACGATGCGCGCGCTTCTTTGAGCCGACGGAGCGCCTCGCGGACGTCGCCCTTGACGGCGTCCTCGAGTTCTTCTTCGGCGCGACGCGCCGACGCGAGATCGAGATGCGCGCGCCGGAGCGCCACGCGCTCGAGATCGCGGTCGAGGCCGAGATCGGCGTCGAACGTCGCGGCGTAACGGCCGTCGTCGAAATCGAGCTTGAGCGGTTTGTTCGACTCGGATCCGGGCCGAGCGGCGAGGCCGAGAGTGAGGTCCGGCAAGAGCGCGTTCTCCGCCACCTTGATCCGCCGATCCGCATCGGCGATCTGATCGCGGACGTTCTGCAGATCGAGCCGGATCTTCAGGCCTTGTTTCATCGCGTTCGTTTCCGACGCTTCGATCGGCCGCGCCATCAGCGCATCCAATGCGAGGAGATCCTGCATCGTCACCGCGACTTCGAGATCGACCGGGACGCCGAGCACTTGCTTGAACGAGTCGAGTTGCGACGCATAGCCGTTCTTCCGGGAGATGATGCGGTTCTCCGCGCGAAGCTCGTCTTGCCGCGCCTGATCGACCTCGATGCGGGTCAGGCGTTGCGCGTCGGCCAAGGCTTCGTTGCGACGCCGGGCTTCGGCGACGCTTTCGTAGTTCTTCTCTTCGTTCTCGACTTGCTTGGCCGAAGTCAGGAGACGAAGGTACTCGGACTCGATACGGACGACGAACGTCTGTTTGAAGCGCTCGAATTCGCGCAGCGCGTAGATGACGTTGCGCTCCTCTTGTCGCAGGCTTTCGAAGGCGACTTCCTCGCCTCCGTTGCGAAGGAGCGGCAGAATGATCGACAAGTCGATGAACGAGGCGGCGTTCTCCGACGTGGGCGACGTGATGAACCGCAGGAAGTTTCCGCCGACCGACAGGGCGAACGAGCCGCCGCGTTCGAGGACCTTGGTGACTCCGAGCTCTCCGTCGGTCCCGAGCGAGACGTCGCCGCCGTCGCGGACGGCCGATCCGCCGAAGTTGAAGAACGGCGAAGGTCGGAATCGTTCGCGCGCACGGATCAGTTGCAACGCGGCGTCATAGAGCCGCTCCTTCCGATCCTGATAGTCGCGCGAATTCTGCGCGGCCAATTCGAACGACGAGCGCAACGACAACTCGAGCGCCGTCGGTCGCGAGGCTAGGCCCGTCGCAGGGTCCAAGACCTCTTCGCGGATGCGAACGACCGGCGGTCGGACGTCGAACGGTCGGGATTCCCCGTAAAGAGCCGTCTGCTTTTCGGCGAGGATGGATTCCGCTTCGGCGTCGGTTTTCCGCAGCGCTTCCTCAGGGGAAAGACATCCGGAAAGCAGCAGCAGGGCGGCCGAAAGACCGCAAAAGCGGACGCGACGAATGGACATCAGGAAACGGCTCTCGTGAGGTACCGCTCTGCTACGGCCCTCCGATCCCGGACTGTACGCGACTCCGAAGGCTTCGACTCCGTCGGCGGACGCGCTTTTTTGCGTTTCAGCAAGTTTGGCGGAGGTTTTCAAGTAAAGAGCGTCACCGTTTCGACATGAGCGGTCCGCGGGAATTGATCGACCGGCTGCACGGCCACGAGCGTTCGACCCGCCGCCGTGATCGCCTCGGCGTCCCGGCCCAAAGAAGACGGGTCGCAGCTAAGAAGAACGATCCGGGCCGCCGGGCCTTTCGCGATAATCGTCGCCAGTTCCGGGCCGAGCCCTTTTCGCGGCGGATCGACGACCACGACCTCCGGCCGATGTTCGGCCATCAGGCGCTCGGCGAGGACTTCCGCAGCCCCCATTTCGATGACGACGCCCGGAACCCCGTTTCGACCCGCGTTCCGCCGCGCGGAAGCCGCCGCCTCCGGCGACGCCTCGGCCGCAACGACTTTTCCGAACGCGCGGGACAAAGGCAGAGTGAGCGCACCGACGCCTGCGAAGAGTTCCAAGACCGTCTCGCCCTTGCCGGCGAATTCCAAGGCGTGCGAAAAGATGGTTTCGGCGCCCCACGGGTTCACTTGGAAGAAGGACTTGGGCCCGATCGCATACTTGAACCCGAGGATCGACTCTTCGAGTTCTCCCGGTCCGAAGACGCGCCGAAGTTCGCCTTCAAGGAGGACGTTGCCTTCGCCGGATTGTTCGAGGACGAAAGCCGATTCGATCTCCGGGATCTCGGTCGACAAAGTGCGCACGAAGGACTCGGCGAAAGCGGCGCCGGGCTCCGACGTCGCGATCACGACTTGCGCCCGCGCACCCGAGCGGGACCAGCGAGCGACGACATGGCGGAGCCCTCGTTTGCCGCCCGGCTCATGAATATCGAGAAGGGCGTCGTGCACGCGATCGGCCAGACGATCGAAGAGCTTCGCGAGCCCGTTCGCCAACACCGGACACCCGCGGTTGTCTGCGACGCGATGCGTGCCTTGCACGTAGGAACCGAGGATCACGCCGCCTTCGCGGCGGTCGAAGATCTGTTTCCCGTAGTGCCGATAGCCGAACGGCGAAGCGGGCGCGACCAACGGGCGGACCGGATCCCGGCCGTCGCGGACGAGCCCGACCAAGGCCTGGCGGACGAGCCCCGCCTTGAATCGCGCCTCCGCCGAAGGGCGGTAGGAGACGAAAGGGCAACCGGTGCAATGAAACTCGTGCGCGCAGGGGTGCGCGACGCGATCCGGCCCGGGCTTCAGGATCTTCAAGACGCGGCCCTGCAGCGCGCCCTTGGTCGCGACATCGACCCGATAGGCCGCGGCTTCGCCGGGATAGGCCTGGGGGAGCAGCACGACGCGATCGTGATGACGCCCTTTGCCTCTGCCGTCTTTCTCCAAAGACTCGATCAGGACGTTCAGGCGAGCGGGATCGGAGGACATTCGCGAGGACGATGCGGACGAACCGCGTCCACCGCCGGTTTTTCGATTCGGACGGTTCATGATCCTCTGATCGTAGCCGGGTCGCCGGTTTCGCCATCGGCGCCGGCCGGATAAACTCCGCGCCTTATGCGAGTTCTCGCGATCTTGTGTCTATTGTCGTTCGTGCCTCCCTGCGATCTCGCCTTGGAGAATCCGGGCGGATCGAAGGGCGGAGCCTCCTACACGTTCACGGTCATGTCGAGCACGGTGCCGGTCAAGGTCCAAGTGACCGTCGGCGGCGAGTTGCTCTGGTCGGGCGAAGCGAAGACGGTGCAGGAAGCGTTGACGATCGACGTGCCGGAATCCGCTCGCGGAAAGCCGCTCGAGATCTTGGCCGAGAATCCCGACGGTTGCGTCGTCGCGTGGTCGGAGACCGTGCAATGAGGGGAGGTTCGGCCGCGCGCGTCTTTTGCGCCGCGTTTTGTTTTTTCGGAAGCGTCGTCGGCCAAACCCCCGAAGCTTCCGCGTCCCGCGCCGTCTCCCGTCCCGCGTCGGCCCCCGCCGCGACGCGCGAGACGATCACCCCGGAAGGTGCGGCCGAGAAACTTCTCGGCGACCGGCCGACGTTGCGAAAGCAAGCGACGGATTGGATCAATGCCCATCCGGAGCAAGGCGTTCCGGCGCTCGTCAAGGCATTGCTCTCCCCGCCCCACGACCGCTTCACTTTCGACGGCATCCGCGCGACCGGCGGCGTCAAAGACGTGCGCGTCGGTCTCGCCTTGCTGCAGTTGCTCGATGCCAAGGGCTTTCGATGGCGCCCGCAGGCGTTCGAGTCGTTGGCGGACCTCGCGCCGGTCGAAGCGCTTCCTCGGTTCATCGACGCCGTCAACGAACCCGTGTGGCGATCCCGCGCGGCCGCCTGCCGCGGCCTCGCCGCCCTCAATGCGAAGAACCAAAGCCCGCTGCTCGTCGCGATGCTCGAAGACGAAGAAGCTCCGGTGCGCTTGGAGGCGGCCGTAGCGCTTTGGACGTTCGACGACGCGCGCGGACTGCCGACGGTGGTGCACGACCTGTCGCTCGATCGCCGATTCTTCGACGCCGATCACGGCGCGCTGGCCCGCGACGCCTCCGCCCGGTTCCTGTGTCGTATCTGCGGCAAGAACTCGTTCCCGGTCCCGCACCCTCCGCTCGATCTCATGTCTTTGCGAGGGGCCCTCGCCAAAGTTCGCTCGGCCGTCGGCGATCGCGGAGCGTCGTTCCCGGATCTCGTCCCTCCCCATGACCCGGACGCGGTCGGATTCCCCTACGCCGTCGAGTATCGCTCTTGCGTGGAGGGCGATTTCTATCTGCGCTTCAACGACCAAGGCGAGATCGTCGTCGGCCGTGATCGTTTGCTCCGGATCACGTCGAACCCGGACGCCGTACTGCGCCTGAAGGCGATCCTCGACGGCTTCGACTACGGCCCTCGCGGCAAAAAAGTCCACGGCCCCGTGACCTGTGATTTCGAGCGCATCGGCGCTTTCAGCGGCGGCGTCTGGCGCACCGCCATCTTCGGCGACAAGAAACGCCCGGCCGACCTCGACGCATTCGAGAATTCGCTGGCGGAACTCGTCAAGACCACCCTCGGCATGCCTGCCGCGGATGTCCATAGCCGACGTGCTCGTCGCTTCGGAGCAAGCCCGTGACCGCACCCCGTACCATCGGGATCATGACCGGCGGCGGCGACGCGCCGGGCTTGAACGCCGTCATTCGGGTCGTCGTCAAGCGCGGCGTCACGAACCTCGGTTGGCGCGTACTCGGCATCGAGCATTCGTTCGACGGCCTGTTCGCCGATCCGCCGGGCGTCAAGGCGCTCGGTCGCGACGATGTTCGCGGGATCCTCCGCCGCGGCGGCACGATCCTCGGCACGACCAACCGCGGCGACCCGTTCGCCTTCGAAGGCGAAGACGGGGTCGTCCGCGACGTCAGCGCGGAGACCGTGGCGCGCCTGCAAGGCCTCGGCTGCGAGGGCCTGATCGGCATCGGCGGCGACGGTACGCAGTCCATTTGCGCGAGGCTGTCCGAGCGCCACGGACTCAAAGTCGTCGGCGTTCCGAAAACCATCGACAACGACATCCTCGCTACGGACGCCACGTTCGGCTTTGATTCCGCAGTCGCCTATGCGACCGACGCGGTCGACCGGCTGCATTCGACCGCCGAAGCGCACGATCGCGTCATGGTCGTCGAAGTCATGGGCCGTCACGCCGGTTGGATCGCGCTCGAGGCGGGCGTCGCAGGCGGCGCCGACATCGTCCTGATCCCCGAGATCCCGTTCCGCATGGAGCCGGTGATTGCGAAGGTCCTCCGGCGGCGCATTCGTCGACGCGGATTCTCGATCATCGTCGTCGCCGAAGGCGCCGTGCCTGCGGGCGGACAGATCTTCGAACAAAAGGTCTCAGGAGGTTCGGCCGTGAAATTGGGCGGCGCCGGCCGATTCGTCTCCGAGGAGATCGCGCGGCGCACCGGTCTCGACACGCGCTACACGGTGCTCGGGCACCTGCTTCGCGGCGGGACCCCGTCCCATGCCGACCGCATCCTCGCGACGCGCTTCGGCAACCACGCCGTGGACCTCGTCTTGGAGAATCGTTGGGGTCGGATGGTCGCAATGCAGCAAGGCCGCATCACCGACGTTCCGATTGCGGATGTCGCGAGAGGCTTTCGGACGATCGACCCCGGCGCTGATCTCGTCCGGGCCGCGCGCGGAGTCGGCATCGTTTTCGGGGACGAGAACGAAGACGGCGCTCCGCCGTGAGCGGTTTCATGCCCGCTTGAGTCGCTCGACTCCAGGGGTTTCCCGGATCCTTTGGCCGAGTCCGGCGACGAATTCGTCAAAATCCCCCGTCGCCGGCGCGACCACCACGAGTTTGCCCGCGGTCACGGTCGCGCTGCCCTCGCCCGCCGTATCCAGCGGCACGCGCACGGCTTCGCGATGCAGGCCGAGTTCGTCCGTCACAGCGAGGATCCGGCCGATCTCCCGCGGTCCGATCCAGTCTTGTTTCGTCATGCCCTACCGAAACGCAATTCGGGAACCGGATCAAGCCCCTCCCGACTCTTGGACGATGCTGAAGGCGGTCGTGGCGCACGGTTTGCCCGACGCTTACGGAAGGGTAGATTCCCTTCACATTTTCCGCGCAGCGACCGTGCGGGACCGACGGATCCGTACGACCGAAACCTCCTGGAGCGACGCCTGATGAGCCCCGTGGCCCAATTCACCGACTTCAAAGTCGCGAACATCGAACTAGCCGAAGCCGGCCGCCAAGACATCCGGATGTCCGAGCCCGAAATGCCCGGCATGATGTCCCTCCGCGCGAAGCACTCGAAAGCGAAGCCGCTCAGCGGCGCCCGCATCGCCGGATCCTTGCACATGACGTGCGAGACGGCGTTGTTGATCGAGACGCTGACCGCGCTCGGCGCCGAGGTCCGTTGGTCGTCCTGCAACCTCTACTCGACCGAGGACCACGCGGCGGCCGCCGTCGCGGCCCGAGGCGTCGCCGTCTTCGCTTGGAAGGGCGAGACCGCGGCCGAGTACGACTGGTGCATCGAACAGACCCTCAAGTTCGCCGGCGGCAAAGGCCCGAACATCCTGCTCGACGACGGCGGCGACCTCACTTGGATGGTGCAAGAAAAAGTCAAAACTTGGTTCGACCAACCGGGAAGAAAGA
>SXGT01581963.1_pt1 | contig 12533 bp, 15 predicted proteins | sample 3176221 | NCBI WGS metagenome assembly SXGT01 (sample SAMN11356862, study PRJNA531348) | freshwater metagenome | isolation source: freshwater sample F1-120 | place: China: Fuxian Lake, Yuxi | collected 2017-12-25
AAGAACTGAACCACCGATTGCTCAGGCGATCATGAAGTGATGGCAAAACAGGTCAGACCGTGGTTGACAAAGCCCTTCCCAGACGAGGCACTCAGAGTGCGTGTAAGCGATCGAGGCGTCAACTAGCGAATCCCATCAGGGACAGTGGCCCAAAGTCACACAAAAAGTCCGAATGTACGGGTGCAATCTTTACCTTCGAGTCGTCATGAATTGAAAGCTTGGCATACCGGGAGCGTCCATGTACGTCTAGCCGTGCCGTCTTGACGGCCAAACGAATCAGGGGCTATTGACCTCGTCGATGGTCTCGCCGTTGTCGTAGTACCGACCGATGGCGCTGCCCAGGCGCTTAAGCAGGGCGTTCAGCGATCCCCCATTTCTGCGAGCGAGCATGGCGATGGTGTTGTGGTCGTCTGCTGCAGTAGCGATACATCCGACGCCGGGGAGGTAGCCCATCGTAATGTCGCCGCCGTCATCGATCAGGGCTTCGATGTGCTTCATGTTTTGGCAGTCGAGTTTGATTCGAGCGGTTGCCACCGATGCGGCAGCAACTCATCGATTCGATGGTTCGGATGTGCGAGCAGCCGCTCAAGGACATCCCTGAGGTAGACCCATGGATCATGCCCATGCAACCTGGCAGACTGCACTAGGCTCATCACCACGGCGGCACGCTTTCCCGCACTCTCGCTGCCTGCAAATAACCATGCCTTACGTCCCATAGCCCAGGGCCGCATCAGATTCTCGATGTGGTTGTTGTCCACACTGACCGCCCCATCACCCAGGAAGCGGCCCAGCGCCGCCCACCGCTTGAGGCTGTAGTCCAGCGCGCCGGCGATTCCACCACCATCGGCCACTCGGCTACGCTCCAACTTCATCCATGCATGCAGTTCGTCCCACAGCGGTCGGGCGTACTGGCGCCGGTGCGCCAGCCTGGCTTCGGTCGTCATCTCGCGCGCCTGGGCCTCGACCTGGTAGATCCTGGCAATGCGTGTGATGGCCTGCTCCGCCACGGGGCTCGCGCTGGCCTTGGCCAGTTCATCGAACTTTCTCCGCGCGTGGGCAAGGCATCCTGCCTCGATACAGCCCTCGCGCTTGAGGACGACGCCATACCCCCCGTAGTCGTCGCATGTCAGCGTCCCACTCCACTGCTTGAGGAACTCGGCCGGGTATCTGGAGCCGCGCCCCGTGCAGAAGTCGTAGATGACGCCGGCCGTGTCGTCATGTTCGCCCCTGGCGTATGCCCACACATAGGCTTTGGCTGTCTTGCCCGCACCGGGATCGAGCATCCTCACCGGCGTCTCGTCCGCGTGCAGCACCCTGGCACTCAGCACGAAGTCACGATGCGCCTCGTACAGCGGCACCAGACTCGCTCCGCCGGCCCCCGCCCACGACGCCAACGTGCTGCGCGGCGTGTGCACGCCAGCCCGGGCATTGATCTGCTCCTGGCGGAAGTACGGCAGGTGGTCCACGAACCGCGCCACCAGCGTGTATGCGATCAGCCCCGCTGTGGGCAGCCCCTTGTCGATGATCTGCGGCTTGACGGGTTCTTGCACGAGTTGCTCGCAGCACTTGCACACCCACTTGCCGCGGATGTGCCGGTGCACGAAGAACTCGGCCGGCACGATGTCCAGCCGCTCGCTGACGTCCTCGCCGATACGCACCATCTGCTGGCCGCACTCGGGCGTCGGGCACTTGGTGTCCAGCGGCTCATGGCGGTGCTCGACACGGCGCAGGTGTTCGGGCAGCTTCTCGCGACGGGGTTTGCGTTTGGTGTCTGCCGCCGGCGTGGCGGGAGTCTGGTCGCCGTCACCCTGTAGGGCTTGCAACTGTGCCTGCAGGTCTGCCTCGTCCTCGGCCAGCGTGTCCTCGAACATCTGGCGCTGCTGGGCGTTAATCGCCTCGGTCTTGGCGCCAAACTTCCACGCCTTCAGCCGGGCCAGCTCGAACGTGATGCGCTCGATCTTGGCGTCCTTGAACTTGATCTCGCGGTCACGCCGCGCGATATGTTCGTCCTTGGCCGTGAGTGCGGCTTGCTGGGCCGACAGCTGTGCAATCAACTGGGCGGCCAACTCCGTCACGGCGCCTTTGCTCAAAGCCTTGAGGTCTTCGGTCTTGAGTGCGGTGACATCGAACATGTGCCCCCATTGTCTGCAGCCGTAGCCCAGCCGTCATTAGGGCAACTTCGGATTGCCCTGCGTGATGACCATTTGTCTGCCCGCGCGCAGGGCTCAGGGTCACACGTGCGTGATGAACTGCATGTGTTCCAGGCGCTGCCAGGGCAGGCCCAGCACAAGGGCGTCGAACTCCACCCTCGTGAGCGCGGGCAGGACGCCCGCTGTCGCACCGGGCCAGATGAAGCGGCCCTGGTTCAGGCGCCTGGTGGCGCACCACACCCCAAAGCCGTCGTGCACCAGCAGCTTCATGCGGGTGCCGCGCGAATTAGCGAACAGGTAGCCGTGGTTCGCCTGCGCGGCGCCGAACACCTCGACCACGCGGGCCATCAGCCGATCTGCGCCGGCACGCATGTCCAGCGGCTCAACGGACAGCCACATGGCATCGATGCGGATCATCGCAGCAGCTCGCGCATCCAGGCTGCGCAGGAATCGGCTGCTTCGCTGGGCCAACTCATGGTGATGGAGGTCGCGCCTCGGCGCAGTTCGATACGGATGGCAGGCGCAGCACTGGGGGCCGGAAGCTGCATCGGCACGAACGCTGCGCTCGCCGTGCGGGCCACGGACTTGGGTGCCGGTAGCATTGCAGGCTTGGAGGCACCGCCACCCGTCTCGGCCTCGCGCACCCAGCGCCGCAGCAGGTTGGCGTTGATGCCGTTGGCCAGTGCCACTGCGGCGACCGATACACCTGTAGCCCGGCAAGATGCCACCGCATTGGCCTTGAATTCGTCACTGTGCATGCGACGGCGCCGGCGACCGCCGGCGGCTTGTTCGGAGATAGTGTTCACGTGTCCACCAAGAGTTAAGGGGACACGAGCGTCCTATGCTCCTATCGGGAATTCAAGATGGCACCGCTGGACGCTTACGCTGAATCCGCCCAGACTTGTGTACTTCGGCCCTCTGCGGGTTCTGTTGCAAGGCTTTTCAGGCCCATTCTTGGGCCGTTCTATGGCGTTTGAAATTCCTATCCCCCGTCCCGGCGCGCGTTGTCAGCGTCGATCAGCAGGGCTTTGGTAGCCGTGGTTGAAACATCGGTGCCAGTGAAGTAATCCATGATTTACTCCAAGCCAAGATTACCCAGGATGCAATGGACAGCTTCTTCGTTCATGGGGGGGTCAATGTCGGGATACAGTTCCCAGGTCTCAATGTGGGTGGCAGTTGCGCCCGGGGTGAGCATACCAACCGGGGCAAGGGTTTCCAATTCAAGGAAACGATGATTGCAATAACACGTACTCGAACTGCCAAAGTCGCAATATCTAGCCTGTGGATCGTAGGCCGCGCGTTTGACGAAAAGTGTACCGTCCAGCCAGTAGGCCAGCCAGCCGCGCGAATTGGGGAATCCCACTTTAAACGGCGTCTGCATCTCGGCACGGAGAAGGATGAAGCGATTTCCAAAAGTCAGTCGCGGCGAGGCAATGTCTGAGTACGGCCAAATGGATAGGACACGGTTCGGCAGGAGCCCTGTTCGGGCGTGTGCTTGCGGAAGGATTGCCACGCCTCCGGTCCGGAACTGGGTGATGGCCCAGGGTGCGCAATCAACGGACGCAGGTCCGCGGTTTGTCAGGCGGTGGGTGATGGTCAGTTTGGCGTCATTCCCAGCGAGAGAAATCTCTATGGACTTTTCCAGCCCAGATTCCTGTTCGATCGGTTTCCGAACTAGCAGGCCGTTACTGGTCAGTGCAACTTCTACCGGGAAGTCATCAAGGGCATACGAGCGGAGGTGATCCTCTGGTGCAATCCACAGGCGATGGCCGCCGTAGAAATGATAGTCGACCCCATCCGGTCGGGTGGACACAAAATCCGGCAGCTCGGCGAATAGATTGTTGCTGCCGTTGAGCCGCAAAGAGATGATTCGCGGACCTGCTGACTGAGTGACCAGCAGTTGGATGGCTTTGTTTTCCAGAACGATACAGTTGAGGTCAAGAAACTTGGTTGTGTTCATTGGGAGCTTTCGTGAAAAGGAGCGATGCTAGACAACATCGCCCTTTTTAACCTGCCCCCTCCCAACCGCCCCACTGCAAATTCCAGGAAGTCCGGAGCTGACCCTAACCCGGTTTCCTTACCGCTCAGAAGTTGGAAATTCCGGCGCCTGGTTCTTCGACAGAACGGGCCGAGGCCCGGTCTGTCGAGCGAATCCGTTTGGTGTACTCCAGTCTAGCGCACTGTGCGGCCTGGCCTCGTTATAGTGCCTGCGCCATGCCTCGATCTTGTCCTGTGCGTCGTCCAGGCTCATGAACCAGTGTTTGTTCAAACACTCCTGGCGCAGCCGTCCGTTGAAGCTCTCCACCATGGCGTTGTCGGTCGGCTTGCCCGGTCTGCTGAAGTCGAGTTCAACACCACGTTCATAGGCCCACCGGTCCATGGCCTTGCTGATGAACTCACTGCCATTGTCAGACTTGATTGTTTGCAGCTTGCCGCGTTGCCGAACTATTGCGTTCAGGACACGCACGACATATTCGCCCTTGAGGCTTTGCCCGACATGGATGGCCAGGCTTTCGCGTGAGTAGCAATCGACCACGGTGAGCATGCGCAGCTTGCGTCCGTCGAACAGGTTGTCAGCAACGAAGTCCATGCTCCAGATCTGGTTGATCTTTTGGGCCAGTGTCTTGGGCTGGCGAAGCTGGGCCGCCTTGTTCCGTTTTGGTCGTTTGTGGCGCAGCGACATACCTTGCTCCCTGTACAGCCGGTAGACCCGTTTGTGGTTGAGCACTGGGTCGCGATCGTTTCGTAGTTCTTGATAGGCAAGCCCCTGGGTGTCGCGCCGATGCTGGGGCATTGCGCTCCACAGACAGCGATGCTGTCGTGTGTTGAGCACCTTGTGAGTGGGTAGGTTTTCTGAGTAATCCACTTGTCGATGATGACTCCTTGGTTCGACCTTTGGTGTGAACGGGCGAGGGCGCGCGCCTGGGTCTGCCGAACGGCTGGGACGGCATTTTCGACCTTCAGATCCGTAAGTTGCAGTTCGCCTGGGGCATGCCCTTTCGACCAAGACAACTTGTGCCCCCATGAAATCCAGCGTTATGCCCCCTCCTGTGCCCCCAATTGCCCCCGGAACATGCCATACTTTCTCAGACCCCATTGCACGACCAAGCAGGCATAAGAGAGTGAAAAACAAGAAAAGCCGGAACGCATTGGAGCATTCCGGCCTTGAAGATGGTCCCGCCAGCAGCATCCCCAGCGGGGTCTGCTCAAGCCGGAGGATTTCATGCGCGTGGCCGAGGAGACCGGTTTGATTGGCCCGATCGGGGCCTGGGTGCTCGAAGCCGCCTGCCAGCAACTGGTCTGGTGGGCGGGTGAGCCGGGCCGGGCTAATTTGCGCCTGTCGGTCAACATCAGCTTGGTGCAATTCCTGCATGAAGGTTTTCTGTCCGAACTCGTCGGCCTGCTGGCTGACAACCCCTTCCAGCCCAGCCGACTGACGCTCGAATTCAGTGAAAAAATGCTCAATAACGACCCTGGCACTGTGGCCCACAAAATGGCCCAGGTGGCGGACCTTGGGGTGTGCATCGCCATGGACAACTTTGGGGCCGGCCTGTCACCCCTGACCCATCTCAGGCGTTTGCCCCTGCGACAGGTCAAGATAGACCGATCTCTGACTCAAAGCCTGTCTGACAGCGCCGCTGATTTGGTGCTGGTGAGCACCATCATCAGCCTGGCCACCAGGCTTGGGCTCGAAGTGGTGGCCGAGGGTGTCGAGACCCAGGTCAGTCGGGAGATTCTGCAAAACAACGGCTGCAGTACCTACCAGGGTTTTCTGTTCAGCCAGGCGCTGCCAGCTGAGGAGTTTGAGGCCAATTTGCTCGACCGCTGGGCTTGCGCCTAGCCCTACCAGTTCTCTAGATACAAGGGTCTCCCCTAGGCCCTCGTTGGTCGGATGGGACAATAATGCAGCAAGATCAGGCCAGATTTTTAAAAACCTTTACTCCAGGAATCAGCCATGCAAGTTCAGTTCAAGGTTAACGGCAAGTCTGCGGCCCTCGAGGTTCCGCCCAACACCCTGCTGGTGCAGGTGTTGCGTGAGCAGCTCAAACTCACCGGCACCCATGGCGGCTGCGACACCGCCCAATGCGGCGCCTGTACCGTCATCATGGACGGGCGATCCATCAAATCCTGCAATGTGCTGGCGGCGCAGGCGGATGGTTCTGAGATCACCACCATTGAAGGGCTGGCCGCTGCCGACGGCACCATGCACCCGATGCAGGCGGCCTTCAAGGCATGCCACGGGCTGCAGTGCGGTTTTTGCACCACCGGCATGGTGATGAGCGCAGTCGATCTGTGCAAGCACTACCCCAAGGCAAACGCGGACGACATTCGCGCCTTGCTGGAGGGTAATATCTGCCGCTGCACCGGCTATGAGAGTATCGTCAAATCCGTGCAGCAAGGCCAGGCGGCCATGGCTGCCCAATAAAGCACACACCATGTACCCATTCACCCTGGAGCGGCCCAGCACCCTGGCTGCCGCCACCCAACTCGCGGCCCATGGCGCCAAAGTACTGGCCGGCGGGCAAACCCTGCTGGCTGCCATGAAACTGCGCCTCTCCCAGCCCGGCCAACTGGCCGATCTGGCCGGCGTCAAGGAGCTCAGCGGCATTTGCCGAGATGGCAATGCCCTTGTGATTGGCGCCATGACGCGTCACATGGATGTCGCCAACCATGCCGACGTGAAAGCCCTGATACCCGGCCTGGCCGACTTGGCTGACCATATTGGCGACCGCCAGGTGCGTGCCATGGGCACCTTGGGCGGCTCGGTGGCCAACAACGACCCGGCCGCCTGCTACCCCAGCGCCCTGCTCGGGCTGGGCGCCACGGTGCACACCACCTCACGCAAAATTGCAGCTGACGACTTTTTCCTGGGCATGTTCAGCACCGCGCTGGCCGAGGGCGAGCTGATCACCGCGGTCAGCTTCCCCATCCCCAAGCGGTCGGTTTATATGAAGTTTGTGCAGCCGGCCTCGCGCTTTGCGCTGGTGGGCGTGTTTGTGGCGCAAACCGATGCCGGTGTGCGGGTGGCAATTACCGGGGCCGGCCAGGGCGTGTTCCGCCACAGTGACCTGGAAGCCGCCTTGAACAGCAGCTTCACCGTGGCCTCAGCCGCTGGCGTGGCGATTGACGCCTCCGAGCTCAATGCCGATATCCATGCCTCGGCCGCCTACCGGGCCAACCTGATCAGCGTGCAGACCCAGCGCGCCGTGGCTAAACTGCTCGGCTGACCGAGCGCGTCCTGCCAGGCCCCATGTTGTCCAACGCGGGGCTTTTTTTATGGGTACCTGAGATGTCCAATTTTTCCAGTATTGATGCCCTGGTGACCGCCCTTGAGGCGGCCGGCTACTATGCCGACCGCAGGCTGGCCACGGCTGTTTTTTTGGCGCTCAAGCTGCAGCGCCCGCTCTTGCTCGAAGGTGAGCCGGGCGTCGGCAAGACCGAACTGGCCAAGGCACTCGCCACGGTGCTGGGCCGACAGCTGCTGCGCCTGCAGTGCTACGACGGGCTGGAGCAGCGCGAAGCCTTGTACGAATGGAACTACGCCGCCCAGTTGCTGCACATGCGTGCCGCACAGGGCCGCGAGGCTGATGTGGCGCAGGTCGAGCGCGAGGTCTACCAGCCGCGCTACCTGATCAGCCGGCCCCTGCTGCAGGCGCTGCAAACCCCGGCGCCTGGCGCCGTGCTGCTGATTGACGAGGTGGACCGGGCTGACGAGCCCTTTGAGGCCTTTTTGCTGGAGTACCTGGGCGAGTACCAGGTCAGTATTCCCGAACTCGGCACGCTGCGGGCCCAGGTGAGCCCGGTGACCATACTCACCAGCAACCGCACCCGTGAGTTGAATGATGCGGTCAAGCGTCGCTGCCTCTACCACTGGCTTGATTACCCCGACCGGGACCGCGAGCTGGCCATTGTGCGGGCCCAGGTGCCGCAGGCCTCGGACGCCCTGTCGGCCCAGGTCGCCCAGGTGGTGACACGCCTGCGCAGCCAGCCCTTTGCCAGCGCCTTCCAGCGCGCGCCCGGTATTGCCGAGAGCGTGGAGTGGGCCAAGGCCCTGATAGCCCTTGACACCCTGGTGCTGGACCCCGAGCTGATGTCAGATACAGCGGGCATTTTGTTCAAGCAACGCGAAGACGTGGCGGCCCTGACTAAGAACATGGCGCAGGACCTGCTGCTCCCCGAGCCTGACGCGCGGGGCTGAAACTCATGCAACTCGGCGACGCGCGAACCGGTAAGCTCGCCGACAACCTCGCGGCCTTTGGCCGCACCCTGCGCCGCGCCGGGGTGCGGGTTGACAGCTCGCGCATTGCACTGGCGTTTGATGCCGCGCTGGCGGTCGGTCTGGACGACCGGGCGGACTTGGCGGCTGCGATGGAGGCGGTGCTGGTCAGCCGCGAGCAGGACCGGGAGGTGTTTCGCGAGCTGTTCGAAGCCTTTTTTCGCAACCCCAACCTGGCGCATAGGCTGTTGGCACAACTGCTCCCAAGCGCCGAGGGCAAGGCCGAGCCCAGCAAGCGGCGCCCGCGGGTGCGCGAGGCCCTGACGCCTCAAAAGGCCTTTGGCCAGCAGGTCCAGCCCAAGCAGGAAGACCAGAAGGTCGACTTTGACGCCGCCATGACGGCCAGCGACCAGCAGCGCCTCAAGCACGCTGACTTCAATGCACTGTCGGCCGCCGAATACCGGCTGGTGGAGCGCCTGGCGCGTGATATCCGGCTGCCACTGCCCGAGTTTGACTCACGCCGCACCCGGCCGGGCGAGCGCGGCAGCCAGTTGCACTGGGCCGGTGTGATGCGTTCGGCAGTGCGCACCGGCGGCGAGCCCATGGCCTTGCCGCGGCGCCAGCGCTGCCGCCAGCCGCTGCCGCTGCTGGTGGTGGTGGATGTGTCGGGCTCGATGGAGCGCTACTCACGGCTGTTGTTGGCTTTTCTACATGCCGCCACACGCCGCCACCCGCGCCGTGATGTGTTCGCCTTCGGCACACAGCTGACAGACCTGGCGCCGGCCTTTCGCCTGGCCGATACCGACGCCATGCTGGCCCAGGCCAGCGTGTTGATTGAAGATTTTGCTGGCGGCACCCAGCTGGGTGAGTCATTGACGACCCTGCGCCAGCAGCATGCCCGCCGTTTGGTGGGGCGGCGCACCCTGGTGCTGCTGATCACCGACGGCCTCGACACCGGTGAGCCCGCTCAACTGGCGCAGGAGCTGGGCTGGCTGCGCCGGCGCAGCCAGCGCTTGTTGTGGCTTAACCCGCTGCTGCGCTTTGAGGGCTATGCGCCACTGGCCCAGGGCGCGGCCGTGCTGCACACCCTGGCCCACGGCATGGTGGCGGTGCACAACCTCAGCCGGCTCGATGAGCTCGCGGCCAGCCTAGCCGCCCTGATGAAACGCTGAGACCCCGCTGCACGAAAATACAGCCGAATCCCGTCAGACAAGGACCCTACCCCCATGGACATGCAAGGCAGCCGCCAACTCGCCATCACCCAGCAACAGGCCTGGGATGCACTCAACAACCCCGAGGTACTCAAAACCTGCATCCCGGGTTGCGATCGGCTGGAGGCCACTGGCGAGAACCAGTACGCGATCGGTATGGCGGTCAAAATCGGGCCGGTGGCGGCCAAATTCACCGGCAAGATCGCGCTCAGCGACATCCAGGCGCCCGAGCGCTACACCATCTCGTTTGAGGGGCAGGGCGGGCCGGCCGGCTTTGGCAAGGGCAGGGCCGAGGTGCTGCTGGCGCCCAATGCCGAAGGCCATCTGCTGAGCTACACCGTGCAGGCCTCGGTGGGCGGCAAGGTGGCGCAACTGGGCCAGCGCCTGATCGACGGCGCCGCTAAATCCATGGCCGAAGATTTTTTCAAGCGTTTTGATGCCGAGATACAGCGCCAGTACCCCCAGACCTATGCTGAAAAGGTGGCTGTGGCAGCACCGGCTGCGGCGGCTGTGGCAGCTCCGAATGCGGTACCGGTCTGGGTCTGGGGGCTGCTTGCACTGGTCTTGGCCGCCGGTTCGTACGGCCTGTCCCGCTGAGCGGTCCGGGGTTTGCGGTAAAAAAAGGCGGCTATGGAAAACATCGATGTGATGGTCTTGCTCACCCTGCGCGACTGGCGACTGGCCGGGCAGCGGGCCCTGCTGGCCACGGTTGTGCGCACCTGGGGCTCCTCACCCCGGCCGGTTGGCTCCATCATGGCCCTGTGCCAGGACGGCTCGGTGGTCGGTTCGGTCTCGGGCGGCTGCATCGAAGACGACTTGATCTACCGCTTCACCCGGGCCTATGCCTCAGCCGACGCCGCTCCATCTGCCGGCGAACAAGACATTCCGAGCGGGCCGCCGCGCCTGGTCAAGTACGGCATCAGCGCCGACGAGGCCCACCGCTTTGGCCTGCCCTGCGGCGGCACCCTGGAACTGTTGCTGGAATTTGACCCCGATGCCGCCAGCCTGGCCGCACTGGTGCAGGCGCTCACCAGCGGGCAATTGATGTGCCGCACGGTGCAATTGGCCGACGGTGCAGTCAGTCTTCTCCCCAGTAACGTCCCGGTCGACCTGGTTCTGGACGCGCAAACCCTGGTCAACACCTTCGGCCCTGAATTTCGCATGCTGCTGATCGGCGCCGGGCAGCTCACCGAGTACCTGGCCACCATGGCCTTGTTCAGCGGCTTTGCGGTGACGGTTTGTGACCCGCGGGAAGAATACGCGCGCTCCTGGTCGGTAGCCGGCGTGGCACTGCTCAAAGACATGCCAGACGACATGGTGCAGGTCTTTGCGCCAGACCGGCGGACCTGTGTGGTGGCTTTGACACACGACCCCAAGCTCGATGACCTGGCCCTGCTTGAGGCCCTGCAGACCGAGGCCTTTTATGTTGGCGCCATTGGTTCGCGCCGTAACAATGAGGCGCGCCGACAACGCATGATCGAGCACTTCGAGCAAACCGAATCAGGCTTGGCCCGCCTGCGCGGCCCGATTGGCGTCTACATTGGCAGCAAAACCCCGCCCGAGATCGCAGTCAGCATCATGGCCGAGATTTTGGCGGTGAAGAACGGCGTGGCGCTGCCGCGCGACATGGATGTGGCGCACGCGAAAAACGATTTGACCATCGGCGCCAATGACCCTGGCCTGCTGGTATGCGGTGTGCCAGGGCCGCCCGCTCAGCCCTGAGTCTGTGCAATACCTGTCTAGGGTTTCTCCCTAGACACAAAGGAGCTAAAAAACCTAACAATCGCTATGCAAGAGATTTCATAGGCAAGGCATTGCATAGGGCGTGCCGCTACCCCAAGGAGAGACGCATGCAGAAGGTGTTGCACATCAACCCAGATAAATGCACGGGCTGTTTGCAGTGCGAAATGGCCTGTTCGTTTGAAAACTATGGCACTTTTGCCACGGCCAAGTCGCGTATCAAGGTGTTTGATTTCCATCACACCGGTAAGAAGGTGCCCTACACCTGTACCCAGTGCGATGAGGCCTGGTGCCTGCACGCCTGTCCGGTCGAAGCGATCACATTGGACAAGGCCACCGGCGCCAAGGTGGTCAATGACTCCACCTGTGTTGGCTGCAAGGTTTGCACCATCGCCTGCCCGTTTGGCACCATCAACTACGTGCAAGAAACCGGCAAGGTGCAAAAGTGCGACCTCTGCGGTGGCGAGCCAGCCTGTGCTGAGGCTTGCCCTACCGGCGCCATCACTTTCATTGACGCCAATTGGACCGGCCTGGGCAAGATGGCTCAGTGGGCGGACAAGCTCGGCAACCAACCCTCAGCGGTTTAAGGAGACACACCATGGCATGGGCAGGAAAAATTCTTCGTGTTGACTTGACCGCCGGCACCGTCAAGTCCGAGGCTCTCAATATGGACTGGGCACGCGCCTACCTGGGTTCGCGTGGGCTCGGTACCAAATACCTGGTCGAAGAGGTGGACGCCACCGTCGACCCGCTGTCGCCGGCCAACAAGATCATCTGGGCCACCGGCCCCTTGACCGGCACCATGGCTTCAACTGGCGGGCGCTACACCGTGATCACCAAGAGCCCGCTGACCGGCGCCATTGCCTGCTCCAATTCGGGCGGCTACTGGGGCGCCGAGTTCAAGATGGCCGGCTGGGACATGGTCATTTTCGAAGGCCGCAGCGCCACGCCGGTGTACCTCTATGTCAATGACGACCTGGCTGAACTGCGCGATGCAGCCCACCTGTGGGGCAAGAGCGTCTGGCAGACCGAGGAAATGCTCAAAAAGAGCCTGCAAGACCCGCTGACCCGCGTGTCTAGCATCGGCAAGGCCGGCGAAAACGGCGTGCTCTACGCGGCGGTGGTCAATGACCTGCACCGGGCGGCCGGCCGCTCGGGAGTGGGCACGGTCATGGGCAGCAAAAACCTCAAGGCAATCGCCGTGCGAGGCACCAA
>SXGT01220882.1_pt1 | contig 12532 bp, 15 predicted proteins | sample 3176221 | NCBI WGS metagenome assembly SXGT01 (sample SAMN11356862, study PRJNA531348) | freshwater metagenome | isolation source: freshwater sample F1-120 | place: China: Fuxian Lake, Yuxi | collected 2017-12-25
GGATGAGGCGGCAGACCCGACCAGCGGCGGGGCGCACCATCGGCACGCGCCTGCTCACCGCGCAGGCCCTCGTGTTGGTCGCGAGCATCAGCACCGCCGCAGCCGTTGCCGCGATCGTCGGCCCGCCCCTGTTCCATCAACACCTCCTTGAGACCGGCCATGCCGAGAACTCACCCGAACTGGCCCACATCGAAATGGCGTACCGAGAAGCGAATCTGGTTGCGCTCGGTTTAGCCGTCATTGTCGCCATCGCCTGTTCGCTGCTTGTGAGCTGGTACCTCGCCCGCCGTATCCAAGGTCCGCTCAGCGAACTGGCGGAAGCAGTGGCCGACATGGCCGGCGGTCGCTACGACGTACGTCTACCCGCCACAGGGGCAGGCCCTGAACTCGACGCCGTGACCACGGCCTTCAACACGATGGCCGAACAGCTCGAACACACCGAGGACACCAGGCGACGACTGCTCAGCGACCTGGGTCACGAGATGAGGACCCCCCTCAGCACGGTGCGGGCGTATCTGGAATCCATCGACGACGGCGTCCGCGTCTGGGACGAGGAAACCCGCGACATCCTCCACGACCAGGTCGCCCGACTGAGCATGCTCGCCACCGACGTTGCCGACGTCTCCGCCGCCGAGGAAGGACGCACCACCCTAGATCTCGAAACCCTTGATGTCGGGGAGCTGTTGCGATCCGCGGTAGCCGCCAGCCGTACGGCGTACGAACGCGCTGGCGTCGAGCTAGTACGGAACGGACCGTCAAGGTCGTGCGCCATCCGTGCCGATGCTCATCGGCTCGGGCAGGTGCTCACCAACCTGCTGGACAACGCGCTGCACCACAGTGAATCCGGTCAGGCCGTGACCCTCGCCGCTCGCATCAATGGGCCGGTGGTCGAAGTCTCCGTGATCGACCGCGGCACAGGAATCCCGGCCGAACAGTTGACCCACGTCTTCGAACGGTTCTACCGCGGCGACGCCGCACGCCACCACACCGGCCACGGATCCGGCATCGGACTCACCATCAGCAAGGCGATCATCGAGGCCCACCACGGGCGGATCACCGTCGAAAGCCCCGGACCCGGAGCCGGAACCAAGGTCACGTTCGCGATCCCACTCACGTGACCCGGAGTCAGACGCTCTGTTGCGACGCCTTCGTCACCTTCGCGAACACCTCCGGCGGCCCGTCCACGGTGAGGACGAGCACCTCGTACGGATCGAACTCATCCCCCATCTCCATCCCGGGCGTGCCCACCGGCATCGCCGGCACCGTCAGGCCACGCGCACCAGCCGGCGGATCCTTGAGATATTCCAAGATGAACGGCACCGGGACATGTCCGACGAACACCGCGCCACCGGCGCTCAACGCCAGGTGACACGACTGGAGATCCACTGCGACGTCGTGATCGGCGAAGACGTCGCCCAGCACGTCGGGATGCTCGATCGCGACCGAGAAGCCATTCGCTTCCGCATGCTCGACCCATCCCCCGCAGCAACCACACGAGGGGTCCTTGAAGACCGTGAACGCCAGCAGCGCAGGATCGACGCCATACCTGTCAACGTTCTCCGGCAACGCGGTGGGCGGCGCGGGCTGGGTCGAACCAGCGGATGATGACGAGTTGGACTCTGCACCACATCCCGACACCAACGTGACCGTCCCGACGCCCAGTAGCCCCATCACCAGGACTCGACGACTCACCAGATGACTCATGCGGCAAGGGTAAGCATGCCATCCACCACGTGATCGCGGGAGTGCTCGCCGACCGAAGACCTTGATCAGACCTTCATCGAACCCGTCCGAATGCTTCATGGTCCCCGGCAAGACTGGCGTGATGAGTGCACACGACTCCCACCCGCGCGATGCCGTCGCGCGATGGCGTCGCCACCGAGCGTGAGGCTGTGACCGAGCAATCGCCCGGAAGCACGTTGACCCGGCACGGCAGTCGTTGGGCGCAGCCGCGAATGTGGCTGCCCGTGTTCTTGGTCATCGGCGCTCTGATCGTCGCTGGAAGTATTGCCGGCTTCAGCGGACTCCTATGGGTTCTGGGCTGTATGGCGATGCTGGCCACGATGTGGCTGTTCATGAAGGCATTCGACCACTGAGGCGGAGTCGCCCCCATGATCGGGCGTGCCGTCGACGCAAGCCTTCCCCGCATCGTCGACGGCACGCCAACTCTGACGGTGCTCAGCGGACAAGTAGGGCAATGAGCAAACATAGAGCCGCGCGGCGGCCGCGTGCTGGCGCTCGCCGCGCCGCCCCACCGGGGCGGGCAGGTGGCAAGGCCGGGGTCATGGCACTTCTGGCAGCATCCCTGTCGGCCATCGTCGCGGTGGTCATTGTCGACCGGGATCCCCGTCCGGTCCCGACCTCATCCCTGGAGACCACCGACGTCGGATCGACCAGAGTCCCCGACTCTGCGATGCCCCAGCCGGCTCCCTCTCAAGGGGTAGTCGCCAAGCGCTCGAAGCGCAAGCCAGCGCCGCGGGTCACTGCGCCTGAGCCCGCCGTGGTTCCGGAGCAGGGACCAGGCGTCTTTGACACCGCTTCGGCCGCCGAGAGTGCACCCCCAGGCGCCACCACCTACCGAGTCGAAGTCGAGCGAGACCTACCCTTCGATGTCCATGAGGTCGCCTCGTTCGTCGAGGCAACCTTGGTCGACGACCGGGGCTGGACATCCAGGCACGCACTCGCTCGCGTCGAGGGCGATTCGGACCTACGCATCGTCATCGCCAGCCCAGAGACCGCTGATTCACTCTGTGCGCCCCTGGACACCGGCGGCCGTCTATCGTGTCGCAACGGCAGCAACGTCGTCATCAATGCTTGGCGGTGGCAGTTCGGCGCGGACAGCTACACCGGCCAGTTAGAGGCGTACCGCCGTTACGTGGTCAACCACGAGACCGGCCATGCCCTTGGGTACGGGCATGTTGGCTGCTCTGCCCCGGGTGCGTTGGCGCCGGTGATGTTGCAGCAGACGAAGGGCTTAGACGGCTGTGTCGCCAACCCTTGGCCGGCTCGAGTCGATCTGGCTGGCCACTGAAGCGGTAAGGCGCGACAGCCTCCACCGGCGAGCTCGACAGCGTCGTTGATCTGACCGTCATCCTGTTCGGTCTCGGCCATCGACGGCGCCTGGGGTTTACCGTCGAGGCGAGCTCGGAAGGCGTTGTGGGGCGGTTAGCGCGTGGGCTCGGCGAGACTTTGGCACACCCTTGCATCGTGCTCGTGCAATGTCGGGGCTTCACGCCCACCCCACCGTCTGGGTAGCCGGGTCGCGTGCATCATCAGCTTGAGTTTCGGAGCCGCGGAAGCATCAAGATCACCCCGACGCCATCCCGATCGCTCCGCGATCCATTTGGCCGACTGATCCACACTGCGACCGCACTACTGATACCGATCTGGGCCGCTGCGCCTGAGCCACTCCCGTGCGAGCGCCGACTCTCACGGCGCGGCCGGTTGCGGCTCGACGCCGAACAGGGCCAGCACGGCCAGGGCATCGCTGACATCTTCGAGGTTCTCGGCGGCGCTTCCCTCGAAGTCCGGGACGGGACGCTGATCGGCTTCCTCCTGAGTGGTGGCCGGACCGTTCTTCTCAATATCGTCGATCAGCCAGTCCATCTCCTTGATTTCCTTGCGCTGGGCCCTGATGATCCCGTCGGCGAGCTCACGGACTCGTACGTCGTCGATGTCGGCCCGCTCACTGGTCAAGATGGCTATCGAGTGGTGCGGGATCATGCCCTTCATGTACGCCTGGTCGTCGACCAACACCTGGGAACGCGAAAGGTACAGCCCGCCTGCACCGAGCAACACCGCCACCGCCACGAGCACGACGTTGTAGACGCGATTCTTGTACATCATGCTGCGCATGAACGCGAACATCACCAGCGCCATGGCCCCGCCCATCAGCAGCGCCATGTAGAAGCGCTCCTCGCTCCACCGCACGTGGTCGAAGGCGAAGACGTTGGAATACATCAAGACGAACATCACCACCGTGGAGGTGGCGATCATCAGCCCAAAACGTGCGTACATCCGCCGCTCGTGGGACTTGTGCTCCTTCTGCTGGTCGTGTTCCTTCTCCCGGTCGCTGGGCTCGCTGGCACCGGACGGCTCCTGCGTGTGATGCGATGACATAGGGATCGTCCTTCCGGATGGGGTGGGTTGCGGTGATTGGTGTCGCTCACCTTGGCGTCAGCTGTCGTCGTCGATCGGAGCGCGAGACATCTCGATGAGCTGACGTAGGCAGTGCTGTCGAAGTGGCTCGGGAAAGCCCTCTGCGAGCCGGTAGTACACGATCCGGCCCTCCTTGCGTCGTGTCACCAGCCCGGCGGTACGCAGCACCCGAAGGCCGTAGGAGACCACGTCCTCGCTCACCGACAACGCAATGGCGAGGTCGCCCACACAGAGCTCCTCGACCACGTCGAGGGCGTACAGCAGTCGCGCACGAGTGGGATCGGCCATCAACGAGAGCACGCTGGTAAGCCGGTCCCCCTCCTCTGCCGTCGGCAGGCGCTCGCGGGCCATGGCAACCCGTCTCGGATCGACCGGATGCTCGTGCCGGTCACCGCGACCGGTGATCTGGACCGGCTCATCATCCCGGGAGCGCACAAACTCGTCGTCGGTCACAGCGCATAGGTACCCAACACCCGTGCGGCTATGCGGATGATCCAGCGTGTGGTGGGTACAGGGAGAAGAAGCGACCCATCCAGGGTCATCAGCCGGATGACCCGCCGCCGTAACCAGAGGAGGAATCGTGGCTCACACCAAGATGCTGGAGGCTTACCCAAAGGACCTGGGGAACATCGATAAGGAGAAGTTGGCCGAGTGCATCGCGGCCTGTTTCGAGTGCGCCCAAGTCTGCACCGCGTGCGCCGACGCGTGTCTGTCGGAGGACATGGTCGCCGACTTGACCAAGTGCATTCGCACCGACCTGGACTGCGCCGACATCTGCGTGGCCACCGGGAACGCGTTGTCGCGACACACCGGGTACGACGCCAACGTGACCCGGACGCTCTTGGAGGCCTGCGCGACCACCTGCAAGGCGTGCGGCGACGAGTGCGAGAGCCATGCTGACATGCACGAGCACTGCCGCATCTGCGCCGAAGTCTGCCGCCGCTGCGAGCAAGCCTGCCGTGACCTCCTCACCAACCTGAGGTAGAGGTCAGTTCCGACGATTCTCTTGGCCATCGCTCCCCCAGCGTCTGGAGTTTTCCAAGCCGCCGAGGTGTTCTCGATGAGGAGGAACGGGGTCCGCTGCGACGTAGGAGTGGCCCGTAGGTGGATTGGCGACGACGCTCGCACCAGATTTCCCCGTTCTTCAACCTCCGCGAAACCGGCTGGAGTTGGCTCGACGCCGAGTCCCGTGATTGACGACGAGATCTTCGCTTACGCGATCGTGGACGTCGCACACGATGTCGAAGCCACTGCAATTCAGGCGGGCGATCTAGACCGAGCGGCAAGGGTGGTGGAGATCGCAACCGCCGCCGCGCCCTTCGACGTAGTCGCCCGCGTCGACCATGCCGCGAGTACCTCGATGAGGCAGTCATCGCTGATCCGACGACAATCTGGGGACCGTCGATCTGCCTAACCTCATCGCAGAGGCAATCAAGCAGCTGACCCCGGCCAGGAGCCAAGAATCCTGAGAAACCTCAGGACACAGTGCGTCACTGAGAGCGGCGAGTGTGTCGCCGATGAGTCGGTAGTAGGCCCAGCGTCCAGGCTGTTCTCGCTCGACGATGCCGGCATCCACCAACGACGCCACCGGTGCGCCGCATCATCCGCCGACATCGATACCCGCGTCCGCGACCTCATCCACGAACTCGTCCCGGATCACGATCTCTCACCCTCCGTGCTGGCCTGAGCCCCGGCCAATCTGGCCGTTTTGGCCTTTCTGGCCTTTCACTTTCTGGCCTTTCAATTGGGGGTACGCCCTTTGACCTGCGCAAACGCATAGAGGTACGGGCGTACCCCCACACCTACCGGCCGGTAAGGGGTACGAAGTCGGATACGGCTCCTGAGGATCGTCGAGCCCATGACCGACTCGACACGCCACGTCCCCAGTTCCCCACGCTGGTCGCCAGCGCTGGTCGCTGATCTGGAGCAGGCTGCGACGCCTGCGAGCGCTGCGGCGGTGCTCGCGTCTGCGGGTGTGCCGGTGTTCCCGTGCGTTCCGTTTCAGAAGAACCCGCTCACCGGGCACGGGTTCCACGATGCCACGACCAAGGAGTCCGTTGTGGCCGAGTGGTGGCGCCAGTGGCCAGACGCGAACGTGGCCATGCCCACTGGCTTCGCTTCCGGCGTCGACGTCGTGGACATCGACGTGCATGCCTCCGGCAGCGGCTTCGACGCGCTGCAGCCGGCCCGGTCCGCTGGTCTCCTGGGCACACCTGCGTGGGTGGTCTCGACCCCCTCGGGCGGGATGCACGCGTGCTTCCTTCGGGCCGGGGCGGTCGAGCAGCGGTCATGGCAGGTTCCCGGACGACACGTCGACTTCCGTGGCGACGGCGGATACGTGGTGCTGCCGCCGTCCACCGTCGTCCAGCCCGACGGCGAGGTCCACCCGTACCGGGTCGTCAACGTTGCCACTCGCCAACCTGATGCTGTCGACGCGAACGCGCTCCGTCGGTTCTTGGAGCCAGCTCGATCAGCCCGTGCCCCGGCTGATCTGCCGAACATCGGAGCTCGCCCGGACAGACTCGCCTCCTGGGTTGCCACGCGCGGTGAGGGCGAGAGGAACCGCGGCCTCTTCTGGGCCTCGTGCCGCATGGCCGAGTCGGGAGAACGGTTCGACATCGCCGCCACCGTGCTGGGCGAGGCTGCCCAGTCTGCTGGTCTGACCGAGCGCGAGGCGATGACCACGATCCGCTCGGCCTACCGCATCGCCAACCGTCTAGGACCTCCGTCTGTAGCGGGTGAGCGCCTGGGCCCTTCCCGAGCGGCTGAAGAGGTGCGCCTTTGACGCTCATCGGACCTTGCCGACCCACCCAGATCTCACGAGGAACCTTCCATGAACGGACCTGAACCCTACGACCGCCGACTCGACCGACGTTCTGATGAAGCCGCGCCGCGCCCCGAGGCCACTCAGACGGCTGAACCGCCCGCGTTGGCCGTGCGGCGCGATCCCTCCCAGCAACCGGTCGCGTCGAGCCAACAAGAAGCCCACAGCATCGCCTGGGTGCGCCCCACCGACCTCGCCACGCGCGTCGGATCGCCCGTCGCCGGCCGCAGCATCGACCTGCAAACAGCGCTGGCCACTCGGGCGCGGCGCGTCCCGTCCTCCATCGCCAGCGCCGGGCGTCGCACGACCCGGTCGGCGATCGCCCGACCAACCGCCACCGCGGCGCACGAAGGAGTGGAACTGTGAAAACACCACCGTTCGCCACCGCGCAGGGCTTACGGCTCCTGCTCGTACGACTGCACTACTCACCGACCGGCACCTGGAAACAAGATCCCGACGCGCACGAGCTGATCCAGTTCGCGACTCAGAAGTACGCCGCGCTGGCACGCAAGTACGACCTGGCTCCCGAGGATGCTGCCTACGCCGCGTTCGAAGCGATGCGGACCCGCGCGGTCCGGACGGCGATCGACCCCTGGGCGGTGGTCACCCGGGCCGTCCAGGTCACCTTGATCTACGAAGCCCGAGCCCAAGGGCTGCTGTGCTCGAACCACCAGGCACGCCGTCCCGAGGTCGCAGCTCACCACGACGCGGAACGGTTCTGTGAACGCGAGACCGATCTGACCGACTACCACCCGGCGTTCCACGCCATCGACCAGTTCGATGACGGGCACGACGACTGCGCAATGGAGGCGACGGGTGTCGACGAGCCGACGAACGCGTGGGTCGCGGCCGAGCGCGCTGCCGCGATCATGGTCGACAACGGTTGGCCGCAACTCACGGCCACGGGTTGCGTCGAGTACGTCTGCAGTCAGCTGATCCGCTCGGGCAATCGGGCCACGGCGTACACCCGCCTGACCCGCGATCACCATGCCGAGGCGCTGCTCGACCTGTCGCACGCGCACTGGATCGCCGTCTTGCAGGCGCTCCTGGGCAATCAGCTCCCCACGCATGAACGAGCTCGGGAGGGCCGCGGGCTACTGCAGCTACTTGCACTTGGCTACCTGCCGGGCGAACTCAGTGGCGTGCCGTGTTTCGCCGATGTCTTCGAGGCGACCGCGCCCAGCCATGAGGGGGTCTCCCATGTCTGAAGCGCACGGGCACATCGAGTTGGAGCGTCGTGTGGACTCCATCAAGGTGGGCCTACGGCACCGGTCCGACCCCGAACGGGATCTGGCACCACTCATGCGGTCGATCGAACGCCTCGGGCTGTTGCAGCCCGTCACGATCACTCCCGACGGCGTACTGGTGTGCGGACACCGCCGGCTGGCGGCCGTGAAGGAACTGGGCTGGACAACGCTGCGGGTCTGGGTCCGCACCGGGGTCTCAGACCATCTCACGCAGCTCCTCGCCGAGCAGGATGAGAACACCATGCACCGGCCGCTCTCCCCGCTGGATGCTGCAGCTCTCTATCGGGAACTGAAGACACTCCTGGCCGAAGACGCCGCCCGCCGCCAGCGGGCCACCCGGTTCGGCGCCGACGACGGTGAAGAAGGCGACGGTGGTGCCGATTCGGCACCACCGCACACCGAACCGGGAAAGTCGCGCAACCAAGCGGCCCAGATGGTGACGAACTCTGCATCGCACACCCGACTGGAACAGATCTGCACTATCGAAAGCATCGCCGCCGACGAATCGACGCCCAGGGCCGTGCGCAAGGTTGCGGAGGAGGAACTCGAGCGGATCCGTGAAGGCGGTGCGGTCGACCCCAGCTATCAGCGGGTCCGAGCCGCCATCACCGCAGCTGAACAAGCACACGACGACGATGAGGCGGCCGAGGACCTGGAAGAACTGGCCGCTCGGGCGTTGGCTCAAGCCAAAGCAGATCGCGCACGGCGCATCCGGGAGAACCGGATCAAGCGTGAAGCAGCCGCCGAGGCCGCCCGTCGTTCGGTGCACTCCTTCACGTTGATGTGGGACGACTTGGCCGGGTGGGTCAACCGGTACGACCCGGTCAAGGTCGGCCGTGAACTGACCGAAGAGCAGTGGGACTCCTTCCAGCAGACTCTCACCGAATCGGTGGCCTTCGCCGAAGCCGCGCGCGAAGTACGCGAGAAGCAGCCGAGCGATGCGCTCGTGGACGCGTGACGAGGCACCTGATCATGCGCCGCTCCCCCAGCTACGATCCCGACCTTCGTCGGCGTCGTCTCATCGTCCTGGCGATCGTCACGACCCTTCTTCTCATCTCTGCAGTCACCTATGCGCTGCTGACGCGCGGCGAGCCGGACAGCGCTCCGCCCAGTACTCCCCCAGCCATCACCGCTCCTGATGTGGAGCCGGGTCCGTCCGGGACACCGGACGACGACACCCTGCCGGAGTTGCCGCCCGTCACAGATCCGGAGGAGTTCGCCGAGGTGATGGCTCACGCGATCTTCGATTGGGACACCTCGTCATTGGCTCCGCGGGCGGCGTACCTGCAGCGCATCGCGACCGTGGCCGACCCAACCGGCGAGTCCTCACCCGGGTTGATCAGTGACGTCGACGCCTATCTGCCGCCGGAGAAGATCTGGGTCGACCTGCGCGAGTACGAGACGCGCCAGTGGATCGAGGTCGAGACCGTCGAGGTCCCCTCCGAGTGGGACACGGCACTGGACCAGGCCGGCAGTGCCCTTGCGCCGGGGACGACCGCCTACACGATCACCGGAGTGCGGCACCGCGACGGCGTGTGGGACGGCGAACCCGTCGCCAGCCAGCACGACGTGGCGTTCACCGTCTTCATGACCTGCGCACCGACGTACGAGCAGTGCCGTCTGCTGCGGCTCTCCCTGCTCGACGAACCGCTGGAGTAGGCGAGGTGCCCCATGCAAAAGGCACTCATCGGCGGACTCGTCGCGCTCATGCTCGGGCCTGCGACGATCCTGCTGTCACTCACCGCCATCCTCAACCCGGCAGCCGAGGCGTCCTGCCTGCCGCTGACCTCGATCAACTTCTTCGGCAAGAACGACAACCCGACGCCAGCGCCGGTCGGTGAGTCGTCACGAGTGGTGTTCCCCCTGCCAACAGGCACCTGGGTCAAGACCAGCAACTACGGGATGCGTCTGCACCCGATCACCGGCATCTACAAACTGCACTCGGGCGTGGACTTCGCTGCCCCATCGGGAACGCCGATCTTCGCTGCAGCAGACGGCCGGGTCGCATCCGCCGGCCCGTCGGCAGGGAACGGGAACCTGATCCTGATCGAGCACACCGTCGCTGGACAGACCGTGGCCACCGGGTACGCGCACATGACCGAGGCCAGCATCATGGTCCGAGCCGGTGATCGGGTGACCGCTGGCCAACAGATCGCCTCCGTCGGATCGACGGGATACGCCACTGGGCCTCACCTGCACGTCGAGCTGCGCCCCGGCGGGGCGAACGCAGCCACCACGGACCCGGTGCCTTGGCTCAACGCGCAAGGGGCCGTCGACCTGACTAGCGGCACGCCGAGCGCCACCGGCGAATGCGGCCCCGACGGCGACGCGACGACGTACAACGGAGACAACCCAGCCGGGATGGTCGATGACCCGACCACCACCGGCAAGATCACCCAGCGGACCGCGCACATCTTGTCCCAGGTCCGCCAGCAGTTTCCGAACTCCGCCTGGTCGTGCTTCTCCCCTCGTCCCGGCCAACCATCCGAGCACTCCCTGGGCCGTGCCTGCGACGGCACCTTTGGCAACTCCATCGGCGTCGCTGCACAGGGACCGGCCCTCGACCTGGGCTGGAAGGTCACCAACTGGATGAAGGCGAACGCCGAAACGCTCGGCGTCCAGTACCTCATCTGGCAGGGCAAGATCTGGTCGGTCGCCAGATCAGCCGAAGGGTGGCGTCGCTACGACGGCGGTGGCATGCACGACCCCGCCAGCATCACCGGCGGCCACTACGACCACCTGCACTTCAGTGCCATCCCCTAATGTCGGAAGTTACATCTAACGCACGATTCGTGCGGTAGATGTAAGCGCCAATCTGGCGTTAAGCGTGAATCGACAATGCGGCCTCCGGGCGCCCGCACCCCCGTTGACCTGCAGGTTTGCGGACTGACGTACATTAGATGCAGGAATCGTACATCTGATGTAACGTTGTTGGCATGGTCCTTGACGGCGTCGGCGTTCCCGGCTCGGTGGTGGCGTTGCGCCCGGGGAATGTGTCGGTCCTGCGGCCGGCCGATCATCTCTTCGACGACATGCTGGCTGGCTGGGCGGCGCAGCAGTCGTCGCGGTTGCTGTCTCGTACGACGACCCGGACTCGCGAGTCGCAGGTCCGCCGGTTCGCCGGCTTCTGCTCCACCCCGCCGTGGGAGTGGACCGCGAGCGACGTCGAGGAATGGACCTCCGAGCTGTTGTCAGGTCCGCGCCCGCTGACGGTGTCCACGATTCGCGGCTACCAGAACGCGGTAGCGCTGTTCTGCTCCTACGTGACCGACTTGCGCTACGGCTGGGTCGATCAGTGCATGGCGATGTTCGGCACCCATCCCGTCCAGGTCTGTCACGAGTGGAGCACCGCCGTGCACGTCGCCGACCACGAAGCACGCCCGGCGGTGCGACCGCTGACCCGCGCCGAAGTGCAGGCATTGTTCGACCTGGCCGATGATCATGTCGACTTCGCCCGGTCGTCCAAGCGCAAGGGCTGGTTGACGCTGTTCCGGGACGCGACGTTGTTCAAGGTCATCTACGCCTACGGGCTGCGTCGACGCGAAGCCGCGATGCTCGACGTCCACGACTTCACCCGCAACCCCAAGGCGCTCGAGTTCGGCCGCTACGGCGTCTGCAACGTCCGCTGGGGCAAGGCCAGCCGCGGCTCCCAGCCTCGCCGGCGAGCGGTGCTGACGGTGTTCGAGTGGACCCGACCTGTCCTGGAGGAGTACGTCACCGATGTCCTGCCACGGTTCGAATTGGCGGACTCGGCGGTGCTGTGGCCGACCGAACGCCAGGGACGTGTCCGGCTGGCCCACATCGATGACCGGTTCGCCGACTGGCGCGACGACCTCGGCCTGGACCCGGTGCTGCACCCGCACTGTCTGCGGCACTCCTACGTCACCCATCTGATCGAGGACGAGTTCGATCAGTTCTTCGTCCAGCAGCAGGTCGGCCACGCCTGGGGGTCGACCACCGCCCTGTACACCGGGGTGAGCAGCGACTACAAGAATCAGGCGCTGCGGAGGGCGCTCGGACCCGCGTTCACAGACAACGCCGGGCTGGAGGGGGAGTCGGGATGAGCCGGATACGCGAGGTCGACTACCGCTGGCATCTGCGACAGCTGATGGCCACCCGCGGCCTGTTCTCCACCACCGACCTGGCGCCGCTGCTGGCCGAACGCGGCACCGAGCTGTCCGCCGCGCAGGTCTACCGGCTGGTGACCGGCACCCCGGAGCGGTTGAACCTGCACGTGCTCGCCGCGCTGTGCGACGCGCTGGAGTGCACGCCGGACGACTTGGTCGAGCCGGTGGTCGTGGCC
>SXGT01646599.1_pt1 | contig 12531 bp, 7 predicted proteins | sample 3176221 | NCBI WGS metagenome assembly SXGT01 (sample SAMN11356862, study PRJNA531348) | freshwater metagenome | isolation source: freshwater sample F1-120 | place: China: Fuxian Lake, Yuxi | collected 2017-12-25
CAGAACTCGCGCATCGAACCCGCCGCGTAGGGGTGGTTGAAATTCTCCGGAAACCGGAAACCAAACATCCGCCCGAGCCCCACGGCCATGTCGGAAGAGCCCGAGAAATCAAAATAGATCTGGAGCGCATACGCCACCAGGCCGACCCACGCCGCCGCCGCCGGGCGCCCCGCTTCCGGCAGGGCGAAAATCGCGTCGGCCAGCCCCGCCACCTGATTCGCGATCAACACTTTCTTGCCCAGCCCCGCGACAAAGCGCCGCGCCCCTTCCGCGAGATCCTCGCGCCCCACGCTGCGCCGCGTGAATTGCTCCGCCACCTCCGAATAGCGCACGATCGGCCCGGCCACCAGCTGCGGAAACAACGAGGAGTAGCAGAAGAAGTCGCGCAGACTGCGGGACGGCGCGATTTTCCCGCGCCACACGTCGACCACATAGCTGAGGCCGTGAAACGTGTAGAAACTGATGCCCAGCGGCAGCGTGACGCCCGCCCATTTGAGATCGCCGCCGAAAACATGGCCGAGGGCCGCCTGGAGGCGGTTCGCCAGTTCCACCGCGAGGCCGCTGTATTTGAACCAGGCCAGCACCGCGAGATTCGCCGCCACCACCGCCACCAGCGCGGCGCGGCGTCCCGCCCGGCCGGGTGCGCACCAGAGCCCGCCGGCGTAATTGAGCAGACACGACGCCACCATCACCCAGACGAGATACACTTCGCCCCACGCATAAAAAACCAGACTCGCGAGCAACAGCCACGAGTTGGCCAGCCCGAGGGCCGGGCCCTGTCCGTTCCGCCGGTTGGCGAGCGCCTGCAATGGCAGGCCGACGGCCAGCACCAGCGGCAGGAAATAGAACAGAAACAGGATGGACGAAAAAACCACGCGGCGGAAGTTAACGGATACGGCACCGCGCCGAACAATGTTTTTCGGCCGGCTCCACCGCGGGAAATATCCGTGGCGGGTCACCGCAATCCAGGCAGACCGGCCGTTGGCAAAAAATGGCGGATCAGAGATGGGATCAGCGGCACCGTGCCTCGGGGCGATGCCTGCAGATTCGACTTTGCATCTTGTCGTTCGTCGATCGGAAGCCAGTGTCCTGCCCCGTCATGCACTTGAACCGCACGCTCCTGGGGGCGTTTTTTGTCGTCTCCGTCTTCTCCGTGGCGCTTGCGCAGGTGACCCCCGCCACCCGCGCGACGCCGCTGGATCCCAACACCCCGCTCCAGCTCGCCGCCGTCGAGGTGGTCGAACGCAAAGTCGACGGCCTGATCAACAAGGGCCTGCTGCCGACCGACGAGAACGCCCCGCTGGCGTACAACGTCATCACCCGCGAGGAGATCGCGCAGATGGGCGCGACGAACATCGAGGAGGTGTTCCGCAACACACCCGAAATCACGACCTACAGCACGCCCAACCAGGAGGCCTCGGTGGTGCAGATCGTGGGCTCCAGCAGCCTGTCTTCCAATCTCCGGATGCGCGGGTTCGACGCCAATCAAACCACCGTGCTGATCAACGGCCGGCGCATCGCGCGTTCGTCGTTTCCCAACCTCGTGGGCAGTTCCAGTGGCGATCTCACGCGCATCCCGGTCAGCGCGATCGAGCGCATCGAAATTCTGCCGACCTCCGGTTCCGCGATGTATGGCGGCGGCGCGATCGGCGGTGTGATCAATGTGATCTTGCGGAAGGACTATCGCGGGCGCGAACTCACCCTTTCCGCCGGCACCTCCACGGACGGTGGTTCCCCCGAGTGGAGCGGCAGCTACCTGCATGGCTTTTCCCTGTTCCACGGCCGCACCACCGGCACGCTGACCTTCAGCTACCGCCACCGCGGCCCGCTGGCGTTTTCCCAGCGCACCCCGATGCTCGACCGCGCGCTGCAACGCATGGCGACCGAGACGGCCATCGGCAGTTTCACCCAGATGCCGGGCGTCATCCGCGTGTCGGCCGCCACCGGCGATCTCGGAATTCCCGGGGCGACCGGGGTGCGTTACGCCACGGTGCCCTCCGGCTTGACCGACGCCCAGGCCAACGCGCTCACGCCCGCCTCGTTTGGGGCGACCGCGGGCAGGTTCACGCCGTCCTATGAGCGTTACCAGGACAACTTCATCTACACGCCGTCGCGGATGCTCTCCCTCGGTGCGACGGCCGAGCATCAGTTTGTCCGCGAGGGACTCACCCTCTACGCGGAATTCAACTTCACCCGCAACACCCAGGACATCCACAGCCCGAAATTCTTCGGCACCGGGACGAGCTACACGATGGCCGCCACCCATCCGTACAATCCGTTTCGCACCGGCGTGACGCCGGGTTTTGTCGGCCGCTCCGTCATTCTTAATGTCCTGCCGATCGACGCCCGGGACAGCCAGACCGACATGGTGCGCGATTCCTACCGCGCGGTGGTCGGGTTGCAGGGCCGCTTCGGGCGGAAATGGGAATGGACGCTCGACGGCACCTCGGAGGTCACCGTCATCGCGGGCGATTCGCAGATCGGCGCCGACAACATCATTCTCGCCTCGGTGTTTGCGACCACGACCAACGCGGCGACGTTCGCCCAGCGTTGGGCGCTCTATAATTTGCTCGCCGACCATCGCGCGAACCCCGTGCCGGCCAGCGTTAATCAGGACTATTTCAACGCGGTCGGTCACCAGCGTTACTGGCAATATGCCTCCAATCTCATCGCCCGCACGACCGGCGAACTCTACGAATGGCGCGCCGGCGTGATCAAGGCGTCCCTCGGCGCCGAGGCCTATTGGTGGCAGTACGAGGGCAAGCGCCCGTACGAAATCGCCCCGGCCCTCATCACGCTCATGGGCGGACGCGACAACCTCAGTCGCGACATCCTGTTCTCCAAGCAGGGCCGGCGCACGGATTCGCTCTTTGGCGAACTCACCGTGCCCCTGCTCAGCAAGCGGTGGCGCCCCGTGCCGATTGCCGCGCTCGATCTCAACTTCAGCGGGCGGCATGAAAGCGCCAACGATTCCAAATCCTCCACCACCACGGCGGCCGCGATCAAACTCGCCCTGACCCGGGATCTCGCGCTGCGCGTTTCCCGCACCGAGGGGTTCTTTCCGCCGGAACAGAACAACCTCTTCCTGTCCGACTACACCTTCGCCACGAGCATCTCGAACACGTTCAACTTTGTCGACCCGCGGCGCGGCGGGCTGGCGGTGTCGGCGCCCCTGACCAATGCGGCCGGGCCGAATTCCGGGCTCAGACCGGAGACGTCGACGTCCGACAATTTCGGCCTCATTTTCACCCCCCGCTTCCTTCAGGGCCTGCGCCTTTCGGTGGACTGCTGGCAGACGAAGAAGGTCGATGCCATCCGCACGCCCACGCTCCAGCAATTGCTGGACAACGAGTCGTTCTTCCCGGATCGCGTCAACCGCGGCCCGAAGCTGTCCACCGATCCGGTGAATTGGGCCGGGCCCCTCACGGGCGTCGACACGCGTTTTATCAACATCTCCGAAATCGAGACCGACGGCATCGACACGCAGGTGAGTTATGCGCTGGCGGCGGGCGCGCTGGGGGAATTCACTTTCCGGGCCAACGCGACCTTCACGAACAAGTTCCTGACCGCCATCGCGCCGGTGACCCGGGCGATCAACACGGTCGAGACCACCGAAGGCGGGCTGAAGTGGCGCGGCCGCTCCTCGGTGTTCTGGAACCGCGGCGACTGGACCGCCGGGGTCTCCGCCCGCTATACCCACACGTACAAGACGGGCGCGACCGTGGCGTCGACGCAGTTTCCCACCGGCACCGGGGTGGATGGCGAACGCATCAACAGCGACCTCGTGTGGGATCTGCAGCTCGGCTACAAGATCGCCTATGGCACCGGCGATCGCGGCTGGCGGCGCTGGTTCTCCGGCACGCAATGGACGCTCAACGCGCAGAACATCTTCAACCGCCTGCCGCCGTGGAACTCGACCGGCTTCTACAGTCGCTACGCGGATCCCCGCATGCGCTACCTCTCGCTGCAGGTCCGGAAGAATCTGTAACATCCCCCCGGCATTTTTCCGCCCATGCGCTCCCTGCTCGTCTGCCTCGCCCTGGTCGCCGCCCGGCCGGTCTTCGCCATCCGCGCGCTCGGCCGCCGCGACCCGATCGCCGCGCACAAGGTGTTCTGACGGGCTACAGCGCCCGTATCCGCACCGTCAATGCGCCCAGCTCGGCCGGTGTGAGCCTGGCGCCGAGCACGAGGTCGGCGGTGGCTCGCTGCGGCACCACGTGCTGCTCGTACATCGGCTCCACCTGCGCCGTCCACTGCCGCGCCACGTCCTCCGGCGTGCGGCCCCGGTGCTGGATGTCCCGATCCAACCGGCGCCGATAACGCAGCGTCGTCCCGGCCTGCCGGTACAGGCGCAGTGCGAAGAGCCCGCGCAGCGCCGGCTCCACCCAGGGCCAGAGGCCTTCGATCAACACGATCGGCCGCCACTGCCAGCGCCGCGTCCGGGGCGCGCGGGTGTGCTGCGTGAAATCGTAACCCGGCAGCACGGGCGTCTCACCGCGCGCGATCGCGCGCAGCGAGGTCTCGAACTGCACCCAGTCGATCGCCGCCGGCGAGTCGAAGTTGGTCCGCGCCCGCTCCACCAGCGGCAGGTGCGAGAGGTCGCAGTAGAAATCGTCGAGCGAGATCAACCCCGCGTCGGGCTCCAGCCGGCGCTGCAGTTCGCGCGCGAGCCAGGTCTTGCCGGAACCGCTGCCGCCCGCGACGGCGACCAGCACGACCGGTCGGGCCGGTCGGGGGATCTTCGCTCGCTTGGCTCTCAAGGGCTGGGTCGGGTCGCGTGCCACGGGTCGAATCACATTGCCGTCTGTTCCGATTGTCCATCCCCAGGGGGGAACTCATGCAGTTGGCACGCCGTTTGTGGTGTACAGCGTGTGGCCCGTTGCGATTTGCTCCTCGGATCGCGACGTTCCCGGTCGGGCTTCGTCCCACTTGAATTCCACCATGCAAACCCACCGTTCCTCCCTCGTGTCCCTGCGCACCGCCGCCCTGAGCGCGCTGCTGCTGGGTGCCGTTTCACCCGGTCACACGCAAACCGCGGCTGCACCCACCGCCACCACCGCTAATGCGCCGGCCCAGCAACTCGACTCCTTCGAGGTCACCGGCACGCGGATTCGCGGGTTGGTGGGCGAAGCCGATTTCAGCCCGATGCTCAGCTTCAATCGCGTCGAGATCGAGCAGCTCGGCCTCACTTCCATGGGCGAAATCTCGCGGCTGATTCCCCAGGCGTTTTCGCAGGGATCCTACGAGGGCGTTGGCTTCGGCGGACAGTCGCAGGGTCAGGGCACGGTTTCAGACGGTTCGACGGCCAGCGTGCTCACCCAACGCACCAACATCAACATGCGCGGCCTCGGTGCGGCCAACACCCTCATTCTGGTCGACGGCCGACGCATGGCCCGCTCCGGGAACATCCGCGGCAGCGACGGCTACGATCTCACCGGCATTCCGGTGTCGGCGATCGAGCGGGTTGAAATCGTCACGGACGGCGCCTCCGCCATCTACGGCTCCGATGCCCTGGGCGGTGTCATCAATATCATCACCCGCAAGAACTACTCGGGCACCGAGGTGGCTCTCACCTATGAGAACACTTTCGATTCCGACACCGCCGTCCGCAACGTCACCCTCACGCACGGCATCCGCCGCGGCCCCCTGGCGCTGGCGCTCACGGCCACGTATCAGAAGCGCAATGCCTTCAAGGCGACGGATCGCTATTTCTCGGCGACCGACGACTGGCGCTCCCTCGGCGGCACGTCCACGTTTTCGAGTTACGGTGCCGGCGGGTTTGCCACCGGTGCCGGCGTCGTGCAGGCGGTGACCGGCATCCTGCCCGGCGTTTCCTCCGCGACCCAGTATGCCGTCATTCCGACGGGGGCGACCGGTGCCGCCACGCTGCCGGCGACGCAATACGCCGCCACGACCGTCTCCGCCGAAACCGGCGACCGCGCGGCCTACGTCAACCTCATCTCGCCGCAGTTCACCCGCACGGTCGGGTTCCGCGGCTCCTACGATCTGCGGGCCAACGTCCAGCTGTACTTCAATGGCGGTTACAATGAGACCCGCACGCACATCGAGGGCATGCCGGTGAATTTCCGCAATGGAATCCTCGTGCCGGCCAATTATCCGGGCAACCCGTTCGGGGTCCAGGTGCGGCTCAACAAGACGTTTTGGGAGCTGCCGGTGAACCTCCAAGGCGAGAAATTCACGACGAATTCCAACCTTAACTTCACCACCGGGGTGACCGGCCGCTACTGGGCCGACTGGCGTTATGAGATCGGCGTGAGTTGGAACCGGTCGGAACTGCGTAACGAGAACGCCCTCGACCCGGTGCTGAACACCGCGGTCTCGGACCCGTTGATCGCGGCGCAGAAACTCGTGCTCTTCTACGACAGTCGCTCGAGCCGACCGAACGATCTCGCGCTCCTCCGCTCGATGCTGCGGCCCGGCAATTCGAGCGACCGCACCGAGACCACGGTCTGGTCGGTCTCCACTGACGGCCCGCTCCCCTGGTTGAAACTCCCCGCCGGTCCGATCCGGCTCGCCGTCGGGGCCGAGCGAACCACCGAGGACATCGCGACCACGCAGTCCATACCCGATCTGCCGACGATCAACCTCAGCCTGCTCGGCGGCTTCAAGCGCACCCTCGACTCGGCCTATGCCGAGACGCGCATCCCAATCGTGAGCCCGGCCCAAAACGTTCCCGCCCTCAACCGCCTCGACCTCACCGGCGCGATTCGCTACGACAATTACTCCGACGTCGGCGGCGATCACAGCCCGCGTTACGGAGCGCAGGTTCGTCCGTTCAAGTGGCTGCTGTTTCGGGGCACCCGCAACTACTCCTTTCGCGCGCTGGGCATTCAAGCGCTCTACCGGCCGGTTACCGACAGCACGAATGCGAACACCGCGGGATTCATCGACCGTCAGCGCAACGAACTGGTGACCGGAATCCTGGCCACCAGGATTGGCGGAAACCGCAATCTGAAACCCGAGCATTCGATCTCGGACAACGTGGGCGTCGTCTTCGAGCTGCCGTTTAAGGCGTTGAAGGGACTTTCGTTTTCGATCGATGCCGTCAGGCTCACCTACCGGGACCAGATCGCCTCACTCGGGACGCTGCAGGAATGGGCGGACCTCGCGCCCGATCGGCTCACCCGCGACACGACGGGCCCGCAGCCGGGGCGCGTGATTGGAATCGACACCCGTACCACGAACATCTCCCGGCTCGAACTCGAGACCTACGACTATCAGGTCAACTACCAGCGCTCCACCCCTTGGGGAAACCTCACCGCCCGTCTCGCCGCCACCGAGTACCGCCGGGTTGATGCCATCCGGATCCCCGGCGCGGCGCCGGTCTCGTCGCTGTATCTCCGCCCCACCCGCCTGTCGTGGCAGACCTATTGGGCCCGGGCCGCGTACGGCGCGGGGGTCAGCGGCTTTTATCAGGAGAACTCCTGGAGCAGTACGTTGCGGACCACGACGCTCTTCGCCAGCACGATTGAATGGAGTGTCCAGGGGTCCTACGACTTCGGCTACAAATACTCGCGCGAGATGTTGACGCAGGGCGGCGCCGGACTTTCGCGCTGGCAGTCACTGTGGCAGCGCCCGCTCGCCGACACCAAAATCGCCCTCAACATCAACAACGTCTTCGACCGCGAGCCGCCGCATCGCCAGGGCAACGCCGGTTACGGCGTCATCGACCCGCGGATGCGCCGCTACACGCTCACGCTGCGGAAGAAGCTGTGAGCGTGCCGGCCGGGGCGCGCCGCTCTTGCGATCGCACCGCGTGAGGGCAAGGTTGAGCGTCGCCCCTCCAAGCATGCCACCCCTCTCCGGAAGAGACTCAACTCCGGCTGAAATATGAAATCCACGTTCCAGTTCCTTCCCGTCCTCGTGCTGACGGCGCTTGGCTCCGCCGCGGCCCAGTCCGCTCCCGCCGAAAACAAGGCCGCCGCCCGCGCCGCCTTCGAGGAGGCGCGCAAGCAGTTCTCGTCCGACATGCCGGGCGCCGTCGCCGCGCTCCGCCGGGCGGTCGACCTCGATCCCGACTACTACGAGGCGCATCAATACTACATCCTCTATCGCGGCGTGGCCGCCTCGCGCACCGGTACTGACGAGGAGAAAAAAACCGCCGGGGCAAAGGTCCGAGCGGAAAACGAGGCGCTCTACGAAGGGCTGGCTGCGGAGCAGCCGCAGCGCGCCGCCTACCAGTACGCCCTCGGCAGTCTCCATCAGTACAGCGACCCCGATCGCTCGCTCCGCCATTTCGAGCGCGCGGTGCAGCTCGATCCCAAGTGCGGCGAGGCCTACGACTCCCTCGCGATCCACGCCGAGATCCGCGGTCAGCTCGAACGCAGCCGCGAGTACCATCGCAAGTCGGTGGAGGTGCAGCCCGAAGAGGTGAAACTCTGGCGCCACTACGTCGGTTCCATGCTCGGCGCCGGGATCGACCGCGCCGTGGCGACCGGCCTCGAGATGGCCAAGCGCCATCCGGACGACGCTGCGAGCATCATCAGCTACCTCGCAACCCGGGCGCGGACCGAGGACAAGGCGCGCGAAGTCTACGAATTGCTCCGGACGAAGTTCGCCAAAGCCTCGGTGCGGAGCCTCACCGGGTTGTTCTCCATCTACAATCGTACCGACTCCGCCCGGGCGCTCGCCCTCGCCGAGGAGATGCTCGCCCTCGCGCCCGACAACAAGGAGTGGCCGGTGCTCGCGGCCTACGCGAAGGCGGTGCGCGATCTCGACGCCGAGCTGAAGGCCGGCCGCGCCGCCGAGGCGCTCGCCGCGCTCGAGAAAATCACCCTCCCACGCTACGGCGCCGACCGCCGCGTGCTCGATCTCGCCAAGGCCCGCGCCCAGGCGGCGCTCGGACAAAAAGACAAGGCCTACGCCGATCTCCTCGCCGTCGTCACGCTGAAGCCCACCGACGAGACCCTCGCCGCGCTGCACGACTACGGTCGCCAGCTCGGCAAGACCGCCGCCGCCGTCACCGCCGAACTCGCCGCGGCCCGCACCGCGAAGGCCAAGCCGGCGACACCCTTCACGCTAGTGAACCTCGCCACTGGCAAGCCGGTGTCGCTCGACGCGTACAAGGACCGCGTCGTGCTGGTGAACTTCTGGTATCCGCTCTGCGGTCCGTGCCGCGGCGAGTTTCCGTTTCTGCAGGCGGTGCTCGAAAAATACCGCGGGAAGGGCTTCGAGATCCTCGCGATCAACGGTCACGATCCCGAGGAGCACATGGTGCTGCCGCTGCTCGAGGGTTGGAAACTCGACTTCCTTCCGCTGAAGGGCACCGAGGAAATCGTGAAAGCCTACAAGGTGCGCGGCTTCCCGGCCAACTTCCTGATCGCGCCCGATGGCTCGACGTTCTACGAGCCGCCACCCGTCAGCACCATCGCCGCCCAGCGCGAACTGGAACTGCAGATCGAAGCCCTGCTCCTGTGGAAGACCTAGCGGCGCGACCAATAACTTTCGTGACGTGTAGCTGCGAGCGCCAGCGAGTGGACCACCGGCGCGCTCCACTCGCTGGCGCTCGCCGCTACTTGTCACGCTACTTTGCGGTCGGCACACTAGAATCCGCCGACGACGGACAAGTCTCGGATTTTCAAACCGATGTATTCCGGAACGGTAAGCCCGTTCGGCCGACCTCCGTCATCTCCTCCCGGTATCTTTGCGTGAGATTTCCGGATCACCCCACGGATTCAAACCGTACAGGGATTGGCCGGTCTTCATTCTTGGGCGCACTGAATCCATGACAATATCCGGTCCGTTGCGGGGTGAGGGCACCCCGCCTCCAACCAAACATCGGCCGCGGAAGCCGACGCGCTCAGATCAACCCGAGCTTCATCTTCCCTTCCTCGGAAATCATCTGCTGATTCCACGGTGGCTCCCACGTGATGCGCACATCGGCATCGCTGACGCCCGGCACGAGAAGGATCTTCGACTTGGCGTCCTCGGCGATCGCCGGGCCCATGCCACAGCCGGGGGCGGTGAGCGTCATCGCGACAACGACGCGGTAGCCCGGTTCAGGTGTGGAAACTTTTTCCACGTCCATTGAATAGACGAGGCCGAGATCGACGATGTTGACGGGGATCTCCGGGTCAAAAACATGGCGGAGTTGCGCCCAGACGGCCTCGGGATCGGGCGCGCCACCGGCGAGCGTCGAGGTGGTCACTTTCGTGTCGGCCACCTGTTCGCCGATGGCGTCGGCATCCTTGCCGTCAATGCGGAAGAGGCCGAAATCAGTCTGGACGGTATAACTGCCCCCGAGCGTCTGGTGGATGAAGACGCGGGAGTTGGCCGCGAGGGTTTGCTTGTCGCCCGATGGAATCTGGGTGGCGGTGACTTCGCGGCTCAGCGTGCGTTCGCGGTTCATGGTCACTTCTTGAATTTGGCCTGGATCAGATTGCGGAGGGCGGCGTGGAGCTCGTCGTTGGTGAGGCGGTTGAGAACCTCTTCGAAGAAGCCAAACGTGAGCAGTTCGTCGGCGGCGGCCTTGGCGATGCCGCGCGACTGGAGGTAAAATTCCTGTTCGGGGTCGATGCGGGAAGACGTGGCGCCGTGGGTGCAGCGGACGTCGTTGGCCTGAATCTCGAGGCCGGGCAGGGAGTTCGCCTCAGCCTCGTCGCTGAGCATCAAGTTGCGATTGCTCTGGTAGGCATCGGTCTTCTGCGCGTCGGGATCGACGATGATGAGGCCGGAGAAGATCGTCCGGGCGCGGTCGAGGAGGGCGTTCTTGTAGAGCAGGTCGCTCTTGGTGTTGGGCGCCTGGTGAATTTGCAGCGTTCGCTGGTCGAACTCCTGATCGTCGTGGGCGGCGGTGAGCGCGAGCATCTCGGAAAATGCGCCGGGCGCCTGGAGTTGCGAGAGCGACTCATGGCGCGCCTGCCGGGCGCCGAGGTGCAGGTTGAGCGACTGCACGCGGGCGTCGCGGCGGACGACGGTGGAGTTCGATTGGAACGAGAGCGTGCGGTGACTCCAGTCCTGTTTGCCGACGTAAGTGACCTGGGCGCCGTGTCCCGCGTAGAGGTCGTTGGCGCCGACGGCGAGCTGGGCCTCGGCATCGTGGGCGGAGCCGAAATAATCGATCACCGTCACGCGGGCGTTCTCCCCGGTGACGACCAAGGTGTGCGGGAAGACCGCGGCCGTGTCGCCCAGCGCATGGGCGAACACGCCGATGGGCAGGTCGATCTCGACGCCACGGGGCACGTAAACGAATGCACCGTCGGAGAGGAACGCTTCGTGGAGTGCGGAGAACTTGGCCGAGCCGAGTTTGGGCGGCTGGGCCAGCAGGTGTTCGCGGATGAGATTCTCGTGCTGGACGAGGGCGTTTTGCAGCGTGTCGACGACGACACCGCGCCGGGCCAGATCGGCGGTGAGCGTCTCGCGCGAGTGGAGCCGGCCGTTGGCGAAAACGAGTTTCGCGGCTTTCCTGATTCCGATGGCCGTGTGCGGCACGGTCGCGACGGGGGAGGGCAGGGTGAAGCCGTTGAGCGTCAGCGTTGTGATCGTGCTGAAGCGCCACGATTCATCGGTGCGCGCGGGCATCGGCAGCGACGCGAAACGATCGTAGGCGGCGCGCTTGCGGTCGAGCCACCACGCCGGCAGCGCCGGGAGGCTGGCGAGATGCGCGGCGAAAACCCCGGCGGTGAAGGAGCCGGTGAGGGTGGGCGTGGCAGTGAGGGTGGACATCGTTAGAATGATCAATGACAAATGACCAAGGACCAAGGAGGTGCCCGATGACCATTGGTCATTGGGCCTTGGTCATTGCGTCGGCGTCAGCCGACGCTTCCTTCCATCTCCAGATCGATGAGGCGCTTGAGCTCCACCGAGTACTCCATCGGGAATTGGCGGGCGAGGTCGTTGATGAAACCATTGACGGCGAGACTCATGGCCTGGCCTTCGGTGAGTCCGCGCTGCTGCATGTAAAAAATCATTTCCTCGTTCACCCGCGAGACGCTGGCTTCGTGTTGCACGTAGTTGCGGTCGCCGCGCACGGTGATGGCGGGATAGGTGTCGGTGCGACTGTTGGTGTTGATGAGCAGCGCGTCGCACTCGGTGTTGTTCTTGCACCCCTTGAGGTGCTTCGGGATGTGCACGACGCCGCGATAAGTGCTGCGACCCTGGCCCACCGAAATGGATTTCGCGACAATGTTGGAGGTGGTCTCGTCCGCGGCATGGATCATCTTGGCGCCGGTGTCCTGGTGCTGGCCGTCGTTGGCGAGCGCGATGGAGATGACTTCGCCGCGGGCCTTGCGGCCCTTGAGGACGACGCCCGGATATTTCATCGTGAGCCGGCTGCCGATGTTGCAGTCGATCCACTTGATCTCGGCCTCCTCGTGGGCGACGCCGCGCTTGGTGACGAGATTGAAGACGTTGTTCGCCCAATTTTGGACGGTGATGTACTGGATTTTGGCGCCCTTGAGCGCGACGAGTTCGACGACCGCGCTATGGAGCGTCGCGGTGCTGAACTTCGGCGCGGTGCAGCCCTCCATGTAAACCACCTCGGCGCCCTCGTCGGCGATGATGAGCGTGCGC
>SXGT01209489.1_pt1 | contig 12530 bp, 9 predicted proteins | sample 3176221 | NCBI WGS metagenome assembly SXGT01 (sample SAMN11356862, study PRJNA531348) | freshwater metagenome | isolation source: freshwater sample F1-120 | place: China: Fuxian Lake, Yuxi | collected 2017-12-25
TGGATGACCAGCTTCTCGGTGATCACATGGTGCTGGTCGACAGCGAGATTCTGGAACGGCTGCCGCGCCCCACTCGGCCAGTGCACCGTCAGCGATTCGATCGTCGTCGCCGAGCCGAGCCCGAAGTGCTCGATCGCCTCGCCAGCCGACATGTAGCCGCGCGTCAGCGATACCTGGCGCCGCTGCGTGACACCGCCCGCTACCAGCTCGATCTCGGCGCCAACACCGCGCCGGTTGCTCGTCGTGCCGACCAACTCGACCAGCACCCGATGCCCTTCGCTGCCACGATTCTCGAACAGGCTGCACGGCGCATTGAAGTTGTTGGTGATGACATCGAGATCGCCGTCGCGATCGAGATCGCAGACCACCGCCCCGTGCGCGACGCTCTGTTCGTCGAGCCCCCACGCGGCCCCGATGTCCTCGAACTTCAGGCCGCCGACGTTGCGGCGCGCGATCTTCTTCTCCTGCACGCTAGGGATCGCCCGGAACACGTCGAGCGCCTGCTTCTGGTCGCCGGCACGCCACAGCTTGTCGAACTGCTCGCCGATGTCCGGGTTGTCGGTGAACACCGGGATCCCGTTCGTCGCAAAGCAGTCGAGCCGCCCATCGTCGTCGAGGTCGGCGAAGCGCACCGCCCACGTCCAGTCCGTGCTGGCGAGCCCAGCGAAGTGCGCGCCCTCCTGGAAGCGACCGGTGCCGGTGCCGAGGTACAGCGCGTTGCGCATGTACTGCTGCGGGTTGCTGTTCATCAGGAACCAGCGGTGCTGGTCCATGCTGCCCATCAGCATCTTGCCCCAGTAGTGCGACGTGCTCGACATGTCGGCGACCAGCAGGTCGTAGTTGCCGTCGCCATCGAGATCGCCGAAGTCCGCACCCATGCCGAAGAACGCGGTGTGCGGCAGCATCGCCTGCGTCACGTCCTGGAAGCGCCCGTTGCCGAGGTTCTTGTAGAGGTGGTCCGGCGACTGGAAGTCGTTGGCGACGTAGAGGTCCTGCTTGCCGTCGCGATCGAAGTCCCACCACACCACAGCGAGGCCGTTGCCGCGGTCGAGGATCCCCGCCGACTCGGTGACATCGACCCACGTCGCCTTGCCGTCGTTGCGGAACAGACGATCGCGCTGGCCGGCCTGGAACGGCGCCGGCGAGCCGGGCAGCGTGAAGAACTCGTCCTCGTAGCCCTTCGGCACGACCAGGTTGCCCTTGTCGTCTTTCGTGAACGTAGGGTACGGCGGCCGCAGCTGCGCCTTCGTCTTCTGCATCGCCTTCGGCAGCGTCATCTCCGCGACGATCGGGTCCGGCAGCGTGTGCTTGAGCACCCGATTGGTCAGCACGTAGAGGTCGAGGTCGCCGTCGTTGTCGTAGTCGGCGAACGCACAGCCCATGCTCGCCGCGGCGAGACCGAGCCCGTACGGCACGCCCCGCTCGGCGAACGTGCCGTCGCCCTGGTTGATGTAGAGCAGGTTCGGCGACTCGAGGTTGCACACGTAGAGATCGAGATCGCCGTCGCCGTCGACGTCGGCAAACGACGCCGCGTTGCCCCACGCGTCACCGCCGTCGAGCCCGCCCGCCTTCGCCGTCACGTCCTCGAACTGCAGCGGCGCCTTCTGCCGGAACAGCTTGTTCGGCCCGTCCTGGCTCACCAGGTAGACGTCCGGCAGGCCGTCGTTGTCATAGTCGCCGACCGCGAGCCCTGCCCCCGTGTAGACGTAGGCGACGATGTTCTCGCGGCGCAGTTCGTTGGTGAACGCGAGCCCGGTCGTGTTCGGGTCGAGTTTCGCGAAGCGCGTGCCCGGGTGCGCCGGACGCGACGGCAAGGGCTTGCTCGTGATCGACCCGGATTCCGGCAGGGGCGAACTTCCCCCACCGCAGGCACCCATCAGGACCAGCGAGACGAGCGACAGGCGACGCATGGCGGCAATCATGGCGCCGCGACGGCGCGTCGCCCAGTTTTGGATCGTGCTGCTTCGCGATCCTTGACTGGCGGAGTCGCATCGGCGCGCGTACCGTCGCCTCAGCAATGACGTCCGCACTGGAACCCCAAGAGAAGTCCCTGCCGCCGCCCTGGGACCGCATCTTCTCGCTCGCCACCAAAAGCTTCGTGTGGGGCCTGCTGCTCGCGACCCTGTGGCTGCTGCGCCCGTTCCTGCTGCTGATCTTCCTGACGTTCGTGTTCGCCTACATCCAGGCGCACGGCGTCGATGGCCTGGCCCACCGCATCAAGAACCGGCCGGTTCGCGTGGTCATCGTCGGCCTCGTCGTACTCGGCACACTGTTCGCGACCGGCTTCACGCTGGTGCCGCAGGTGAAGGAACAGGCCAACACGTTCCTGCGCGACAAGGACAAGTACATCGCCGACGCCGACGTCGAGCTGAACAAGTTCTTGAAGCAGTACCCGTCGTTCTATGCGGGTCTCGCCAAGCACCAGAAGGAAGGGCCGGACGCGACCACCATCCTGCAACCGCGACAACCGGAGACCGGCACCGAGCCGAAGCAGCCCGAGGCGCCAAAGAACGGCACGACGCCCGGCACGCACCCGCAAGAGACTCCAAAGCCCGGCCAGGACGAACCGGAGAAGGTGCCCGACAACCTGCACATCGTGCGCGATCTGATCGCCGGCGCCACCGAGTCGCTGGCGAAGAACCCGCTCGAGATCGTGCAGTCCGGGCTTGGCTATGCGTCGTCGTTCCTGATGGCGCTGCTGTTCTCGTTCCTGATCGTGCTCGACCTGTCGAAGCTGCGCCGCGGCATCCAGGCGCTGTCGAAGACCAAGATCGGGTTCATCTACGACGAGGTCGCCGACAACATCGCGGGCTTTGGCGCCGTGCTCGGCCGCGCGCTGGAAGCGCAGCTGTTCATCGCGATCTGCAACACGATCCTGACGGCGATCGGCATCTGGATGATGGGCCTGCCCAACATCCTGGTGCTGTCGACGATCGTGTTCTTCTGCAGCTTCATCCCGGTGGTCGGCACCTTCCTCAGCTCGACGCCGATCTGCCTGCTGGCCCTGCAGGCCGGTGGAGTGTCGTCGATGGTGCTGGCGATCGTGATGATCTGCGTGATCCACGCGCTCGAGACCTACGTGCTCAATCCGCAGATCTACGGGCACCACATGCACATGAACCCGGTGCTGGTGCTGATCGTGTTGACGATCGGCGGCAAGCTGTTCGGCGTGTGGGGGCTGCTGCTCGGCATCCCGGTCGTGAACTACGTGTTCCGCCACGCGATCCGGCATCCCGCCGAACGACCCGCCGAAACCTGACGCGTCAGCCCTCGGCGCCGGCGACGTCGCGGAGCCGGAAGCCTTCGACCAGGCGCCGCAGTTCGGCAGACCGCTGCGAACTGCCGGCCGACGTCGTCGCCAGCCCCTCGGCGCTCTCGGCGCCATGCTGGATGCCCTTCTCCACCTCGGCGAGGTTGGCATTGACGCGGTGCAACTCGCTGGCGTTGTGGTCGGCGGTCGTGCTGATGCTCGCCAGGTGCCCTTCGACGCTGTCGACGGCAGAGACGACTTCCTGGAGCGTGGCCGCGAGCGCCTTCGCCATCACGCAGCCGCGTTCGGCACCTTCACGCGAGCGCGTGATGATCTGCGCCGACGTTCGCGCCGATTCGGCACTGCGCTGCGCGAGGGTGCGCACCTCTTCGGCGACGACGGCAAAGCCCTGGCCAGCCTCGCCGGCCCGGGCCGCCTCGACGGCGGCGTTCAAGGCGAGCAAGTTGGTCTGGAACGCGATGTCGTCGATCACCGTGGTGACCTTCTGCGCCTCGGCGCTCGCTGCACCGATCTGCGCCATGGCCTTGCTCAGTTCCTGCATCTGCGCCCAGCCCGACTGGGTGCGATCGCGCGACTGCACCGCGAGGCGCCGCGCGCTGCCGGTGCCTTCGAGCGTCTTCGCAACTTCCTGGCTGACGGCGGACAGGCTGCGTGCCAACCGGCTGATCGACAATGCCTGGTGCGCCGAAGCTGCGGCCATCGCACCGCTCGTCTCCTGCAGAACCTGGCTCTGCCCCTCCATCGCACGCGCCGCCGAACGAACCGTCAGCAGTGACGATTCGAAACCGGTGGTGAGATTGCCGAGCGAAGCCGCCAGGACACCGATCTCGTCGCGCGTCGCCTCCGGCATCGGAATCGTGAAGTCCCTGTTCTCGGCGACGAAGCGCAGCACCTCAGCGACACGGAGGATCGGACGCACGAACCGGCGTGAGAACAACGCCGCGTACACCAGCAACAGCGCCGCCGTTCCTACGAACACGCCGAGACCGACCAGGGTCGGCAGCCCGCGCACGGCCCGCTCGTCTTCCGTCCGCTGTTCGATGGTCTGGCGCAGCGCGACGCGCAACTGCAGCAGTTCCTCGACAACCTTCGACACGGCGTCTTCGGCGAACGCGGCATGCTCTTCGAGCTGATCGCGATCGTCGGCGGCGGCCGCTTTGCTCGCAGCCGCGAACTCCGCCGTCGAATCGGCCTTGACCGATTCGACGGTGGTCGCCATGTTCGCAATCGCGCCGTTGACGTCAGCCATCGACACCAGGGTGCCGAGATCCTTCCAGGCTGCGTCGAGGTAGATGCCGGCCGCCTGCAGACGTTGGGAGGCGTCGGCGACACGGCGAGCCTCGACGAGACCGGTCACGCCGTTACCGAACTGCTCGATGGCACGACCGCAGGTCTCGGAAGCGACCACGGACCGGTCGTGCTGCTCGGCTGCGCTCTCCAGTTTGCCGACGAAATGGCCCGTCGCCAACAACTGCACCAGTTGGAAGGCGAGCGCCACCACGAAGGCCAGGAACAGCTTGGTCCGGATCGACATTTGGGCAAGGCCGCGCGCCGGTGGCCGCGCGGCTCAGAACTCGAACATGACCTTCACGCCTTCGGCGCCCTTGGCGGCGTCGGCAGTGACGATGCCGAAGGCACCCTGATGCTTGGCGACGTGCTTGAGGACCATGCGGTCGGTATCGACGTCCTTGGGCGGCGTCGTGCCGCTCATGTTCTTCATCTTGAGCCAGTGGCGAGCGAGCTCGGCATCGGTCATGCCGAGTACGAGCTTGACGAACGCGGCGTGTTCGTCGCTCGTGCCTTCGCGTGCGTACGGGCGTGCCTCGGCGCCGCCGGGCCACTGCGTCAGTTCCTTGAGGAACAGCTTCTTCACCGTGGCCTGGGCATCCTTGCCCGACTGGTTGCACGCATTGGCGGTGTTCACCACCACTACGTACTTGGTCTGCTTGGTGTCGCCTTGCGCCTGGAAGGCACCGGCGAGCGCCAAGGACAGAAAGATTGCGATCTTTGTCATGACGTCCTCCGTTGGCTCAGAAGCTGATGGACCAGCTGAAATTGAGGTAGTCGACGGTGTCGTCGCTACCGGGAAGGTTGTTGTGGTGCAGGTCCAGGCGGAGCCGCACCGAGTCGTTCGGGTTGTACGACAAGCCGAACACGTGCTCGGTCGAAGTGCCGAGCGGCAGCACCGTGGTGGTGAACAGGTTCAGGTCCTCGCCACGGTCGTAGAAGTCGAAGCGGTACGAAGCGGACCACTGCGGCTGGAAGAACCACGAGCCCTCGATCGACGCGGCGCGCTGGTCTTCGAATCCGTCTTCCGCCGAGTAGTAGGCCTCGGACCGCATCAGCACATCGCCCTTGCGGTAGTCGAAGTCGAGGCCGCCGAATTGGTAGTCGCGGCCGAGATTGAACGCCGGCGCGAATGGCGACTGCAGGATGCCGAAGTTGGTGGCCGGCGCGGCCGTCGCCTCGCGGGTGCCGCGACCGTAGTTGGCCGCGACCGTGAGCCCGAAGTCAGAGAGGGTGTAGCCGAGCCGCGCACCGCCGATGCCATCGGCGGCGCTGTTGTCCTCCGCGCCGAAGTAGACGTCGTACTCGATCCAGTTCTGGCCGAGCACGTGCTTGCCCGACGCACTGGCACCTTCGACGATCTGTGGGTAGAGCGTGTTGGTGAGGAAGTAACGCGCGTGGAGGTTCGCCTGGCCGACGATGCGCGACGGCAAGAAGTACTCGCGATTGGTGACGCCGTGCGGCGTGCCGAGCACGCCACCACGCAGCACCAGCGCGTCGCCGTTACGCCATTCGGTCACGAGCCGCGACAGGAACGTCTTCGCCTGCGAGATGTCATCCGCCACGAAGAGCGGATCGCCCGCGACGAACGGTGTCGCCGGGTTGTCGAGCAGCGCACCGTTGAAGGTGTAGAAGCCCGGCGTCGCGAACGCCGACCAGTGGTCGTCGATGCGCGCCTTCAGGTACAGCTCGACCAGGCTCACCATGTGGCCCGCTTCGCTGTCGGACTCACCGTCGATGTAGGTGAACAGGGAGGTGACGTGGCCGCCGAAGTCGAGGCTGCGCGCGGAGAATGCCTGCACCAGCGCTCGGCCTCCGAGCATCTCCTCGTTCTTCTCCTGCGAGTCCTCGAGTTCGTTCACGCGCTTCTTCAGCGCGTCGATTTCGGCCTGCACGCCTTCCTGTGCACTGGCCATCGCAGCGACGGCCAGCATGGCCACGCTGATAGTGAGAGGGTTCTTCATGGTTTGGGGTCGATGTCGGAACGAGGCGTGCGCCCCGACTCAGGACCTCGCCCGCGGCGCCTGGATTGCGTCGCGTGCCTCTCGTCCTTTGCCTGGGCCGCGAAGCCCCCGCCTCATGGCGAGCTTCGCGGCTCGGCAATCGTCTTCCCGGATGCCTCGACTTGAGACACCGCCGAACAATTTGCCCGGAAGCCAGCCCCGGACTCGGGAAGCCCGGCGGTCCGGCGGACCGCCCACGACGTCAGACCACGGCGAACGGATCGCGGTCGGTGCGGGCAATGCGCACGTCGAGATCGCCGTCGAACGCGGCGCGCAACCGCTTCTGCAGGACCTTCAGGAAGCCGCGTTCGGTGTTGGCGTGACCAGCGAGCACGACCGTCGATCCGAGGGCCAACGCCGCCAGCACATCGTGGTGCGACATTTCCCCGGTGACCAGCACGTCGACGGCGACGCCGCGCAACACACTGCCGCCGGCTCCGGCGGCGACGGCAAGTGTGCGGACCATGGCGGCGGCCCGTTCCGGTCGCGCCAGCTGCAGGTGCCGGACGGCGAACCGCCGCTTGCAGCGCTGCAGCAAGGTGCCGATCGGCAGGGGGCGCGCCAAGGTGACGACGCGCCCGAACTCGCCTTCCCCACAGGGCCGCACTTCCTTCGGCGCGTCGCCCGCCAGCATGCTCTCCACCAGCCAGTCGCACAGCCCGCTCGGGGCCGCATCGAGCGCCGTGTGCGGCGAATGCACGGCGATGCCCGCCGCCGCCAGCGCCAGCAGCGCCCCCTGCTTGCCAGGAGTCGCCGCCAAGCGACGCAACGGCTGGAAGATCGGCGGGTGGTACGCGACGACGAGATCGGCGCGCACCGCGATCGCTTCGGCCGCCACGGCGGCGGTGAGGTCGATGGTCAGCAGCGCGCGGGCGACCTTGCCCGGCTTGCGGCGCGGCTGCAGCAACACGCCGACGTTGTCCCATTCGGCCGCGAGCTCCAACGGCGCGATCTCGTGCAGGATGTCGATGACCTCGTCGAACGACGGCGCCGCCATGTCACGAAGCTCCGGCGCTGATGACGACGAGGCGATCGGGGTGCAGATGCCGTTCCGCCGTCTCGCGGACCTGCTCCGCGGTGATCGCGCGGATGATGTCCGGATACCGCTGGATGAAATCGAAGCCGAGACCGAAGCGGCGAGCCCGGATCGCGTAGGCGGCGAGGTTGCTGTTGCGTTCCAGCCCGAACACGAAACTGCCGGTCAGGTAGTCCTTCACGTCCTGCAGTTCCTGCGCGCTGACCGGTTCGCTGCGGATGCGGCGGATCTCTTCGAGGAAGCCATCGACCGCCTTCTGGCGATGTTCTGGCGACGTACCGATGTAGGCGGTGAACGTGCCAGGCTCTTCGCCGGCACTGCCGGTGATGCCCGCACTCACCGAGTAGCAGAGGCCCTGCTCGTCGCGCAGCTTCCGCGACACGCGCGACGTGAAGCCGGGACCGGTGCCGAGCACGTGGTCCATGACTGACAGCACGTAGAAGTCGGGGTGCGTGCGGCGGATGCCGAGGTGGCCGAGGAACACGTGCACCTGTTCGCGCGGCATCGGCAGATGCGCATCGCGTCCCGCCGGCGCCAGGTCGACGTCGGGCGGCGCCTTGTGCTTGTGCGGTTTGCCGCGGAAATCGCGGAACGCCTTCTCGAGCCGGTCGAGCATCTTCTCCGGCTCGTCGGGCCCGGACGCGGCGACGTAGCCGCCAGCCGGCCTAAACCACTGGTCGTGGTAGTCGCGCAGGTCCTTGGGCTTGAGCCGCGCCACGCTCTTGGCCGTGCCCTGCGGCGGCCGGCCGAGCGGATGGTCACCGTAGACCTCCTTGCGGAAGCGACGCGCTGCGACCGTTCGCGGGTCGTCGTCGTCGGCCTTGATCTCGGTCAGCACCTCGGCCTGCACGCGCCGGACTTCGCGCCCGGGGAACTCCGGTTCGATGACGAGTTCGTGCAGCAGCGCGAGCGCTTCCTTCTGCGCCGTCGCCGGACACATCACGACACCGCCGCGCTGGTTGCCTTCCATCATCGCGCCGATGCTCTCGGCCGCGGCCGACAGTTCGAGCGAGTCGTAGTGCCGCGTGCCTTCGTCGAGGCACTCGCCGACGAGATGCGCCAGCCCCGGACGATCGGTGGGCTCGTCGCCGGCACGGATGTCCAACGACACGACGCCGGCGAACGTCTGCACGCCCGGATTGTGCACCGCCAGCAACGTCAGGCCCGAAGGCAGTTCGCGTTCGGCGATCGCCATGCGAATGGGAACGCTCATGCGCCTTTGCCTCCCTTCTGCTTGCCGGCCTTGGCCTTCTTCTTGGCCTTGCCGGACTTCGCCTCCGCCGCACCCTTCGCCTTCTTCGGCGCGACCTTGCCCTTCTTGGCGGACGCCGACTTGCCGCCCTTGCCCGCGGCGGGAACCGCCCACACGACGGCGGCGCGATCGAAGTCGAAGTACTTGGCGGCGACCTCGCGCAGTTCCTTGTTGGTGATCGAATCGTAGGTCGGCAGCACGGTCGCCAGGGTGCGGTAGCCCTCGGGCGTCCCGGCTTCAAACCGCGCGAGCTTCATCGCCGAATCGAGCACCGCTTCATCCTGGAACAGGAACGACGCGCGAATCTGCGCCCGGATGCGCGCCAGGTCCTTCTTGGCGACGCCTTCCTCGATCAGGCCCTGCACTTCCTGCCGCACCATCGCCTCGACGACGGCCGGCGCGACGCCATCGCGCAACTCGCACAGCACGAGCAAGGCGCCCGGATACTGGCGGGTCTCGTTCATCACGTTGATCTCGGTGAGCAACTCTTCCTTCAGCACGAGGCGGCGATAGAGACGGCTGTTCTTGCTGTTGCCGAGGTCGTGCGCCAGCAGATCGAGCACGTAGTCGTCGCGTTCGCCCATCCGACAAGTCGGGAATCCGATGCACATGCGGGTCACGGAGTGCGGCGTGCGCAGCACGGCGCGCCGTTCGCCCATCGGGGCTGGCTCGGACAACGGCTCCTGGCGCTCGATCGCGCGCGGCATCGAACCGAACAGTTCGCGGATGCGCGTCGCGGCGCGGGCCTTGTCGATCGCGCCGACGACGACCAGGAACGCACGATTCGGCCCGTAGTGGCGCGCGTAGTAGTCGCGCATGCCCTGCGCCGACAACCGTTCGAGGTCTTGGCGATAGCCGATCACCGGATGGTGGTACGGATGCACCTGGTACAGCAGCGACTCGGCAGCCTGGTAGAGCGGCCGCCACGGGTCGTCTTCGCCCATCGCCAGCTCTTCGAGCACGACGTTCTTCTCGCTGGCGAACTCGAGCGGGTCGAGCAGGCAGTCGCGCATGCGGCTCGCTTCGATCTCGAGCGCCTGCTCCCAACGGTCGGCGGCGAGCGTGAAGTAGTACGCGGTGCCGTCGTTGTCGGTGAAGGCGTTGTTGCTGCCGCCCATCTTCGCCGTGGTCAGGTCGATCTGGCCCTTCGCGTAGCGCTGGGTGCCCTTGAACATCATGTGTTCGAGGAAGTGCGACACACCGGTCTCGCCGGTGTGTTCGTCGCGCGAACCGACGCGGTACCACAGCACGGATGCCACCACCGGCAGCGGGCCACGTTCGAGCAGCAGTGCCTTGAAGCCGTTCTCGAGTTCGACGACTTCGACATCGGGCAGCAGGTTTGCGGTCGCAGTCATGGATTGCCTCGCGGAGTCTTGTTCCACACACCACCAGCGCCACCGCGGCCCGTGGGCTTGGCGGTGACCGCCGGTGCGGCGTCCTGTTCGCGGGCGACGCGCCGCAGTTCGTCGACTTCGTGCCGCTGCAGGAAGCGCCACTCGCCGGCACTCAGGCCGTGCAGCGTCAGCTCGCCGATGCGCACGCGCTTGAGCTCGATCACCGGATAGCCGAGCTTGGCGAAGACGCGACGGATCTCGCGGTTCTTGCCCTCGCGCAGCGTGACCTTCATGTAGGTCTTGTCCTTGCCGACGCGCTCGACGACCACGTTCATGCCGGTGGTCGGACCTTCGGCGAGCCACACGCCGCCGCGCGCCTTGTCGATGTCGCGCTGCTCGATGCGGCCGCGCACCATGACGGCGTAGAGCTTGGGCACGCCGTAACGCGGGTGCGTCATCTCCAACGCGAACGTGCCGTCGTTGGTGAGCAGGATCAGGCCCTCGCTGTCGAGGTCGAGGCGGCCGACCGTGAACAGGCGACCCTTCACCGTCGGCAGGAAGTCGATGACGCGCTTCTTCTGTTCGTGGCGCGCGTTCGTGCAGATGACGCCCGCCGGCTTGTTGAACAGCACGTAGGTCGGCCGCTCCGGTTGCACGCGGCTGCCGTCGAAGCGAACGTCGTCGGCGTCGGGATCGATGCGCACACCGAGTTCGGTGACGAGCGCGCCGTTCACCTCGACGCGGCCCGAGCGGATCATCTCGTCGGCGGCGCGGCGACTGCAGACGCCGCTCATCGCCAGGAAGTGGTTGAGGCGGAGCTTGCCGTCCTTGGTGCCGGCATCGGGGGCGCCGGCTGGCGTGACGACGAGTCCTTGCGCGCGCCGTGTGCTGCCGCGCACCGGCCGCGGTTTGCTCGCGCCAAAGCGTGGTCGCTCGTTGCCCGCCGGGCCCTGGTTGGCGCCGGGGCCCTTGTTGCGCGGGCCACGCGGTCCATCGCGGCGTGGGGCGTCGCGGCGCGGGCCGTCGCGTCGTGGAGCATCGCGGCGCGGGCCATCGCCTCGCACAAACCGCTGCCCGGGCTTTCGATCTTCGTGACGACGGGCCATCAACGCACTCCGGGATCGCAGAGGATCACGTTCAGGTGTTCGGTCGGTGACAAGGTGAAGCGTGCAGTGCACGCCGGCACGAGGGCAGTGTCCCCCGTGCGCAAAGGCAGTGTGCCGTGGACGCGCGCGCCGGGCCATCGCAACGTGCCCTGGCCGGCGACGACGGTGATGGTGACGAAGCGGCCGCCGGAGCGCAGTTCGAGGTTCTGCCGCAGCGAGTAGCGGCGCAACCGGAAGTCGGTGGTCAGGATCAGCTGCGTGCCGCCGTCGGAGAGCGCAACCGGCATCGTCACCGGCCGCGGCGCCGGCGGCTCTTCGACGCGCATCACCGCAGTGGCCTCGTCGATGTGCAGTTCGCGACCGCGGCCGTAGTCGTGCAGGCGGTAGGTCAGGTCGCTGTTTTGCTGCACCTCGAACACGACGACGTCGGGACCGATCGCGTGCACGGTGCCAGGCGGAATGTGGATCGTGTCGCCCACTTCGGGGCGGAACGTGTGCACCATCGCTTCGACGGCGGGCGAGCCGAGGCTGGCGAGGAAGCCCTCGCGAGTGACCCCGGGGCGGAGCCCATAACTGATCCCCGCGCGGTCGCCCGCGTGCAACACGACGCAGGCCTCGTTCTTGCCGCTGTCGGTCGAAGCCTGCGCGTCGTCGGGATGCACTTGCAGCGACAGCTGGTCGCGGGCGTCGAGGAACTTCAGCAACAGCGGAAAGCGACCGCCATGCGCCAGCGGCACACCGCGCCCGACCAGTTGTTCGGGCATCGACGCCATCAGGTCGGCGAGCGTGGTGGTGCTGCCGCGCAGGCGACTGCTGCCTTCGGTGCGGTCGTAGAGCTCCCAGGTTTCGCCGACGTTCTGGTCGGGCTGGAGGTCGATGCCCAGCAATCGCTCCAGAGCTCGCCCACCCCACACCTTGGGCAAGGTGATGCGTTCCATGAGGAAGGGCTCGAGCGACAGCATCAGGCGGGCAGGGCGGGGCGCGGGGTCAACGGTTGCGAAGCGCGCAGTTCTACCCCCTGCCCCGGTCGATCGCCACGCAACGGCTGCCCCGTATCGCGGCGTTACGCGAACGTGGAGCGGGAACGGCGGCGAGGGCTTGGACAAGTGGTGGTGAAGCCCGATGCTGCGCCGCCACTCGTTCCGAGGTTCCCATCGCATGGCTGACAGCACCGCTCTCCCCGGCGCCGATCTCGACCCGCGTCTCGCGGCAATCCGCAACTTCCAAGGCAAGTATCCAAA
>SXGT01371908.1_pt1 | contig 12530 bp, 12 predicted proteins | sample 3176221 | NCBI WGS metagenome assembly SXGT01 (sample SAMN11356862, study PRJNA531348) | freshwater metagenome | isolation source: freshwater sample F1-120 | place: China: Fuxian Lake, Yuxi | collected 2017-12-25
CTTGAAGGCATCAACCACAAGGTTCAACTCGCTAAGCGACGCGCCAGGGGCTATCGCAATATCGATAACTTCATCCATATGATTTATTTCTTATGCGGCAAGCTGCGCTTTACTTACCCACGGTATTTCACATAGAGCCGTTTCAGTTGTCGAGTCCGAGAACAGGTATGGCTGATGATGGCCGTGCCGAGGCGCCTGGCATCACGCGCAGAAACATTGGTTGCGAAGAAAATCCATGCATGAGCGCCATTACCGGAACGCGATATCTCCAGTGCAGATGGTATCCCAAGTTCAGAGCATGACTGGATAAATGCCTGTGCATCTTCCTTCCAATCGGCCTCGTCGAAATCAACCGCCAGAAAATAACAACTGTCGTCAGCCAGCAAGGGATAAACGCCAATCGTCTGCTCGCCGGACAGATGGCTATAAATGACCGCATCAGACAAGGCACTCAGTTGCCGAACGCCACAATCGGAGCATTTGATACGAGGCTTGTGACAGACACCGGGCCGCCATTCATTCGCGCAAGCAGGTGAGTAGCCAGATTTTCCTGTAGTCTTGCTTTCCCAGCGAACGGGATAAACGTCGGTTCTGCCGCGAAACAAGCGACGAAATAACGCTACCTTCGCGGCAGTAGAGAGTGCAGATAATTCTGGCTCTATCGGATCTATTTTTGGTGGAAGCTTTGGCGGTAACCTCCACTCGATGTTATGTGCTTCAAGTAAAGCAATCAGCCTTGCGTTTTCAGCTTGAAGATCGGATAAAAGCGCATTGCTAGTCATCAGTGTCATATTCGGATAACAATATTGCCATATCTTCGCCAACACCCCAGCCGACATTCGAGCCTTGCTTTGCAACTTGCTCGAGTCTGTGTATATAAGCTGGGCGTTTGGCTTCCGGCAATGCCATGACATATTTCAATGCTTGTTCGAACATACGCACTAAGGCATCAAGAGCCTTCATCGTCCATGCCGCAGTAGCCCAGAAAAACAAATACTTCTTCGCAATAGAAAATTGACAGTTCAGCCAGTCCTTCAGGTTGACCGACCGCTTTTTTGTAATCGGTAATCGCTTTCTTCGCTTTGACCACTGAGAGGCTGATTGCGCATTACATCAGGACAAATCCAGCGGGAAATGGTGGTATTATAGGGTTTAAGAATATCCTCGCCCAACCCGAATCGTGCATGCAGAAACGTTTGATTATCTTTATTCGCTGCGTATAGATCCTGTATAAGCCCGATCAGACCAACTCGATCGACGTCAGCCAATTTGGATTTAACGTCGCTCCAGGTTGCTTTGGATTTTTTCTGTTTGCTAGTCATTTGCTGTCGGTTGTTTTCTTTTGGTTCGTTCTTGCAATTACCCTAAGTTATATCATCAGCATTCAGCGCTAACCATCACAGTCAGATAGACTTGACAGAGAAAGGGGCTCTTTCCCGAACGGGAACTTCGATGCTTGTCTATCGTAAATTCTAAATTAATTTTCCCGTACGGGAAATTAAACTTGCATATTGGTTGCTCTCGCCTAATAATTTCCCGAACGGGAAAAACCTTATGATCAACATCCAATCTACCCAACAACTTGGCCAGGCGCTACGCACCGCCCGCAAACAGCTCGGATTAACTCAATCCGAATTGGCGTTGGCGGCAGGTGTTGGCGTTCGCTTTATCGTCGACCTAGAAGCAGGCAAGCCGACCGTGCGTCTGGAAACGGTGATGCGTGTGATTGAAGCACTGGGCGGGCAGGTCATGCTCGATGGCCTGCCGGACATGAACAAAGCAACATGAGTTATTTGCTCGCCGTCTATTTATTTGATCGTCGAGTGGGGGATTTGGCCCTGGTTGAAGGCAGACTGCAATTTAGTTATAGCGCCGACTGGCTGCAACAATCTAACGCAGTCTCTCTGTCCTGTTCGTTACCGTTGCAAGTAGAACCGTTCAACGACTTGCAGGCGCGGCCTTTCTTTGCCGGACTGTTACCGGAGGGCAAGTTACGCCAACTAATCGCACGCCAATTTCAGATCTCGAAGCAAAACGACTTTGCATTGCTCAATCATATCGGAGGTGAATGCGCCGGCGCCGTTTCGCTATTGCCGCCAGACCGATTACCAGCTGTATCTGAACCAGCGAACGAGGTCGACTGGTTATCCGACTCCGACGTACTGGCCTTGCTGGACGAATTGCCACAGCGGCCGATGCTGGCCGGTCAGGATGGTTTGCGCTTATCACTGGCCGGCGCTCAGGACAAATTACCGGTGGTATTTGATGGTCAACGAATCGGTCTGCCCCGCAATGGCACGCCCAGTAGCCATATTCTCAAACCGGCTATCGCTGCCGTTGAAGACAGCGTGATCAATGAAGGGTTCTGCCTGGCATTGGCAGCTGCGATGCAATTCCAGACCGCACAGTCGAGGATTTGTGCCATTCGCGACCGCTCATTTTTGCTGGTTGAGCGTTATGACAGAACTCAAGCTACAAATGGCCAACGCTTGCGGCTGCACCAGGAAGATTTCTGCCAGGCACTGGGCGTGATACCGGAACTGAAATACCAGAACGAGGGTGGGCCGGGTTTGGAGCAGTGCTTTGACTTGGTCCGCCACGTGACCCGACCGAGTGCGCCGCAGGTGTTGCGACTACTGGATGCGGTCATTTTCAATGCCTTGATTGGCAACCACGACGCCCATGCCAAGAATTTTTCCATCTTGTATGCCGACAAAGGCGCCGTTCTGGCGCCGCTCTACGACGTATTGTCAACCGCTGTTTATCCCGGTCTGACGCCCAAGATGGCGATGCAGTTGGGTGGCAAATACAAATTCAGCGAAGTACAGGCAAGACACTGGGATCGCTTTGCCCAAGCGGCGGGCTTATCGGTAGCGCAAACCCGAAAACGCATTCTAGGTTTGTGCCAACGGCTACCAGTGGTCGCTCGCAGATTGCAGACATCGGTGAACCATCACTTCGCCGGAAGTCCGGTGGTTGAGCAAATCGTGCAGCTGATCGAGCAACGCGCGGCGCTGACGGTCAGGCGCTTGACAGATAACGCCTAAAGCCAATCGGCTGGCCTTGATGCTGACGTCGCATCATCTCGGTGAGACGTTCATTGCATCGCAGAAAATTCCACACACCGCCGCCACTTATCCACCACAAACCGCCAGCCGAATTGGCTGCATCGTTGCTCTGGCACTTGCAGGAATCGACAACTGGCACAGCGCACGAATCCCCATGTATCGCCATGGTGAATTCGCAATGAGTCTTCGGCCAGTTGCAAGGCGTAATGCAGGATGTCGGGGATTTTCGCGCATTCGTTTAAGAACTCCTCGATGACCGATGAATCGTTTTCGCCGATCGCTTTCAGATAGTTCAGAAGTTTGGCTTGGTCTTGGGCCTTGAGCTTGTTTTTTGTCGCTATTTTGAAGTGTTACCGGTATTACGGGTGTTACCGCCAGTCCTGGCGCGGGTTGTGGCGGCATTACCGATTCCGAGTTAGGTAACACCGGTGTTACCGCTGCAACATTTTCACTTTGCTTTGCCTGGTGTTGATCGTCTTCTGGTTGAGACTGCAGGTCGGTTGCCTCCGCCAGATAATGCCGGATCACATCAGCCAACATGGTCGTCATCAAACTGAATCACGTAAAACCAGGCTGAGCCGCCGTGGACTTTGACCTGGGTGACATGCTTTTTTGGATTGGGGCCGGATTTCAGGATGCCTTGACCGATCAGCAGTTTAACCGCCAATGCCAGATCAGCATGGCCAATCGCTTTTTTGAAACCGGCCGTGCTGAACAACCATTGCCGGCCTCGTTCGGTATGGCGCCAATAGCCGGAACGCTCGCCATGCAGTCGGTTGGGATCGTCGGTTTTGGTAAAGCGGCTGTCACCATAGAGTTCGATGTACTGCCGCAACGCATTGGCTAGTTGCTGGGGTTCCAGTTCGCCGGTTCCACGCTGTTGACGCCAATGTTTGAAGCAGATCAGCGCTGCTTGCATGGCAATGCGTTCCGGCCAGCCCGTGACACCATATTCGCTGGCCAATTCGCCCGCCAGACCGATCAAGGCAAAGCCGCGAGCAGCGCGGGCTTCATGAGCCGACAAGGGACCGAAGCGCTGTTCAAAAATGCGCAGGCATTTATCCAGGTAAGTGGCAAAATCGCGTGAATCGCGGGTCAATCATTCGAGAAAGGCGATGCCGGCGGTGCCATATTACTGCGACGTATACTGATGCAGTGCGCTGGCAAAGGCACGGCCACTGCTATAGTCATGCAGATGATCAAAGGCGCCATGCTGACCAAACACCTGCAACTGCAGAAAGCGCACCAGTTCACCGGCTTTGACCGGAATACCGGCCTTACTCAGATGCGCTTCAATCGAATCTTCGCCATTGGACAGAATCGATACCCGCCAATGCTGATGCTGCATGGCTTTGCCATTGATGGTGGCCCGTTGCTTGCCGACACCATTAGCCAACAGATACAGCGACTTGCTGACATCCTGAGCATCGGCTTTACTCATCTCATCCAGACACAGCAAGCCGTCGTTGACTTGAACGGCAGCGGATTCCAGGCCATTCAAGGTTGCTGTCCAGGAGCGCTGGAAACGTTTCGGTTCGCCCCAGACACTGGCAGCGACTTGCATGCCGCTGGTTTTGCCTTGACTGGAGGGACCATAAATATGGATGGCCAGGCTGACCAGATGACATTTAGCCAGTAAGGGACCACAAAAGGCCAGCGAGACCAGGAGCAGCAAAAAAGGATTACCGGGACATAAACCCGCCACTTGTCGTTGCCAGACGGACAAGGTACCGGCTTGCCGATAGAGACCTCTGTGTATATTTCCCTCGGACTGCAGAATCACGGCATCACTTGAATCACCAATACTACGATCCGGCAGAACATAAACGTTATCAAACCAACTTTTTGATGCCATCCCACCAGGATGATTTACTCATAGGCAGCAATCCAGAAATGGGCGGTTTGGCTTTTGGATCACCAATAATTTGTTTAAAACGTAGAAAACCAGTTTCCGGTAATTTACTCATGTCTATTAACCTCAGAATCATTTAAAAAAAAATGGGGCGATAGCCTTGGATTCACATGAATTCAAGTGATCTATCCACCCAGGCTCAGACCGTTGCCGGCCCAGTCTGCAATCCATTGGATTGCGTAATGTCGCGTCGGACAGAATATCCAAATCAAGTGGCGACTCGCTTGCAGCTAATGACGAATTTGGCATCAGCTGCAAGATCGGAGAATTATTTTTGTCTGATGCAATCTGCGGACGTATTTTTCAGCAAAAATTTTGAAATCGACCTGCAATAAATTGCTATTTCGCAATTTATTGCAGGATTAATAAAAAAATCACTTAATGCCGGCCAATGCCCTTTAACCGCGTTTCAACGCGTTAGCAGCCGTCCGGAAACGTCCTGGGGAATATTGTGAAGGGTTAATTTGGAAGGTCGTCTTCGAAATCGCGATAATTATTGCGATTTCGATAATTGGCTAAAAATAGTTGCACGGTTAACAGTTACTCAAGCAAATCCTTGCCCGCGTTGTGTTTCATGATGTCGTAAACCAGACTAAAGAACAGATCCATGTTTTGCGGGTCTTTTAAAATCACCCGCGCCAGGTCGTTGTGTGATTTCATAGCATTGACGGTGGCCGCTTTGACCACCTCCGGCAAATCCCCCTGCAGGGCCTGTTCCTTGGTATTGTGCTCCACCTGTTCCGCCACCCGGTGATTTAGCTTGGCGATATCGACGATTTGCGCGGTGAAATGTCGCTGGCCAATATCATCAGAAATGTCGCCAAACAAATCGTTCATGCGGGCGATGATTTGGCGGATAAACTCCTTCTCGCGGTCGCTAGGCTCAGCTTCGTTGGCGGTAATCGGTTTCAGCGTATATTTGGCGCCTTCGTCTTTGATATCCTTAACTGGGCGCATGCCAAAGTGGCTTAACAGCAGGCCACTCAAATCGATCTGTTCCGGCGAAACACCCTTCAGGCGCTTACTGAACAGCTTGGCAAACGCGGCAAAGTTTTCCAGGTCCGCATCGGCCAGCTCGACCAACTGCGCCACATAATTGTAGGTGCGGACAAACCGGGCAAGATCGGTTTTAAAGCGCATCAAACGCTCGCGTTGCTTGGCAAACTCGCTGCGTTGCGCCTCGGCATAGGCCTGTGCTTTCTCGTCTGCTGCGGCAATGGCTTTATCAATGGCAGCATCCCAGCTCTCGATGGCATCGCTGAGCATTTTCACTTGGCTGTTGAAAATATCCGTCGGCCGCTGGGTCGCGCTATACAGTTTTCGGTGCAAGGTTTCGTCGCTTTCCTTGCCCGGCAGTGCTTTGCCGCGCGCCATTTTGAACGCCTCCAAATCCGCAGCGACATAAATCCCAGCATCATCAAGCAAAGCCTGCATGTCGTAAATGACGTTGACGTCCTGCACGGCCTCCAGTTCAGCACCGTCATCGTATTGTTTGAATGCATCCAGAATGGTCTGCGGCTCGTTCACGAAATCGATCACATAGGTTTCGTCTTTTCCAGGATAGGTGCGATTCAAGCGCGACAAGGTCTGTACCGCTTCGACCCCGCTGACTTTTTTATCCAGATACATTCCCACCAGCTTAGGCTGGTTAAATCCGGTTTGAAATTTATTGGCGACGATCATCACCCGGAATTCGCTGCGCTCGAACTCATGACGCAGATCCGCACCAACCCCCGGATTGAGGTTATATTCGGAATACTCCTTGGCATAATCGATACCCAGCTCGCCCGACTCCAGATCATCGCCCAGCGCTTTACCGTCCACTTTGCCGGAAAACGCCACCAAGGCCTTGATATGCTCCAGCCGGTTTTGCTGGATGTATTTATCAAATGCCAACTTATATTTCACAGCCTGCGGTCGACCACTGGTCACCACCATGGCCTTGGCTTCGCCGTTCAGCAAGCCGGCAATGTTCTTGACGAAGTGCTCGATGATAAATTCCGCCTTTTGCGAAACAATGGTGGGATGCAACGATTTCCAGCGCGCCAAAGCACGCCGGGCAAACTTTTTATCGACGCGTTTATCGTTGACACTTTGGTCGCCCAGGCGCACGGCTTGCAGATACGGAGTGTAATTTTTCAACACATCCAGAATAAAGCCTTCTTCAATCGCCTGACGTTGCGTGTAACGGTGGAACGACATTGGCTTGTTCTCGTCCGATACCGGTAAATCCGGGTTTTCCGGTCTGCCAAACAACGTAAACGTGCTGTGCTTGGGTGTCGCGGTAAAGGCAAAATGGCTGACATTGGCTGGGCGAACTCGGGATTTTTGCATTTCCAGCAGCACCTCTTCGATGGTCATGTCTTCCAGCTTGTCTTTGCTGTCCAGCGCCAAAGCCGCGCGCAGGCCTTGCGCAGTAGAACCCGTTTGCGAGGTGTGCGCCTCGTCGATGATCACGGCAAAGTGCCGATCTTTTAGCGACTGCTCGGTGATAATGGCTTCCATGGCAAACGGAAAGGTCTGAATGGTCACCACGATGATCGGCACCCCTTGTTGCAAGGCCTCTGCCAGCCGATTGCTCTTGGATTTGCCGCCGCGCTGATTGGCGGCAATGGTTTCAATCACCCCAAACTGGTGGTCCAGTTGTTTTACCGCATCCTGCAGCTGGGCATCCAGCACGGTACGGTCGGTCACGATAATCACCGAGTTGAAATACGCCGTGCCATCCGGGTAACGCAGCTTGATTAAATCATGGGCTGTCCAGGCAATCGTGCTGGTTTTGCCCGAGCCTGCCGAGTGTTCACAGAGATATTGCTGGCCAGGACCTAGCGCTTTGGCATCGGCGATCATCGCATTCACTGCTTCAAACTGGTGATAGCGAGGAAAGATCAGTGTCTCTGCCTTGTAAGGCATACCCAGTTTGTCGACCTTGTCTTTGGTTTCGACGTAGACAAAGCTGTGAAAAATGCGCAGCCAGGCATCGCGCTGGCAGATTTCTTCCCAGAAATAAGCCACCGGATATTCACCATCGCTACGCGCTGGGTTGCCGGCATGACCAGCGTTGCCTTTGTTAAACGGCAGGAAGACACTTTTGTCGCCTTTCAGCTCGGTACACATGGCAATTTCGCTGTCGCTCATCGCAAAATGCACCACCGCCCCGCGTTTGAATGTCAGCAACGGCTCCTTGCGTTTGCTTTGCGGGTCTTGCGGCAGTCGGTCGCGCTTGTACTGCCAAATCGCGTCCTCGATGGCTTGGGTAAAATCGGTTTTCAGCTCAACAGTCGCCACCGGAATGCCGTTGATAAAAAACACCAAATCAACCGCCCATTCCCGAGTCGGGCAATACTTCAACTGCCGTACCACGCGCAAGATGTTGGCCCGGTAAAGCTCGACGGCTTTGTGATTACGTTGATCTTCAGCGGCTGGCTGGCTCATGGCGATATGGCCGGCCCCCGCCAACTCAAAACCTTGCCGCAACACTTTCATAGTCCCACCGGTTTTCGCCGACAGCGCTTTATCCAACCGCTCCAATACGGCTTTATCGGCATCGCCGCCGTTTAAGCGGCTGAGTTTTTCCCATGTCTGCGGCTGCGAAATCTTGATCCAGCTCAGCACATCGTCCGGATACAGCGCCCGCACCGGATCGTAATGACTGGCGTGGCCTTCCACCCAGCCGTTCTCGACCAGTTTGTTGACAATGTAAGTTTCCAAATGGATTTCGTGATGGGCTGCCATGCTCAACTTTGTTTGATGTTGCGTATAAATTCGATCAGTTCATGCACGCGGGTGCTGGGGTTATCGGTACCGTTGCGTTCACATTCGCGCAAAGCCCGCTCGGCATTGTTGATCGCAAATTCGAGCTGGCCGATCAATTGACCAAACACCGCACGCTGTCCTTTCTGATACTCCGGGAAAACAGATTCCAGCTCTCGCAAAACCTGATGGCCTGAACTATTGCCGGGTAAATCGGTGTAAGGCCGAGTCGAATACAGAAAATGCAGCAACAGCCAATATTCAAAACACGGTACCGACGTAATGGCCACATAAGTCGATTTAGGCGTTGCCGCGTTCAGCGCCTGCATGGCCGCCGCATAACTGGGATGGCCGTCTTGATCGAACACACAAAACACCTTGTCAAACCCATCGCCGGCATCCTGTTCTTCCCGAAAACGTTGTTTGGCAAAATTGACCAGTCCTTGCGGATGATTGTCACAATCACCGCGTACCTCGACATTCACCGAGTTCAAGCGGTAATGCGCTCTGGCCGCTTCGAAATAATACGGTTCGGTTTTCTCGCCTTCGCAAACGATCAAGATTTTTGCATACGCCTCGCGCCGCGCTGCCCGGCGTTGCAGGTCATTAACGCTTTTGGCCTTACGTTTATGGAATAGGTTATCCGTGCCCAAAACCTGCTCCGCTAGTGCCTGCCGATAAACGGCACTGCGCCGTAACGACCGGAAAGATATGCCAATTCCAGGTTTTCGCGGCCCTTGCGGGGGCTGAAATCGGTTAACGGATAAAGGGTGGTGGCCTGATATTGGTCTTTATCGCAAAACCAAATCTGATCGCGCCGAAACACGTCCTGATTCAGGATAGACGTTTCATGGGTGGTGAAAATCAGTTGAGCGTTTTTCGGATTGCTATCCCGGCCATGAAATAACTCCACCAAAAACCGCACCAACGCCGGATGCAAATTGTCGTGCAGCTCATCGATAAACAGCACATAACCGTTATCCAGCGCATCAATCCAGGGGCCGGCAAACGCAAACAACTTCCGGGTGCCGTCCGACTCATCGTCAAAATCGAAAGTAATCGCGTTGCCCTCACTGTCCTTATGCACGGTTTTGAGCTCGACGACTTTTTTATCGGCCATATCCTCGGCAATGGCGGTTCTCAGTGCATCCGGCATGTCATTCGGCAGCGCACCGAGCTCGAAAGGCTTGGTTTCCACCAAAATATCGTCGATATGAATATCCGCCGCATGCAGAAAGTCCATCACCTTGGCTTTAGCGGCATGTTCGCACAGAGAGGCGCTGAACGACGGCGACCAGCCACCCACATTGGCCAGCCTTAGCGTTGTCTTGAACCAGTCGAAGATGGGTTGCAACTGCTCGCTGTTTAACTGCACCGCCGTAGAAAGAAACAACGCGTTGTCGCGGGTGGATTTTTGCCACAACTGCTTTTCACCGGCCAGGTTGTTGCCCAGCTCCCATTCGTAACGATTCTGTTCCGCATCCCACACGCGACCGAACCAGCGCTGCGGGCGGCCTTTGGGATAGGCCAGCAGCCATTCGTCATGGATGCGTTCCGCCGTTGCGGAAAAACCGTATTGATAACGAACGCCATCCACAATAAAGCTCACTTCGAATTCGCTCGGCGCTTGTCGACTTGCCGCCGACAATCTGAATGGGGTTACCGGCAGCCGATCGCCACGCTGTAACCCGACCGCGGATTCCAGCACCACCCGTTTCATGGCGCGCAGCGCCTGCAAGAAATTGGATTTACCGCCGGCGTTCGGCCCGTAAATAGCCGCCGAGCGCAACAATTGAAAACGCTGGCTGGCTGGCAGTTCGAAGCTATTGGCGTCCGCCAATTCGTCGCCCTTGCCTTTGATCATGCTGAATGTTTGCGTGTCTCGCAACGACCGGAAGTTCGTGACACTCATTTCGACAAGCATGGCTGCACCTTTAAAAGACGGATTTGACAAATTTAGGCAAAAATTAGCATTAAAATAAGCAAACACCAAGTTTAAATATTAATTTTTGACGTAATTTGTCAAAAACAAACGGAAGATGGTCATTTGCGCTGGTAATACGGCGATTACTTGGCCGTCTTCGCCGCCACTTGTCATTTATCAGCGTATTGGCTAGGCTACTACCTAAATGGATTGGGAGTGCCCGATCGGCGTTCGGGCTTCGGTGAGATCACCGGGGCCGCTCGCTTTTCATCGCATGCATTCAGCCTGCCGCCAATGCTTCAAATCGATGAATTCGCGTCAACACATCGCCAAGAGCGTCCTTGGCTTTTGCCGTGTCGTAATCGGTTTGCAAACCCACCCAAAAACCTTCACTCATGCCGAAAAAACGCGATAAACGCAGTCCCGTATCGGCGGTGATCGCGCGTTTACCCGCGACGATTTCACCGATGCGCCGCTGCGGCACACTAATTTCCTTGGCAAGCCGGTATTGAGTGATACCTAGCGGCTTGAGAAACTCCTCCAGCAAGATTTCACCGGGATGAACCGGCGGCAGCTTGCTAGCGCTCACGTCCGCGACATCAGAAAAATCCATAGAATCAATCTCATCAATAGCAATGCTCATGGCCTACCTCGTTTAATGGTAATCAACGATTTCAACATCAAAGGCATCGCCGTCTTCAAACCGAAAACAAAGACGCCATTGACCGTTGATACGAATACTGTACTGGTCGGCGCGGTCGCCGGATAATTTTTCCAGGCGGTTGCCGGGCGGGATGCGCAAATCATTCACATCCGCCGCTCGATGCAACAACGCCAACTTAATCAAGGCCAAACGCTGCAAATCCGCACCGAACCGACGCACGGGCTTGCGAGCAAACACGGCAGCGGTTTCTTTGTTGGCGAAGGTCTTGATCATGTTGTCATAGTAACGAGTGGCGTTAGTATCGTCAACAAGTAAGCCCAAGCCCAACCGGCGACAGACTGATGTAGCTCCGATTAGCGCAGCGTAATCGGAGGAAAGAAGATCATTCATCACATGCGTCCGATTACGCTATCGCTAATCGGACCTACGCGGCTTCGGTGAGATCACCGGGGCCGCTCGCTTTTTACGTCAACAATGAATCACTAGAAATCAATGATTTCTGACATCGATTTTGCCGGTAACGGCGGCGCTGATTACTGATGTTCTGTGCTCTTTTAGCAGATTTATCGATTGTTCAGTTTCTGCAATAAGAGATCTAATCCTACCAACCTTTATTTCAAGAAAATCTGTAATTTTTATTTGTTCATCAATAGGAGGAATAAAAACCGGCATTCTTTTAAGCAACTCCTGACTTAATGATGCCCGAGTTACGATGTTCATTTCTTTAACAAAAAACGCCCTCAGTTTTTCGTTCTGAAAATAGTACTCAGAATAATCTGTATGTAATCTATCCTGACTGGGTCTAAATCGGATTAAAAATCCGGCAAATACAGCTTCCTCCATACTATTCTTACAAACGGATGAGAATCCGATTTCCTCTATTGTTTCAGAAGTTCTAGTAAAGAAAATATCCCCTGCATGGACTGAGTAATGTTTCTGATCAGTATCTGAGGACTGAACAAGACCTGAAACCTTGCTTGGAAGAACTCGATTTTTATATACATCACTGTAACTAACAAACGGAAATCCAGTTCCAAAATATTCGCCGCCAATGTTAATTCCGTTCTGACACTGACCTAAATATCTTAATTTCGTTTGCTCCCAATGCTCCGGCACTTCGCCAATCCACTCGATGCCGGAATCTTTCATTTTGACATTGGGATTCAGGCCTTTGGTGACGACGTGGCTGATCAGTGCTTGGCGCTTTTC
>SXGT01307218.1_pt1 | contig 12529 bp, 9 predicted proteins | sample 3176221 | NCBI WGS metagenome assembly SXGT01 (sample SAMN11356862, study PRJNA531348) | freshwater metagenome | isolation source: freshwater sample F1-120 | place: China: Fuxian Lake, Yuxi | collected 2017-12-25
ATCTCGATCCGAGCCCGAAACGACTCGACCCGCCACGGCAGAACGTGTCGGCGCGGCGGCGTCGGGGCCGAACGCGCGCGGTTCCAGAACACCGACCACACCTCGTCGACCGATCCTTCGATCTCGATCGAGTAGGCGTGATACTGCACGATCGCTCGCGTCAGCTCACGGCCGCGGCGGCGTGCACGGAGACGCGCAGCGCATCCTCGTGCACCCAGTTGGTACGGAGATGATCGTTGAACTGAGTCATGGAGTCGTGCTGCCACCACAGTGCGTAGAGACCGCACGTGCCGATCGTCGCAGCGACTCGTCCGCCGACGTTGTGGGGGCCTTTGACTCTCGCAGGATCAGGAACCGGCGCGTCGATCCCGAGCGCGCCCAGAATGACGGCGAGTTCGTGCTCGATCGCCCCTTCGGCGCGGTCGTGGCTGATCAAGTCCTTGTCGAGCAGGACGTACGCCACGATCTGGGCGATCCCGCTCGCGAGGAAACCCAACAACGCCCAGAGTCCAGGGTCGCGAAATTGCGCGTCGAGAGTGTGCAGTGCGTGAAGCTCCGTCGAGAGCCGATCGAAGTGCGGTCGGAGTTCGACGGCACGACCGTCGCGCTCGGCGCGGGCCCAACACACTTCGGCCGCCGCGCGCAACAACTGGGCGCGGCGTCGAATGTGGTCGCGGCTTCTTCGGACCTGTTGGTAGATCACGTAGATGCCGTAGTACCCGCACGAAAGGATCGTCCAGCCGAGCTGCGTCCAGAACTCGAAGATGTAGTCGCTCTCGTGGCGACGTCGATACTCGAACTCGAAGATGTCGATCGGGTTCGGCGGAATCCCGGGCCAACCGGCCGTGACTGGCGGCGCGATCGGCGCAGGCATCGTGGGGTAGGGCTGCGATTCGGGCTGCGGCGGTTCCACGCACGGATGCTACGGCGAGTGCCCGGATGTGACGGCGGTTGTACGACGGCGCGCGGTGGGGAAGAATCGGGCAATGAGCAGCGACTTCACGCCGTCGCCCGACGACCGATTCACGTTCGGATTGTGGACGGTCGGCAATCGCGGCCGCGACCCGTTCGGATTCGAGACGCGAGAGGCGCTGGATCCGGTCGACGCCGTTTATGCGCTCGCCGACCTCGGCGCGTACGGGGTGAACTTCCACGACGACGACCTTGTCCCGTTCGGCGTCGACATCAGCGAACGAGAAGCGATCGTGAAGCGATTCCGAAAGGCGCTCGACGACACGGGCATGAAGGTTCCGATGGCGACCACGAACCTGTTCAGTCAGCCCGTGTTCAAGGAGGGCGCGTTCACAGCGAACGATCCCTCGGTCCGGCGCTACGCGCTGCGCAAGACGCTCGACGCAATCGACCTCGGCGTCGAGCTCGGTGCTTCGATCTATGTCATGTGGGGTGGCCGGGAGGGCTGCGAGGTCGATGCCGCGAAGGACGTTCGGCTCGCGCTCGATCGATACGCGGAGGCGGTCGACGCGTGCTGCGCCTACTCGCGTGATCGTGGATATGACATCCGGTTCGCGCTCGAACCGAAGCCGAACGAGCCGCGGGGCGACATCTTGTTGCCGACCGTCGGACATGCGCTCGCCTTCATCGAGCAGCTGACCTGGCCCGACATGGTGGGGTTGAATCCCGAGTTCGCTCACGAGACGATGAGTGGGCTCTCGTTCCATCACGCGGTCGCACAGACGCTGTGGGCGGGGAAGTTGTTCCACATCGACCTGAACGCGCAGCGCATCGGCAAGTACGACCAAGACTTCCGCTTCGGATCGGAAGGCGTGCGCGATGCCTTCTACACGGTGAAACTGCTCGAAGACTCCGGGTGGGAAGGTTGCCGACACTTCGACGCGCACGCCTACCGAACCGAAAGCATCGACGGCGTGTGGGAGTTCGCGAAGGGCTGCATGCGCACGTACCTCATCTTGCGCGACAAGGCCCTTCGCTTTCACGAGGACGCCGAGATCCAGGCCGCGCTGATCGACGCTCGCGCCGCGGAGCTCGCAGAGCCAACGATGCCCGATGGTTTCGGGTCCGACGCCGTACAGGCGTTGCGGACCGAGGTGTTCGACGCCCAGTCGCTCGGCGCGATCGGATATGGCCACGAACGGCTCGATCAGCTGGTCAACGAACTGTTGCTCGGCATTCGCTGACGCCTTGAGCAGACGTCTCGGACAGCCGACTCGCGGCAAGACCGCGCCGCAACGGCTGCGCCGCACCGACACGTTCATCGCACTCGACGGCGTCTTGCGCCGTTCGCATCCCCGATACCTCGATGTCGGGTTCGGTGAGGACGCGACCACCGTGATCGAGACGTTCGAGCGGCTCGGACCGACCCATCCGAGGCTCTGCGTCGTCGGCATCGAGATCGATCGGGCGCGTGTCGCCGTCGCGTTGCCTCTCGCGGTTGCTGGTTCGATCGAGTTCGTGCGCGGCGGATTCGAAGCGGCCGAACGCCACGGCCCCGCGGGAGTGATCCGAGCGATGAACGTCTTGCGTCAGTACGACGAACGCGACCACACCGAGGCCGTGGCCACGATGGCAAGAGGTCTCGCGCCCGATGGGGTGCTGCTCGAGGGGACCTCGTCACCGAGCGGTCGGCTGCTGTGCGCGAACGTGTATCGACGGCGAGGCGATGCTGTCTCGTTCGACGGTCTGTTGTTCGCCCCGAATCCTCGCCGAACGTGGAATCCGCGCGAGTTGCAGACGGTGCTACCGAAGAACTGGATCCACCATTGCGAGCCGGGCTCGGCGCTCGACGCGTTCTTCGGGGCGTTCGAGAAAAGCGTCGGCGCGGCCCGCCGCGCCGAACTCGAGAGCGCCGCGGTCGCGAAACGCGTGGTCGGTGATCTCGAGGACGCCGGTTATCGATGCGATCGACGACCCGCGCTCGTGCGCCGCTCCCTGTTCATCGTGCGCGATCCCCTCGGCGTCGAGCCCTCGTTGGTTCGAACCTAAAGTGCGGCCATGGCCTTGGTGATGGGAGTCGACAGCTCGACCCAGTCCACCAAGGTCGAACTTCGCAATGCCGAGTCGGGTGCGCTGGTGGCCTCGGGCTCCGTGCCGCATCCGTCCACGACTCCACCGCGCAGCGAACAAGATCCGAAACTCTGGTGGGAGGCGCTGCTCGGAGCGACTGCGCGCGCGGGTGCGCACCGACCCGCGGCGATTTCGGTCGCCGCGCAACAACACGGGTTGGTTGTGCTCGGCGAACGTGACCTGCCGCTGCGACCTGCGAAGTTGTGGAACGACACCGAAAGCGCTCCCGACGCGGGATGGCTGCGCAAGCAGCTCCCGGGCGGTGCAACCGAGTGGGCGGCGGCCGTCGGTTCGGTTCCTGTGGCGTCCTTCACGATCACCAAGCTGTCGTGGCTGCACCGCACCGAACCTGACGTCTTCGGACGAATTCGCCGGGTCTGCCTTCCTCACGACTACCTGACGCAGCGGCTGTGCGGCGAGTTCGTCACCGATCGCGGCGACGCGTCCGGTACCGGCTACTGGTCGCCCGCGACGGGCGAGTACCGCTACGACCTGCTCGGGATCGTCGACCGAGATCTCGACTGGGAGGCGGCGCTGCCCGAGGTGCTGGGCACAGGCGAACATCGCGACGCGCGCGACGGCGGAGCGATCGTGGCCGCCGGAACCGGCGACAACATGGCCGCGGCATTGGGGCTGGGTTTGCGGACCGGCCAACTCGCGATCTCGATCGGAACGTCGGGGACCGCCTTTGCGGTGAGCGACAGCCCGACTGCCGATGCTTCCGGGGCGGTCGCGGGATTCGCTTCCGCGTGCGGTCGCTTTCTTCCCCTTGCCTGCACGCTCAATGCCACGAAGGTCACCGATGCGTTCGCACGACTGCTCGACCTCGACGTCGAGCAGTTGTCGTCGCTCGCAACGCACAGTTCGTCGCGCGGCTTGACGCTGGTTCCCTACCTCGACGGGGAGCGGACTCCCGACCGACCCGACGCGACGGGAACGCTTGCGGGAATTCGCGGCGACGTCACTCGGGAGCACATCGCTCGGGCCGCGTTCGAAGGGGTGGTGTGCGGATTGCTCGATGGCATCGACGCGCTCGATCGAGCAGGTGTCGACATCGGTTCGTCGATCCTGCTCGTCGGTGGCGGCGCGCGGTCGACGGCGTATCGACAGATCGTGGCCGATCTCACGCAACGAGCGGTGATCGTTCCGGCGGCCGAGGAACTCGTTGCATTGGGTGCCTGCGTGCAGGCAGCCGCAGCGCTGCACGGCCGCGACCCGCTCGAGATCGCCGAGGCGTGGGGGCTCGGGCGCGGCGCGACCATCGACCCCGCGATCTCTGCCGATCAAGCCGACGAAGTTCGGACTCGGTACGCACGGGTGCGTGACGGCGAGGGGTAGTTTCGCCGTCATGGTCGACCCATCCGCGATGCAGGTCGCCGACTCCGTGCTCGACTTGGTCGGGAACACGCCACTCGTGCGCTTGGGGCGTCTCCGCGCCGCCGAAGGTCTCCGGTGCGACCTGTTGGCGAAGGTCGAGATGACCAACCCCGGTGGTTCGGTCAAGGATCGCCCGGCGATCGAGATGATCGATGCTGCCGAACGCGACGGTCTGTTGCCACCGGGCGGCACCATCATCGAACCGACCTCGGGGAACACCGGCGCGGGGCTCGCCATCGTCGCCGCGCAGCGCGGATACCGCTGCATCTTCGTGATGAGCGACAAGATGAGCTACGAGAAGGTCGCCTTGTTGCGCGCGTACGGGGCCGAAGTGGTGGTCTGTCCGACTGCGGTCGCGCCTGACGATCCGCGCAGTTACTACTCGACCGCCGATCGCCTCACCCGAGAGACGCCGAACTCGTTTCGCCCCGATCAGTACAGCAATCCCAGCAATCCGATCGCGCACGAGAAGACCACCGGCCCCGAGCTGTGGGAACAGACTGCGGGTCGCATCAGTCACTTCGTCGCCGGCGTCGGAACGGGTGGGACCATCACGGGAGTCGGGCGCGCCTTGAAGGCGCGGCGGCCCGATGTGCAGATCATCGGCGCCGACCCCGAAGGTTCGGTGTTCAGCGGTGGTAGCGGGCGGCCGTATTTGACCGAGGGCGTCGGCGAAGATTTCTGGCCGACGACGTTCGACCCATCGATCGTCGATCGGATCGTCATGGTCACCGACGCGCAGGCGTTCGCGATGGCGCGTCGCGTCACGCGCGAAGAAGGGTTGCTCATCGGTGGATCGTGTGGCACCGCGGTCCATGCCGCCATCGAAGTCGGTCGTGATCTCGAGCCCGAAGACGTCGTGGTCGTGCTGGTACCCGATTCCGGTCGGAACTACTTGTCGAAGCTCTACGACGACCGCTGGATGATCGACAACGGATTCCTTGCGGTCGAAGGCCCAACCGCGGCCGACATCGTCGCGGCGCGCAGCGCGGCGCTCCCTCCGTTGGTCCGGGTGCATCCCGACACGTTGGCGCGCGACGCGGTATCGACGATGCGCGATCTCGACGTCAGCCAGCTCGTCGTCGCGAGCCAAGAACCGCCACTGCAGAGCAAAGAGATCGAGGGGTCGGTTCGCGAACTCGAACTGATGGATCGCATCGCGCGCGACGTCTCGGTGCTCAATCGACCGGTTGGCGAGGTGCAGAGTCCGCCCTTGTCGACCGTCGGGATCGGCGAGTCGGTCAGCGCGGTCGTCGACGCCCTCGACGCCTGCCCGGCGGTCGTCGTGATCGACGGCGGCCGTCCGACCGCGGTACTCACTCGAACCGATGTCCTGGCGTACCTCTCCCAACGGACCTCGGCGTGAATGACCAGCACGACTTCGCCACGCGTGCGATTCACGCCGGACAATCACCCGATCCCGTGACGGGTGCGGTCGTGCCGCCGATCTCGCTCGCCACGACCTTCGCGCAACCGAGCGTCGGCGAACACTTCGGCTACGAGTACTCGCGCTCGGGGAATCCGACCCGCTCGGCCTACGAGCAGTGCCTGGCTTCGCTCGAATCCGCCGCCTACGGCTTCGCGTTCGCCAGCGGCTTGGCCGCGGAGGATGCGGTGCTGCGGCTACTGAGACCGGGCGACCATGTCGTCCTCGGCAACGATGCGTACGGCGGCACCTTTCGCCTCATCAGCAAGGTGCACTCGACGGTAGGGATCACATGGTCGGCCGCAGACCTTCGCGAACCTGGCCAACTCGCAGCCGATTGGCCCGACGGCACGAAGATGGTGTGGCTCGAGTCGCCGACCAACCCGTTGCTCACGACCTTCGACGTCGCGCATCTCGTCGACATTGCGCATGCGCGCGGCGCGATCGTCGTCGTCGACAATACGTTTGCGACGCCCTACTACCAGCGCCCACTCGAACTCGGCGCCGACGTCGTCGTCCACAGCGCGACGAAGTATCTCGGTGGCCATTCCGACGTCGTCGGTGGTTTCGTCGCGATGAACGACGACGATGGAGCCGAACAGATCGCGTTCTTGCAGAACGCGGTTGGGGCCGTGCCTTCGCCCTTCGATTGCTTTCTGGTTCTGCGCGGCATCAAGACGCTCGCATTGCGCATGGAGCGTCACACCCAGAACGCTTCGCGCATCGCGGCGATGTTGCGTGCCCACCGAGCGGTGGATCGGGTGTACTACCCAGGATTCTCGGGGATGGTGAGTTGCACGCTCACCGGCGGTCTCGATGCTGCGCACCGATTGGTCGAGGGGACTCGACTGTTCACGCTGGCCGAGTCGCTCGGCGCGGTCGAGAGCTTGATCGAGATCCCCGCCGCGATGACGCATGCGTCGGCGGCCGGTTCCCCGCTCGAGGTCCCGCCCGATCTCGTTCGGCTCTCGGTCGGGCTCGAAGCGGTCGGCGACCTCGTTCGAGATCTCGAACAGGCACTCTGACAACAGATCGCTCAACCGGTCGCGAACGAGACGATCACCGAGGTGACGCCCGTACCGACCGAACCGTCGGCGGCGAACGCCTCGAGCGTGATCGTCCAGGTGGTCTGGCCGACCGCACCGCCGAGGTCGAGGTCGGCTTCGAAATCGCTGCAGTCGCGATGCACGACGATCGATCCGGGAGAATTCGCCCCGGGGACGTTGCTGCCGACGCACAGCACGCGCACGTGTCCAGCCTCGCTGCGCGCCGTCCACCGCAGCCGTGTTCCGGCTATCCCGATCGATGGCGACGTGGGCGTTGCCGGAACGACGCCATAGCCCCGAAAGAACACCGACACCGATCCGTCTGTGAAGAACTCGTCGCCGAGATCCGGATCGACGATCACCGCGGCCGGGGTCGGTGACTGCGGGTCTGGTGCCTCGATCGTGATGTCGACCTCGGCGGTGCCGGCGCCGCCGGCACCCGAGGCGCGCAGGCGAAGCCGGTACGAGCCCGCCGTGAGCGTGTTTGCCGGAATCGACGGAGTGGGGCCGTCGAGTTGCAATACGCGCGTCCGCGAAGGGAGTGTGAGCACGTCCCAGTGCAGCGCGTCGGCGGGCAACGTCGCGTACGTGTCGGGGTTCTTGGCGGTGCCGACGAGCAGGATCGCCGCATCGCTCGGCACCAGTGCACCCGCGAGCGGGGCGACGATCGTTGCAGTGGGTGCAGCGTCGGCGATCTCGATCGTGAGGTCGGCGCGGCCCGACTGGCCGAGCGTGTCGAACACGGTCGCGGTGATCTCGTGGCGTCCGGGCGACAGCTCGACCGAGAAGTCCGAACGAGTCGGCGTGAGTGTGAGCGATCCGTCGCGATCGCTCGACCACGCGACCGGAAGTTCGTTGCCGTGCATGTCGGTTGCTGTGGCGCGCAGATCGACCCACGTCCCGATGGGAAAGCGGCGACCGTTCGACGGGAAGTCGATGCGAACGGTCGGTGGCTCGACATCGACGCCGAGCGCCATCGCCACCGCGTCGAACGCATCGATTCGTCGTTGGTTCTTGATCACGTCGGGAAAGCCGACGCCACCGGCGTGCGCCGTCTCGCGCATGGTCGCCCACACCTCGCCCGCGCTGAGCGACGGATCGGCGGCCCAGATCAGTGCCGCCACGCCCGCGACGAAGGGGCTCGAGTAGCTGGTTCCGCAGCCGGTCTTGGTGGCATCTTCGAGCGCAGCGTTCTTGGCGTGCTCGTAGACGCGCACGCAGTACGGCGCGTAGATGTCGACCGATCGGTCCCCGCCCCGGCTGCCGTAGTTCGAACCATCCGCTTTGTAGGTCGACTGCGTCTGGGTGCCGCCGACACAGATCACCCCTTCGATCTCACACGGAACCCACAGCGACGACTCGTAGCAGCGGTTGAACACGCAGGCCTGGGTGTCGACGTCCAGCCCGTCGTTCCCCGCGGCGGCGAAGACGAGTGCCCCGTACTCTCGAATTCGGCCGACGCGGCGATCGGCGATGTCCTGCGCGGCGGCTCGGAACACGAGCACGCGCGTACCGAAACTCATGTTCACAATGTCGGGCCGTTCGTCAGCGACCACCTCGTCGAGCATCTTCAATGTCTCGAAGGTGCGCGAGACGCCGTTGTCGGCGACGCGCACGGCGACGAGTTCGTTGTCGAGCACGCCCGCGGGGCCAGCAGTCCCGAAGTCGTTACCGACTGCCGCCATCGCAGCCGCGGCCACGTTCGTCCCGTGCCACGGACACGCGCTTCCGCCAGTGCACGTCCACGGGTTCGCCGAATACCACTCACCCTTGCGGATGGACGCGCCCTCCGGCAGGTCGCGGTTCCACGCAAAGCCACCGTCGACGATCATGAATCGCGCGCCGTTGTGAAGCTTGTCGTGCGCTTCGAGCAGTTGCCACGCGGGCGCGACAGCGATGTCGAGCGCGCCGCCCGCGCCGAGGTAGCTCCAACCGAACGAATTGCGTCCGGTACCCATGTCGACGTTCTCATACGTCGTGGCATCGGAGATACCCGACGTGTTCGCCACCGGTTGGAGGCTGATGCGGGTGCCGTGGTTGACGACTTCGGTCGCGGCGCGCTGCAACAGTGATCCGAGTTCGCGATCGCTCAACCGGAGATCGCCCGAGAGGTCGGGTTCGACTTCGTTCAGGGCGCTCGCGGTGGCCTCGGCGTCGAAGCGACTCGAGGTTGGAATGTGCAGCACGACGTCACGCCAGACGCCGACGGTACCGAGATCGGACGCGACGGTCGCGTCGAGACGATCGACGATGCGCTCGAGTTCGTGGCTCGAACGGACGCTGACGACCAGTTCGTCGCGCACGACGTCAGCCGTGAGGCCGCCTGCTCCCACCATCCGGGCCGCGTCGGGGTGACCGGCATCGACGGATCCGTCCACGACGACTCGGACTCGGCCCGGCTCTGTCTTCGATGTCGACCGTGGATTGGGCTCCGAGGCGATCGACGGCGGCGTCGAGGTCGAGGGTCCCGACCGCTTCGCCGACGGGGTCGGCGACTTCGACGGGTTCGTGGCGAGCGTCACCAGTCCGACGGCGACGGCAACACTCACGGACAGGGCAGCAGCGGTTCGGCGGTTCGGTCGGGTGAGGCGCATCTCGGTCCCCGTTCGTTCGTGCGACACGGCGTGTCGCTGCGGGACCTGACGGTCGGGGCGAGGATCGCTTACACCGGTGCCGAAGTTCTAGGGTCCGAGGATGCGACGACGGACGTTTCTGACCACTGCGGTCGCGGCTCCGGTGCTGGCCGTGGCCGGCGGGCGTCGAGCGGGCGCACAGATCGAGGTCGGCGACGGCCCCTACGGCCCGCTGGCGACGACCGCGGACGCCAATGGGATCTTGCTGCCCGAGGGATTCTCGTCGCGGATACTGGCGACGTCGGGCGAGATCGTCGCGGGGACCGAGTACACCTGGCACGTGTTCCCCGATGGCGGTGCGACGTTCGAATCCGATGGGGGCGGCTGGATCTACGTCAGCAACAGCGAGGCCGGGGTCGGCACGAGCGGTGTGGGCGCGTTGGCCTTCGACGAGCGCGGCGAGATCATCGACGCGTACTCGATCTGTCTGGGCACGACCCGAAATTGCGCGGGTGGGCCGACGCCGTGGGCCACGTGGCTGACCTGCGAAGAGATCGAAGGTGGCAAGGTCCTCGAGTGCGACCCTCGCGGCGAGCAGGATCCCGTGATTCTTCCGCTGCTCGGCGCGTTCATCCACGAGGCCGCGTGCGTCGATCCCGACGGCAAGGCGCTGTATCTCACCGAGGACGCGCCAGACGGACGCTTCTATCGCTTCACGCCCGAGTCCTATCCGGACCTCACCACTGGCGTGTTGGAAGTCGCGCAGCTCGACGATTCCGGTGCCGTGTCGTGGCTCCCCGTACCCGACCCGTCCGCGGCGCAGACCACGACCCGACTTCAGGTTCCCGAGAGCACCGCGTTCATCGGCGGCGAAGGGATCTGGTACCAGGAGGGATTCGTCTGGTTCGTCACGAAGGGCGACGGGGGAGTTTGGAAACTCGACGTCGCGGCGCAGACGATCGAACCCGTCTACAAGGCGGCCGACGGCGAGATCGTGCTGAACGGACCCGACAACCTCATGGTCAGCGCGACGGGTGATGTCTACGTCTGCGAAGACGCGGGCGAAGACCAACAGCTCGTCGTCATCACGCCCGACGGTGTGATCGCGCCGATCCTGCAACTCACGGGGCAGTCCGGTTCGGAGCTCGCCGGTGCCGCGTTCAACCCCGCGGGTGACCGTCTCTACATCTCGTCGCAGCGCGGCGGCAGCGGAGGAGGTGGCGTCACCTACGAGATCACGGGCCCGTTCCGCCAGCCCGAACCGCCGCCGACGACAACGGCGGAGACGACGGTGAGCCCCACCACCGCGGCGATCGCGTCCACACGAGCGCCCGCGTCGGACGGTGCGACGTCGGATGACGATGGTGGTCTCTCGCCGATCGTGCCGATCGGCATCGGCGGCGCGCTCGCCGCCGCGCTCGGCTACGGCGCCTATCGGCTGCGAACCCGTCGTCCCACGACTCCGCCGCCACTCGAGTAGGGCGACGGGTGGTCGTCGACGATCTGGGTCAGGGGAAGACCTGGCCGGCGAGGCGCCGCTGCTTGAGCTGTGCCTTCACGTAGTCCTTGTTCATCAAGGCTATGAAGTCGACCGAGATCTCCTTCGGACAAGCCGCCTCGCACTCGCGGTAGTTCGTGCAACTCCCGAAGTAGCTCTCCATGGTCTCGACCATGTTGATCGTGCGATCCCAACGTTCGGCTTGACCCTGCGGGAGCAGGTTGAGATGGGCGAGCTTGGCCGAGGTGAACAGCTGCGCGGCGCCGTTCGGACACGCCGCGACACACGCGCCGCAGCCGATGCACTGCGCGGCGTCCATGGCGGTGTCGGCCACTGCCTTCGGGATCGGGATCAGGTTCGCGTCGGGGGCCGAGCCCGTCGGCGCGGTGATGTAGCCACCCGACTCGATGATGCGGTCGAAGGCAGAACGATCGACCGACAGGTCCTTGTTGACCGGAAAGCTCGCAGCTCGGAACGGCTCGATGGTGATGTGAGCGCCGTCGGCGTACTTGCGCATGTGGAGTTGGCAGGTCGCAGTGCCCTTCTCGGGTCCGTGCGGCACACCGTTGATCATCATGCCGCAGCTTCCGCAGATCCCCTCGCGACAGTCGTGATCGAACGCGATGGGTTCTTCGCCGTTGCCGATCAGCTGTTCGTTCAGCGTGTCGAGCATCTCGAGGAAGCTCATGTCGGGGCTGACGCCGTCGAGCTCGTAGTCCTTGAACGCGCCGGGCGCGTTCGGACCGGCCTGGCGCCAGACGGTGATCTTCATCTTCATCGGTGCGCCGCTCACTTGTAGCTCCTCGTCGCGAGGTGGACCTCTTCGAACGCCAGATCTTCCTTGTGCAAGGTCGGCGTTTCGCCAACCCCGTTCCATTGCCACGCCGCCACGTAGGCGAAGTTCTCGTCGTCGCGCAGCGCTTCGCCTTCTTCGGTTTGGTACTCCTCACGGAAGTGGCCGCCGCAACTCTCGTTGCGTTCGAGTGCGTCGTGCGCGAGCAACTCGGCGAATTCGATGAAGTCGGCGACTCGCCCGGCCTTCTCCAAGGACTGGTTCATGCTCTGATCGTCGCCGAGCACGCGCACGTTCTTCCAGAACTCCTCGCGGATCGCGGGGATCTCGGCGAGCGCCTTGCTGAGGCTGGCCTCGGTGCGACCCATGCCGACGTTGTCCCACATGACGTGTCCGAGTTCGCGATGAATGTCGTCGACCGTTCGGTTGCCCTTGATCGACAACAGCTGCTTCGTCGTGTCGGCGACCTTCGCTTCGGCGGCGGTGAACACCGGGTCGTCGGTCGCGATCGGCGCTTGGCCGAGCATCGGCGCGAGGTAGTCACCGATCGTGTACGGCAGGACGAAGTAGCCGTCGGCGAGGCCCTGCATGAGTGCGGAAGCGCCGAGCCGGTTCGCGCCGTGGTCGGAGAAGTTGGCTTCGCCGAGGACGTAGAGCCCTGGGAGGTTGCTCATCAGGTTGTAGTCGACCCAGAGTCCGCCCATCGTGTAGTGGACGGCGGGATAGATGCGCATCGGGGTTTCGTACGGGTTGTCGTCGGTGATGCGGTCGTAC